>Ga0126314_10000045_pt1 | contig 73538 bp, 64 predicted proteins | sample Plot105B_FD_92535 | JGI IMG/M metagenome (GOLD analysis project Ga0126314, IMG submission 92535) | Serpentine soil microbial communities from UC McLaughlin Reserve, CA, USA - Plot105B | ecosystem: Environmental > Terrestrial > Soil > Grasslands | place: USA: UC McLaughlin Reserve, Lake County... | reverse complement strand
GGCGGTGCCACGCGCGCAGCTCGAGGCGTTCCTGGACCGGGTGCCGAGCGACGTGGTGGTGGTCCTCGACGAGGCGTACCGCGAGTTCGTCCGCGCCGACGACGTGTTCGACGCCGTGGAGGTCTACCGGTCCCGACGGAACGTGGTGGCGATGCGCACGTTCGCCAAGGCCTACGGGCTGGCCATCGCCACGCATGGGCTGGTGATGCCCAAGACGGGCGCGAAGACGGTGCGGCAGGAGACGGAGGAGACGTCTCAGCTCATCTACGTCTTCGCGCGGGATGGTCGGAGCGCGGTGCTGAACGAGCACGGCATGGACTACTCGTGCCTGGGCGCCGCGATGCAGCCCTCACGCATCGCGAACATGACGATGCTCATGCGGATGTTGTGTGAGCGCGCGCCAGGGGCCTTCCATGACGAGCGCCTGCTGCGCCTGGGACGGCGCGCGTTGCCCTTCGTGGTGGCGGACTCGACGCAGGCGACGGCGGGGGACGTGTCGGTGCGGCGCGCGAACACGCTGCAGGGCACGGAGGTGCTCGCCGAGGTGATGCGGGAGGCCGTCATCCAGGGACTGCTGGGCTGACGGCCCCGCACGTTGTCGACTCCGGATTAGAGCAGGCTGACGATGTTCAGCGTGCTGGGCCCGCTGATTTGCGAGAGGCCCTCGGGGGTGTAGCAGGCATCCAGGTCCGTGTTGAGGAACTCGGTGGCGCGGACCACGCGCGCTCCGACGAACTTGCCCGCCGTCACCGAGCCGACATGGAGCAAGGTGGTCGAGATACCGGAGAGCTGGACCGACACCCGGGTGGTGGTCATCGTGGAGGTCTCCCCTGTGTTCCAGGTCACCGTCGCGGGTGACGTGCCCACCTCCAGCAGGCCCAGGCATGAGTAGTCAGGCCTGATGGCATTGGTGCTGTTGGAGGCGGTCGTCACGCCCCCCGTACCCGTGCAGAGTGAGTAGCTGGCGGTTCCGGTGATGCTCACGGTCTGCGGCGTACTGGTGAGCGCGGGCGAATAGCTGCTCGACACGGAGCCGACGCAGGTGACGATGGTCAGCAAGGACTGCTCCGTCTGCTCCAATTCCGCTGCGGGTTCGTTCCCCGTGTCGACAGCTCCCCCGCAGCCCAGAACGAGGGCTGCGCTCATCGCGATGCTTCCAATGACTTTCCACGAGCGTTGATACATGGCGACCTCCAGGATGTTGTCCCTGGAGGGTGCCTGTGCGCGCTCCTTGAAACCATTGTCTGGCCTGACAGGGTTCAAAGCCAGTCAGGAGCATTGGATGGAGGTACAGCGCTGTCGCTAGTGCTACTCCTGCGGGGCGGCCGTTGCGGGCGCTTCCCCGAGCAACAGTCGCCGGACGATGGGCACGGGCGGGTAGCCATACGACACCACCTCATCGTGGAAGCGCTGGAGGGAGAAGTCCTTGCCCCACTTCGCCTTCGCATCCTCGCGCAGCTCCATCAGCAGCTTCTTGCCCAACGCATACACCAGATACGTGGGGTCTGAAGTTCCCCTGCGGGCTTCGCGCTCCGCGTTCGTCTTCGTCATGAACGCCTCTTCCTCGAAGAGCTTCACCGCCTGCTCGTACGTCATGCCGCGCGTGTGCAGGGACAGGCCCGCGACGTAGCGCGCCAAGCGCTGGAGATAGAGCGCGAGCTGATTGAGCCGCAGCTTGTCGGCCGCCGGGCCCGAGCGCCCGCCGTAGCCCTCGTCCAGCATCATCTGCTCGGTGTACAGCCCCCAGCCCTCGGAGAACGAGCCCGAGCCCAGGAGCCGCCGCACCTTGGACTCCACCCGGTTCGTCCAGAGGAACTGCACGTAGTGACCGGGGTACGCCTCGTGGATGGAGACGAGCGGCAGCGCATGGTGGTTGTAGAAGCTCATGTGCTGCTCGGTCTGCTCGGCGGTCCACGTCGGGTCCGGCGGCGTCACGTAGTAGTACGCCTCCGTGGCCTGCTTCTCGAACGGGCCGGGCGTGCTCATGCTCGCGAAGGACAGCGAGCGATTGAAGGACGGCGTCTCCGCCACCTGCGCGCGAACTTCACTGGGCACGGTGATGATGCGCTCACGGATGAGGAACGCTCGAATCTCCTCCAGCGTCGCCGTGGTGCTGGACACCAGCTCCGCGGGGGTCGGGTGCTCCTTGCTCAGCTCCCGGTACACGTCCATGGGCGCCTTGCCCGGCCCCAATCGTCCGGCCACCTCCTTGAACTGGCCTTGCGTGCGCTTCAGCTCCGCCTGCCCCCACGCGAGCAGCGAGTCGATGCTCTCCGTCACGCCCTCCTCGTAGAGCAGCTTCTTGCGATAGGTCTCCTCGCCAATCGCGTAGTTCCCCTGGGAGCGGGGCAGCAGGTCCTCCTTGAGGAACTGGATGTACGCGTCGATGGCCGCGAGGCAGCGCGTCTGCTCCTTCTTGAACGCCTCGTTCAGGGCGGCTTCCTTCACCGGCGCGAACGCCTGGGGAAGCGTCTGCGCGTAGAGCGACCGGGTGCCCTGGGCCTGCTGGAGGGCAATCTCCGTCCACAGCTTCGGGGGATTCTTCAGGGACGTCCGCGCGGCGGCGAACAGGTCCGGCACCTTCGTCATGCGACTCACGGCCGAGCGCATGCGCTGCTCCAGCGGCGCGAAGTCCCGGTTGATGAGCTGGAACACCGCGACAGAGGCCTGGCTCAGGTACGTGTTGGGGTTGCGCTCCCACGAGCGGACCTCTTCGTGCTCCAGGATGCGCGAGCGGAAGTTGTTCTCGAGGATGTCGTAGTCGGCCCGGTCCAGCGGCGGCAGCGCGCTCCGGTCCACCGCCGTCGGCAGCGCGGCGAGCCGGCCCTTGAGGTACGCGAGGTGTGACGCGCGCTCCTCGGCGGTGAAGCCGCGCAGCTCGCCGTCATAGGTGTGGACGCCCGCGGAAGTGGCCGACAGCGGGAGGCGGCGGAACTGCTCGTCGAAGTGTGCGTCCACGAAAGCGCGCAACGCCACCTGGGCGGGCGTGAGCGTGGGCGCGGCCTGGGTGACGGCCGCCGATGGCGATTCACTCTGTGGTGGTGGGCGCGAGGTGGTGCAGCTCGCGGATAGCAGCAGCAACGCGGCGAGAGTGCTCGGAGTGCGCGGCGCGGTCATCATTCCTCGGCGGGCGAAAGAGAAGGTGCCGGGAGCCTCGCCGATGCCACTGCGTGCGACAAGCGCACCCGACGCATGGCGAAGAGGTCGACGACGCTCAGTGACAGTGAGGCGAGGTGTCGACCGCGCGGAACACGAGCACCGCCGCCGCGGCGAGCGGCATTGCCCGACGAAGCAGGAACTCCGCGAGCCGGGGTCGCTTGCTCCACAGTCCTGCTTGAAGCTGTGCGACGAGCAGCGCCGGAAGTCCGCCCAGCGCGAAGGCTCCCATCACCAGCGCGCCACCGCCGAACGAGCCGCTCGCGAGCGCCACGGTGAGCACGCCATAGAGCAGGCCACAGGGCAGCAAGGGCGTCACCGCACCCATTGCGCCCGCGCGACCCACCCACGAAAACTTTGCGCTCCAGCGCGAGAGGGTGCTCGCCAGTCGTGCGAGCCCAGGCAGGGGAGGCAGGCGCTTTCCCAGCTCCAGCGCGGACGCCACCAGCGCCGCCGCCATCAGCCACGGGAGAAAGGGGCGCGTGGACACGGCGAGCGCGCGAGTCACCCCGCCACCCAGTGCGCCCAGCGCGCCTCCCACCAGCGCGTACGCCCCGAGGCGCGCGCCCTGATAGGCGAGCAGCGCGCGGTGTCGCTCGGGCCCACGTATCGCCGGCAGCCCCGCGCAGGCGAGCGGCCCGCACATGAGGAAGCAGTGCACGCTGCCCGTGAGCCCCACCGTGAGCGCACCGAGCGCGCCCGTGACGAGGGTCGGAGTCGGAGTCAGCGAGGCCAGCAGCAGCGGAACGTCGGTGGGCATGGGCAGGTCCTTCGCAACAGGCATGCCGTTCGCAAGGTGACAGCTCGCATGCTCGACTCCGCGCAAACCCGGCCCGACGTGGCCTTCTGCCTCCACTGTGGCAGCCGCGTGCCGGAGGGCACGGCCTCGCGCGAGTTCTGCTGCGCGGGGTGCGAGGTGGTGCATGGCCTGCTGGTGTCACAGGGGCTGACTCGCTACTACCAGCTCACCGGTGGGAAGACGGCGCCCGCGGCGGAGCCGGCACGAGGACGCGGCCTCGCGTGGCTGGAGCCGCTGGTGGCTCGCGCGGAGGCGACGCCGGGCACGCTGTGCTCGCTGGAGCTGGACGTCCAGGGCATCCACTGCGCCGCCTGTGTCTGGCTGATGAACGAGCTGTTCCGTCGTCAGCCCGGAGGCGCGGGCCTCACGGTGGACCCCGCGCTGGGCAAGGCGCGCATGCAGTGGAAGCGCGATGCCTTCGACGTGGGCGGTTTCCTGCGGACGGTGGAGGGCTTCGGCTATCTCTTTGGCCCCAGCCGCAAGCGCCCCGCGCCCGCGAGCCTGGATTTGCCCATTCGCCTGGGCCTCTGCGTGGCGCTCTCGATGAACGTGATGTTGTTCTCGGTGAGCTTCTACGTGGGGCTCACGCCGGAGGATGCGGAGGTCTTCCAGCTCTTCACGCGGCTGAGCCTGGCGCTGTCCACGCTCGTCGTCCTGGTGGGTGGGTGGCCCTTCTTCCGCTCGGCGTGGCACGGACTTCGTCGAGGCGTGCCGCACCTGGACCTGCCCATCGCGCTGGGCATCCTCCTGGTGTTCGGCACCTCGCTGGTGCAGGCCCGAGGTGGGCGCGGCGACCTCGCGTACTTCGATACCCTCAACACCTTCGTCACGCTGATGCTGGTGGGGCGCTGGCTCCACCAGCACGTCCTGGAGCGCAACCGTCGCTTCCTGCTGGAGGACGACGGCGCGGAGGGACTCTTCGTTCGTCGGCAGGAGGGCGAGCGGCTCGCCACCGTGCGAGTCACCCAGGTCGCCGAGGGGGATTTGCTCGTCATCGCTCCGGGAGACCTGGTGCCCGTGGAGGCGGAGTTGCTCGATGCGAGCGCGCGAGTCTCCACGGACTGGATGACGGGAGAGCCGGACGAACGCGAGCTGTCAGCGGGAGAGCCGCTGCCCGCGGGCGCCTTCAATGCGGGACGCGAAGCGGTGCGTGCGAGGGCGCGACAGGCGTTCCAGGACTCGCCCCTGGTGGCGCTGCTGCGCCGTGCGCCGGACGGAATGGGCCGAAGCGCGGGGCACACGCGTTTCTGGGAGGCCGTGTCGCGGCGGTGGGTGGTGACGGTGCTCGCGGTCTCCGCGCTGGGGCTCGCTCTGTGGTGGCCGTCGGGACCCGACAAGGCCCTGGAGGTGGCGGTGGCCCTGCTGGTGGTGACGTGTCCATGCGCCATCGGCATCGCCACTCCGCTGGCCTATGAGTGGGTGCAGGCGCGTTTGCGCCGCGAGGGCTTCTTCATCCGCTCCACGGACCTGCTGGACCGCCTTCCGCGCGTGCGTCAGGTGCTGTTCGACAAGACGGGGACGCTGACGCTCGGGCGGATGGAGCTGGCGGACCGGACCGCTCTCGATGCGCTCACGGATGAAGAGCGCGACGTGGCCTTCAACCTGGCCTCGCGCAGCAACCATCCAGTGAGTCGCTGTCTCGCTGGCGCGCTCTCTCGGACGGGAGCCCGCTTCATTCCGGACGCCCGGGTGACGGAGCATCCAGGGCAGGGCCTGGAGTGGGCGCGGGACGGCGTGTCGTGGCGCCTGGGCCGCGCTGACTGGCACCAGGTACGAGACAGCGTGGTGCCGAATGCCATGCTGCTCGAAGCGGGACTCGGAGAAACGGCCCTGCCGCGAACTGACGTCACGTCGCGGTCCGACACGGGAAGTGAGCCTGCCCCAGCGCAAGCGGGCATCACGCTTCCTGGAACGGACAGCGGAACTCCCGTCCTTCCACCTGCGCTGATGCGGGCCGATGGGCCTCGGGGCACGGTGCTCTTTCGCGACGGCGTCCCCCTCGCCGCGTTCCCGTTGCGAGAGGCCCTCCGGCCGGACGCCCGTCGGGAGGTCGCCGCGCTCCAGGCAGAGGGCCATGCCGTGTGGCTCATCTCGGGCGATGCCCCCGAGCGGGTGAGGGAGCTGGCGGGCTCCCTGGGCGTGCCGCTGGAGCGCGCCCTGGGTGGACTTCGTCCGGAGGACAAGGCCTGTACCGTCTCGCGACTTGGTGCGACGGATTCGCTGTATCTGGGCGATGGCGTCAATGACAGCCTCGCCTTCGAGCGGGCGCTCTGCGCCGGAACCCCCGCGATTGACCGACCGGTGATGCCGGGCAAGAGCGACTTCTTCCTGGTGGGGGAGGGGCTCTCCTCGCTGCGCGAGGCGCTGAAGCTGTCGCGACACCTGAGGCACGTGGTGCGGCGGTTGTTGATGCTGGCCATCGGCTACAACGGGGTGGCTGTCGCCGTGTGTCTCGCGGGCTGGATGACGCCGCTGCGCGCCGCCATGGCGATGCCGGCCACCAGCCTCGCCACGGTCCTGTTCACGTTGTGGAGCCTGTCCACGCCCCGTGCTCCACGCAGCGGCCCGGCTCCCCTGGCGCGTCCCACGGAGGTGCCCGCATGAACGTCCTGGTGCTCCAGGTCTTCGTGAGCCTGATGCTCGTGGCCAGCTCGGTGCTGCTGTTCCTCTACAGCATGCGTCACCGGGACCATGAGCAGGCGGACCGGCTCGCGCTCTTTCCGCTCGAGGAGGACGGCGTGGCTTCCCCCACCGCGTCTTCCGACGGGCCGTCGTCTTCGGCTTCCCAGGAGTGACTCCGTGCAACAACAGCGAATCGTCTACGACGACACCACGGTCCGCCGCTTCATCTTCGCGGCGGTGGTCTTCGGAATCGTGGGCATGGCGGTGGGTGCGCTGGTGGCAAGCCAGCTCGCGTGGTGGCAGGCCAATCTGGGCATCCCCTACCTGACGTACTCCCGGCTGCGGCCGCTGCACACCAACGCCGTCATCTTCGCGTTCGTGGGCAACATGATGTTCGCCGGCGTCTACTACTCCACGCAGCGCCTCTTGAAGGCGCGCATGGCGTCAGACCTGCTTTCCAACATCCACTTCTGGGGCTGGCAGCTCATCATCGTCGCCGCGGCCATCAGCCTGCCGTTGGGCATCACCACCTCCAAGGAGTACGCGGAGCTGGAGTGGCCCATCGACCTGGCCATCACCGTCATCTGGGTCGTCTTCGCCATCAACTTCTTCTGGACCCTGGCCAAGCGCAACGAGAAGAACCTCTACGTCGCCATCTGGTTCTACATCGCCACCATCATCACCGTGGCGGTGCTGCACATCGTCAACAGCCTGGCGCTGCCGCTGGACGGGCTCAAGAGCTACTCCGTCTTCTCCGGTGTACAGGACGCGCTGGTGCAGTGGTGGTACGGCCACAACGCCGTCGCCTTCTTCCTGACCACGCCGATCCTGGGCATCATGTATTACTTCCTGCCCAAGGCGGCGGAGCGGCCGGTGTACTCGTACCGGCTCTCCATCATCCACTTCTGGGCCCTGGTCTTCATCTACATCTGGGCCGGTCCCCACCACCTGCTCTACACGGCGCTGCCCGACTGGGCCCAGTCCCTGGGCATGGTCTTCAGCGTCATGCTGTGGGCGCCGTCCTGGGGCGGAATGCTCAACGGCCTGCTCACGCTGAAGGGCGCGTGGCACAAGCTGCGCGATGACCCGGTCCTCAAGTTCTTCATCGCCGGCGTGACGTTCTACGGCATGGCGACGTTCGAGGGACCGCTCTTGTCCATCAAGACGGTGAGCGGGTTGGCGCACTACACGGACTGGATTGTCGGCCATGTGCACGGCGGCGCGCTCGGCTGGAACGGCTTCATGGCGGCCGGCATGTTCTATTGGCTGGTGCCCAGGCTGTACGGCACGAAGCTGTACTCCACCCGGTCGGCGGACGCGCACTTCTGGCTGGGGACGGTGGGCATCCTCCTCTACATCGTGTCCATGTGGATCAGCGGCATCAACCAGGGGTTGATGTGGCGCGCCACGCACGCGGACGGGACGCTGCTGTACCCGAACTTCGTGGAGACGCTGCTCGCCATCCGGCCCATGTACATCGTCCGCTTCGTCGGCGGCTCCATGTACCTGGTGGGCTTCTGCATGATGGCGTGGAACCTCTGGAAGACGGCGCGCGCGGGCAAGGCCGTGGACGGAGAGACCACCGTCGTCGTGGAGGAGGCCCAGGCTCCCGTGCCCACCGCGACGACGACGCCCGCGCCGGGCTGGGTGCAGGTCATCACCGGCCGTCCGCTCGTCTTCGCCATCGCCATCCTCACGGTGACGATGTTCCTGGGCTGGGCGAAGCCGGTGCGCGCGCTGGTGTTGATGGGCGCCATCATCGCGCTGGGCGAGCTGGCCTGGATTGTCACGCGCAAGGACCGCGAGGCGGGGCGGCCGTCGTGGTTCGCGCTCATCGAGGGACGCCCGCTGGCCTTCACGGTGCTGACGCTGGTGGCCATCCTGATTGGCGGCGTGGCGGAGCTGTTGCCCACCATCCTCATCCAGCAGGCCGTGCCCGCGCATGGCGAGGCGCAGAAGCCCTACTCTCCGCTGGAGCTCCAGGGGCGAGACCTCTACGTGCGCGAGGGCTGCTACACGTGCCACTCGCAGATGATTCGACCCTTCGTGGCGGAGACGCAGCGCTACGGCGACGTGTCTCGCGCGGAGGAGTTCATCTACGACCATCCGTTCCAGTGGGGAAGCAAGCGCACCGGGCCGGACCTGCACCGCGTGGGGGGGCGGTATCCGAACCTCTGGCACTACACGCACATGATGGACCCGCGAGCCACGAGCCCCGGCTCGAACATGCCGCCCTATCCGTGGCTGGCGGAGAACCGCATCCGCGTGAAGGACGCGCCGAAGAAGCTGTCGCTGATGCAGAAGCTGGGCGTGCCGTACACGAACGCGGACGTGGACTCGGCCGAGGCGCGGCAGAAGTCCCAGGGTGAGGCCATCGCCGCGGACCTGGCGACTCAAGGCATCCAGGTGGCGTGGGACTCGGAGATGGTCGCTTTGGTCGCCTACCTCCAGCGCCTGGGCCGAGGTCCGCAGGACGTGCCCGCGCCGCCAGCGGATGTCGCGCCCACCGCGTCGGCGGTGGGAGTCCAGGAAGGAGGCCGCTGATGTACAAGCAATTCTACCAGGGGATGACGCTGGAGGAGCTCCCCCTCTTCGCGCTCGTCCTGTTCGTCGCCATCTTCCTGGGCGTCTGCGCATGGGTGTTCGGAGCGCGCAGGAGCCAGGACTTCGATGCGCTCTCGCGGCTGCCATTGTCGGAGCGCGGGGAGGGCGGTCATGAGTGAGAAGTCGTTGGTCAAACACGTCTATGACGGCATCGAGGAGCACGACAACAACCTGCCGAACTGGTGGTTGTTCATCCTGTGGACGACGCTCGTCTTCGGCGCGGGCTACTGGTTCTGGTACCACATCGCGGAGGCGGGGCCCGGCCAGCTGGGCGAGTACGCCGCGGAGTCCGCCGAGCATGCCCAGCGCATGGCCAGCAACACGCCCGCGTCGGATGACCTGCTGCTGGCCCTGGTGAAGGACCCGACGTCGCTGGAGGGCGGCAAGGCCGTGTTCCAGGCCAACTGCGCGGCCTGCCATGGCGCGCAAGGACAAGGGCTCATCGGTCCCAATCTCACGGACGGCTTCTGGCTGCACGGTGGCGCTCCCATGGCCATCCACAAGGTGGTGGCCGAGGGCGCCGTGGCGAAGGGCATGCCCGCCTGGGAGCGGACGCTGGGCGCCGAGCGCGTCAAGGCCGTCACGGCATACGTCCTGACGCTCAAGGGGACGAACGCGGCCGGCGGAAAGGCGCCTCAGGGTGAGCCCGAGCAGCCGTAGTGCTCGGGCGACGAGGACTCCGACATGGCGACACCTCCGCGGCAGGAAGGCCCCCGCATCGACCAGCTCTCGTCCATCCACGCGGATGGCTCGCGGCGGGCGCTGCACCCGTCGGACGTGCGGGGCCGCTTCATCACCTGGCGCCGCGTGGCGTTCGCGGTGCTCATCGCCATCTACGTGGCCCTGCCGCTGATAGACGTGGGCGGCCATCCCGCAGTGCACCTGGACGTGGCGGCGCGACGCTTCTTCCTCTTCGGCGCCACGTACAACGCGCAGGACTTCTGGCGGGTCCTCTTCCTGTGCACGGCGCTGGGGTTCGGCCTGCTGTTCGTCACCGCGTGGCTGGGCCGCGTGTGGTGCGGCTGGGCCTGTCCGCAGACGGTGTTCCTGGAGGGGCTCTATCGGCCGCTGGAGCGGCTCATCGACGGGCCTCGCGAGCGGCGGCTGCGCCAGGAGGGGACGTCGTGGACGGCGGGACGGGTGGCGCGCGCGGTGGTGAAGCATGGGGCCTACGTGGGCGTGTCGTTGCTCATCGCCCACGCGGCGCTCAGCCTCTTCGTGTCCGCCGGAGGTTTGGTGTCCATGGTGGCTAGGGGCCCCGCCGCGGCTCCGGTGGCGTTCACCTGGGCCATGGCCGTCACGGGCGCGCTGTACTTCAACTTCGCGTGGTTCCGGGAGCAGCTCTGCGTGGTGGTGTGCCCCTATGGGCGGCTCCAGTCGGCGATGCAGGATGGGGACTCGCTCATCGTCGGATACGACGCGCGAAGGGGAGAGCCTCGGGGGCGACTGCTGAAGGTCCTCCCCACGCGGCCCGCGCCGCCGAAGGGCGACTGCGTGGACTGCCTCAAGTGTGTCACCGCGTGCCCCACGGGCATCGACATCCGCAATGGACTGCAGATGGAGTGTCTGGCCTGCGCGCAGTGCATCGACGCCTGTGACGAGGTGATGGACCGGGTGGGGCGCTCGCGTGGGCTCATCCGCTACGACTCGCTCAACGGGCTGGCGGGCGAGCCTCGCCGCACGTGGCGGCCCCGGCTGGTGCTGTATGGGGCGCTGCTGCTCGCCTCTGTTGGTGGGCTCGTGTGGAGCGTGGCCAGACGCATCCCCTTCGAGGCGAACCTGCTGCGCTTCCAGGGCACGCCGTATCTCGTCGAGGCGGGGACGGTGCGCAACCAGTTCGAGCTGCACCTGGTGAACAAGAACCCGGAGGCGTCCACGTTCTCCATCTCCGCGCGGGCCCCGGACTCCGCGCAGGTGGTGATACCGCAAGCCGAGGTGCGGCTCGCCTCCCTGGAGAGCTTCCGGGTGCCGTTGTTCATCCTCGTCCCGCAGGGAAGCGTGGAGCTTCCGTTCGTCTTCCTCGTCGAGGTGAAGGACTCCGCTTCCGGAGAGGTGATGCGGATGGAGGCGCGCTTCCTCGGTCCCCCGTCGCCGCGTCGCTGAGGGAGCAGGCTCGCGAAAGTCCTGCGTGTGCTCTGGAGGCCCCCGCGAATTATGCGGAGAGGTCTGGGGGCTCCGGGCGACGGGTGTGGCACGCGCCTTGGAATGAGACGTGGGACATGGAAGCGCTGCCAGGTGTCCCCCGGCCCACGCCGGAGCTGCTGAGTCGGTACGACGTCTCCGGACCTCGCTACACGAGCTATCCCACCGCGCCGGAGTGGCGTCGGGACTTCGGGCCGGAGGCCCTGGAGGAGCGGCTGTGCAGCGCGGGGGCTCGTGACTCCGCGGAGCCGCTGTCGCTCTACGTCCACCTTCCGTTCTGTCACAGCCTCTGCTGGTACTGCGGCTGCAACGTGGTCATCAGCAAGGACTCGCGCGCGGCGGACCGGTACCTCGACCACCTGGTGATGGAGCTGGACCTGGTGACGGAGCGACTCGGCGCGCGTCGCTCGCTCTCGCAAATCCACTGGGGTGGCGGCACGCCGACGTTCCTCACGGAGTCGCAGCTGGAGCGACTGTGGACCGAGCTCACTCGGCGCTTCGTGCCGCTGCCGGACGCGGAGGTCGCCATCGAGGTGCACCCTTCCGTGACGACGGAGGGACAGCTCACGCTGCTGCGGCGACTGGGCTTCAACCGGCTGTCCATGGGGTTGCAGGACTTCGACCCGCGCGTGCAGGAGGTGACGAACCGGCTTCAGACGCCCGAGCGGACGCGGGCCTTGCTGGAGCATGCGCGCGCGCTCGGCTTCACGGGCGTGAACTTCGACCTCATCTACGGTCTGCCCCACCAGAAGCCTGAGACGTGGGCCCGGACGCTGGAGACGGTGCTGGAGATGCGGCCGGACCGGCTGGCTGTCTATTCCTTCGCCTTCATGCCGGAGGTGCTCAAGCACCAGCGACGGATGCCTGCCGAGGCGCTTCCCACCGCGCAGATGAAGCTGGAGCTGTTCCGCTCGGCCTGCGCCGCGTTCGTGGGCGCGGGCTACCGGGCCATCGGCATGGACCACTTCGCGGTGCCGGAGGATGAGCTGGCGCGCGCGTTGTCCGAGCGCCGGCTGGGCCGGAACTTCCAAGGCTATACGGTGAAGGCGGCCTCGGACGTGGTGGCGCTGGGCAGCACGGGCATCAGCGACGTCGCCGGGGCCTATGCGCAGAACGTCCGGGCGCTGCCCGCCTACTACGAGCGTGTCTCACAAGGACGGCTGGCCACCGAGCGCGGCCTGCTGCTCACCGAGGATGACAGGAAGCGCCGCGCGGTCATCACCCAGCTCATGTGCAACGCCTGGGTGGACCTGGGCGAGGACGGCGTCCGCGACTTCGCGCCCGAGCTGGAGCGGCTGCGGCGCTTCGAGGAGGACGGGCTCGTGGTCCGCTCAGGCACGCAGCTGGAGCTGACGGCCCTGGGGCGACTGTTCGTGCGCAACGTGGCCATGGTGTTCGACGCCCACCTGTCGCGGGCCGAAAAGCCGCGCTACTCCCGCACGGTGTAGCCACCCGAGCCACCGAGCAGGCAGGCCCCTCATGAGGCCGCTTCCCTGGCCCGTGGCCGAGGCAATGACCACTTCACCCGCATGCCCTCGGGCGACGGAGGTGGTCATGGAGACGCGACAGTCGCAACGCGCCGTTCGACGGGGGCCGGGGGTGTCCTGCCTGCTCGCCTCGCTCCTGGTGGCCTCGGTGGCGAGCGCCGCGCCCAAGCCGGGTGAGGCGCTGCCGGAGCTGTCCTCGCAAGATTTAGAGGGCAAGACGCACCGGAGCCAGGAGTGGCGGGGGAAGCGCACGCTGCTGGTGGTGCTCACCGACAAGGATGGCGGCGAGGAGATGCGCCGCTGGTTCGACACCGCCGCCACCCAGGTGCCTGACTCCGTGCACCGGGCCTCCGTGCTCACCTTCAAAATCCCCTTCTTCGTCAGCGCGGACTCCGCGCGGGAGCGGGCGAAGAAGAAGGTGCCAGAGGCGTTCTGGTCCGACACCTGGCTCGACAAGAGCGGCGGCCTGGGCAAGTCGCTGGGGTTGGCCTCCAGTCGCGAGCCCTATGCCATCGCGCTCGATGAGCGGGGACAGGTGCTGGCCGTCGTGCACGGCGACGCGGACTCTCCGGAGGCCAAGGCCCTGATGAAGAAGCTCTCCAGCCCGTGAGGCTTCACACGCCGGAGACACGAAGGGCGCCGCGGGTGGATTCCCGCGACGCCCCGGTTCAACGTGCCTGCTCGTTCTGGCTCAGCGGCTGGACAGGATGTCCTGGGCGCGCTTCTTGTCGGCGGAGAACGTGAAGGCGTTGTAGAGCTGGTAGTTGTTCTCCGTGTCGAGGATTCGCGACTTCACGGCGCGCAACACGTTGATCTTGTCGTCGTTGAAGGAGAAGCGCTCCATCAGCCGCATCACCTGGGAGACGAGCAGGTAGTTGCCCTGCAGGCCCGTGTTGAGGACACGGAGCTTGTCGTCGGTGAAGTTCTCGCGGGCGATGGCGTCATGCCAGCGCTGGAAGGAGCCATCCGCCATCGGGCGGATCATCGGCTCCGGCGGCGGGGGCGGCGGACGCGGCATCACCGTGGCGAGCAGCGGGGCATCGGTGACCTGGCGCCGCAAGGACTCCAACTGCTCCTGCGCCTTGCGCACCTTGCCGCGGGTGTCCCGGTCCGCGCGGTCCTCGATGTCCTCCATCAGCCGCTCCAGCCGCTCCAGCCGCTGGGCCAGGTCCTCGCGGCTGACGACCACCAGGGTGCCGGTGCTGTTCGGCGGAACGAAGGGACCCGAGTTGTTGTGCCGCGGGTACTCCGACGGCTGCTGCGGCATCGGCCGGCCCGACGGAGGCGGGCGGAACTTCTCCATCGTCGCATCGGGCGCCTGCTGCTTCTCCACCTGCGGGGAAGTCTGAGCGAAGGAGGTGGCGGAGGTCAGCAGGGCGACGGCGATTGCGAGGGCCTTCATCGGGGTGTCCTTGTTTGTGTACTCGACAGTTCTGACGGGCCGAGTCTCATGGCATTCAAAGCCCCCAGACGACAAGGGCCCCCCTGTCTCATGTCTCAGGGGGAGGGGGTTCGTTTGGACAGCACGGACCCCTCGGCCGACAGCTCGTAGACGAGCGGAATGCCGGTCGCCAGCTCCAGCCCCACCACCTGCTCGCCGGTGAGCTGGTCCAGCTTCATGACGAGGGAGCGGTTCGAGTTGCCGTGGGCGACGACGAGGACGTTCTTCCCCAGGCGGACGTCGCCGGAGATGGCGCGCTCGTAGAAGGGGAGCACGCGTCGGGCGGTCATCTCCAGCGACTCTCCGTTGGGGGGCGGCACGTCGTACGAGCGGCGCCACAGCTTCACCTGGGCCTCGCCGAAGCGCTGGGCGGCATCCGCCTTGTTGAGGCCCTGGAGGTCGCCGTAGTGGCGCTCGTTGAGGGCGGCGTCGCGGATGATGGGTGGGCGCTGGCCCAGGGCCTCCAGGATGAGGGTGAGCGTCTCCTGCGCGCGGGTGAGCACGGAGGTGTAGGCGACGTCGAAGATGATGCCCTGGAGCGCGTGCGCGGCGAGGCGGGCCTCCTCGCGGCCCTTCTCGGTGAGGGGCACGTCCACGAGGCCGGTGAAGCGGTTCTCGTGGTTCCAGAGCGACTGACCGTGGCGGACGAGGGCGAGCAGGGGCATGGCCTCCCTGCTAGCGCAAGCCGGGCCTCACGGCCAAGGGGCGGCGCGCAGGAGGGCGACGGGGGTGACACCCGTCAGGCTCCGGAAGTCGGAGATGAGGTGGGCCTGGTCGTAGTAGCCGGTGGCGGCGGCGATGGCGCCCCAGTCCGGCGTGGCCGAGTGCTTGGAGGCCCGCATGGCGCGCTGGAAGCGGACGACCCGCGCGTAGACCTTGGGACCCAGGCCGACCACGTCATCGAAGGCGCGTCGGAGCTGTCGCTCGCTGACGCCCAGGCCCCGAGCCAGCTCACTGACGCGGGGCAGCTCCGGCGACTGGGAGATGGCGCGCACGGCGCGGCGGACGACGTGGGAGGAGGCGGGCTCGAACACGTCACCGCGACGCAGGCGCTCGGTGAGCGCCGTCTCCAGCACCTTCACCTTCTCCGCCACGGGCAGGCTGTCGTGCATGCGCTCCCGGAGCCTGGCGCCCTCCGCGCCCCACAGGGTGTCCAGGTTGACGACACGGTTGGTGAGCTCCGCCATGGGCACGCCGAAGAAGGGGTAGGCGCCTCCGGCCTTGAAGCGCACGGCGATGGCCAGGGGCGGTACGTCCGTCCCGCCTTTCTGGAGCACGTGCAGGCGCGTGCCGATGACATACGCATCGCCCCGCGTATCGGAGAGACGGACGATGAGCTCGGCCTCTCCGTCGGGGAGGCGGACGTAGGCGGGGCCCCGGTTCTCGTCCCGGGTGACGGCGCGAAAGCCCCGCACGAAGCTTGTGAGCGTGCCGTGGGATGCGACCTGGAGCGGCCTGGAAGTCACGAAGGAAGCATGCGGCACGCGAGGCACAGGTTCAATCGAGGGCACGCAAGCGGGAGGCGCCATGGCCGATTTCTCCAATCGGCGCGGGGGCCGCGTTTCTACCTTGGGACGCACACGACACCCCTGCTTCCCCAAAGGAACCTTCATGCGAGTCCATCACCTCAACTGCGGCACCCTGTGCCCCGCCGGCGGCGCGCGCTTCGTCCTGGGCGAGGGCGGCTTCTTCTCGCGGGCCCGGATGGTCTGCCACTGCCTGCTCATCGAGTCGGATGACGGCCTCGTCCTCGTCGACACGGGGCTGGGGCTCAAGGACATCGAGGACACGACGCGGCTGGGCTCGCGCTTCCTCCGTCGCAACTCGCCCCGATTGGACCCGCGCGAGACGGCGGTCGCCCAGGTGGAGCGGCTGGGCTTCCGGCGTGAGGACGTGCGTCACATCATCCCCACGCACTTCGACCTGGACCACATCGGCGGACTCGCGGATTTTCCCGGCGCGCAGGTGCATGTCTTCCGCGACGAGCACGCGGCGGCCATGGTGCCGACGCCGAAGAACGCGAAGTTCGGCTACCGGCCCGCGCAGTGGGCACACCAGCCGTCGTGGAGGCACTACGCGGTGGAGGGCGAGCGGTGGTTCGGCTTCGACGCGGTGCGCGTGATTCCAGGACTGTCCACGGAGGTGTTGCTGGTGCCGCTCGTGGGCCACACGCCGGGGCATTGTGGCGTCGCGGTGAAGACGGAGGGGAAGTGGCTGCTGCACGCGGGAGACGCCTACTTCGACCACAAGGAGCTGAACCTCCAGGCGCCTCGCAGTCCGCCGGGGCTGGCGCTCTTCCAGCGACTGCGCTCGACGGACAACGCGGCGCGCCTCGCCAACCAGGAACGACTGCGGACGCTCGTGCGCGAGCACTCGGCTGACGTGAGCGTCTTCTCCGCGCACTGCGCCGTGGAGCTGGAGCGCTACGCGGTGGCGCGGCCCGAGGCGTCGGAGCGAAGTGCTGTCGCGGCCCCGGGTACGACGTCTGGAGGTTCGGGGAGTCGCGCCGCCTGAAGTGAAGGCCCGTGCATCAGGCCTGTCGGCGCCGACGGGCCCGAAGTCCGGAGGCTCGGGGAGTCGCGCCGCCTGAAGTGAAGGCCCGTGCATCAGGCCTGTCGGCGCCGACGGGCCCGAAGTCCGGAGGCTCGGGGAGTCGAGCCGCCTGAATGGCCGTGCGTCAGGCCTGTCTGCGCCGACGGGCCCGGTACAGGTCCTCGTAGAGGCCGAGGAGGAGGTGGCCGCCCAGGAGGAGGCCCTGCTCGATGTCTCGCGCGGCCGACGGTGACGCGTCGTACGGCGCGTCGAGCTGGCGGTAGAAGCCGTCCGCGTGCTCCTCGTCGAGCGTGGCGTGCGTGGGGTAGTGCACCACCTGGTCCGCGGCCAGCCAGCCCCGCGCGACGATGGAGCGCCCCAGCTCCAGGGAGATTCCGCTGAACAGGTCCTCGATGATGCCGAACACGGCGAGGCCGGTGTGCGGCGTCTCGAAGGCGGCGATGCCCGTCAGCGCGACGTTGAACTTGCGCACCTCCGGTCCGAAGGCTCCGTCGTGGAGCCGCTCACCGGAGGCACCGAGCCGCTCCAGCAGCACCAGGAACGTGTGCTCATGGCCGTGTGAGAGCGCGCCGCGTCCGTGCTCATCGAAGACGTTCTCCACCAGCGGCAGGCGAAGCTCGGGGCGGGGAAGGCGGCTGGCGAGCAGGGCCATGGGCCGCGAGAAGTGCGCCACCGCCGCGAAGAACTGCCGCTGCGTCTCCAGGAAGTCGCCCCGCTCGAACGAGCCGTCCTTCAGCGCGCGCAAGTACGGAGACGTCTCCAGGACGTTCCACTCGGCCTTCAGGCCGGCGATGTGCTGACGCAGGTTCAGATTTCGGAGGAGGGAAGGTGCACCCATGCAGGCGTTCCCTTGAGGCGGGTCAGGTCGAGAGAATAGACGGTGCACACCGTGTCGGGGGAAATGCCCGCACCTCGCAGCCAGTCGAGCTGCGCTTTCAAGCGCTCGTCGAGGGTGAAGCAGGCCAGCGCGTCCGGGTGGCTCGCGGCGAGCTCCTGCCCGCAGTCCCGCAGGTAGTGTCCCCAGCCCCGCGTCCAGGCCGTGGGTGGCGCCGCGAGGTGGATGAGCGGCCAGGGACGTTGAGTCGAGCGGAGCTGGAGGTCCTTGCTGCCCGCCGTGGAGCACCAGCCCGCTCCTTCGAGCTTCCGGGCGGGCGAGGGCCCGAGCAGCAGTCCGTCACCCGGAAGCCGTGTGGGAGCCCCCGCGAGGTCCAGCGCCGCGAGCCGGGCCGGTGGGACGAAGTAGAGCGCGAGCCGGCTCTCCGGCCGAGCCACGCGCAGCGGATTCCAGCCCCGAACCGTGTGCATGACGTCGCCGCGCGAGCCTCGCATGGCGGCGCCGTACAGGAACCGGGTACGGCGCAACGCGGGGATGCGGAACAGGTGCGTGAGCCCCTGGAAGATGAGCCTGCGCGCCAGGCCCGTGCCGCGCGCGTGCGAGGCCACCTTGAGGTCGCAGATGTAGAACCCCTGGGCGCTGGTGTCGCCCCGGAGGACTCGCCGGGTGATTCCCGTCACGGAGCCGAGCAGCTCCTCACCGCGCAGGGCCAGCAGGAAGTACGCGTCCCCCAGGGAGGAGAAGAACGGGTGGTACTCGGGGCCGTGGTCGATGAAGAAGTGGTCCGCGCCGTCGGCGATGGGGTACTGGATGCCCTGCTCGAGCTGGCGCAGCCGCTCCACGTAGGGTCCGAGCGTGTCCGGCCGGCACACCACATAGCGCACGCCGCTCATGGGGAGTCGGTCCGCCGGAAGCCGACCTCGATGCGCTCGTAGAACAGGCTGCGGTCCCGGGCCTGGAGTTGCCTGCCGAGCGCGTCGTCGAACACGAAGGCCGGGCTGAAGAAGCGGCGGAGGTCTCGCTGGTTGTTGAGCTGTCGCAGCAGCACGGCGCAGCCGGGGCGAGCCTCGCGTGAAAGCAGCGTGGCCCACTCGGAGACGAGCGTGTCGTCCGACCAGTCGAAGATGTTGGACAGCGAGATGACGTCGAAGCGTCCCAGGTCGGGCACGTCGGGGAGCGAGCCCTGCACCAGCGTGACGGGGAGCGGGCTTTCCGCGCGCAGGTACTCGGGACGGTCCTCCGGGCGGTAGGCGCCGAGCAGCACGTGCTGCAGGTAGGGATTGCGGTGGGCGTCCTCGCGTCGCAGCCCTCGCTCGAAGGTCGCCTGGAAGTAGCCGGGATAGGAGCCGGGCGCCGCGTGTTGCGTCGCCGCCGGGCCGAACATGGCGTGCAGGAACGGGTCCGCGAACGCGAGCTGGAACGCCACCGGCCAATAGGGCGAGGCGAACCAGCCGTCGCACAGCGCGGCCCGCTCGGCGGTGGAGGTGGTGGGCTCGAAGAAGGCGGACAGCTCGCGCGGTGGGGCCGCGAACTCTTCCAGGAAGCGGCGCAGGGTGCGGAACAGGCCCTAGAACTCACCGCGCTGGTTCAGCCCGAACTCCTCCATTCGCGCGGTGCCGAGGCTCGCGGCCTTCTCCCTCACGTGGGCGAGCTGCCTCGGGTTGAAGTCGAAGCCCACCAGCTCCAGGGAGGGGTTGTGGCGGGCCAGCGTGAGCAGCGTGCAGCCGCCGGACGCGACGGTGAGCAGCGCGCGGGCCCGGGTGCGCCCGATGAGGTCCTGCTCCAGCTCAGGGTCTTCACGGACGACGGCGAATTTCAGGCGGTGGGGCGTGGTGCTCAAGTCGTCGTCGGGGGCGAGGGTTGCTTCGGCGAGGGGGCGGATTGTAGGGCATGATGTCACCCACAGGAACAGCCCATGCCGACGCTCTCATCGTCCCTCACTCCGCAGCGGTTGCATGAGCTGGAGCAGGTCGACGCCCGCCATCTGCCTCGACTTGGAGTGTTCCTCGCGCTCTACGGCGTGGCGGCGTGGGGCGCCACGGTGCTCGCGCTGGAGGCCCTGGCGTCTCCCCAGGTCTGGCTCGCGCGCGGGCTGCTCTATGTCGTCGCGGCGGCCTCGCTCCACGGCATCAGCCTCTTCACCCACGAGGCGGTGCACGGTGGGCTCTCCTCGCGGCCGTGGCTGAACCGGCTGGGCGGGATGGTGTGCGCGTGGCCCGTGCTCCAGAACTTCGCGGCCTACAAGGTGCTGCACCTGCGCCATCACAGGGACCTGGGCGGCGGGCTGGACCCCGACCACTACGCCAACTACACGGGACGACGCTGGCTGGAGCTGGCGATGCACGTGGGCCGGTTGCTGCTCGGGTATCCCGCGTACATCACCATGATTCCCATCCTGGGCTGGAAGCACGGGACGGCGTCCGAGAAGCGGTGGATTGCTTTCGAGGTGGCCATGGTGCTCGCGGGGACGGTGCTCGCGGGTGTCCTCGTGCCGTGGCCGGTGTTGCTGCACGCCTGGGTCATCCCCATGGTCATCATCAACACCCTGGTCAACATCCGGGGGATGAGCCAGCACACGTTCCTCACGGAGGGCAATCATCCGCTGCGTGGCTCGCGGACCATCCTCTCCAACCCGGTGACGCGGTTCTTCATGTGCAATGAGAACTACCACCTGGAACACCACCTGTACCCGCGCGTGCCCTGGTACAACCTGCCGACGCTGCACCAGTCCCTGCGCCCCGAGCTGCTCGCGCAAGGCGCGCCCTTCATCCCGTCCTATTTCTTCTTCGTGCGGGGCGTCCTCAGTGGCGCCCTGATGCGAGAGGCCCGGCGGGCTCCCTCCGCGGATGTCTGAGCGCCCCTTCCTCCACGAAGCGCTGCTGGCGACCTTCGGGGTGACGTTGTCGTGCGCGCTGCTGCTCGTGGCGGGAGCACGGTCCGCGAGCTTCCTCCAGGTGTCCGGAGCCACGGCCTTGTTCGTCCTCGCGGTGGCGGTGCTCGCGCGACTGGACGTCCATGCGCACGTCTTCCGGGTGAGGCTGCTGCTGGCCTATGTCGCGACGTTCTTCTTCTATGCGTCGGTGAAGACGACCATCCCCGCACTGGGGCTGGAGACGCGGGATGCGTGGCTGTTCAGCCTGGACGCGTGGGTCTTCAGTGGCGGCACGCCGTCCGTCTGGTTCCAACGGTGGAGCGCGGCCTGGGTGCATGACGTGTTCAGCGCGAGCTACCTCGCGTTCCACGTGTACCTGCACCTCGCGATGGCCTGGGCGCTGGTGGGGCCTCGGGAGCGAGCGGAGCGCTTCTTCAGCCACGTCTTCTCGGCCTACGTGCCAGGCATCGCGGGCTACTACCTGGTGCCCGCCATCGGCCCCGTGGCGGCGTATCCCGAGCTGTTCACCGTGCCCCTGGAGGGCGGTTGGCTGACGCGGCTGAACGCGGCTGTCGTCGCGAGTGGCTCATCCACCTACGACCTCTTCCCGAGCCTTCACGTGTACATCACCCTGGTGTTGCTGAGGCATGATGTGCGCGCGCATCCCTGGCGCTTCAGGGCGCTGTTGCCCGTGGCGGCGGCGCTCATCCTCTCCACGTTGGTGCTGCGCTACCACTACGCGGTGGACCTGCTCGCCGGTATCGTGTGGTTCATCGCCTTCAGTGGGGCGCATCCCCGCCTCCAGGCGCGGTGGGAGTCCTGGCGGCGCGGCCTTTCATCGGACTCCCGGCCCGCGCTTCAGCCCCGTCCCTGAGTCGTCGCTTGCGTCGCGCTGTCACACGACTGGCGAGGCGTTGACGAATTGTCTCGCGAAGGAGGCCGGATGGCCCCGCAACCCCTCGGAATGTCGTGCGAGGTGGCTTGGAACGGCACGTGAAAAGGGAGGACGGCAACAGGAGGAAGCCGCCATGGCCCGGTGCCGTCAGTCTCGTTCCCGCTCGTCTCCCGCCACCTTCACGTTCCTGGAGCGCAGCGCCCTTGGGGTGCTTCGACACGAAGTCCTCGAGCTCATCCTCGACTTTGGAACCCGCACCCGCGCCGCGGGCGTGACGCACGTCACCGTGCTGGAGCGCGACCTGCCCATGCAGCTTCAGGGCTCGTCGCTGGCGCGGCAGGCCCGGGGCTGGATTGTCCTGGTCAGTGACGAGGAGCGGCTCCTCACCTGTTATCGGCGCGGAGATGCAAGCGGCTTCATCCGCCGCAAGCCCAAGCATCGCCTCCATGGCGGACGCCCGCACTCCAATACGAGGACCCGTCGCGCGCGTGACAGACGGTCCACGGACGCCAGGGCCGGGTAGGGGCTCACTGCTTCACAGTGGGCCTGCTCAATGACAGCCGCGTGATTTCCAGCGCTGCACGCGGAGAGGGTTTTCGGAAGGTGAGGAGGTGGCAGTTCACCTCGTCACCTGGAGCCCTGCATGGCCCGCACCCCACTCTTCGACCTGTTCAGACAAACCACCCGACGGGCGCTCGCCGCCGCCGTGGATGCACCTCCTCTCGAAGTCCGACGGGAAGTTCGGATGGACCGTCGCTCCGTGTTGAAGGGCGGCGCGGCGCTGGGCGCGGGGTGGGCGGTGGGAGTGGCGCGGGCACAGGAGGCACATCCGCCGACCTCGCTGCGCGTGGGAATCGTCGGGGCGGGGCTGGCGGGATTGGCGTGTGCCTATGAGCTCCGGCGTGCCGGTGTGCGGGCCACGGTGCATGAGGCTCGGGAGCGTGTGGGGGGCCGCGTGTTCTCCATGGGCGGGGCCTTCGGTGGGCCGGTCATCTTCCCCGGGCAGGTGGTGGAGCGGGGTGGGGAGTTCATCGACTCGGGACACTCGACGATGCTGGGCTATGCGCGCGAGTTCCACCTGGAGAAGGAAGACCTCCTGCGGGTGACAGGGGAGGTGTTCTACCTCTTCGGAGGGCAGCTTCGCTCCGAGGCGGACATCCTGGAGGAGTACTGTCCGCTCATCGCGGCCATCGCCCAGGACTTGAGTCGACTCTCCGAAGCGCCCACGGCGGCTGAGCACACGGAGCTGGACCGCCGGTTCGACCTGATGGACCTGGTGACGTACCTGGAGGCACGGAACACGGGGCCTCTGGTGAAGGCCGCCATCATCGCCGCGTATGAAGCCGAGTACGGCCGGGCGGCGGACGAGCTGAGCTGTCTCAACCTGCTCTTCCTGATTCGCACCGAGCAGTGTCGCCGCTTCGAGCCGTATGGCGAGAGTGATGAGCGCTATCGCCTGCTCGGCGGCAATCAGCAGGTTCCGCGCGAGCTGGCGGCGCGACTGCCGGGGCAGGTTCGACAGGGCGAGCGGCTGGAGTCGGTCCGGAAGACACCGTCGGGTGCGCTGGCGCTCACCCTGCGGCGAGGGAGCACGTCGTACACGGCCACGTATGACGCCGTGGTGCTCGCGGTGCCGTTCACCGTGCTGCGACGGGTGGAGCTGGAGGCGTCACTCGGCCTGCCGGCGTGGAAGACGCGCGTCATCCGCGAGCTGGCGTACGGCACCAACGCGAAGATGATGGTGGGATATCGGGGGCCCGTGTGGCGGGCGCGCGGGTGCAGTGGCGCGAGCTACTCGGACCTGATGAATCATCAGGCCACGTGGGAGACGAACCCCACGCGGGCGACGGCGAGCGACGCGGTGTTGACGGACTTCGCCAGCGGGCCGCGCGGTGCGGGCATGGACCCGAGCAACGTGGCGGGTGAGGCCGAGCGCTTCGTGGCGGCGATGAACCGGGTGGTGCCAGGGACGGCGGGCGCGGTGAAGCGGGGCGTGGACCGGCGCATCGTCGCGCACCTGGAGCACTGGCCGAGCAACCCGAATGCGCTGGGCAGCTATTCGGCGTATCGGCCGGGGCAGTTCACCTCGCTTGCGGGCACCGAAGGGACGCCCGTGGGCAATCTCTACTTCGCGGGCGAGCACACCAGCTCGTTCTACGAGGCCCAGGGCTACATGGAGGGCGCGGCGGCCACGGGGAAGAGCACGGCGGCGGCCATCCTTGCGACGGCGAGGGTGACGTCAGAATCCTGGTGACAGGCTTGCGCGAGGCTCACCACTCCCGGAACGTCTCTCCGTGGAGTGGACCCGCCCTCGCGCATTCCCGAAGTCAGCAGGCGGGCGCGGACTACTGAGCGCAGTAGACGGCGCGCTCGAACTTGCCCGTCACCTCGACGATGGACGTGGCGCGAACCACGTACTCGCTGGCCCCGACGCGCGTATCGGCATTGCACCAGTCATACGTGTAGCCCAGCCCCGTCCAGGGATAGTGTGTGTTCTGCCAGAACCCGTAGCTGGAGGCGTAGTAGGCGTTGATCCAGTTCTTGTGCTCGGTGGTCGCCGTGGCGGGGAACTGAAGGCCGCACGAGCCGTCGTCGATCTCCGAGTCCGGGCAGGGCCGGAACATGTCTCCGGGCTTCACCCACAGCTCGACGATGTAGCGCGCGTCGTCGTTCGCCGACGCCGGGGGCAATCCCAGATACTGATTGACGCGTGAGACCAGCTTCTCCGAGGACACCGTCTTGCAAAATGTCTGGAGTTGCGGAGCGGGGGTGACCCAGACCTCGCGCGAGAGCGTGTTCTGGCCCAGCGTGTAGCCTTGAAAGGTGGTCCAGATGGCCATGCGCACGGCCGTCTTGTCCTCATTCCAGACAAGGTTCGAATTGGACGGGCTGATGGCCCACAGCTGCGTGGAGACGTCCGCGCTCGTGGGCTCCGCCGCAAGGCGGACGGCCTCCGCATAGGTCTGTGCGTCGCACGAGAGCGGTACGGGGGCAGGGTCTTCCGTGTCGTCACCGCACGCGGCGAGGGACAGGAGCGCGGAGGCCGCGACGAAGCACCGCAGGGGGCGCGAGAAAGCGCTGAACATCAGGTCATCTCCATGGGAGGTGGGTTTACGCGGAGTGTAGAGGAAGCAGGGATGCGGGCCCCCTCAAAACGACGGCCCGCGACACGCGCCCACGGCGGCATTCCATGCGCGAACCCTTGCTTCAGGTGCCGCCCCCGAACAGGCCGAGCTGCTCGACGTCGCCCATGGGCGCGACGGGGCTGTCGTCGGCGGGCAGCTCCCGGCGCACGGGCGCTGCGGGGACAGGTGCCGCGACCACGGGCGGCTCGGGCTCGCGCGGTACCGGAGGAGGCGGTGGGGCGGGTGTCGCGTACACCTCGGGGCGCCAGATGCCGTCCCGGGCCAGCCGCACGCGCTCGCGCAGCTCCGGCAACAGCTCCGGGTCCATGGGCGCGAGACGCTGGGACGGGGCCGCCACGAGAGGTTCGAAGACCTGCACCTCTTCCAACCACCACGCCACGGTGCCGCGACAGGAGGCACCCGGGGGCCACCACCAGGCGTCACGCCCGAAGGCCCGCGAGTCATTGCCCACGGTGGACACCTCCGCGAGCCTCGCCATGGCGACATACGCGCCCGCGGGCAGCACGTCGCGGGTGGGGGATTCCAGGCCGTGGGCCCGACGCAGCCACTCCACGGCCTCCTCGTCGTACTCACGGGTGGCGTAGAGGGCGAGCCAGCAGCCAAGCACGGCCTCTGGTGGGTGGAGCGGGTGGCGTCGCTCGGGGAAACCGGGACGCGCGGGCTCCACGTCGTGGACGAAGACGCTCCACATGCCGTGGTGCGTGAGCGCCCACGTCCACGGACGGCTCAGGGAGAGATGGAACACTCCCATCCCCTTGCGCGTGTAGCGATAGGGGCCGGCGAGTGGGATGGAACTCATGGAGTCACACCCTACACGACGGACCCGACATGGTGCGCTAAGGAGGGCTCGCGACCGGAACCCTCCAAGGCGAAGACCTCCGCTGGCCACGGCTCCAGCGGAGGGCCGCGCTTCACCTCACGGCGTGGCCGAGGCCCGGCGCGGCGAATCCAGCTCGCGCTGCATGGTGTCGTCGCCCACGAGCAGCCCGTCCGCGAACATGGTGCGCTCGTTGGGGCTCAGCGACTCCAGCTCCGCGGGCGTGCCCAGCTTGAGGTTGTACACCTTGCCGTCGTACGGCACGCGCTCGGTGGCGGTGATGGTCGCCGTGCCCGTCTGCGTGCGCACCGTGTCCTTCACCTGGACCTTCTCCGCGGCAATCACCAGGCCCGAGGACAGCAGCACCGGGTGCTTCTCCGTCAGCCGCACGTCATGGCCCTGGTCGTCGCGCAGCCGGACCAGCGGCTTGGGCTCGCGCCCGAAGATGAAGTCCTGCACCGTCAGCACCCGGCCCGCCGCGTTCGCCCGGACCTTGTCGCCCACACGCAGCGTCTCGATGGGCTTCAGTGCTCCATCCGCCATGGTGATGCGCGTGCCTTCCGCCATGCAGCTGTTGAGGACGTTGAGGTTGAAGGGGTTGGTCGGCAGCGCCGTGCTGGTGAAGGTCACGGTGCGCGGAATCGCCGCGCCGGTGCCGCAAATCGCCTGCGCGTAGAGCGTCATCGACAGCACCACCGCCTCGTTCACGATCTTCTCCATCGTGCAGCCCGCGGGGCCGGAGGCCGTGGTGTTCTGTGAGACGTTGACCAGGCGCTGAATCGTCGTGGTGCGCGCGCCCACGGGGAAGGCGTCGGAGACGTCAGCCAGCGTGGTGCACGTGCCGCCCGTGTCCGTCTTGATGAGGCGCAGCCGCGTCGTCATCGGGGACTTCTGCATCGCTTGGATGATGCAATCCGCGGTCGCTGTCGCCCCTGCGTCGAAGGTGCCCTGCGTGGGGATGTAGATGTTGGTGTTGTCGAAGGTGGTGCCCGTCTGGAAGGGGAAGTAGGCCGCCGGATCGCCCGTCCAGGGCGCGCCCGTCTTGCGCAGCGCCAGGCCCGTGGACTGGGTCGGGAAGGGCGCAAGCGTGCCGCTGGCGTTGGACACCATCGCGTAGTCGCAGTCCGCCCCGCCGCGCAGCTGGCAGGTGGTCAGGTTGATGTTGGACCGGGGCTCCGTGCCCGCGAAGCGCGGATGGTCCAGGGTGAAGCTCGCGGGCGCGGCCACCAACGACGTCTCCAGGCTGGAGAAGGAGACGTGCTCCTCGCCCGTCTTGTCGTTGTGCGCCACCATCATCGACTCGACGATGACCTTGCGGTTGGGCTCCATCGACGGACGCACCGTCACCGTGGTGTCGTCGAAGGTCTTGCCGTCGTTGTGCTCCTCGTTCGCGCTCTTGGCCAGCACCGTCAGCTTCTTGCCGGCCAGGTCGCTCTCATACACGGTGACATCCGTGAAGACGTGGGTCGCCCCGCCCGCGCACGTGGCGTAGGGGCTGATGATGAGCGCGGGAGGCGCCTCCTGGGGTGGCTGCTGCTGGCCCTTGTTGGCCTGCGCGCCCCTGCCACCCGCCACGGTGCGCGAGTCCGTCACATGGAGGAAGTGGTCGCAGTTCCACTCGGTGGGCTTGGGCTGCGGGTCTCCGCTCACGGCCTCCGCATGGGCGACCTCCAGCGTCCTCAGCGCGCGCGCGAAGTCCTTGGCGGGCGTCTGCTGCCCATCACCCTGCGCCCCGGCGACGGCCTCCTGGAGCCGGTGCTTGGCGTATTCGTAGTGGTCCTGGTCCGCCAGGTTCAGGTGGACGAAGTCCTCATGGGGCGTGCGCTTGTTGAAGTGCTCGACGACGGCGTCGTGCTGCTCGTCGACCGTCTTGGGCTTGGGCTGCGGTTTGATAACCCAGGGGCACCCCGGCAGCAAAGACAGGCATGTAGCAAGAATGGCGAGACGTCGAGTGCGACGACCGTGAGTAAAATTCATGACTCCCCCTCTGAAGGGGCTCGACTTGAGCCCGGGTAAGCACTGTCATACGCTCCGTGTTGAAAAGTCAACGTTTGACATATGGCATTGCCTGCCGGTCAGGCTCGACCCGGCCTGTGACATCGTGCTGGCTGTGTCCCATGTGAAGGATTGTGTCTCCGAGCGGTGAGGCCTGGGCGTCCGGTGTTTCGCGGCCTGGGGACACGCGTCATGCGCACATTGACTCCGTGCGCCGCATGAGGGACGGGTGCGGACATGGCGCAGCAGAAAGTCCCAGTTCCCCACGAGGTCGCCGGAGAGCGGCTGGACAAGTTCGTCTCCAAGCACGTCCCCGGCTTCTCGCTGGAGCGCGCCCGGGCCCTCATCGAGGCGGGCGGGGTGCGCATCCGGGGCAAGAAGTGTCAGCCCACGCGGAAGCTGTGGGGTGGTGAGGAGCTCGAAATCGAGCGGCCGGAGCCGCGCGCCTCGCCGCGCCCCGCCGTGGAGGGGCCCGTGCTGACGGTGCTTCATGACGACGCCGCGCTGGTCATCGTGGACAAGCCGCCGGGCCTCGTCGTGGAGCCGGAGGGCCGCGCGGCCTCCGTCGTCGACCTGCTCGCCGCGCAGCGCCCTCCGTTCGACGTGGAGGGCCAGGCGCTGCCGGGCGTGGTGCACCGGTTGGACCGGGAGACGAGCGGCTGTCTGGCCTTCGCTCGCACCGACACCGCCGCCGCGGCGCTCCTGCGGGCCTTCCAGGAGAAGCAGGTGGACAAGCGCTACTGGACGCTCGTCCTGGGCAACCCTCCCGAGCAGGGTCGGCTGGAGGGCCCCTACGCGCGCCATCCGAATGATTCACGCCGCTTCACCACGAAGGTGCCGTCCGCGCGCCGGGCGGCGCTGTCGTTCCAGGTGCGCGAGCGGCTGGATGGGGCGGCGCTGCTGGAGGTGGACCTGGACACGGGGCGCACGCACCAGATTCGCGTGCAGCTCTCCGAGGCGGGCTTCCCGGTGCTGGGGGATTCCCTCTACGGGACGGAGGCGGCGCGCGAGCACCCCGCGGCGAAGGCCCTGGGACGTCAGGCGCTCCATGCCTTCCGCCTGGAGCTGCCGAGTCTCCTGACGAATCAGCCCGTGCGAGTCCAGGCGGAGCTGCCCGAGGACTTCCAGCGCGCGCTGGCCCTGCTGCGCCGCTGAGCGCTGGCGCGGGGCCGGACTCCACTCGAGGCGGTGGAGTCCGGCGGATGCTGACTGACTACTTCGGGTCCACGACGAGGACCATCCAGCGGTCCGTGGAGTGGTCGATGCGCACGTTGGCGGCACCGGCCTCCTGGAGCTGCTGCACGATGCTCTCCAGGAAGGACAGGTGCTCCTTGGGCGCGTCCACGAAGACGTTCTTGGAGCCGGTGCCCTTGGCCTTGGGCTTCTTCGCGGGCTGGGCGCCGTTGAGCGACTCCGTCGTCGCGGTGGCCGCGGCCTTGAGCTGCGTGGCGGCGTCCTCCACCGTGGTCTCCGGCGCGCTCTCCACTTCAACCTCGGGCTCCTCGGCGGCGGGAGTGGCGGCCACTTCCTCCTCGGCCTCCGCGCGGAGCTGGTTGAAGGTCTTCAGGTTGATGGTCGACCCGAACTTCGCCTTGAAGGACTCCAGCGCATCCTTGCTGCTGATGTCCGGTTGCTGGCGGAAGAGGGTGAGCAGGAACGAATGGCGCTCCTGGGTCTGCTCCTGGGAAGTCCTCGGCATCGTCAAAACTCCTTCAGCCCTGGGAATGAAAGGCGGCGCAACCTAACCGACGCGGTTCCGGGAGGAAAGGTGGGGGTGGGCGGGGGAGGCGGTGACTCTCCTGGTCCCTCGGCGAGCGAGACGCCCCGTGTGCCTGCCCGCTCCTGGGCGCCAGCCCGACGCATCGTGCCCACCTTGGAGCGTCATGGAGACCGCTGCCGAGACGAACGGGGCCCCCGCGTGGGTGGACATCTCCGTGCCGCTGCGCGACGGGATGGTGCACTGGCCGGACAACCCCGAGGTGCGCATCACCCGGGTGCAGGAGCTGGAGCGCGGTGACGACGCCACCGTCTCCAACCTGTCCCTGGGCGCGCACACGGGGACCCACGTCGACGCGCCCGTGCACTTCGTCCAGGGCGCCGCGGGCGTGGACGCGCTGGCCTTCGACAGCCTCCTCGGCGTGGCGCGCGTGCTGGAGATTCGCGACGCGCGCGCCATCCGCGTGGAGGAGCTGAAGGGATACGCGATTCAGCCCGGAGAGCGCATCCTCTTCAAGACGGCCAACTCCTCGCGAGGCTGGGCCTCGAAGGCGTTCCTGCCGGACTTCGTGTACCTGTCCGTGGAGGGCGCGCGCTACCTGGCGGAGCGGAAGGTGCGCACGGTGGGCATCGACTATCTCTCCATCGGCAGTCCGGAGGAGGGCGTGCCCACCCACCAGGCCCTGCTGGGGGCGGACGTCTGCATCATCGAGGGGCTCGACCTGTCCGCGGTGGACGCGGGCACCTACGACCTCGTCTGTCTGCCGCTGCGAATCGCGGGAGGAGACGGAGCCCCGGCGCGCGCCATCCTCCGGCGGCGCTGAGGCTTGGGCTCCGCGCCTCTCAGGACTCCGCCACCTTGCGCCGGTGTCGCATGTAGAAGGCCGCGCCCAGCATCAGGGGAATGAACAGCGCGCCTCCCAGCAGCATCAGGCGGCGGCGCTTGCCCAGGTTGCTCTGCTCCTGCTGGGCGCGGACCCTCTCGAAGTCCGGCTCGAGACAAGACTCCCCGAAGGACCACCAGGGCTCGTCGATGCGCGCGCCCGTCTTCAAGTACGTCTGCCACAGTCGATGGCGCCGGTCCGGCTCGGTGCGCGAGGCGAACCGCGCCGCGTGGCAGAGCATCATCGCGTACGCCTGACTGCGCGGGGGCAGGAGCGACGCGCCGCGCTGGGCGAGGTCCGCCGCCGTGGAGCGGTAGTGGAAGCGCCACGGGTGTGGCGGTGCATGGGATTCCGCGCGCTGTTGTTCCAATGTGCCGAGGAGGGGCAGGCGGCTCATGAACTCCCGGAATGGCTCCTCCCGGGGCGAGGACTCCTCCTGGCTGTCGTAGTCGCTCAGGTCGTAGTTGCCGTCCACCCAGCCCCAGTCCGGAGCCACCTCCGTCCCCATCAACTCCAGACCGAGTCGGCGCGCGAGCAGCGCCGCTGCGTACAGCGCCTCCGCTTGCGTCACCGCGTCTGGGGCCTGGGCGCTCCGCTGGAGTGCCTCCGTGTACTTGCGCGCGTGCCCCTCCCAGGGCGTGCCCCGGAAGTGCTCCAGCGCTTCGGTGTGGCGTCCGGAGCGCAAGAGGCGCCGCGCGAGCAGCAGGCGCAACCGCAGCGACAGGTCCGCCCCCTCGCCGACATCATCGTCGTACCAGAGCTGTCCTACCTCGGGCTTGCAGCGCTCGTCTCCCGAGGACGGATGGGCCGCGACGAAGCGCTGGAGTTCGTCCACGGACAGCACCCGCTCCGCGACGTAGGCGAGGTCAGGCCAGGAGCAGCTCGCGAGCATCCGCTCGGCGGCCTGGGGGAAGTCACCTCGCGCGAGCGCGAGCACTCCGCGCTCACCTTCCACGCGGCAGAGGGGACGGCGCGGCACCATTCCCTCGCCCACCCAGTCCTCGGAGTCGGGAAGCCCACGCGCGGCCTCGGCGAGGTGGAGCTCCGCCGAGGCGGGGTCTCCCCGACGCAGCGCCAGCTTCCCCTTCACCCACGCCGCCAGCGGGGTTTGCTCCCGCTCCGCGAAGCGCTCGGCCAGGTCGAAGCGGCCCGCGCGCCACGCTCCCGCCGCCAGTCGGTCCGCCCCCGCGAGGTCCTGCACCGACGCGAGCGCCTCCAGCGTGACGGTGATTCCGCCTGCCGAGGGGTCTTCGGACCAGTACGCCTCCTGTCCGCGCGTCCAGACGAAGGCGGCCATGAGCCGCTGAGCCACCGGGTCCTTCAGCGCGGCCTGGAGTCGGGTGGCGTCGCGAGAGACGGCCCGGGCAACCAGCAGCAACGACGTCACCGCGTCGCCACTGCCATGCGCCGCCTGCTCCGCATACAACCCGATGGCGCCCGCGTCGTCTCCCGCGCGGAGCAGTCCGCGTGCCTGCTCTCCGAAGCTGGCGACGGCGAGCCCCAGCGGGTCGTCGAAGCCCTCCCGCGCGAGCTGCCGCGTGAGCTCGAAGCCCTGCTTCGCGTCCTGCTCGAAGCCCACGCCCGCGTTTCGCCCCAGCATGAACGCGGCGAAGGTGGAGTAGTGGCGACGCTCGGAGGCCGGCAGCGCGAGCACCTCGAGGAATCTGGCGCGAGCGGCCACCGCGTCTCCGCTGGTGAAGGCGCGAGCCCCCGCCTCGTACAGGCTCGTCTCCCGCGCTCCTCCGCCCGTGCGCGCGTCGACGGGCTCGTCCTGGTCCTCCAGCACCCGGAAGGACTCCACGGGCTTGGGGACCAGCCTCGTGGCCTCGAGTGAGAAGGCGCCATCCGGCAGCTCTCCCAGCGTGCCGGCGCGGTCGACGAGGAGTCGGTGGGGGAAGTCCGGTCCGCACGCGTCGGCGTCGCGCACGGGTGTCAGCAAGATGAGGACGAGCAGGGAGGCCAGCAGACTACGGAGCCACAAGTGACACCTCGGTTCCCCGCACGAAGCCGATGACACGTCGCTCACCAGCGCGCAGGCGGGGGGGCGTGCGCGCCACGAGGGAGGTCCCATGCGGGGCGTAGCCGCCCACGCCGTCGAGGACCTCCAGGTTTCCGGAAAGGGTGAGGCGCGCGGGCGCCTGGGTGTCCACGCGGCCGGTGTTCTCGAGGACGATGTCGAGCGTGCCGCCCCCTGAGTCCACCAGCCGGGGCTCCAGTCGCGGCGTCAGCGGCTCGCCGCGCACCACCGTGGTCAGCGTGGACAGGCTCCACGACTCCGCGTCGCCCGCGTGCCCGAGCCGGAACCAGACGAAGCCCTTCACGCCCTTCACCGGCTGCGCCCCCAAAGATGCGAGGAAGCGGGAGACCTCATGGGGCTCGGAGGTGAGGCGCGTGCCGTCCTTCAGCCGCGCGCGGTACGTGGGCAGCGCGATTCGGAAGGGATGGGGCGTGGCCTTCGCCCATGCGTCGATGAAGCCGCGCGCCTCCTCGGGTGTGAAGAGGGTGGGAGCACGCACCGCGTGCACCTGGACCACGAGGTCGTCGGGGATGGAGGTCAGTCGCTCCAGCACGGGCGAGGTGGCCCACGTGGGCAGCGCGGTGATGGACAGCTCCAGGTCTCCGAGCCCGCTTCGCTCGCGAGCGAGCCAGTCCGCGTAGGCGGGCAGGGAGGCCGTGGCGCAGTCGTGGTCCACCTCCACGCCCCGGACGCGCACGCCGCGCGCTTTCCAGTCACGGGCGAGGGTGGCGACCTCCTGGAGCGACACGCCGTCCAGCGGCGCCGTTCCATCCACGCGAAGCACGGCCACCACCTCGCGCCCCGTCTTCGCGAGGGCGGGCACATCGACGGCGACATTCACGGGGGCTCGGGTGGCGCCAGAGCGCTCCCTGGCCAGGACGCGCAGGGCGCCCAGCTCCGAGGGCAGTCGGGTGAGCGCGTGGCCGAGCTCCGGGCTCCAGTCGCGCTGCCACACGTAGACCTCGTGCTCCAGGGGCGGCGCGGGCGCGCGGGTGCAGCCGAACAGCAGGCATAGCGCCACGCTCGCGAGGCTCACGAGGACTCTTGGCCAGGACGGATGCGGGATGCTCATGAGGAGATGCTGAAGGGGCTCGCGCGGCTTGACACTTGCGTGAGCCCGCGCATCGACATGGTGCCACAACGGCGCGACATGGGCTGCTCAGCCCCGTGACACGTGACTGCCAGGCTTCCCAACTTTCGAGCATCAGGAGGAACCCCGTATGAAGAGGAGTCTGGGTCTGCTGGTTGCCTTGGGGGCCTCGCTCCTGGGGCTGGGGTGCGACGGTGGTGATGGAGACGAGGCCGAGAAGCCCTGCGTCTTCCGCGCCACGGGCGCGGTGACGAGGAGTGGCTCGTGTGAGGTGCCCACGCTCACCCACTCCTTCCGGCATGGGGACCTCTCCTTCTCCCTGCTCACCCCGGAGGGGGCGTCGGATCTCTTGTTCCTCGGCGTGGGGATGCATGGAGAGCCGTCGGTGGGCTCGTACACGGGCCGCTCGGAGCAGGTCCGTTGCAGCGGTCTGGTCCGGGAGGGCTCCAAGGACTGGAGCCCCTACGACTGGGATGAAGTCACGGGGGAGGTGCTGGAGGGCAGCTGCACCCTCACCCTCACCCAGGTGGAGCTCGTCAGCGAGACGCCCTACGTCAAGACGTACCGCTTCCAGGGCAACGTGCGCGCGCATCTGCTCCCCCTGGAGTCCACGGGCGCCACGGGCACGGTGGACCTGGAGGCCGACTTCGTCGTGGAGTGAGGGGCCTTCAGCGCGCGCGGGCCCGAGCGGGCTCGGGAGGCCCGCCGTGGACGCAGTGCAACAGCGAGGGCGGGTCGAAGCAGGTGAATTGCTGGTCGACCAGCTTGCACACGCCCCGAGGCGTGCTGGCGCAGCGCGCCTCCGTGCGAGTGGACTTGCAATCGAAGCCGCAGGCGATGTCCTCCGACGCATTGACACACCAGGGCCTGGGCGTCGCCTCGGCGTACTCGTGGATGACGCTCTCCGGAGGGTCCCAGCAGACGAGCTTCCCGAAGTGGGTGGTGCAGACACCGTAGGGGGTGTTGTTGCAGGCCACCTCTCCGTTGGACAGGCGGCAGTTGAAGCCGCAGGCCACCTTGCCTCGGACGGACTTGCACTCGGGACTCACCGGGGTGCGGGGCGGGTGGTGGATGACCACCCGTGGCGGGTCCCAACAGTAGACGCCTCCGTTGGTGACCTCGCACGTCCCGTAGGGCGTCTGGGCGCAGTCGAGGTCAGACGCGCTCGTCTTGCATTGAAAGCCACACACCGTGCGCCCCCGGGAGGAGATGCACTCAGGGGAGGGCGGAGGTGGCGGGGGTGGTGGCTCCTCGACGACGCGGGGCTTGTGAGGCGCGGAGGCCAACAGCAGCAGGGCGAGCATGGGGAGCATGTCGCCCCCCGACGCGGCGCCGCGCGGTTTATTCAAAGCCCCGCGCGGTGCTGGTGAGGATTCTCAGCGCGGGCGCGAGCCCTGGCGGCCCGGACCCCGGGGGCCACTGGTGCGGGGCTGGGCGGAGGGGCGCGGCTCACGCGGTGCGTCGTCCGCGTCGCGCTCCTCGGTGCGCTGACGTCGAGCGGCCTCCGCGGGCGTCTCCGGCGGCACGAGCGCCTGCGGGCCCCGGCCGATGAGGTCCGCGCGGCCGGCCTGCTTCAGCGCCTCGCGCGCCAGGGGCCAGTGCTCGGGGTTCCAGTAGAGCAGGAGCGCCTTCTGGAGCCGCTTCTCGCGCAGGCCCTGGGCCGTGTAGACGGGCTCCATCTTCAGCGGGTCGATTCCGGTGAAGTACATGGCGGTGGCCATGGCCATGGGGGTGGGGATGAAGTCCTGCACCTGACGCGGCCGCTTCCCGTTCTTCTTCAGCCACAGCGCCAGCTCCACCATGTCTTCCAGCGTGGAGCCCGGGTGGCCGCTGATGAAGTAGGGGATGTCGTACTGCTCCTTGCCGGCCTCCTCGCTGGCGCAGGCGAACATGGCCTGGAAGCGCTCGAAGCTCTCGATGCCGGGCTTCTTCATCTTCTCCAGCACGCGAGGGGACACGTGCTCGGGCGCCACGGAGAGCTGTCCGCCGACATGGTGCGCCGCCAGCTCCTTCACGTACTCGGGCGAGCGCTCCGCCAAATCGTAACGGACGCCGCTGGCGATGAAGACATGCTTGACGCCTTCTTCCTGGCGCACGTCCTTCATCAGGCTGATGAGCGGACCGTGGTCCGTCTGGAGGTTTTCACAGACGCCCGGGTGGACGCAGGACAGCTTGCGGCAGCGCTTCTCGATGTCCTCGCTCTTGCACTTGAGCTTGTACATGTTGGCGGTGGGGCCGCCGAGGTCGGTGATGGTTCCTCGGAAGTCGCCCATTCGCCGCAGCGAACGGACCTCGCGCAGCACGCTCTCGGCGGAGCGGCTCTGGATGACGCGGCCTTCGTGCTCGGTGATGGAGCAGAAGGTGCAGCCGCCGAAGCAGCCGCGCATGAGGACGATGGAGTGTTTCACCGTCTCGTATGCGGGGATGCCCTCGTCCTTGTAGATGGGGTGGGGGACGCGGTTGAAGGGCAAGTCGTACAGCTCGTCCATGGCCACGGTCTTCTCACCGGTGGCGGGGTTGCCCACGCCGTCCTCCAGCGGGAGCGCGGGCGCGTTCATGAAGATGGCGCGGTTGCCGTGGCGCTGCGCGAGGGGGCGCGCGTTGCCCGGGTTGGTCTCCATCTGGAAGTCGCGGCTCATGACCGCGAAGGCCTGCTTGTCGGCGACGACGGACTCGTAGGGCGGCAGGACCACGGTCTTGCGGTCCGCGGCGCGCTTCGCCGGGTCGGCCTCGTGGACGCGCATCTGCTCGTCGTTGATGAGGTACGCGGTGCCGCGCACGTCGCGGATGTCTTCGATTCGCTCGCCGTTCCGCATGCGGTCGGCGACCTCCATGATGGGGCGCTCGCCCATGCCGAAGACGAGCAGGTCCGCCTTGGCGTCGAAGAGGATGGAGCGGCGGACCTTCTCGCTCCAGTAGTCGAAGTGGGCGATGCGGCGGAGGCTGGCCTCGATGCCGCCGAGGATGATGGGGACGTCGGGGTAGGCCTCGCGGCAGCGCTGGGCGTAGACGATGGTCGCGCGGTCCGGGCGGCAGTTGGTGCGCCCGCCGGGGCTGTACTGGTCCTCGGAGCGGTTCTTCTTCTGCGCCGTGAGCCGGTTGAGCATGGAGTCGAGGTTGCCGGCGGCGACCCCGAAGAACATGCGCGGCGGCCCCAGGACCTTGAAGGGCTCGGCCGAGTGCCAGTCAGGCTGGGGGATGATGCCCACCTTGAAGCCTCGGCCCTCCAGGAAGCGGGCGATGAGCACCGGGCCGAAGGCCGCGTGGTCCACGTACGCGTCTCCCGTCACGATGATGATGTCGCACTGCTCCCAGCCACGCGCCTGCATGTCGGCGCGGGTGATGGGCAGAAAGGGATGGGCGTAGCGAGTCGGAAGGGCCATGGCGGTGGGCGGCTGCTTCGGGGGCATCTCTCCTAAACACCCCCCGCGCCACGAAGCAAACAGGGCGGGAGCGGGGGTGTACACCCAAGAGGGCCTCGTGCCCACCTCGCCTTCCTACTTCGCGGGCGACTGACCGGCCTGGTGGTGGCAGGAAGCGGTATCTTGAAATTCATGATTAGGCCGTCAAAGTGGGTGGGTTCCCTGAAGGCCGTGGTGAGGTGGTGGGTCCTGGGGTTTCTGCTGCCGGTGGCCTGTTCGACGACGGCGGTGCCCCGCTCCGGCCCGGGTGGGTCGAGTCCGGGGACTCCCGCTCGTTACGAGCAGGGCTTCGATACAGTCTCGAACTCTTGTGGGAAGAACCCCGCCTGCTACACGCAACGAGGGAGTGAGGCCATCATGCCCGCGCTTCCACGTGCGGTGGGGGTGGCTCGGGGTGCCAGCGCCGCGTTTCGGGTGCTGGAGTCCGCCGAACTGGCGCGCGTGGAACAACTCCTGGTCCAGTGTGCGAAGGAGGCGGACCGGGAGGTCAATGAACGCGAGTACGGGCTTGGGAAGCGGCCCGATGATGCGGAGTGTGAACGCGTGGTCCGATACGATGGAAAGGGCAAGGAGGTCATGCGCCGCATGGAGTTGGGAATACTGAAGCACGAGGTGGCTTTTGCGTGCGTGAGGCGAGAGCTGGTGCGGCTCTTCCCCGACAACATCTCCGTGGAGCCGCGATACGGGCCCGACCCGAGGACGGGACGGTACGTCCTCACCCAGGTTTGGGCGAAGTCGCTCAAGCCAGACATCGTGGTCCACTTCTCTAAAGACCCCAACCGGGTCCAGTGCGTCTACGACTTCAAGTTTCCATGCACGACTGCCAGCAAGAGCAATCCCCTTGCGAACGACGGCACACTGGATCAATTGAGCAAGTACAAAGCTCTAGGGCGGCCTTGCTCTCCGTCGATCGTCACACCTCAACTTGGGGTCAGCCATGTCAGCCCAGAGTGAGCGCTTCCCGCGCATCCGCCGTTTCGCCAACCGTCCTGATGGCGAGCGACTGGTGGTTCGGGATGTGCTGCGCATCGTGTATTACATGCCACATGACCATCAGGAACTCGCGGCTGGTATGGAACGCGCCCTCAATGTCTATCGGCAGGCCGTGGGGGAGGGACCTGAAGGCTTGACCCAAGGCTGGGATGATGGAGAGTCCTTCCGTCTCAATTCCAAGGGATGGGAGTCCATTCGGGCCTCGCTACGTCCGAGCCCTTCGAGGTGGTTTTTCGAAGACGTCCCCGAGACCGATCTGTTCTACCGGCAGATGTCCAAGACACAAACAGACCGCTCTGTGCTCCTGACTGGCGGAGACCAGTCTGACGACAACGGGTATCTGTTCTGGTATGAGTCGCGCCTTCCCTCTCGAGAGCCTTCCAGCACAGGCGCCAGTCTCCTGAGGGCCACGCTTCCCACCGAGTACGTCGAGGCCCATGGCCCCGGGCACGTGCGAGAACTGGCCATGGAGATGGCCGCTGGATTGCCGCTCTCCTCCGGCCATGCGGGGCTTGCGCTGGCGCTCCACACGGCCCGCTGGCACGCCCTTCCTCGACTGAAGGAGGAACTTGCCCGCTACCCCGGAGTGGATGTGCCTGGAGTCATGACCCACTGGCACTTGGGCGACCGGGTCGATGGCGTCCACTGGCTGAACTTCCTGGGCCCCTCGCTGCTCGAGTCCCTGGGGGGGCAAGCGAGCTTGCGAGCCCGACTCCATTCACCGGAGACCACCGTTCAAGACGTGGGCACTTCGGGTAATGCCGTGGTGACGCTCGGTGCCTGGCCCGAAGCGGGAGACCTCTCTCGCGGCGACAACCTCCCCGCCTACCGTGAGCTGGCGCGAGTCCTGGAGCCCTGGCTGGAGGAGTTCCAGCCGAGGCATGCAACGGTCTGGAGCGGGTATGACTCCGAACCGGCGTACTCCGAGGAGGAAGTCCGTCGCTGGTGGCGGCGCTTCCTCGACTGACGCCAGGGATGTGGGGGCGTGGATGCGTTGACGGGGATCCACCTGTCCCCTACCTTCGCGCGCCCGTACCCGGCCTGGCCGAAGGGCCCGGGCCCGCCGCCATGACGCACCGGACGCACAACGAAGTCTCCGAAGGGCGCCCCGCGTCGCAAAAGGGAGACTCCGTCCGAGAGCTTCACGTCGAGTACGACGATGCTCCCGTCCCACCTCCGTCCTCGCGCTCCAGCGCCTCCACGCGCCCGCCCGTCCACGCGGACTCGGCGGACGACGCACCCGCGACTCCTTCCGCTCCGGACCCGACGGAGGACATGCCCCGGTCGCCCAATCCGCTGCTGGCCCTCTCCCGCTTGAAGGGCCGGAGCACGAAGCCCTCCACGCCCCGTGCCGAGTCCGCTGCACCCGATGAGCCGACTGCCCGTGACGTGGCCGCGCCCTCCGACGTCACCCCGTCCGAGCGCGAAGTCATTCAGGCCGCCGTGGCGACCGGTAAACGCCGCGAGGCCTGGCGCCCTCCCGCCTACCTCCCCGATGACCTGAGCGACGCGCTCCTGTCCGAGCGAAGCCAGTACCGCGCGAAGCTGCTCCAGGACGTCCGCCAGGTCAGTCTCCAGGGCCCCGGCGTCATCTCCCTGGTCCCCGTACCCGCCGCAGACCCGGACTGGTCCGGTGGCTCGCTGCTCGGCTTCCTCGGGGAGGAGTGTGTCTTCGGCGGAGACGTCGTCCACCTCGACTTCGAGTCCGGCCGCGTCTTCGCCGCTCCCGAGCACGGCGATGCCGTGGACCGCCGCGCCCTCTCCGCCGAGCGCTGGTGCTACCGGCCCTATGACTTCGCGGAGGCGCTCTGCACGGCCGCCTCGGCCTACGAGGAGCGACAGCCCGCGCTCGCCCAGGCCCTGCGTCGCGCCAGCGGCGAGGAGCCCGCGGCCGAGGCTCGCCCCCAGCATGCGGAGCTCCTGCCCGCGGACCGCCTGTGGGCCCAGCCCTGGGGCTGCATCTGGGGTCCTCCCGGCACCGGCAAGACGACGGCCATCGCGGACCTCATCGCCCGCGCCCTGCGCTCCTTCCCCGGTGAGCGCATCCTCGCCGTGGCTCCCACCAACCGCGCTGCGGACGAGCTGGTGCTGCGGGTCAGCGCGCTCCTGGAGCGCGAGCCCATCCCCTTGCGCCCCCTGGCCCGCAGCATCTTCCGGGGCGGCACCGGCGCCAGTGACGCGCTCGCGAAGCTGCCCACCGTCACGCTCGAGGACACCAAGGGCGGCAAGCTGCGCGCGAGCATCGAGGAGCGCGAGCGCGAGTTGTACCTCCAGCGCGTGCGAGGCGGCCCCGCGCACGAACTCGCCAAGCTCCAGGCGGAGCTGCGCGGCCTGCGCGGGAAGATGAAGGACCCCACGCTCAAGGAAGCGGAGAAGGGCGACTGCCCGCTCATGGTCCTCACCGTGCACCGCGCCCTGCGCCTGGTGTCGGAGCTGGAAGGCAAGAGCACCTTCGCGCGGCTCGTCGTCGACGAGGCCGGCATGGTGACTCGCGCCGCCACCGCGCTGATGGCGCCGCTGGCCGAGCGGGTGACGCTCGCCGGAGACCCCAAGCAGATTGGCCCCGTGTCGCGCGCCGCCGAGGGCGCCGGACGTGGCACGCAGAAGTGGCTGCGCGCCAGCGGCCTGTCCCACCTGGAGGACGCGGTGAAGGACGCCGCGCGCCCGGACGTCCTGCTGCTGCGCACCCAGCACCGCATGCACCCGGACATCGCCCGTGTCGTGAGCCACTTCTGCTACGGCGGCGCGCTGGAGGACGGCGACATCGTCAAGGCCCGCGCGCAGAAGGCCCCTCCCGTGCCCGCCTTCGCGGAGACGCGCGCCGGCTGGGTGGTGCTCGACGGCCTCAGCCGCGACGCGAAGCGCCTCACCCACGGCAGAGGGGAGACGGGCTCCGGCTATCAGCGAGAGTTGTCCGCCGAGCTGGCCGTGTCGCTCGCCCGCGAGGCCGTGCGCGCGGGCCTCAGTGTCCTGTGCGTCACGCCCTACCGCGCCCAGGCCGCGCTCCTGCGCAGGTTGGGCACGTCCGCCGGGTTTCGCGGTGACGCCTTCAGTGCGTCCACCATCCACCGCCAGCAGGGCACCCAGTACGACGTCGTGCTCGTGGACACCGTGGCTGGAGGCCGGCCCTTTCCACCGCACACGCTGGTGCCCATGCTCAACGTGGCCGCCAGTCGCGCGCGCGACTACCTGCTGGTGCTCGCCTCCCGCGACGAGGCCCGGGGCGCGACGATTCCGCAGCGCTTCCTGTCGCTGCTGCCGCGCCTGAAGGTCCTCCCCGGCACGCCGCTCCGCCTGGAGCCGCTGCCCATGCCGCAGCAACCCGCGCAGCCACCGCCCCCACCGCCTCCGAGCGCCCCGGCCACCCTGGGCGGCGAAATCGAGGGCGCGCGTCCCACGCGGCCCCTCTTCACGCAAGAGCAGGTGTCCCTCTTCGAGCGGCGCTTCGATGACGGCCACCACCTGGTGCGCGGCGTGGCCGGCAGCGGCAAGACCTACGTCCTGGCCCACTGGGTGGCGCGCTACCTGCTGGAGCACGAGGACACGCGGGTGCTCGTGTCCTTCTTCAACCGCGCGCTCGCGCCGCTGGTGGACAAGCTGCTGGTGGAGGCGATTGTCCAGCGCGCCGGCCGTCAGCGCGCGCGCGAGCTGCGAGCCCGGGTGACAGTGAAGCACGTGGGCGCGCTGCGCCGCGTGGAGCCGGAGTCCTTCGACGGCGTCTTCGTGGACGAGGCGCAGGACATGGACGCTCGCGCGCTGGCGATGCTCCACGCCCTGGTGCGTCCGCACGCGCTCGCCGACGGGCGTGAGGTGCGCTGTCTCCAGTTGTTCATGGACGACTCGCAGAACGTCTACGGCCAGGTGCCCATCGACTCCCTCAAGGAGCAGCTCCCGGAGGGGCTGTCCTTCCGGGGCCGCACCCGCGTCCTCAAGGAGACCTTCCGCGCCACCCGCGACATCCTCGACGTGGCCTTCAACGTGGTGCTGGACCCGCTGCGCCAGCACGCCACCAGCGACCCTGGCATGCGCGAGTACATGAAGGCGGGAGAGCTGGCCCGCGAGGGACTCCTGTGGCTGCCCGAGGAGACGCTGGAGGGCCTGTACCGAGTGCAGTCCACCGAGCGCGGCGGCGTGCTGCCCCAGGTGCGCGGCTTCGCCTCCGGCGCCAGCGAGGCCCGGCAGGTGGCGAAGGAGGTGGCCCGCCTCATTCGCGAGGAGGGCGTCCATCCCGGCGACATCCTCATCGTCGCACCTGTCATGCCGTCGCAGTACACGGACGCGCTCAACCGCGCGGGGGTGCCCGCGCACGCCTACGGTGGCAAGGGGGGCCGCGATGTGACGGACTTCCGGGTGAGCGGCGTGGACCACGTGCGTGCCACCACCGTGTTCTCCTGCAAGGGCCACGAGTGCCCCATCGTCTTCTTCGCGGGCCTGGACGCGCTGGACACCGTGGAGCACTGGATGGCCGGCGCCAAGGAGCGCAACGCCCGGGAGAACGAGCGCATCCGCCGGGCCATGTTCTACGTGGGCGCCACGCGCGCGATGAAGCGCCAGTACCTCACCGGCGTCCGCGGCGCGCGCTTCCTGCGCGTGGCCACCTCCTACGTGGAGACGCTCGGTGGGCTGTCACCCACGGGGGACGCGGGCGGCAAGCCGGCCTGAAACGACGAAGGCCCCGACACCGCTTCCTCGCGGTGCCAGGGCCTCCTGGAGCTCAAGGGCTCGGGGCTAGCGCTGGACGGGCCCTTCGACGCGGGGCACTGAAGTCACGGTGGGAATGCCGACATGCCGGGTGGACCAGAAGGCCAGGCCCGCCAGTCGCAGCACCTTCGCCTTGAGGCTCTCGTGGCCCGTGGGGTCGCCGCCGCCGCCTGACACGCCACCCGGGTCCCCATCGGTCAGGTCCGCCAGGTTCAGACAGCCCTCCTTCTCGTTCTTGGGCTTGCAGTCGGTGAACACCTCGACAGTGCCGACATTCTTCGGCGCGGGGGGCTGGGACTGCTGCATCGACGACGTGGGTGCGCCTTCCTCGGACGCGGGCGCGTCCAGCGCGCTTCGGGACGATGCGGGCACCTGGTTTGTCTGACTGACGATTTCGTTGCGGCTCACGTCGACGGTGAAGAGGGTGGCGCGGTTGGGGTTCGTCCTGTCTCGAAGGATGACGCGGACGAGTGCCCCTTCGGGCGCGCTGCGCTGAATCTGCTGAGTCGAAGGAACCGTTTCGACGTGGCGGCACGCCGCGACGCTCAGCAGCAGGGGAACCAACAGGAGGCTTTTCTTCATGATGACTTGGAGCTCGGGGTCGAAAGGAGACGACTATTCGAAGAGGAGCACCTGGCGGACCCAGACGCTCCCCCGACTGCGAAGCCAGTCCTGACGTGCATCACGCAGGACGAGGGCTGCGGGGATTCCCGTGCGAATGCGCTCCAGCACCGGCTCGAAGAAGGCGGACGCCTCGGTGTCGGGAATCTCCTGGGTGGCGGCGAGCACCGCTCGCGCGCCGGCCTCCACGAATGCCACGGGCAAGCCGAACGTTTCGTGGAAGTAGGTCGTGCTGTGCGCGGCATAACAGGCCGCGAGCAGCACCACGGGCCGCCCCTGGAGCCGCTGCCCCTGGACGTCGGCGGCCGTCAGTGCATAGCGGCCGCCCTGCTCCTCGGGAGAGAGCACCAGCAGGGAGCCATCGGCGACATGGGGGTCGACGACGCCGTGGGCGTGAATCTGCACCTCGGTGGCCTCGCGCATCGCCTGGAGCACCTGGGACGGGGTGGCCGAGGCACCCTTCAGGGTGGAGAGCGCGCTGTCCTCGACATCCGGGGGACTCCAGGCGCGCAGCGATGGCAGGCGCAGCTCCGCAGGCGCATTCACGTCGGCGACGACGAGCCGGCGTTGGGCATGTGGCGAGGACGCCGGGGGCGGCGGGGCCACCCGGTACGTCCAGGCGAGGTCCGGCGGCAGCAACCCGGGCTTGCCCAGGACGGGCGGGCGCGCCAGCACGTCCACGCTGGGACAGTCCCGCAGCGCGTCCACGAGCTTCGCGGGCACCAGGTCCTCGACGGCTTCCAGGCGCTGGCGGCGGTCCGCGTCGTAGTGACCGAGGAGTCGCCCCGACGCATCCCGGGCCACCAGGGCCGTGCGCTCGTCATCCACTGTGACGCCCAGCGCGCAGCGCTCGGGCAGCGCCAACGAGCGCTCCTCGGCGAAGAGGGCGAGCGCCTTCTCCAGCTCTCCGTGGTGGGCTGCGTCCAGGATGAGCGACGTGTAGCTGTAGACCCGCGCCTTTCGCGCGGTCACATCCGAGGCGAGCAGTGGCTCCGCCTCGGTGATGGCCTGACGCAGCAGGGTCTGCCCCCGGCGCCGGTCCTGCTCGACGAAGAAGCGCCCTTCGATGTGGCGCAGCATGGGGCCATCCCCCGCTGCCTCCAGCGATGAGGGCGTCGAGCGAATCGCCGCCAGTCCGCGCGTGAGGAGGTCCGCGTCGACGTCGCGTCGGGCGTGCGTATGCGCGAGGTCCGCGATGACGAAGGCCCGCGCCAGGGATGGGGGACGGCCGCACTTCGCCGCGTGGTCCAACTGCTCCCGGGCGCCCGCGAAGTCGAAGGTGCGGTAGTACGCGAGCGCGAGGTTCGCGTAGGGCAGCTCATGGTCCTCGCAGCGCTCCGGCGTGCGCAGGATGGCTTCCTCCATGTACGCGCGGGCCAACGACAGGTCCCCATGGAAGATGGCCACCTGTCCCAGCTCCTGGATGAGCCGGAACTCCTTGGACCACTCCCGGCTGGCACGTGCGCGTGCGAGCGCCGCCAGTCCGTGCGTCCGCGCCTCCACGGGGCGGTGGAGCTGCCGCTCCACCAGGGACAGGTTCCGCAGGAGCTCCAGGCAGCGATAGCTGAAGCGCTGCTCGGAGTCGCAGGCGCGCAGGGCCTCGGTCAATCGCATCAGGGACCGGGGGGCTTGTCCTCGCTGGAGGTCCGCCTTCGCCTGACGCTCCTCGGTCAGCAGTGCGAACCAGGGGTCCTTCGTGGCCAGCGCGAGCGCGCGGTACTCCGCCTCGTGCTGACGCGGGTCCGCCACGAAGAGCAGCGCGCCCAGCAGGATGTCCTCTTGCCGCGCCTCGCGCAGCTTCGAGAGCAGCGTGTCCCGCGCCGCCGGGGCCAGCTCGCTTCGCGTGAGGCGGACGTACTCCTTCGCCAGGGGCCCGCGCACGGCGAAGTCCACCCAGGTGGCGCGGCGCAGGGCGTCCTCCAGGTGCGTGCCTCCGTCGATGCGGTCCAACTGGAGGGCGAGCGGGCGCAGCGCCTCCACGCGCTCGACGGAGGAGGCGGTGCGCACGGCATCGTAGAAGCACAGCCGGGACAGGCCCGGGTAGCGCTCCACCTCGGCGGGGGAGAGCACGGCGCCTCCGGCCACCATGTCGTCGCAGTGCTGCTTCGCGCCCTTCCAGCCCTTGCGCTGCTCTCCCTCCAGACTGCGCAGCTCCGCGGCGCGCTGAGCGGCCTCCTCGCTCCAGCCCGGCTCCTTCAGCGCGGCCACCTGCTCGAAGGCCTCCGCGGCCTGCAGCGACAGGCCCAGGGCCTTGAGTGCGAGCCCCCGGTTCCACAGGGCCTGCGCATGCTGGGGCCGCTGCTTCAGCGCGCGGTCCGCCAGCGTCAGGGCCTCTTCCGGGGCGCCCCGCTGGAGCGCGAGGGCGGCGCGGTCCGAGTCCAGGTCCGGCGACGTCTCCAACTTGTCCAGGAAGGCACCGGCCTGGGCCGGGTCCCCGCGCAAGAGGTACGCGGAGGCGATGCCCCGCTCGTCTCCGGCCTCCTCCAGCTTCGCCAGCTCCCGCAGCGACAGCGCGCGAGGCTTGTCGCCACCGCTGCGCATCACCTCATAGGGACGGTGCCGGTCCGCGCTCGGATGGGTCAACCGGGCTTCCAGCGTGCGCCCGGGCGTCTGACCCAACCACAGCTCGGAGGAGTCCGCCGACGAAGCCGGCCGCGTCACGAGCACCCACGCCGCCAGGCCCGCGGCCAGCGCCAGCGGCACCACCATCATCCAGGTCCTTCGCCGCTTGAGGGGCGGAGGCGGAACGAAGGCGAGGGTGTCACCGGATGCGTCGTGCAGCGCGTCGTCCGCGAGCAGCTCCAGGGCGAGCAGCTCCTTCATCCGTGTCTCGCACGGGTGGCAGCGGGTCAGGTGGTGGCGGAAATTCTCCGCGTCCACCGGCTCCAGCTCGCCGTCGATGAAGGTCTCCAGTCTGTCGCACAGCTCATTCATGGTCTGGCCCTGCCCTCACTCGAGGCGGCGCCGGGAGCCAGCAGCCCCCGCAGAGCCTGCCGCGCCTCGCTGAGCCACCGCCCCACCGTTCCCTCGGGTGCATCCAACTGCTTCGCGATGGCCCGATATCGAAGTCCGGCCACGTGCAGCCGGTACGCCTCTCGCAGATGCGGCGGCCGGAGCTGTTCGATGGCGCGCTGGAAGTCGGCCCGCGTGACTTGCTCCCATTGCTCCAGCGGCACCGGCTCCCCGGACACCTCCTGGTCCTGCACCACGCGCAGCGACGGCGCCCCCAACACCTCCGTGCGTCTGCGCCGACAGTGGTCGAGGAAGCGATTGCTCAGCGTGGTGCTCAGCCACACGCTCACCGCGCCCGGGTTCTCCGCCACCAACCGGTCGAAGTTCCGGAACGCGCGCTCGAGCGTCTCCTGCACCAGGTCTTCCGGGTCGATTCCACCCCCGGAGCACAGGCGCCGGGCAAGACGCAGCAGTCCCGGCCGGCGCGAGCGAGCAAACGCATCGAACTGTCGGTGCTGCCCGTCGTCCATCGTGGCGCGAACCCCTACACCCATCTTCTCATGTCGTTCCACCGGTGGAGCGCCCCCTCCGCTCGATTGAACGGGGCCGGGGAGTTCCCTTCGGTGGCGAGACTGTGACGCGACGCGTTGCGGGTGGGTGCGGGTAGGCCCGCCCTGGGTCAATTCCGGCAGGACGCGACGATTGCGGGCCAGTCGGTGGTGGCGGGGAGGCGGCCCTCGGCGTGCTCGGGACGTCCTCCGCCCCGGCCCCCGGCGGCCTCGGCGGCCCGCTTGAGGAAGGCTCCGCAGCCGAAGGAAGAGGCGGCGCCCCGGGAGATGAGGACCGCGAGGCCGTCGGCGATGCGGCCGCCCAGGAACACCACCGCGTCGGGGTGGGAGGTGAGGCGGGTGGCCACGGCGCGAAGCTGCTCGGGGCCGGCGCCGTCGAGCACTGCGACGAGATGTTTATCGGAGGACGCATCGAGCTGGGCGGCGAGCTCCACGGCGGTGTGCTCGGCCAGGCGCGCTCGGGCGGCGCCCAGGGCCTCGCGGGCCTCGGTCAGCTCGCGGCGCAGCTTCTCCACCACGGTGGGGACCTCCGCGGGGCCGCACGTGAAGGCCCGTCCCATGGCGCGCAGCGTGCCCGCTTCTTCCCACAGCTCGCGCCGCGCGCGCGGACCCGCGGAGAAGAGGACGCGGCCCTTGCCCTTGTAGCGCTCCACGCCCAGCACCCGCACCATTCCCACCTGTCCGGTGCGCGTGCAGTGGGTGCCACCGCAGGGGGACACGTCGAAGTCACCGACTTGGATGACGCGGATGTTGTCCGTCACCTTGGGTGCGCGGCGCAGGGGCAGCGCGGCCAGCTCCTCGGCCGTGGGGAAGAAGGCGCGGATGGGGAGGTCGGCGTCGATGATGGCGTTGACGTGCGCCTCCGCCTGGGCCACGCGCTCTTCGTCCAGCGTGTCCTGGTCCGTGTCGATGGTGCAGGTGGCGCCCAGCCGCGAGGACACGGTGGCCGCGCCCGCGATGTCCAGCAGCGCGCGCGACAGCATGTGCTGGCCGGTGTGCAGCGACATGTGAGCGCGGCGTCGCTCCGCGTCCACCAGTCCCTCGAGCGCCTCGCCGGGAGCGGGCAGGGGTTTCGTGTCCGCGCCGTCCAGCAGGTGGTGCACGGTGCCCGCGTCGTCCACCTGCACGTCGCGCACGGCCCTGCCTCCGAGCACGCCAGAGTCCGCCATCTGCCCGCCGGCCTCCGGATAGAAGGCGGTGCGGTCCAGCACCAGGGAGGGCGCTCCGTTCCACGTGCCGTGGGCCACGACACGCGCGCTGAAGCGGTGGAGGAACGGGTCATCGAAATAGAGGCGCTCGGTGGACATGGTGCGCGGGAAATAACACGCCGCTGAAACTCGCGCGGTCCGGCCGTCACTATCCGTCCGCGAGGGCGACGAGCCCCGCGACGCCCGGTCTCCCAGCAGGAGGCCCGGCGTCCCCACCCATCCACATCCCACGAGGTCCTCCCATGAAGTCCCGGGTCTCCGCATTGATTGCGGCCGCTGTCGCGTTGTCTTCGTTCCATCCCGCGCTCGCCGGTGACGAGCCCAAGCCCGACTGCGACAAGGAGCCCAAGGTCTCCCGAGTCACGAACAAGCTCATCGCCGCCACGCCGCGCGCGGAGGCTCCGGCGCTGGGGCCCCAGAAGGCGACGGTGACAGTGGAGGTCTGGTCCGACTTCGAGTGCCCCTTCTGTGCGCGGGGCGCGTCGGTCGTCGAGGGCCTGCGCGAGCGGTATGGCGACAAGATTCGCATCGTCTTCCGGCACATGCCGCTGCCCTCCCACGCGGACGCGAAGAAGGCGGCCGTCGCGGCGATGGCGGCGCACGAGCAGGGCAGGTTCTGGGAGATGCATGACGTGCTCTTCGACAACCAGCGCGCGTTGGACCGGGCGTCGCTGGAGAAGTACGCGAAGGGGCTGGGGCTCGACCTGGAGCGCTTCAAGAAGTCGCTCGACACCAAGGCCTGGGACAACTACGTGGAGGCCGACTTGGTGGAGGCGCAGCGCCGGGGCATCGCCGGCACGCCCACGTTCTTCATCAACGGCACCGGGGTGACGGGGGCCCAGCCCCTGGATGTCTTCGCCGGGCACATCGACGCCGCGCTGAAGCGCTGAGGCCCAGCTTCAGGCCGCGTCCGAGCGGGACTTCGTCGTCGAGGCGGAGGGCGGCGGAGCCCCGGGGAGGTTGGGGAGGTCCAGGTCCAGCGGGATTCGCGGGAGGCGGACGGTGAAGCAGGTGCCGCCCTCGGCGGAGCTCTCCACGTCGATGCGGCCCTGGTGCGAGGTGATGATGCCGTGCACCACGGCCAGCCCCATGCCCGTGCCTTCGCCCGCGGGCTTGGTGGTGAAGAAGGGCTGGAAGAGCCGGGCCTGCACCTCGGGCGTCATGCCGAGGCCCGAGTCGCGCACGCACAGCACCGCCTCGTCGGCCTCCATGCGCGTGGACAGGTGGATGCGGCCTCCACCGGGCATGGCCTGCGCCGCGTTCATGAGCAGGTTCACCACCACCTGCGCGAGCTGGCCGGGGCGTCCCAGCAGGCGCGGCAGGTCCGCCAGCGTCACCTCCACCTGGCAGTGGGACTGCACCTGGGTGCGGGTGATGCGCAGCGCGACGGAGATCTCCTCGTTGAGGTCGTACTCCTCCAGCGCTCCCGGGTCCCCGCGCGCGAAGCGCCGCAGGTCCGCGACGATGGCGACGACGCGGCGGATGCCATCCGCGGTGGCGGGCAGCACGTCGTCCACGTACTCGTTCAGCTCCGGCGGCAGGTGCTTCAGGGCGCGCAGGTCCATGAGCAGCGCGTTCACGTTGCTCTTCACGTAGCTCATGGGGTTGTTGATTTCGTGCGCCACGCCCGCCGCCAGCATGCCCAGGCTGGACAGCCGCTCCTGCTCCCGCGCGCGGCGGTGGGCCAGCTCCAACTGCGCGTGCGCCTGCGCCAGCTCCTCGTGCTGGCGCGCCAGGCCCCGCAGGGCGTGCTGGGTGAGGAACACCCGTCCCTCGGAGATGAAGTACGTGAGCAGCGACAGCAGCACGAAGCAGGCGGGGAGGAAGGGCGGACACCCGTCCAGCAGCGCCGCGCCCGCCACGAGCACCAGCAGCAGTATCAGCCGCGGCCGAGCGCTCGAGTCCGCGAAGTAGTCCACCCACAGCGCGTTGAGCGGCAGGTACAGCCAGACGGGCAGGGCCCAGTCGCTCGCCATGCCGTAGAAGACGGTGGCCAGCATGTTCATCGTGAAGCGCACGGCCTCCACGAGGCGGGTGTGGCGCGAGAAGAAATCCCGCGCGAGCACCACGTTGGCCGATGTCACCGCGACGAAGCCCACCGTCACCAGGACGATGAGGGTCCACTGTCCCCAGAGGCTGGCGACGAGCAGGCCGTGGATGAGGAGGCACGCCAGGAGGGTGAAGCGCTTGAGGCGGCTGTTCACCCAGTCCGCGTCGATATCCGTCTCCGAGGCTTCCGTGGACGGAGGCGGGGTCATGCCTCGCCGACCCCCTGTCGGATGGCGGGCGTCGGCTCTGCGCGCACGGGGAGCTCCAGCCGCAGGCGCTGCGGCCCGCCCACCTCCGCGACGAAGGACAGCCGTCCTCCGAAGCGCTCCAGCAGGCCCCCGACGACCTTCAGGCTGTCATCGGCCAGCAGTCCCGCGAAGCGCTCGATGATTTTGACGGCCTGGTCCGCGGGGAACGCGGGGTCGGCCACCTGCACCTTCAACACGAGCGCCGCGTCCGTGGGGCTCACCTCCGCGCTGACACCCTGGGGCGCGGCGCGGAACGGCGCGTAGAGCTGCGCGAGCGTCTCGCGGTGGCGCAAGAGGCCGGACAGGTACGTCACCAGCTCCGCGTCGTCCCACGGCTTGCTGATGAAGCGACAGATTTCGCCCTCGTTCACCGAGGCGACCACCGACTTGAAGTCGGCGTAGCCGGAGATGATGAGCCGCAGCGCGAGCGGGTGGCTGCGTTTGATTCGCTGCAACAGCTCGCTGCCCGTCATCCCCGGCATCCGGAAGTCCGTCAGGACGATGTCCGGGCTGAAGGTCTTGAGCCGCTCGAGCGCTTCTTCTCCGTTGAACGCGAGCTGGACGTCGAAACCCTCGCGCCGCAGCAGCCGCCTCAAGGCGTGTGCCACCTGCGGCTCGTCGTCCACCACCAGCACCTTGTATGCTTCCATGACGCCTTGGCTCCTCTGACGCGGCACTCTAGTACGCGGCCCCGGAGAAAGTGTCAGGACCTGAATACTGGGTCAGGCCTGCACCTGCTACAGAGTGGGAGTCCTCGGAATGAATGTGAGTGCGGTGTGGCGCGGTGCCGGTGCCCTGCTGGTGCTCTCAATGCTGATGACATCCTGCGTCCAGCGGCGGGAGGTGGGGCTGGAGCGGGTGCGGAGAGCAGGCGAGCTCCGGTGGGGCGCGGATGCGCAAGGCGGCGAGCCCTACGCCATGGAGGACCCGGACGTACCGGGACGCATGCGCGGGTTCGAGGTGGAGCTGGCGGATGCGCTGGCGCGGGAGCTGGGCGTGCGCGCCCGCTTCGTGCAGAACGACTGGTCCAGCCTGATTCCCTCCCTGGAGCGCGGCTCGTTCGACGTGGCGCTCAATGGCATCGAAATCACGCCCGCGCGCAGCGGTCGCATCCTCTTCACGCGGCCGTACTTCATCTTCCAGCTCCGGCTGATGGCCCGGCGCGACGATGACTCCGTCACGGGCCTGTCGTCGCTGCGGGGCCGGCGCGTGGGGACGCTGGCCAACTCCCAGGCGTGGGATTTGCTCCAGCGCGAGGGCATCCACGCGGTGCCGTACGAGGGCGTGGAGGAGCCCTACATCGACCTGGAGCAGGGGCGGGTGGACGCGGTGCTGATGGATGACCTCATCGCCCAGCGCTACGGCCAGCCGCGAGCGGTGCTGCGCGTCGTGGGTGACGTGGGGGAGGGCTACTACGCGATTGCGGTGCGGCCCGGGGATGAGGACCTGCGCGCGGCGCTGGACGTGGCGCTGGGGCACATCGCGCGCTCGGGGGAGCTGCGGCGAATCTTCGCGCGGTGGAACATCGACAGCGCGGCCCAGCAGCGGATGGTGGAGTGGTCCGACGCGCAGACGCGTCAGGTGCTCGCGCAGACGCAGACGCCGCACCTGGGCTGGGCGCAGTGGGTGATGTTCCTCCAGGCGGCGCTGGTGACGCTGGTGGTCTCCGTGTTGGCCATGGCGCTCGCGGTGCCCCTGGGCGTGGGGCTGGCGCTCGCGCGGTTGTTCGGCCCGCGCTGGCTGGGCCGGCTGGCCTCGCTGTACGTGGAGCTGTTTCGGGGCACGCCGGTGCTGCTCCAGCTCTATGTCCTCTACTACGGCCTGGCGGGCGTGCTGCGGCTGGACGCGCTCAGCGCCGCGGTGCTGGGGCTGGGGCTGAACTACGCGGCCTACGAGGCGGAGGTGTACCGGGCGGGAGTGCTGGCGGTGCCGCGCGGGCAGATGGAGGCTGCGCTCGCGCTGGGCATGTCCACGCGGCTGGCGCTGCGGCGGGTCATCTTCCCCCAGGCCTTCCGCGTGGCGCTGCCGAGCGCCACCAACGACTTCATCGCGCTGCTCAAGGACAGCTCCCTGGTGTCCGTCATCTCCGTTGTCGAGCTCACCAAACGGATGACGATTACCGCGGTGGATGTTCGCGGTTGGTTGTTGCCGGGTGCGCTGTGCGCGGCGCTCTACCTGGCGATGAGCTACCCTCTGTCGCTCCTGGCGAGGCGGTTGGAAGCGAGGTTGGAACGCGGATGATTGAAGTGAAGGACCTGTGCAAGCGCTATGACGGGCGCACGGTGCTGGACGGCATCAACGCGTCCTTCGCCCCCGGAGAGGTGGTGGCGCTGGTGGGCCCCTCGGGTGGGGGCAAGAGCACGCTCCTGCGCTGCCTGAATGGACTGGAGCCCTTCGACTCGGGCTCCATCCGCGTGGGCGAAGACGTCCTGGAGCCTGGAGCGCCGCGCGCGAGCGGGGCGCGGGTGTCCAACATCCGGCGCCGCGTGGGCTTCGTCTTCCAGCAGTGGCACCTGTTCGCGCACCGCACCGCGCTGGGCAACATCACGGAGGCCCCCCGGTACGTGAGGGGCCTGGACGCGAAGGCGGCCACGGAGCTGGGGCGCGCGCTCCTGGAGAAGGTGGGACTGTCCCATCGCGAGGGGGCCTACCCGTCGGAGCTGTCCGGTGGCGAGCAGCAGCGGGTGGCGATTGCCCGCGCGCTGGCGATGGAGCCCGAGGCCTTGCTGCTGGACGAGCCCACCAGCGCGCTGGACCCCGAGCGGGTTGGCGAGTTGGTGGAGCTGCTCTCACGACTGCGCGAGGACGGCCTGGCCCTGGTGACGGTGACGCACGAGATGCGCTTCGCGCGGGAGCTGTGCTCGCGGATGCTGGTGCTGCACGGGGGGCAAATCCTGGAGGAGGGCACTCCCGCGCAGGTGTTGGAGCGGCCCCGACATGCGCGCACCCGGGCCTTCCTCGGGCTGGAGCGGGTCGTCCGGCAGGAGGCTCCGGGTGGCCTGGAGCCGGGCACAACCGGCATCGCCACGGTGTTCCCCGCCGCGACCGCGAGGGAGTGACATGCGCGCAGAGGTACAGCTCACGGAAATGGGGCGGGGCAAGGGGCCAAGGGTGCTCCTGCTGCCTGGACTGGGGGCCCGGGGCTCGGGCTTCCGTGCGCTCGCGGAGGTGCTGTCCTCGGTGGCCCGCCCGGTGCTGGTCGAGTACCCGGAGGGGGAGCATGCGGCCCTGGGCGCGGGCGCCCTGGCGCGGCAGGTATCGCGGGCCGCGGGGGAGATGGACGCGGTGGTGGCCAGCTCGTTCGGCGGAATGGTGGCCGCGCACCTGGCGGCGGCGGGCGTGGTGCGGGGCGTGGCCTTCCTGGGGTCCTTCACTCGCACCGCGCACCTGGGCGCGCGCGGCCTGCTCATCGGGATGATGGGGCCCGTGGCCCTGTGGGGGCGTCCTGGCGTCGTCGCGGCGGGACTCGCGGCGTGGCGGCCCGTGCCCTTCGCGCGGGTGCCGGAGGTGGTGCCCACCACCGCGCTGGAGCGCAGCACCACGTGGCATCGCGCGCTGGCCATTCGCGGCGAAGCGCCTCCGCCGGAGCTGCGTCGGCTGGACGTCTCCTGTGTCTGCATCCAGGGAGACAGGGACGTGCTGGTGCCGCCGTCCACGCTGGAGAAGCTGGTGGAGTCGCTTCCGCCGGGGACGCCCCGGCATCTGCTGAAGGGGGCGGGACACGTGCCGTACTTCACCCACCCGGAGGCGTGCGCGGAGCTGTTGGGGCCGTGGCTTGAGGGGCTGTCGTTCGCGCGGAGTGCGTCAGCGGCCTGACGCGGCGCGAGGCTCCTGTCCAGGGGTGGACGGCGTCAAAGGGGGATGTACCTGACGGCGGCCTGCCGCTACCGTGCGTCCCCGAATGCAGAACCGTTTCACGCGTTGGCTCGTCGTCCTCGTCGTCTTCTCCACCGGGTTCGCGTGGGCTCTTCCGTCCGGACAGGACGCGGGCTCCGTGGCCGACGCCGTGCGCGCGGCGCCCGTGCTCCCGACGCCTCCCGGGGCCGTGACTCCGGAGCGGCCCGCGGCGGAGCGTCCTCGCTCCGTGTTGCTCTTGGGGGACAGTCTCATCGCCACGGGGTTTGGTGACTACCTGCTGGCCCGGCTGGAGGCGCACCCGGAGATTCGCGCCTCGCGTCGTGCCCGGTCCTCCACGGGGCTGGCGCGCCCGGACTTCTTCGACTGGATGGAGGTGGGCGAGGAGGAGGTGAAGCGCCACCAGCCGGACGTGGTGGTGGTGATTCTGGGCGGCAATGATGGCCAGTCCCTGCAGGAGCGGAGCGGCGGCAAGCCCGTCCACTGGGGCAAGCCCGGGTGGGAGGAGGCATACCGCCGACGCATCGACTCCTTCGCGAGCGTCATCGCCGCGCCGGGGCGGAAGATTGTCTGGCTGGAGCTGCCCGCGACGGGGCGCAAGCGCTTCGAGCAGAAGCTGAGTCTCATCCGGGGGCTTCAGCGCGAGGTCATCAGCTCCCGCGCGGATGCGCGCTATGTCGACACGCGCGAGTACTTCACCGATGCGCAGGGCAAGGCGCTGCTCCAGGCGCGTGTCGAGGGCTTCCGCAAGCCAATGAAGCTGCGCATGAGCGACGGTGTGCACTTCACCGTCGCCGGTGGACGCTACTTCGCCAGCAAGGTGTACCCCGAGGTGCTCGGCGCCCTGGGCTTGCTCCAGGGCTAGTCGTCCTCCGGGGCGCTACTGGAAGCTCACCTTGCCGTCCTGTCGGTAGCAGACGTGCGCCGTGCCCGTGGTGGGACGAATCGCCACGCTCGGACGCGAGTCAACATCCACCGTGCCCAGCTGGGTATAGGTCCAGAAGCCTCGCGCGTCCGGCGTGCTGAGCTCCAGCGACGTCCCGCGGCTCATCGCGACGACGGGCTTGCTCCCGTCGTAGGCCAGGTCCGCCTCCGTGTACTGGTAGTCGACCGGAGAGGAGCGCAGGGTGCTGGACGAGGCGGGAGTGCCCACGGTGATGTCATCGATGGCGGTCCGCTGGCCGTCCTGAATCGAGGTCGAAAGGGCGAAGAGGTGCCGGTCCGGGCCCCAGACCATCGCCAGCCAGGGAGTGGTGGGCACGGTGCTCCGCACGCGGAAGGACTCGAGGGCGGTGCCCCTGAGGACCTGCAGGAAGTAGGCGGGGCTGGTGTTCGTGCCCTGCTTCGAGATGAAGTGCAGCGCTCCCGTCGAGTCGAAGACAGGGTCACCCCTGAGGGTGTCGGTGGGGAGGGTCAGCGGCACGGTGGACCAGGTGCCAGCCTGCGCGCGGGAGGCCACCCGGATGGTTCCCTCCGTGGAGCGGGAGAAGACGATGACCGGCTGCTGACCCTGGGTGGGGTTGAGGGTGATTCCCAGCCAGGCCTCCCCGCTGCTGGGGATGCTCTCTCGAACCCACACGCCGTTGACGCGCGAGGCATATCCGACCGACAGCGGGGCTCCCGGCATGATGCCCGTCCCCTTGAGATAGCCGACGTGAGGCGTGCCCGTCGCCGGGTCGACCGCCAGCACGGCCTCGGAGATGAAGACGCCGTCGTTGTTGAACCCGGCACCATCAATCTGCTCCCGGGTCCAGGTCGTTCCGTTCCAGCGCGCGTACCAGAGGCTCTTGCGGGTGTCGTTCGTGTAGACGACGTGGCCCGTGCCCGTGCTGTCGAACGCGAGCTCGCAGTAGCCGCCGGTGTCGTCCGGACCGGTATCAATCACCGTGCTGGTGGCGAGCGGAGCCGCCATGACGCTGAACTGGAACGAGCCCTCCGCCGTCTTGCCGGACTCCGTCTCCACCGAGACGGATAGAGACGCGGTGCCCGCCGTGGGCAGCGTCCAGGTGACGTGCTCCGCGTCGGCCGCGAGCTGGCCCGCGTTGGCGCTCCAGCGCACCGACTTGAGGGACTCGCCCGAGGCGACGACCTTGAAGCGCTCCGCCGTGCTCTCGACGTAGGGGCCCGCTCCGCCCTCGCGCTCGATGAGCAGCACCACGTCTCCGGGCCCGCGCGCGGTGATGCGCTCCGTCGGCTTGGGTTCACCGGTGCAGGCGGCGAACAGCGCCAGCCCGCCTGCGACGAGAATCCAGGATGCGACCTGCTGTGTCTTCATGACTCGTGCTCCTCTGGGTGGATGGGTGAGCCCCGCATGTCGGACCGGCTCACGGGCTGGCGCACTCGGGGTCTTTTCGGAGGGGGAGCGGCTTCCGCTGCGGCCTGCGCGGCCATGTACTCCGCGAACACCTGTTCAATGGACGCCGCGACGCCACGGATGCGGGGCGTCTTGCGCAGCTCCTTGTGCATCGTGAGGTAGAGGCGGTACGTCGGAAGCGGCGCCTCCAGGCCCACTCGAATCAGGCGCGGGTGCTTCTTCGACAGGCCGACCGCGAGGAGGACCAGGCCCATGCCGGCCTCGGCCGCGTGCAGCCGCGCCTCCGCCGAGTTCGTGCGGAACATGAACCTCGAGGCCCCCCGTTGCGACATCCACTGCGAGGGGCTGCGTCGGTGTGTGGGGCCATCCTCGACGATGAAGTCCTGCTGACCGTAGCCCCTCGCCCCCAGGAATCGTCCGGGGAGGGCACGCGCGAGGTACTCCTCGCTCGCGTAGATGCCCGTCACGATTTCGCCCAGGGACTTGTCGATGAGCACGGGTGAGGAGGAGCGGCGGCTGCGCACGCCGATATCCGCCTCGCGTGAAGCCAGGTCCACGAAGCGCAACTCCGAGACGGCCTCGATGAACGTCTCCGGGTGGAGTCGCCGGAAGCGCGCCGAGGCCTTGGCCACGGCGAGCATGACTCCATCGGGCGCGGAGATGCGGACCACCCCCGCATAGGGAGAGTCTCCGCCCCGGTCTCTCCGACGGGCCGCCAGCGATTGTTCAAAGCCCTCCGCGAGCCTGATGAACTCCAGGGCTTCGCGCTCCAGCCACACGCCTTGCGACGTGCGATGAACCAGCGCGCTCCCCTGGTGCTTTTCGAGCGCTCCAATCCGGCGCGCCACCGTCGAGGTGGACATGCCGAGCTGAAGTCCCGCCGCGAGGAAGCTGCCGCGACGATGCACTTCGAGAAGGATGCGGAGGTCGTCCCAGACCGGACGCTTGTTTTCCATTCATGGAAGACGTTAGGCGCCGGCAGGCGCTCCGAGTACCGACATCGTCGGCAAACGGTTTTCCATCCATGCAAAACAAGGGGTGACGCGGGGCCGCGCCTTCACGGGCGCCGCGATGCCACGCGGCGCCCGGAGGACGTTGCTTCAGTGAGGCGCGAGCGCCGTGACGAGCCGGTCCGCCTGTTCGCGGAGGTTCTTGTCCTGGCTGGCCTGGGCGCGCCGGGCGTGGGTGAGCGCCGTCGCCGCGTCGCTGTCCGCCAGCGCGAGCGCCAGGTTGAGGTGCAGGCCCGGGTCGTCCGGATGCGACTTCAGCGCCTCGGAAAGCACCTTGCGAGCCGCATGCGCACCACCGGGTTTGGACAGGTGCAGCACGGCGAGGTCATTGGCCGCGCCCACTTCGCCCGGGGCGAACGTCAGCGTCTCCTCCAGCAGCTTCTTCGCCTCCGCGTCATCGCCGAGCCTGCGCCGGACCTTCGCCAGTGCCACGCGCACCTGGGCATTGCCCGGGGCCTTCTCCAGCGCCTCGCGAAGGATGCGGTCCGCGTCCTCGTCCTTGCCCGCGACGAAGGCGGACAGGCCATGCAGGTAGATGGCGTCCGCGCTCTCCGGCAGCTTCAGCCGCAGCTCGATGGCCGCGCGCATCGCCGCGTCGGGCGCGCCCGCGAAGAGGCACAGCGACGCGAACTCCCGGAACAGCGACGGCTCCGTGGGCTTGCGGAGGATGGCCTGCCGCAGCGTCACCAACGCCGGGCCAATCTGGCCCTGGAGCACCTGGACCCGTGAGGCGAGGAGGAAGGGAAGGTGCTCGGTGCGAGTCGCCTCGGCGGCTTCCTGGTAGGCCTTCAGCGCCGCGTCCAGGTTGCCCGTCCCCTGCTGCGCCTTGCCCAGGTACGTGAGCGTCTGCGCATTGCCCGGCTGCATCGCCAGCGCATGCTCCAGGGGGCTGATGGCCTGCGCGTACTTCTCATGCGCGAGCAGGCCCCGACCGTGGTTGAGGACCTCGAAGAAGCCCGCGGTGGGCTGCGAGGCGAGCGCCGCGAGCAATTCCAGCGCGCTCGCATCGCCCTTCTCGGCGTTCAGCCGCGCCAGGTGGCTGAGCGCCTCGGGGTGGGTGGGGTGGAGGGCGAGCAGTGAGTCCAGGAAGCCGCGCGCGCCTTCATCGTCGTGCTGCGCGAGGCGCAGGCGCGCGAGGCCGAGCAGCGCGCTCGCGTCCTGGGGGTCCTGTTCGAGCGCGCGCTGGAACTCACGGGCCGCCTCCTTGAGGAGGCCCTGCTTCATCAAACGCGCAGCGGAGGTAGCCAGCTTGGAGACGGCCATGGGGTCGCCGACTCTAGCCCAGCCCCGGGGGGCCAGGCATCGCCGGAATGCTCCGATTCCGCATTACAGGCCGAGGAAGTCGCCGACGCCCTCGATGATGTCCTTGCCCTTGTCCACCGCCCCGGAGAAGACGTCGCCGGCCGCGTCCACCACCGCGCCGCCCGCGTTGATGGCGCCCTCGGCCACGTTCTCCAGAATCTCGCCGCCCGCGGCGGCCGCCGTCTCACCCACGGCCTTCAGCACGTTGCCCGCGTTGACCGAGCCCTCGATATCCACACCCAGGCCCAGGCCCGCGGTGGCCTCGACGCCCACGTCGAACTCCAGGTTGCCGTTGTCCAGGCCGATGTTGGCGTGCGCGTCGCCGCTCACACCCGCGCTGGCGCTGGCGGTGACGCTGGCGGAGGCCAGGGTGTCGCCCTCGTGCTTCAGCTCGATGGAGCCGGTGAGGCTGGCCTGGGCGCCCGCGAAGCCCGACGCGGAGGCGTTGATGGACAGGTTTCCGTCCGTGCCCACGTGCAGGTCCAGGTTGATGTGGCCGTCGGCGCCAATCCTGCCCATGGCCTCCAGGTCCAACTCCACCGAGTACTTCTCACCGGCGATCTCGAAGTCCACCGTCTTGGAGGCCCCGGCGCCCGCTTCCACCGCCGTGGCGTCGATGTCCACCGCGAGATTCACGTCGATGCCGGACAGGCCCACGTCCGCGTCCACCCGGGCATCCGCCGTGAAGGACGGACCCTGCGCGTACGCGCGGGTGTCGATGCCACCAGGACCCTTGCCGTTCACCTCGGCGCGCGCGCCACCCGCCTCGAAGCTGGACTGGCCACTCACCAGGTTGCCGCGCGGCTGCTCCACGCTGCCCTGCGTCTGCGTGTCCACGCGCGGGTTGCGCGCCTGCGTCCCATTGCGCGGGGCCTGCTCGTCGCGCACGGGCGGGGGCGGCTCACGACGCGGAGGGGGCGGAGGCGGAGGCGGGCGGTAGGCAATGCGCGGGGGGGACATGAAGGGCTCCGGCTGGATTTCCGCGACGCCCAAAGGGGCGCCATGTGCCTTCATTCTCTGAACCCGCCGCTACGAGTTTCCTCGCAGCCTTCATTTTTTGAGAATCAGGGGGAGGCGCATCCCGGAGGTGTGGCGCCCTCGCACGGAGAGTGCTGCTTTGCTCCCGGAGCTGGGGCGCGGAATACCCAGGCGAACCTGCGTCAGTGGGAGTGGTGGGGGGAGCCCGGATCTCCGGACAGGGACGAGGGGCCACCGGGACGCAGGCGGCGCACGGCGCGCAGCAGGAGCTGCTCGTCGCGGGGATTGGCGAGGAAGCCCCGGGCGCCGAGCTGACGCGCCCGCTCGAAGCCCTCGTCATCCGAGGTGCCGTGGACGATGAGGGAGCCCTCGATGTGGACCTCGCCTGCGAGGAGCCCCTCCATGGCCTGGATGGGGGCGAGCACCACGTCTCCAGGTCCGGTGTGGAGCACGTCCAGGGGCGTGGCGACGCGGGCCTGGTGGCCGTGGCGCGCGAGCTGCCGGGAGATGAGGACGGCCGTCACGGGGGGCCAGCCGTAGAGCAGCAGGGGGCCACCAGGGGAAGGCGCGGGGGTGGCGGCGGGCTCGGCGGGCTCCTCGATGCCGTACAGCTCCGACAGGGCGCGGGTGATGGCGGTGTCGGAGGCGACGTGGGCCTCCACGCGCGGCTTGCCGGTGACGGCGCGCACGGCGTCCACGGCCTCCAGCGAGACGGGGGCGGGCAGGGCGATGTGGAGGACCTCGCGCTCGCCCTGCTCCAGGGGCACCAGCTCCACGCGCAGGGGCACGGCGCGGTGCTGTCGAGCGATTCGGGAGGGGAGCAGGTCCGCCATGCCGCGCTCGGGGGGCGTCACATCCAGATCCACGGCCTCCACGCCGAGCTGCGCCGCGAGGCCGCGCAGCACGTCTGCTTCCGAGCACACGCCTTCCCGCACCAGGGCGCGCCCCAACGGGACGTGCGTCTCATGGTGGTGGACCAGACCGACCCGGAGCTGGGCGCGGTTGAGCACTCCCATCTCCAGGAGAATCTCTCCGAGCGGACGCCTGGCACTGGATTCCATACAGAGGAATCTTCACGCGACCGCGCGCTTCGCGAGGCTCGGGCGTGTGTGCGCTCGCTCGCCCGCCCGGCCTTCAACCTCCCGAGGGGAACACGCGCGCCCAGCTCTCCGGCTGGAAGCCCACGAGGACGGCGGTAGGCGTGACGAGCACGGGCCGCTTGACGAGCTTGCCGTCGGCGGCGAGCCACGTGTGCAGCTCCGCGTCACTGGCCGCGTCGACCTTGGGCTTGCCCAGGGCGCGGTAGCTCTGCCCGCTGGTGTTGAGCCACTTGCGCACGGACACCCCGCTCCGGGGTATCCACTGCGCCAGCTCCGCGACAGTGGGCGGGCTGTCGACGATGGGGCGCACGCGGTGGGGCACCCCCTGGGCCTCCAGCCACTTCAGCGCCTTCTTGCAGGTGGAACAGCCCGAGTAGGAGAGGACGAGGACCTCGTTCGACATGGCGCGCGCTTCTACCAGCCCGGACGCGGTTTGCGAGCGGCCACGACGGCGTGCTAGCGCGCCGGGTATGGACACGTCTGACTCCGAGAGTGTGAAGCGCTTGCTCATGACGGTGTTGACGCTGGGGGTGCTCGTCACCGCCTGTTCGTCGACGCCGGACAAGCCCGGGGTCGTCCCCGAGGGTGACGGTGGCACACCGGACGCGGGAGACGCGGGGCCCACCATCGAGGTGCCCGAGGACGGAGGCACCGTCATCACCGGCACGCTGTCCGGGACGCTGACGGAGGCGGGCTCGCCGTACCGCGTGCTCGGCGACGCGCAGGGCGTCGTCACCATCCCCAAGGGACAGGTGCTCACGGTGCAGCCGGGCGTCATCCTCGACTTCAAGGGGCGCCCGGAGGTGACGGAGGCCGACGTGGAGTCAGGAGCGCCCGACAGCGTGATGAACCACCATGACGGGCGCGTGGAGGTGCGCGTCTACGGCGGCATCCAGGTGCTCGGCACCGCGGAGAAGCCCGTGCTGCTGACGTCCACCAATCGCTACGGCTGGTGGGGGATGAACTTCTTCGGAGAGAACTCCGTGGGGGATGGAGACCCCGTCTTCGAGCACATGGTCTTCGAGAAGGTCCGCAAGAATGACTACAACGGCAACCGCGACAAGACGCGCGGCGCGCTGTGGGCCTACTACCCGGGGCCGGTGACGATTCGCCACGCCGTGTTTCGCGACAACCAGGCCTCGGCCAAGTGTGGCGCGCTGGACTTGATGTTCACCGTGGGCTCGCGCGTGGAGGACTCGCTGTTCGAGGGCAATCGCACGTCGGACATCGACCGCTTCGCGCAGGCTGGCACGTCGTCCATGGCGGGAGGCGGGGCCATGTGCGTGACGCATGGGCGCGACTCCGTGGTGCGGGGCAACACCTTCCGAGACAACGGCCTGGAGGCCTTCCGGGGCGCCGTCACCAGTGCGCTCGAGCCGCGCCCGCTCCTCGCGTGGCCCAATGCGCAGAACATCTACGATTTGGGCGGCGGCGGCGTGCTGCACTACTTCCAGCCGAACAACGACCTGGTCGAGAACAACACCTTCGAGAACAACTTCGTGACGCAGGGGCCCGCCGCGGCCATCTACCTGGAGGACATGGGCACCCGGGCCCTCACGCTGCGCGGCAACCGCTTCCTGCGCAACCGCGCTGGCGCTGGCGGCGTGGTGGTGTGCAACCGGGGTGGCGGCGCGGTGGAGTTGGTGGTGTCCACCGACAACGTCTTCACCGACAACACGGTGAACGGGCGCGCGGCGCCGAACGTGACGGGAGACTGCACCACCGCCGCGCAGTAGTCCCGGGCGCGGCTTGGCCTCATGCCCGCGTGGACGTTGCCGAGGAGGCTGCACTCGGTGAGCGTCTCCACCACGCGGCGCAGCCTGGCCTCACACTCACGCGGACGTCACTGAGGAGGCTGCATCCCGGTGAGCGTCTCCACCACGCGGCGCAGCCTGGCCTCACGCCCGTGCGGACGTCACTGCGGAGGCTCCGTCCCGGTGAGTGTCTCCACCACGCGGCGCAGCCTGGCCTCACGCCCGTGCGGACGTCACTGCGGAGGCTCCGTCCCGGTGAGCGTCTTCACCACGCGGCGCGCGGCGCGGCCCAGCCTCACGCCCGCGCGGTGGTGGAGCTTGGGGAGGAACGCATGGGTGGAGCCGCTCGCCGGCTTCAGGAGCTTCAGCTCGCCCCGGCGCAGCTCGCGCGAGGCCAGGTGCTCCGGCAGCCACCCGTAGCCCAGGCCCTCCAGGATGGCCGCCTTCTTCGCCGCGAAGTCATTGAGGTGCACCGTGGAGCGCATCTCCAGGGAGACGGTGCTGAGCTGGAGCCGGGGGTCCGAGCCCCGCACCGTGAGCAGCAGGTGCTCCGCCAGCTCCTCTTCCTTGAGCGTCCCTCGCCGCCGCCGCGCCAGCGGATGGGAGCGATGCGCGACGAGCAGCGCCTTCAGCTCCGGCAGCGCATAGCCCCGGAGGCCCGGAAGCGACGGTGGCAGCACGGACACCATCAGGTCCGCCTCGTCCCGCACGAAGGCCGCTTCCACCCCCGCTAGGAACTCCGACGACACATGGAAGCGCGTGCCCGCACCCTCCGCCCTGAGCGCTTTCACCACGCGTAGCAGTGGCTCGGCGGGGAAGACGCCGTCGAACACGATGCGCAGCGTGGGCTCCCAGCCGGCGCGAATCTCCGCGCACGTCGCCTCCAGCTCCCGCTCCGCCGCGAGCAGCTTGCGACAGTGCTCCAGCACCCGCTCTCCCGCGGGCGTCAGCCGCGTGCGATAGCCACGCCTGTCGAGCAGCTCCAGCTCCGTCTGTCCCTCCAGCGTGCGCAGGGTGTAGAGCACCGCCGTGTGCCCTTTTCCCAGCGCCTGGGCCGCGGCGGCGAAGGTGCCGTGGCGGGCGAGCGCATCCAGGGCGCGGGCCTGCTCCAAGGTGACGTTCATCGCCCGCATTGTGCACGGTGCTGACAGTCAGTGCTGACCCACCGTCACAACCGTAGTCGTGACGCGGCGCGGCTTACTTGTCTGATGGCTGCTGTTCTAGAGTCAACGCTCCACTCTATGGAGGGGTTTATGACGGGAAGGCTGAGTTGGGCCCTGGCAGCGGCGGTCGCATTGGGTTCCGCGGGCGCGAGCGCTCAGGAAGTCGCGACGTACAGCGCGCCGACGGGACTGGAAGTCACGGTCGGCCTCGGGTTTCAGGCGGGAGCGGGATACGTCTACAAGAACGGTCAGCGGCTGGACCGCACCGTGGGTGATGTGAAGCTCAGTGACGCGGCGAACGGCGCGGTGCCCTTCCTGGTGGAGCTTGGCTACCGCGTGACGCCGAACTGGTTCGTCGGCGCGTACGGCAGCTACTCGTACATCCTCTCCAAGGAGAACCCGTACTCCTGCTTCGAGGGTTGGGAGTGCTCGGCCTCGCAGATCCGCTTCGGTCCGCAGGTGCAGTACCACTTCTCTCCCACGGCCTCGTTCGACCCCTTCGTCGGTGTCGGCTTCGGCATGGTGATTCTGGACAACAAGAACTCGGGCCCCACGCAGGTGCCGACTCCGAACGGCCCCGTCACCGCGAACCTGGAGCTGAAGAGCCAGACGCGTGGGCCGGAGTTCGTGAACGTCACCGTCGGTGGCAAGTGGCGGCTGGGGCACTCGCTGTCCTTCGGCCCCTACCTCACCGGCACCTACGCGCGTTACACCACGCGCTCGGGTGACACCACGCTGGCGCTGCCCGCGCCGCTGCCCACCACGACGACGCCGCTGGGCTTCGCCGAGGACGGACCGTACGGCCTCATCATGCTGGGCATCCGAGGTAGCTGGAACATCTGAGCTGTCGAGCTGTTGAACCGGGGGCCTGCTTCGGGCTGGCCCCTGGTGTGACGCGGAGTGCCCAACGCTCCGCGTCGCCCCTTTCCGAACAGAGGGGCACGCCTTCCGAGATGCTTCGCGCCCGGGACCCACGTCAGAGTGCGGACGGAAACTTTCATCTCGATAGGAGTGCCCATGATTCGGAAGTGGTGGAGTGGAGCGTGTGGTGTCGCGAGCGCGGTGGCCATCCTGGGAACACTGCCCGCGAGTGCCCAAGCCCTGACGCCGCCTGACTGGCAACGACAACTGGGAAGCACCGCGGACGAGCTGGCGCTGTCCGTCTCCTCCGTGGGCGACGCTGTCTATGTCGCGGGCCACACGGGAGGGCAGCTCGGCTCCACGCCGTCGTCGGGTGGCCAGGACGTCTTCGTCGCGAAGTATGGCGTGGACGGCGCGCTTGCGTGGGTACGGCAGGTGGGCACGGCGATGAATGACCGGGCGCTGTCGGTGACGGCGGACCTGGCGGGCAACGTCTACGTCGCGGGCTACACGTGGGGCAGCTTCCTTCCGTTCGTCAACGCGGGGGGCACGGACTTCTTCGTGCTGAAGCTCGACGCGACGGGCGCGCTGGCCTGGGTGCAGCAGTTCGGCACGGAGACGGACGACTTCGCCACGGGCATCGCCGTCACGCGCCGCGCGGGGCAGGACGGCCTCTTCATCTCCGGCTACTCGCTGGGGCGAATCGACGGGACGCCCTCGCCGGGCAACTACGACGTGGTGGTGGCCAAGTTCGACACTGGCGGCAACCCGTACTGGATGCGGCAGTTCGGCTCCGGCCGGAGCGACGTGGCCCTGGGCGTGGCGGTGGGCCCGAGCGAGGACGTCTACGTCTCCGGCTACACGATGGGCAGCCTGGACGGTGTCACCCTTCCGGGGACGACGGTGGACCTCTTCCTGGCGAAGTACGACGTGCTCGGCGCCGCGCAGTGGGTCCGTCAGCTGGGCTCCGCGAGCGACGAGTACGGCACGGGCGTGGCGGTGGACGAGGACGGCGCGGCCTACGTGTCCGGCTACACCTTTGGCGCGCTCGACGGGAATGTCCGCGTGGGCACGTACGACGCGGTGCTGGTGAAGTACGACGCGGCGGGCGGCAGGAAGTGGACGCGGCAGCTGGGCACGACGACGACGGACTACGCGCAGGGCGTGGCGGTGGACGCGGGAGGCGCCGTCCACCTGGTGGGCCACACCTCGGGCGCGCTGGACGGCAACGTGTCGCTGGGCGGCGGCGACGTGTTCCTGTCCACGTTCGACACCGCGGGCAACCGGCTCGGCACGCGGCAGGTGGGCTCCAGCGCGGCGGACCGCGGGCAGGCCGTGGCCGTGGGCGTTGACGGGGCCGCGTACGCGGTGGGCTACACCTGGGGCAGCCTGCCCGGGAGCACCAGCGCGGGCGGCTACGACGCCATCCTCTTCCGCTTCTAGGCGGAACCGAGCCTTCGAGCTCTCGCTGGGGGCGCGTGTCGGGCGGCGAGCGTCGACACCCGTTCCCCGCGAGGCGATGTACCTTTCCCTCAGGCGGCAGGATGGACGAAGGAGCGGGGTGATGGAGTTCGACTCGAGCGCGCGGACGGGCCGCTACAAGCGGGCGGCGGCCGAGGCGGCGGTGGACCGGTTCTTCCTGCCGGGGATGCGCGTGGGCCTGGGCACCGGCAGCACCGCGGCCTTCGCCGTGAGGCGGCTGGCGGCGCTGCGCGCGCAGGGACACCTGCTCGACGTCGTGGGGGTCCCCACGTCGCATGCCACCGAGGCGCTGGCGCTGGAGTTGAGCATTCCCCTCACCACGCTGGAGGAGCACCCGGAGCTGGACGTCACCATCGACGGCGCCGACGAGGTGGCGCCGGACCTGTCCGTCATCAAGGGCGGCGGTGGCGCGCTCCTGCGCGAGAAGATTGTCGCCCAGGCCAGCCGCCGCGTCGTCATCGTCGCGGATGTGGCGAAGCTGTCACCGAGGCTCGGCACCCACTGGCCCGTGCCGGTGGAGGTGCTGTCGTTCGGCTGGCGCTCGCAGCAGCTCTTCCTGGAGTCGCTCGGCGCGCGCGTGACGCCACGCCGGGGCCCCGACGGCGCGCCCTTCCTCACGGACCAGGGCAACCTCGTGCTCGACTGTGCCTTCGGTCCCATCGACGCGCCGTCGGAGCTGGCCGCGCGGCTGGGTGCTCGCGCGGGCCTCGTCGGCCATGGCCTGTTCCTCGGCGTGGCCACGGACCTGATGGTCGCGGGCCCCGGTGGTGTCGAGCACCGCGTGCGCCCCGCGTGAGTCCTGGTGGGCGCTGTGCGCGCGTGAGGGCTCGTCTGCTCGGATGAAGGGCGTGCGTTCGCGGGTGGGCCAGTGTCGCGTGGGTCACTGACACTCCACTGCTGCGGGGCGCTCGCACGTGGGGCGCGCGACGTGGACGTAGGCGATTGTCGGGCGCGTGCGCTGACGTTTCTCGCGGGCTTGGAAGAGCGTGGAGCGCGGCCCTCACAAGGTGCGTCAAAAAGTGCGGAGGCCGCGACAGCGCGCGCGGTTACACTCGGCTGCGTTCCGGCGCTTCAGAGGGGGTTTTCTGGGGGCGGCTGGGTCAGAGGGTGCCTTTCGTATGCGAATCGTTCGTGACTGCCTCCCCGCGGCACTGCTGTTGGTGACCGCATCCTGCTCAGGCGACACAACCGGCGGAGACCCTCCAGAGGTATCGGAGGCAGCCCCCGCGCGAGTGCGCCGCATCACCCGCGCCGAATACGACAACAGCGTCTACAGCATCGTGAAGAACCCCACGCTGGTGCCCATGGCGCAGCTCTTCGCGCCCGAAGACGCCATCCTCGGCTACACCACGCATGACCGGCTCCAGGTGACGCCGCTGCTCGCCGACCAGCTCGACTCCGCGGCGGAGCGAAACTGGGGCCCTGTCGCCGTCAACAACCTGGCCAGCGAGTACGCCTGCGCCGCGGGGCAGAACGAGGACGACTGCGCGAAGGCGTTCATCCGCGCGCTGGGCGCCCGGGCCTTCCGTCGGCCGGTGACGGCCGAGGACGAGGCGGACCTGCTCGCGCTGTGGAAGGCGGTGCTCAAGGACGCGGACCCGAAGGCGGCGGCGGAGACGGTCATCCAGGCCGTGCTGACGTCGGCGTCGTTCCTGTACCGCACGGAGCTGGGCGAGTCCGGTGGACCCGCGAACAAGGTGGTGTGGCTGACGCAGCAGGAGATCGCCACGGCGCTGTCGTTCGCGGTGACGGGCGCGCCTCCCGACGCGGAGCTGAACGCCGCCGCCGCCGCGGGGCAGCTCAAGAAGGCCGATGCGCGCGAGGCCCAGGTGCGTCGCCTGCTGAAGACCGAGGCCTCCCAGAAGTACCTCGAGCGCTTCGTCGTGGAGTGGCTCGGGTTGTCTGGCCTGGACAGCCTCAACAAGAACAACCAGGTGTTCCCGGACTTCAGCCAGGTCTTCAAGATCTCCGCGCGCGCGGAGACGATGGCCTTCATCAACCACGTCCTCGTCAATGAGGGTGGCTCGGTGAAGGAGCTGTTGAGCGCGAACTACACCTTCGCCAACGGCCTGATGTCGGAGTTCTACGGCACGTCGCTGACGCCGGATGGCAGCCTCGGCCGGGTGCCGCTGCCGGCCAACCGGGTGGGCATCCTCACGCACGCGAGCGTGCTGACGACGTACGCGCTGTTCGACTCCAGCTCGCCCATCCGCCGCGGCAAGTTCGTCCTCACGCGCCTCTTGTGCCGTGACGTCCCGCCGCCCCCGCCGTCCGTCATCATCATCCCGCCCGCCGTCACGCCGGACAGCACCACCCGCGCGCGCTTCGCCGCCCACACCGACAACCCCACCTGCGCGGGCTGCCACCGACAGCTGGACCCCATCGGCTTCGGCATGGAGGACTACGACGGCGTGGGCAAGCACCGCACGAAGGAGAACGGCCTGGACGTGGATGCCAGCGGCTCCGTCGAGTACGCCGAAGGCAGGTTCAGCTTCACGGGCGGCGCCGAGCTCGCGCGCTGGCTCGCCGGCAGCGAGGACGTGGCCAACTGCGTGCCGCTGCAGCTCTTCCGCTACGTCATGGGGCGGGACGAGGACACCGTCGATGGGCCGGTGCTCACCGACATGCGCTCGCGCTTCCGCGCGGACCCGAAGCTGAAGCTGGGCGATGCCCTCGTCGGTCTCGTCCGCTCACCGTATTTCGTCCACCGGCGCACCCCTTCCCCCGAGTAGCCACCATGCTCCGCGAACTCTCACGACGCTCCCTGATAAAGACCCTGGCGGGCTCGGCGGCGGCGCTGCCCCTGGCCAACCTGCTCGGCACCACGGACGCGTATGCCCAGGGCACCACGCCCCCCATGCGCTTCATCGCCATCTTCACCTCCCACGGGTGCCTGCCGGAGTACTGGAACCCGCAGGGCGGCGAGACGGACTTCACGCTCGACTTCCCCAACTCCATGTTGTCGCCGCTCCAGGCCCACCGCTCCAAGCTGCTGGTGCTGGATGGCCTGGACTACCAGGTGCTCTACGAGCACGGCCTGACGGGTCACGAGGGCGGCCCCCTCACGTTCCTCACCGGCAGCAAGGTCAACACCGCCAGCGGTGACGACCTGCCGGAGAACGCCTCGCTGGACCAGGTCCTCGCGGCGCAGATTGGCGGCGCCACGCGCTTCCGCTCCCTCCAGCTCAACGCGTGGGAGCAGTTCGGCGGCCAGCACGTCTACAACAGCATCAGCTTCACGCCGAACGGCGGGCGCGTGCCCTTCGAGAGAGATCCGGCGGGCGTCTACCAGCGCCTGTTCGGCAACGCGCCGTCGCCCACGTCGGACCCGGGGGAGAACGCGCGCGCGGTCGCTCGTCGCAGGAGCCTGCTGGACTACCTGGTCAAGGACGCCACCCGGCTGCGCAACCGCCTGGCGGGCCCGGAGCGACAGAAGCTGGAGACGCATCTGGAGTCGCTGCGTGACATCGAGCGCCGGCTGGGCTCGTTGTCCACGTCCCCCACGCCCTCGCAGGAGCCCGTGCCGGCGGAGGCCGCGTGCAGCGGCGGCACGGCCCCTCCGGGATACGACTTGGGCCAGCTCGGCAACCTGGAGAACATGCCGACGCTGACCAAGCTCCACATGGACCTCATCGTCCGGGCCTTCGCGTGTGACTTGACGCGCGTGGTGACGATGACGATTCCGGGCCCGTCGATGCCGTGGCTCGGCATCAACGAGGACACGCACAACGACCTGGCGCACCGCCTGGACGTGACGGCGGAGCCCTTGCGCTCGGATATTCGCGGGAAGATGGTGAAGGTGCAGCGCTGGTACGCCGAGCAGGTGGCTTACCTCATGAACGGCCTGGCCTCCGTGCAGGAGGGCAGCGGCACCGCGCTGGACAACACCCTCATCCTCTGGGGCAACGAGCTGGGAGATGCGTCCGGCCACATGAACGTGCGCGTGCCCACGGTGCTCGCGGGCGGCGCGGCCGGGAAGTTCCGCATGGGCCGCTTCCTGCGGCTGCGGCCCGCGAACTCCAATCCGCTGGGCAACTGGGGAGGCCCCGGGACGCCGCTGACGGGCGCGGTGGCCCATAACAAGCTGCTGGTGTCCATTGCCCAGGCCTTCGGGGTGAACGTGAACACCTTCGGCCACCCGGACTTCAAGGGCCCGCTGTCGGGCCTCACCTGAGGTCCGCTGTCTCGCGGCGGGGCACTCTGTCCCGCCGCGAGGTTCCCTTCGGGTCCGAGCATGTGGCTCGAAGGGGAGCGGTACCCGCGCCCTCGCGTCAGGGGTTCGAAGGGCGGCAGTGCCCGCGCCGTCGCATCAGGGCGCTTCGGGCTTCGGCTCTGCGTCTCCACCGCGCCACCGGCGCAGCAGCTCGGAGGCGCTGCCGCCTCGCTCCAACCGGGCGTCCGTCACCGTCCCCGCCGTGTCCACGCGCACCACGAAGGTGAGCGTGGGCTCGCCATTCAGGTGGTAGCGCAGGTCGGCGACGCGCACCTCGCGTCCCCCCTCCACCGACGTCACCGTCACCACCGGGAAGCGCGCCCAGGCCAGCGCCTCGCGCACGGTGGGCACCTCGCGCAGCTCCACCGGCAGCACGTCCATGGGGGCCTCCACCCTGCGGGCCTCTCGGGGCGCGCCGAGCAGCGTCACATCTCCCGCGGCCAGGACCTCGCCGGGAAGGCGCGCCACGTACCGCCACGTGTTGAAGGAGAGGGGCGCGGGGAAGACGCGCACGGCCTGGGCGCCGGGGTAGGCGCCGTCCACCCGCCGTGTCAGCACGCCCCAGGACGCGACGCGCGCGCCCACATAGGCCATGGCGCAGGCGAGCCCCACCAGCAGCGCGCGCCGCCACATCGTGCGCCGGCGCCACGCCACCACCGTCCCCGCCACCAACGGCAGCGTCATCCACGGGTCCACCACCACCGTCCAATCCAGGCTCAGCCGCGCATCGGAGAAGGGCAGCAGCACCCGCGTGCCCCAGCCGGTCCACAAGTCGGGCAGCAGGTGCGCGAAGAGCACGGACGTCAGGCTGGAGAGGAACACCGGGAGCGGACGGGTGCCCTGGCGGAACACGGCCCAGGCCATGAGCGTGGCGGTGAGGGCGACGACGGGCGCGAAGACGAGCGAGTGGGACAGGCCCCGGTGCGCATGCAGCGCCACCGTCACCGCGTCACCACGCGCCAGGAGGGTGTCCAGGTCCGGCAGCTCGGCGGCCAGCACGCTCGCCAGCAACACCGCGCGGTCCGTGGAGGAAGCTCGCTCCGGCGAGCCGGGGCGTACGTCGGGCCGGCGCAGCGCGCCGACAGCCAGTCCCAAGAGCCCGTGCGTGAGGTTGTCCATGGCGCGGTGTGGCTCTAGCGCCTTCTTCGCACGGGGGCCAGCGGCGGGACGCAAGACAACGCCTTGCGCCCCGTCGCCAGTCAGCCGACTGCTTCAGCCGGTGGGCCCGCGACTACCCGCCGAGCGCGCCGTTGATGAGCGGCGCGACGATGCTCATGCCCGGGTCCTCGGCGTTGTAGCCGTTGGGCGGCTCGTAGATGCGCACGCGCTGGTTGTTGCCCACGAAGCGCGTGAGGAACGTGTCCATGCCCACGAACTCGCTGCGGCACTTCCACGACTGCCACGGCGCCTCGATGTACTCGTACCACTTCTTCTTCTCCATCTGCTGGCAGGCGTGCGAGCCGATGAAGGTGATGATGGTGCTGCAGTGGCTGGAGTTGATGGCGCGCTCGTGCGGGATGAAGTAGCTGTAGTTGTTGTACTTGCTCAGCTCCGCCACCATCGCGGCCTCGTCCGCCTTCCAGTACGCGTGCACGGACTCCTTGTCGTTCGGCGTGTGGAAGCGCTCATAGGAGAAGCGCGAGTAGTTGTAGTCCCGCGTGTAGCCCGTGTACGCGAGCTGATCATTCGGGAACTCCACGGACACCATGCGGTTGATGGTGCCGAAGTCGCTCTGGTTGAACGACGCGGGCAGCAGGCCGAACACGGAGTTCAGGTTCCACGACTCGCGAATCTTGTCGTGCAGGGCGCGCGACTTGAAGTTGGCGTTGGGCGCCAGGAAGATGGGGCCCGAGTCGTTGAGCAGGTAGCCCTTCGTCGGGTTGATGATGCGACGCGCGAAGTAGTAGCCCGCCGACGTCGCCGTGCCGCCCGCGCTGTAGCCCGTCATCAGGAACTTCTGCACGCTGGGGAACTGCGACTTCGCGTAGTTCGCCACCGCCAGCGTGTTGGTGTAGCCGCTGTGGTGCCACGTGAGCGGCGGGTTCGCCCCCGTCTGGTCCACGTACGTCTTCGTGTTGTTGCCGATGTGCACGTCACCGGTGCAGTACGGCACGTAGACGATGTTCCAGCCGGCCGTCACCAGGTTCGTCTTGCTGCGGCCCGGCAGGCCCGGGTCGGCGCCGTTGACGAGCGGCGAGACGTACTTCGCCGTGAACTGGGTGATGTAGTCGTCGGCGATGCCGTTGGGGTTCGCCGCGCCCAGGAGGCCCGCGCGGCCGCTACAGGTGTCGTAGTCCCAGCACGCGCCGCCGCCCTCGAGCAGCATCAGCAGGTTGGGGGAGTTCGTCTTGTGGACGAAGAACTTGAACTGGGAGCCATTGCCACACTTCGTCCCAGGCAGCTCCACCTTCTGCCAGTTGTAGTTGTTGCCGCCATCCACCAGCACGCTGACGATGGATGAGACGATGACTTCCGAGCGGGCGGCGCTGGGGACCATCAGCGCAGCGACAGCGAGGCACGCCACGAGTACGCGCTTCATGCAGGCTCCTCCGGGTTTGGGGGGAAACCGGTTCTAGCTCACGTTGACCCGGGAGTCAGTGCTGATTGTGTTGTTTCATGTTTCGAGCACCACGGTGGATTGTGATGCATTGCGGCATGACAAGGGTTGGTTGCCAGGTGCGCGAGGCACGCGCTATTCGGACGTCATGTCCGACAATGCTGGGTTGAAGCGGCGGGGCTGGCTGGCGGGGCTCGCGGGCGTGGCGCTGGTGGCCGCGCTCGTGTTCGCCCTGAGCGGAGAAGCGCCGCCCCCGGCGCCGCCCGAGCCAGGGACGGCCACCGCGCCAACCCCGCCACCCTCCACCGCGCCAGTGCCCTCGGCGCCCGTGCCCTCGCGGCCCGCCGCGCCCACCCTTCCACCAGGAATGACAAGCAGCGTCATTCCGGAGACGCTTCGCGAGCCCGAGCCTGAAGTGGATGGCGAGCCCGCGGCCTATCCATTGGATTTGGAGGCGCTGCGCGCGAAGTTGCCGGACAACCTGTACTGGGAGCTGGGCGCGCCGACGAAGGACCCGGAGCTGCTGCGCAAGCGCGAGGAGGAGACGCGCAAGTGGAATGAAGTCTTTGGCCGGGTGCAGTCGGGTGACGCCACCGAGTCGGAGATTCGCGGCTACTACGACCGACGACGCAGGGTGTCAGAGGACTTGTTGCAGTTCGCGACCACGGTGCTCGCGGAGCAGGGCGACCAACTGCCCGAGCGTGACAAGGGTTTGTACGAGCTGAGCATCAACATGCACCGCACGCGGCTGTCGGAGTACTCGCGCCAGGAGGAGGAGTCGCTGGCGCACCGCCGCGCTGCGGAGCAGCGCCGCGAGCAGTGGCGGCAGAGCCAGCAGGGGCAGCAGCAGCCGTGAGCACGGGGCATGCCCGTGTTGGATAGTGGATGCTTGCGGGAGGATGCGGCCGGGCGCCGGATGGGTGCGGGCCGCCTGCTCGGCTAGAGACGCGGGGCATGGCGGTGGAGACGAGTCGGAAGGGTTCGCCCCTCGAGGGCGAGCACGCGGCGGGCTCTCCGGATGAGTCGCGCCGGCCCGCGGGGGAGCTGGAGCAACGGGTGGCGGAGCGGACGGCCGCCCTGGAGGCAGCGCTGCGGGTGCGCGACGAGTTCCTGTC
>Ga0126314_10000044_pt1 | contig 74226 bp, 62 predicted proteins | sample Plot105B_FD_92535 | JGI IMG/M metagenome (GOLD analysis project Ga0126314, IMG submission 92535) | Serpentine soil microbial communities from UC McLaughlin Reserve, CA, USA - Plot105B | ecosystem: Environmental > Terrestrial > Soil > Grasslands | place: USA: UC McLaughlin Reserve, Lake County... | reverse complement strand
GGTGCTCCACGCCGAGCCAATCCGTGGGCGCGCCCGCGACGCGCAGCTCCGTGCCATAGGGCAGCGGTCCCAGCTCGCCGATAATCCAGTGCAGGTACGCCGTCACGTCCCCGCCGTTGAGCGAGGACGCCAGCTTGCCGCCGGGCACCTCGTGGAACACCAGCTTGAACTTGTTCGACACCTCCGTGAGCGTCTTGGCGACCCAAGCGGGGTTGGAGGCCACGGCGAAGGACGAGTACGTGGGTGCCCGGGTGAGCCCTGTCAGCGTGCACTTCGTCGTGGTGTCGTCCGGCCGCGTGCGCTGGCCCGGGCACAACACCCGCTCGCCTCGCGCGTGCTTCACGGTGAAGACGTATTGCGTGAGCAGGTCCGTGCGGTCGTCGCAGGGGCCGAACCTGTCACAGCCCTCCACCCAGTTGAGCAGGTAGGAGAACGTGTTGCCCGCCCTGTCCTGGCGGCGGGAGAAGCCGACCTGCGTGAAGTCGTACGTCTGCAGGGGCACGGTGAAGCGCGCCTCCAGCTTCACCTGGCCCGCGAAGATTCCAGTGCCGCAGACGCGGATGCCGTCCTCGACGGACTCGGACCGATGAGGCGTGCTCCCGTTCCAGCGGACGTCGGTGAGGCCCTCGGGCGCCTTCACCACGACGCAGTCGCCGCCGGGAGGATAGACGTTCAAAAGCAGCGTGGACTTCGCCGCGCCCGTCTCTGTCGCGAACTCGTATTCGTAGCGCGTGACGTTGAGCGGGATGTCGCCCTCGGGCATCAGCGGCTCGAACTCGAAGGAGCTCGCCCGCGTGCCGACGAGGGCCTCCTCGTCAGGGGAGGAGCCTTCCGTCGGGCCACACCCCGTGAGCGCCACGGCTCCCCAGGCCAGTGTCACCACCGAGAGACTGCGTGCCACCTTGTCCGCAAGCCATCCTGGGATGCTTCGCATGACGTCCTTGTCGTGAAGTGACGAGCGCGATGTGACGACGCGAGAGCCCATGTCCCCCGTGGGGCTCTCGCGTCGGCTTCGAACGGGGACTGCCTAGAGGCCGTCGACGCTGGCCTCGTCACGCAGCGACAGGCGGTAGTGGTCGTCTGCCCACTCGTTCTGGAAGCGCACCGAGCCCGTCAACAGGCCCTCCACGTCGAGCACGTTCTCAATCTTCTCGTGGCTGACGGGCTGCACGTTCCAGGTCTTCCCCTCGTACCGGAACACGGTGACGTCGCGAATCTCCACCTTCTCGCCCGTGGTGCCGAGCAGCAGGTCGCCCTTCTGGAGCGTCTTGGCCTTCACCATCTCACCGGTGGCGGTGACCATGGGGTGCTCGGAGGTGACTTCGACGCGGCGGCCGTCCACTGTCTCGATGGCGAACACGTCCTCCACGGTGTCTCCCGCCACGAAGGCGCGGATGGTCTGCTCTCCCGTCGTCGGCGCGACGAGCGACGCGTCCTTGGTGAGCGCCGTCACCGTGCGCACGCCCGCGGCGTAGGCGTCCGAGATGGGCCAGTACTCACCCCCGAAGGAGACCTTCTCCTTCGCCGTGTAGCAGCCCGTCACGCAGGTGCCGAGCTTCACGAGGCCGGGGATGCAGGCCGCGTTGACGTCCGCGGGGATGAAGAAGGTGCAGCTCGCGGAGGGCCCCGTCGTGGCGAAGGAGTAACAGCCGCCGGAGAACACCTGGTACTCGCCTTCGGAGTTCAGGAAGTCGCGCTTCGCCGCGGTGATGTAGCCGCAGTTGTGAGCCCAGTTGTTGCGACCCTGCGAGAGTGCGTAGGTGGTGAGTTGATCATCCGTGAAGCAGCGCGTGGACAGCTGCGCCGACGCCGTCGTGGAAAGCACCGCGCACGCAAGGACAACCAGATACGACAGTCGCTTCATGGGCTTGCTCCTGAAGGCTGATGAGAGGCTCTGTTTGAGGAATCAGGGGATATACCTGGGTTCACTCGCGGTAAAGTGTAAATCGACCTATCGTGGGAATCCCTGACTGGAATGTTGGGTGTAATTGATTTGCTGTGAACACGGATAATTCCAGCTCCGAGCCTTAGGGGCTGGGGTGGGCGTTGACTCAAAAACCACTGATAACTCAGTGGGTTGGGTGGAGGTCCTGTCCGGGTTCGCGCTGCAGGCAGACAGCCCATCGCGTCAGGAATTGGCGGTCCCGAGCGGGTGTCGGCCGCGCATGTCGGGCTCAGGACGGGGGTGGGTGATGTCCGAGGGAGGGCGCACTCCGGGTGTTGATTGTGAACATGTAGGTGCAAGGGGACGGGCGAGTCTTTATGAGGGGCACGGCTTGGAGCCTGGAGCGGCGCCCCCACGCGCCTTGGAGGAAGGCATGCGCGCACATGGGTTCTGGTTCGTCGTGGTGCTGTGCCTCGCCCTGGGGACGGAGGGGGCCGCGGCTCCGGTGCGGGGTGATGCCTGTGCGGGCAACGCACGCTTCCTCGTCGGCGCGGGCATAGGGGACATCACCGGCCCCGCCGCCGAGGTGGGGATGATGGGCTACGGCCAGCTCTCCCAGCAGACGGCGGGCATCCACCAGCGCCTGCGCTCGCGCGCCTTCGTCATCGTCTCGCCGTGCAACGGGCGGCGCGTCGTCTTCGTCAGCGCGGACCTGGGCATGGTCTTCCAGGCGGTGAAGACGCAGGTGGTGGAGAAGCTGCGCGCCCGCTTCGGCGCCGTGTACTCCGAGGAGAACGTCCTCATCAGCGCCACGCACACGCACTCGGGGCCGGGCGGCTTCTCGCACCACACCCTCTACAACCTGAGCACCTTCGGCTTCGTGCCGCGGAGCTTCGACGCCATCGTCGCGGGCATCGTCACCTCCATCGCCCGCGCGCACGCGCGACTGGGGGAGGGCTCGCTGCGCCTGTCCGCCGGAGAGCTGCTCGGTGCCAGCCGCAATCGCTCGCCGGAGGCCTACCGCCTCAACCCCGCCGCCGAGCGCGCCCGCTACGCCCATGACGTGGACACGCGGATGACGCTGTTGCGGCTGACGCGGAAGGATGGACGCGACGTGGGGCTCATCAACTGGTTCGCCGTCCATGCCACGTCCATGGGCAACGACAACCACCTCATCAGCGGTGACAACAAGGGTCTCGCTTCGTACCTCTTCGAGCGGGCGCAGGACGCGGGGGACACGTTCGTCGCCGCGTTCGCCCAGTCCAACGCGGGGGACGTCACGCCCAACATCCTCGGCGGGACGAACGGCGGCGGTGCCAACGACTTCGAGTCCACCGAGCTGTCCGCCCGGCGCCAGTACGACTCCGCCGCGCGCCTGTGGGCGCTCGCCACCACGGCGCTCACCGGGGGCGTGGACTTCCGACACACCTTCGTGAAGCTGGACGCGGTGGACGTGGCGCCCGCGTACACGGATGGTCAGCCGCGGCGCACGTGTCCCGCCGCCATCGGCGTGTCGATGCTCGCGGGCGCGGAGGACGGGCCCGGCTATGGCGTGGAGGGGGCGACGTGCTCCGCCATCCATGACCTCTGGAGCCAGTTCACCTGTGCGCTCACCACCACGCCGTGTCAGGGGGAGAAGCCCATCGTCCTGGAGATGGGCAGCATGCTGCCGCACCCGTGGACGCCCAACGTGCTGCCCCTTCAGCTCGTCACCGTGGGCTCGCTCGCGCTGGTGGCCGTTCCCTTCGAGGTGACGACGATGGCCGGGCGTCGCCTGCGCCAGACGGTGCTGGAGCGGCTGGCTCCCGTGGGTGTCACCGAGGTGGTCATCGCGGGGCTCTCCAACGACTACGCGGGCTATGTCACCACGCGAGAGGAGTACGCCCGCCAGGCGTATGAAGGCGCGTCCACGCACTTCGGGCCCTGGACGCTCGCCGCGCTCCAGCAGGGCTTCGACGGGCTCGCCGTCGCGCTGAGGGATGGCCAGCCGGTGTCGCCCGGTCCCACGCCTCCGGACCTGCGCCACGCGCAGACGAGTCTCCAGCCTGGAGTGGTGTTCGATGACAAGCTGCTCTGGGTGGAGTTCGGCGAGGTGCTCACGGACGCGCGTCCTGCCTACTCGCGCGGCGACACGGTGCGCGTCACGTTCTGGGGCGGGCATCCGAAGAATGACCTGCGCTTGGAGGGCTCGTATCTGCGCGTGCAGCGCAAGGGCTCCATCGGCGCGTGGGTGGACGTGGCGGACGACAGCGACTGGGAGACGCGCTACCGGTGGGAGCGGGAGAACTGCCTGCCCACGCTGGGGTGCTCGCACGTCATCGTGGAGTGGCACATCCCTCGTGACGCTTCGCCGGGCACCTATCGCATCCTTCACGAAGGCGAGTGGAAGTCCGGCTGGGATGGCCGCGTGCGGCCGTACTACGGCGCCTCGCGGGCCTTCACCGTGAAGTGAGCAGCTCGGAGACGGGGCTGTCCTCGTGACGCGAGCCGCGTGCACGCGAGAGGAAGTCGCGCAGCTGGGGCGAGGGAGGCAGGAGCTGCACGCCGATGCCCGCTGAGACGCCCCACGTGCGGGCGTGCGCGAAGTCGACGTGCCGCACCACCTCGCCCTCGCAGGCGAACTCCTCGCCGGCCAGCCGAAGCGTCAGCTCCAGCCGCGTGAAGAGAGGAGGGAAAGGCTCCGCGCAGCTCAGGAAGAGGCCGCCCTTGCCCAGCTCCAGGCCGTGTACATCCACGCCCTCGGGGGTGCGAATCCACACGTCCCAGGACCAGGGAGGGGCCTCTCCGGAGCACTCGCCTCCGTGCGGATGGGATTCGCCGAGCAGTGAGGTGCCGTGGCGTGCCCGGGGGACGGGCGTGCACGGCGAATCCACGGAGTGGTCCGACAGGCAGCGCGAGCAGTGCATGGTCGCCTCGAGCAGACACCAGGGGGTGCTGACTCCGCGGGGGCGGAGGGCTCACCTGTTGCTCTATAGACCGGGCGGGAGTCCGCATGCCGACGACCCCAGGCGCGCCACGCGGGTCCAGGTGCTTGCGATGACGGCTGGCGCACAGAAGTCGGCGGGGAGGCTGGCCCGCACGGGGGCGAGGGACACCGTGGGCTCCTGGAGCAGGAGCGGACCGTGGACGTCGCCGCGCTCCCGCTTCACGCCCTGCCAGGTCGACGCCGAGGCGGGCGTCGTGCGCGCTTCCCGGGCTCGGGCACCTGCCGCGCAAGCCCCGGGGAGACGCCGTCTTTCAGCCCTTCGCCTTGAACGGAGCCGCGTCGATGCGCACGCCGATGTACGAAGGGAAGCGCGGCACGCCGTCGTCGGACAGCTCTTGGTAGCGGAAGGTGATGAGGGTGCCGATGGCGGGAGGCGACCCGCGCTCGGCGTCCGACAGGCCGGTGCCCACGCTGAAGCGCTTGCCGTTGCGCAGCTCCACCTCCAGCGCGCCCAGTCGTCCCTTGTGCCGGCCCGCGCCCGCGACGTGGCCGATGACGACCGCCTCGTCGTCCTTGAAGCTCTTCACCTTCAGCAGCGTATGCGAGCGGCCGACCTCGTAGCGCGAGCCCGGCTTGCGCAGCATCAGCCCCTCGCCGCCCAGTCCTTCCACGCGCTCCAGCTCCGCGCGAAGGTGCGGAGTGCCCTGGCAGCGCTCGTGCGGATGCCATTGCGCATACGGGTGCTTCGCGTCATCCAGCCACTTGCGACAGTGCTCCAGCCGCTGCTCGAACGCGGCATCGAAGCTCGGCGCGTCGAACACGACGAAGAGCAGCTCCTTCCAGTCCTTGCTCTTGTCCTGCCGGCGCACGACGCTCACCGTGCGCTGGAAGCGCTTGCGCCCACCGAAGAGTTCTCCGTCGAGCGGGAAGTCCGGCAGCCCCGCGGTGAACCAGTCCGGCGCGAAGAACTCGTTGCCCAGGCGCGACCAGAAGCGCTTGCCGTCCCAGTACGCGCGAACGCCGTCGAGCTTCTCGCTCATCCACCAGTCCGTGAGGTCGACGTCGTTCTCCCACGGGTGGGCGAGGAGCAGCGGCGGGGCCTTCTCCTCGGCCGCCTCGCCCTCCGCGCCTTCGGAGGGGGCCTTCACGCGCGTGGCCTTGGCGGGGGGCGTGGAGGTGCCGCCGACGCGGGCATCCTCGGCGGCGTCACCGCGCACGCGGCGCAGGTGCTTGCAGGTGCGCCGTTCAATGGCGATGGACTGGTTGCGCCACGCGGGGCAGGAGCACGAGTAGACGCCTCCCGTGTTCTTGAGGATGTAGGGCTTGGAACCCGAGCCCTGGACTTCCACCTGCTCGCCGTCCGCGATTTCCGCCAAGTGCCGACCCCTCCGTGCCGCATCCGTCGCGGCGATGAAGAGAAGAGTACCTCCGAGGGCCGACATCCCCAAGACTCGGAGAGTGACTTCGAGCCTGTGGCGGAACCTCTCGGCTCTCGGGGAATCGAGCCGTGACGGAGTCGTGCGTCTCGGTGTCTGGCATTGCCGGGAGCTGGTGGGGCTGGCCGGCTGCCCGGTCCTTGAGCCCCCTCGGCGACGTGGAACGGTGGGCATTTCCCCCAGAAGGGAGTGGCGCTCCGACAGAGGGAGTCGCAACCTGTCCGGAGGTCCACGGTTCGAGGAGGCCGCACCGGATGGTCGTCATCGTCATGGGAGTGTCGGGCGCCGGGAAGACGACGGTGGGAAAGGCCCTGGCGGAGAGCCTGGGCTGGCGCTTCCTGGACGCGGACGACCTGCACCCCCAGTCCAACGTGGCGAAGATGGCGGCCGGGGTCCCCCTGACGGATGAGGACCGCTGGCCCTGGCTCGCCCTGGTGCGCGGCCAGCTCCAGACGGCTTTGGAGCGAGGCGAGGACCTGGTGCTGGCCTCGTCCGCACTCAAGAAGGCCTACCGGGACCAGTTGGAGGTGGACCCGCAGCAGACCCGGTGGGTGTATCTGAATGCGCCGCGCGCGGTGCTCGCCAGCAGGCTCGCGAAGCGCCACGGCCACTTCATGCCGCCGTCGTTGCTGGACAGCCAGCTCGCCACGCTGGAGGTGCCCACGCAGGCGCTGGAGGTGGATGTCTCGCCCCCACCGCCAGAGGTCGTGGCGCGCATCCGCGAGGGACTCAACCTCTGAAGCGCTTGCCCTGGATTCCGCCAGGAATGTCAGACCGCTCCTGTAAATGTTGACCCAGATGCACATGTAGATCGGGTTGCACGAATGCTGTCCCGCGTCTCGCGGGGCGCCGTGCCCGACTTTCTGGAGAGACATTTCAATGTCGAGACTTCCGGGGATGAAACATGTCTCACGTGGTTGTGTCGTCGTGGCGCACGGCCTGCTGGCCCTTGGCGCGAGTGGTTGTGGCGGTGACGTCGCTGCTCCAAGCGAGGTCGTCCGACAGGAGCGAGCCTTCCCAGGTCGCACGGGTGAAGTGCATCGCGCGGACTTCCAGGTGGGCGGAGGGCTGCGCGCGCTCGCCTACGAGCGCATCGACGGCGAGCGCGTCTTCCAGGGAGACATCCTCCTGCCGCCCGAGACTCCGGCGGGAGGCCTCTCCGCGCAGTCGGTGGAGGCGCAGGGCGCGGTGTCCACGCGAGCGATGACGCGCTGGCCGGGCGGGGTGGTGCCTTTCACGTTGGACCCCGCGCTGCCGGACATCGGACGTGTCGCGGGGGCCATGGCGCGGTGGGAGGCGCTCACGCCCATCCGCTTCGTGCCACGCACCACGCAGGCGGACTACGTCACGTTCCGGCCGGGCACGGGCTGCTCGTCACACGTCGGGCGCATCGGCGGTCAGCAGTTCGTGACGCTCGCGCCGGGCTGCACCACGGGCAGCACGCTGCATGAAGTGGGGCACGTGCTGGGACTCTGGCACGAGCAGGCACGCACGGACCGGGACAAGAACGTCCTCATCCACTTCGAGAACATCGAGGCGGGGTACGCGCATGCCTTCGAGACCTTCGCGCAGGAGGGCGCGGCGGGCCGCAACCTGGGACCGTATGGTCTGGATTCCATCATGCATTACGCGCCGGAGGCGTTCTCCGCGAACGACTCGCCCACCATCACCCGGTTGGATGGCTCGTACTTCACCGCGAACCGCACGGCCCCGACGCGCGCGGATGCCTGCGCGGTGAAGCGCCTCCACGGCTACGGGCGCCGCTCCGACGTGAATGGAGATGGCTTCGCGGACCTCGTCGTTGGCGCACCGGATGAAGACGTGGGCACGGGGGTGGACCAGGGCGCGGTCAGCATCGTGCTGGGCTCGGTCACGGGGTTGGGAGCGGCGGGCTTGTGGCTGCATCGCGATGTGTCGGGCGTGGAGGACACGGCGGGGCTCGACGACCACTTCGGCGCCGCGGTGGCCGTGGGTGACTTCAATGGAGACTGCTTCGCGGATGTGGCGGTCGGCGTGCCCGGGGACGACGTGAATGGGATTGTCGACGCGGGCTCGGTCCACATCTTCCTGGGCTCCGCGCAGGGGGTGGATTTCAGCACCGACAAGGTGCTGCATCAGAACAGCACGGGGGTCCCCGACAGCGCAGAGGCGTTCGATGCTTTCGGCGCCACGCTGGCAGTGGGTGACTTCAATGGTGACGGGTATGACGACCTGGCCGTGGGTGTGCCCGAGGAGGACTATGGCTCGTCGGCGCTCGACTCCGGACTGGTGACGGTGTTGTTCGGCTCGGCCTCCGGGCTCACCGGCACGGGGGCGCAGAGCTGGAGTCAGGCTTCGGCGCACGTGCTCGAAGTCACGGAGACGGGAGACCGCTTCGGCTCCGCGCTGGCGGCGGGTGACTTCAACGGGGATGGCTTCGACGAGCTGGCCGTGGGCGTGCCCACCGAGGATGTGGACACCGCAGAGGACGTGGGCGCGGTGAACGTCCTGTTCGGCTCCATCGACGGTCTGACGAGCACGGGCAACCAGCTCTGGGTTCCGGGACGCGATGGAGTGCCCGGTGTCGCGAGCGCCGAGCTGCGCTTCGGTGCCGCATTGGCGGCGGGCGACTTCAACGGAGATGGCCGGAGCGAGCTCGCCATCGGCGCGCCGGGACAGACGGTGGGCTTCATGGCGAAGGCAGGCGCGGTGACGGTGCTGCACGGCGGAACCGCAGGGCTCCACTCCACGGGGGCCATGGCCTGGAGTCAGGACTCGGCGGGCATCTCGGATGTGGCCGAGGAGGGAGACCGACTGGGCTCCACGCTGATGGCCGAGGACTTCGATGGAGATGGCCATGGGGACCTCGCCATCGGCGTGGCCTCGGAGAGCGTGGAGGGCATCGCTGGCGCGGGCATCGTGCACGTGTTGCATGGCGCGCCCGGTGGACTGTCCGGTGCGCGCGAGCAGCGCTGGTCCCAGGTGGACTCCGCCGTGGATGAAGGCGCGGAGTACCAGGATGGGTTCGGGTTCCGGCTGACGGCGGGCGATTACGACGGCAATGGCTTCGTGGACCTGGCGGTCGGCGTGCCCTACGAGGACGTGGGGAGCGCGGCCGATTCGGGTGCGGTGCACGTGCTGTACAGCGCGGGGGGCATGGGGCTGTCGCGCGCGGGCGAGCAGCGCTGGTCCCAGGCGCCGTCGACACAGACGGACTCGGTGGAGACGGGAGACCGCTTCGGCGGAGGTCTCTAGGTCTTCTCGTGCGCGGCGAGGAGGTCGCTCGCCGCGCGCATGTCTTCGAGGAGGGGCTACGGCCTGGGCGCGACGGCCGAGGGCTTCAGCACCGCATCCAGGAAGTTGGCGGTGGTGTTCTGCACGGGCGTGCTGACCCACTCGGGGCCGCCATGGCCCGCGCCGACGACGTCGCGACGGAGCACGCAGCGCCCCGCTGCGTTCATGGCTGACGCCAGCAACAGGCTCTGTTCGCGAGGCACCGTGCAGTCCGCGTCTCCATGCAGGATGAGCATCGGTGGATCCCCCGCGCCTACGTGGGTGATGGGATTGGCCCGCTGGACCGCGGCCTGGCAGCTCGCATCCCCCACGGTGCAGCCCACCAGGTCGCTCTCTGGAGAGCCCGGCTGGCTGTGCTGGGCCGACCCTGGAGCACACCCTCGCGCGAGGAGCTGCGAGTCCATCCGCGAGAAGTCGGTGGGGCCATACCAGTCCACCACGGCCTGCACCGCGCTGGAGACGCCCCCGTTGCCCTGGGTCGGGTCCTCCAGCCCGGCGACGCCCTGGCTCGTCCCCGCCAGCGCGGCGAGGTGCCCTCCGGCGGAGCTGCCAAAGGCCGCGAAGCGCGCGGGGTCCAGGTTGTAGCTGGACGCATTGGCGCGCAGGAAGCGCACCGCTGCCTTCACGTCATGAATCTGCGCGGGGAATACATCCGTGCCGCTCAGCCGGTAGTCGATGGAGGCCACCGCGTAGCCCCGGCACACCAGGCGTCGGGCCTGGTTCACATCCTGCCTCGAACCCCCGCGCCAACCTCCGCCGTGAATCCAGACGACGGTGGGGAACGGGCCACTCCCCGTGCTCGGACGGAACAGGTTCAGCGCATGCCCCGAACCGCTGGCATACGTCAGCGTCAGGGGCGTCGCGTTCGCATCCGCGCACGTGGGCGCTGTCGTCCCATCCGGCACCAGCGGCCCGGTCGGAAGCCCCGTCGGACAGGCCGCGGCCAGTTCCATCGTGGGAGTGACTGCGGTGTCCGCTGGAGGGGGCTCTTCCCTGCCTGGAGCGGAAACGCCGCCCCCGCCACAGCCGGTCAGCCCCAACAGCACTCCCACGCCGCCACTCCAAAAGGAAACCCTCGGGTCGTGCCCGCGCACCATGTCATTGCCTCCAGGAAGCTTGGCTGCCTCGCTGTAACCCAGGACAGGACCGGAAGTTGCGGAGCGGGCTGTCATCGCCTCGCTGGAGTTGTCAGACGTGGGCAATTCGAGGTCCATGTCCGCGCAGAGGACCTTTGACTCGGATGCAGCAGTCTAGGTCTTCCTTCGTGCCGGCTTCCGCCGGGAGGACTTGCTTCGGTTCTCCTCGGCGGACAGCCGCTCGGGGATGCGCGCGACGAGAATGTCGATGGCCGCGCGCACCTTCGAGGGCAGGTGCTTGTTCTGGGGCCATACTGCGAAGAGCTCATTGCCGTGGTGGCCCTCGTTCTCCAGCAGCATCACCAGCTCGCCCCTATGCACCCGCTCGGCGATGAGCCAGCTTGGAAGCCATGCGAGCCCGGCGCCCTGGACGGCGGCATCGGCGATGGTCTCCAGGTCATCGAAGCGCAGCCGGCCCTGGACGGCGATGAGTCGCTCGCCGCCCTGTCCGTCCGGAAAGCGCCAGGAATTGCTGACGCCCGCGCGCCCGTAGTTGATGGCCTCGTGCTTCGCGAGGTCCTCGAGCGTCCTGGGCCGGCCGTGTCGGGCGACGTAGCGGGGTGAGGCGCAGACCCCCATCATCTGCACGCCGAGCTTGCGCGCGGTGAGGCCCGCGTGGGCCACCAGGGGCGCGGCGCGGATGGCCAGGTCGAAGCCTTCCTCGATGAGGTCCACCACGCGGTCGCTGAAGCACAGCTCCAGTTCGAGGCCGGGGTGCTGGCGCGTCAGTTCCCACAGCAGCGGCGCCGCGCAGTGCCGACCGAACAGCACGGACGCGGCCACGCGCAGTCGACCCGTGGGCGCGCGACGGCCGGAGTCCAGCGCCGCCTCGGCCGCCTCCAGCTCCGCGAGCGCGCGGACGCAGCGCTCATAGAAGACCTGTCCGTCCTCGGTGAGGCTCTGTCTGCGCGTGGTGCGCTGAAACAGGCGGGTGCCCAGCCGCTCCTCCAGCCGGGCGATGCTCTTGCCCACGGCGGAGCGGGACTGTCCAAGGCGTTCGGCCGCGAGCGCGAAGCCCCCGGCCTCGGCGGCCTGGACGAAGGTGTGCACTCCGCTGAGTCGGTCCGTCGTCATGGCGTGGCGTCCATTGGAGAAATCCTGTCACCAGTGAAGCGCCGAAGTCTCGTCACTGGCGAAGGAATCGCGTCGGTATATCGCGCCTCGGTGGCACGGCAACGGAGAGACACGATGGATGGCGTGATGAAGCGGTGGGAGCTGCGCAAGCCCGGTCGGGCGAACCTGGAGCTGGCGAGCCTGGCGATTCCCACGCCGGGCGCGGGCGAGGCCCTGGTGCGAGTCTCCGCGGTGTCCCTGAACTACCGCGAGAAGTTGTTCCTGGATGCGGCGGGCTATTCGGACGTGCCGTGGCCCTTCGTTCCCACCTCCGACATGGCGGGCGAGGTGGTGGCCACGGGCAACGGCGTCACCCGCGTCCGGGTGGGGGAGCGGGTGCTCGCCGCGTTCAACACGGACTGGGTGGAGGGGCCGGTGCCGCGTGTGAAGGGCTCCGTGCGCAGTCTGGGTGGGAGCCTGTCGGGCGTGCTGTCCGAGTACGTGGCGATGCCGGAGAGCTGGCTCGTCGCCGCGCCCAAGTCCTTGGATGACGTTCGCGCCAGCACGCTGCCGTGCGCGGGGCTCACCGCGTGGACGGCGCTCGTGGAGCTGGGCGGGTTGCGGCCAGGACAGACGGTGGTGACGCAGGGTACGGGCGGAGTGTCGCTGTTCGCGGTGCAGCTCGCGTCGGCGCTGGGTGCTCGGGTCATCGTCACGTCGGGGGACGAGGAGAAGCTCGCGCGCGCGAAGAAGCTGGGCGCGGCCCACGGCATCCACCGGCACCAGACGCCGGACTGGGAGAAGGCGGTGGTGGAGCTGACGGGCGGGCGCGGCGCGGACCACATCCTGGAGATGGTGGGCGGTGACAACCTCGGGCGCTCGGTCAACGCGCTGGCGCCCGCGGGACGTGTCACGCTCATCGGCGTGCTGGACGGCTTCGACATGCGCTTCCCGGTGCTGCCGTTGTTCCAGACGCAGGGCACCATTCAAGGCGTGACGGTGGGGAACCGGCGCGGGCTGGAGGACTTCGTGCGCGCGGTGGATTCACTGCGCCTGGAGCCCGTGGTCGACGCGACGTATGCGCTCCGCGAGTTCCCGAAGGCGCTCGAGCACCTGGACCGGGGGCCCTTCGGCAAGGTGGTGATTCGCGTCCGTGAGTGAGCGTGACGACGGGGGCTACCGGAACGCGGGCCAGGTGAAGGTCGGTGTTCCAGCCCAGCGCTCCACCAGTTGCTCCTCCAGCGCCACGAGGGTGCGGGAGAGGGCGGGGACCAGCGTCGTGGGCTCGCGCAGGACGCGGGAGCGCGCGAGGTGGCGCAGCAGGGCGGCGCGCTCGGTGTAGCCGGGCGCCCAGTCCCTGTCTCGTTCCAGCGCCTTGGGCGACAGCCACTGGAACATGTTCACCGTGCGCGCCGTGGCGACGAGGGCGCGCGCGTGCGTATAGGTGGCGTCCGTCTGGGCCGCCTCGCAGACGGGGGCCAGGGTGATGCGGTAGGTGAGGTCCGCGCGGGTGACGAGCTCGTCGGGCAGGGGGACGACGAGCAGCCACATGAGCGCGTCGTACAGCGCGTGGCGCATGCCGCAGTACTCGAAGTCGAGCAGGCGCGGGCCGCTGGGGGTGAAGAGCGTGTTGCTCGGGGCCATGTCCCCGTGGGTGAGCGCGAGGAAGGGGCCGGGCTCGGCCAGCTCCCGCGCGAGCTGCTCCACGTCCTCCTGCGTGCCGGGGACCAGGGGCGTGCCCACGGCCTCCGTCCAGCGACGCAGCCGGTCCGTGTGGTCCTGCAGATAGCGGGCGTTGTCGATGCGGACGCGCAGCGGGCGCGGGTTGAGCGAGTGACGGAGCAGGTCGAAGTCACCTTGCAGGCCCCGGGTGCGCGCGTGGAGTTGGCCGGTGAGGCGGGCCACGGCGAGCAGTCCTCCGGTGGCGGCGCTCGCGTCGTCGGCGTTGAAGAGGTCTTCCAGGCTGGGGCCGCTGCCCAAATCCTGGAGGACGAGCAGGTGGGAGTGGATGTCTCCGGCGATGAGGCCCGGGGCGGTGGTGAGGTTGTGGCGGCCGAGCAGCTCCAGGCCGGCCCACTCGTCCAGGCCGAGCACGGGGTCTTCGTGGAAGTGCTTGAGGATGACGGTGGGCACGTCGCCGCCGCGCACCCGGGCGCGCACGACATGACAGCGGGACTGGGTGCGGAGGACCTGGGGCTCCGCGAGGAGCACGGGGCGTCCCCACGCGGCGGAGAGCGAGCGAGCGCCGTCGGCGAGCAGTTGCTCCAGGTCCAGGGCGCTCAGGGGAGCCGCTCCACGGTGGCGCCCGCGCGTTCCAACAGCTCGCGGTACCACGCGAAGGCGCGCGCGGTGCGGTCGCCCAGGCTCTTCGCGCCCCAGAGAATGGTGAGGGTGCGGCGCGTGTCGGCGTTCGTCTTGGTGCGCTGCGCGTCCTTCACGGCATTGGCGCAGGGGCCCTCCGCGTCGAAGAGGCACAGCAGGCCCGCCAGGTCGATGCTCTGCCCGGAGGCATTGAAGACGTACTGCGCGCCCTCGGGAGCGATGGCCACGCGGAAGGGAGATGTGGCGCGGTCCAGGTCGACGACGCTGACGGGCAGCCCGCTGTGCAGGGACACCGCGTTGCACAGGTCCACCGCGGTGTTGATGGTGCCGAGCGAGCCGTCACCCGCGGCGCGCACCAGATACTCGGAGGCGGGCTTGCCTCGGCCGGTGGGCTTGTAGCCGCCGTGGCGGAGCATGTCGCGCACCGCGCCTCGCACGGCGTCGTCGCTGGAGAGCGGCGCGGAGGCATCTGACTTCAGCAGCGCCACCAGCCACTCCGGCGAGGGCAGTGCGCCCAGCGGTGCGGGGAAGGTGGTGGTGAAGGCCAGGGTGTCCAGGGACGGATGCGGTTCGACGGTCAGCACGGTCGGGCACTCTACGCCACACGGCGCGCCCGTGCTGGCGGTGGTGCGCGCAAACGGCGGTGATGCCGCCTACGTCACATGCGGAGCCCGTGCTGGAGACGGTTCCCGCAAACGGCGGTGATGCGGCCTGCGTCACATGCGGAGCCCGTGCTGGAGATGGTGAGCGCAAAACGGCGGTGATGCCGCCTACGCCACATGCGGAGCCTGTGCTGGAGGCGGGGCGTGCAAACGGAGGTGATGCCGCCTACGGCACATGCGGAGCCTGTGCTGGAGGCGTTTGCGTGCAAACGGCGGTGATGCCGCCTACGGCACATGCGGAGCCTATGCTGGAGGCGTTTGCGTGCAAACGGCGGTGATGCCGCCTACGCCACATGCGGAGCCTGTGCTGGTGGCGGTGCACGGGAACGGGCGCGCGGCCCACCCCTCGACGCGCGCGCTTGGTGTCGCGTCGTCCATGGGAGACGGACTGGCGCCGCGCCAGTTTCGCAGTGCGAGTCGTTTCAGACCGCTCGGAGCTGAACCGGTGCGGTGGGAGTGTCGTCCTCGCGCCAGAGTGAAAGGCGCGCTTCGAGTCAGCGAGCAGTCCCGAGTGTGCGTGGTACGGTCGCGCCTTCCGAGCTTTGGCGCCCGCTCGTGCCCCACGACGCGTGGCGAGGAGGAACAATCGATGGCAGACGCGAACCAGCGGACGATGCGGGCGGCGCGCTTCGATACGGCCGCGCGGACGTTGACGGTGACCGAGGTCCCCGTCCCCCAGCCGCGTCCGGGCGAGGTGCGGGTGCGAGTGAAGGCGTGCGGCATCTGTCTCTCGGATGCGCATCTGCTCGACGGCTCGCTGCGCTCCCCGCTGCCGATGGTGACGCCGGGACACGAGTCCTCGGGCGTCATCGACGAGGTGGGCGTGGGCGTGCCGCGCTGGCAGGCGGGGCAGCGTGTCGCGATGGCGGGTGGCAGGCCCTGCGGTCGCTGCGCGAAGTGCTCCAACGGCCAGCCGACGGACTGCCTCGACTTTCAAATCATGGGTTTCCACTACGACGGCGCGTGGGCCGAGTACGTCGTGGTGCCGTACTTCGTGCTGTCGTCGATTCCGGACCACCTGCCGTTCGAACAGGCGGCCATCCTCGCGGACGCGGTGGCCACGCCGTACGCGGGCCTGCTGGACAGCGCGAAGCTGAAGCCCGCGCAGTCGGTGGGTTTGTGGGGCATCGGCGGGCTCGGCGTCCACGCGGTGCAGATTGCCCGGATGATGGGAGCAACGCCCATCATCGCGTTCGACACGAACGAGGCCGCGCGCAATCGCGCACTGGAGTTCGGCGCGGACGTGGCATTGGACCCGCGCTCTCCGGACGTGCGCGCGCAGGTGCTCCAGCACACGCATGGCCTGGGCCTGGATGTGGCGGTGGACCTGGTGGGCGCGAACTCGGTGCTGGCGCAGGCGGCGCTGTGCCTCGGGCGCTACGGGCGCGTGGTGATGGTGGGCCTGTCACCGGAGCAGATTCAATTGGGCGCCGGGGTCAACTTCGGCCTGCGCTCCCAGACGCTGCAGGGACACCTGGGCTACGAGAAGAAGCACCTGGACCAGCTCGTGACGCTGGTGAGCACCAAGCGCCTGGATGTCTCGCGCTCCGTGACGGCGACGATGCCGCTGGAGGACGTGGCGAAGGGCGTGGAGCGGCTGGTGAAGAAGGAAGGCAATCCCATCCGCCTCGTCATCACGCCCTGAGGCAGGGGGCTACGTCGAAGGCACGGGCGCGCAGAGGGCTCGTGCCACGTCCCCGAGCGTGGTGATGCCAGGGAAGGACACGGAGTCGGCTCGTCGCCAGGGTGTTCTGCCAAGCGCGATGAGCCCTCCGAGTGTGAGGGCTCCGCCCAGGAGGAGGACGGGGGGCCACATCAGGAGCCAGCCCAGCGTCATGCTCACGACGCCCCCGAGGACGGTGTAGCCGCCCGCGCGAGGGAGGGCGACAGGCCCCTTCAGGGGAGGAAGCACCCCAGGGGCCAGCAGTGCGATGACGTCCAGGAAGGTTCGCCACTGCTCCCAGGTCTGGAAGGCGAGCGCTGACGAAGGTCGGGCCCTCACGACAGGGAGTCCCGCGCGAATCATCGCCGTCCGCAACGTGAGGAAGGCCCCGGCGGTCGCGCACGACATTCCCGCCACGCGCAGCGGCGCGAGGACTGGCCGCTGCCACCGAGGCGCGATGAGTTCGCACAACTCCCTCACCGTGTGCTTCCGGCGGGGGTGGAGGGCTGCTCTCAGCTCCAGGGGAGACAGCTCGATGTCGAGCCACGCTTCGAGCCAGCCCGAGAGCGACTTCCAATCGGGAAGGATGTCCTCGTCATCCATCCACCGGGAGAGCCGGGTCTCGAAAGTGAGCGGAGCATCACCATCGACCTCGATGTCCAGGGCGGCATCGTGGCGGAGCTTGCCGCGCAGGTGGGCCAGGACATCATCGGGTGTTGCCTGGCGCGTCTCCCAGCGTTCCGAGTTCCGCATGCCTTCCTCCCGGTAGCACGCCAGCCTAGCGACCGTGCGAACGGGGTGCGAGGTGCTCAGCCCCCGAGCCCCATGCGGATCCGCTCATGGCGGAATGGGCGCGAGCCCGGCCCTGAAATGTCGAGGGGATGCGGCCGGCCCGTGTAGGTCCCCCTCCTGGCGCCAGGGCGGACGCCCCCCTGGTGGGCAGCCCCCGGGCATGGGAAGCGGAGGTCGAGGGTTCGGAACAATCCTCCTTCGGCGTCCCCCATGGCATAAGGGCGCCGCGCCCGCCTTCCGGGCAACCCCCTACGCACATGATTCGTCTCGACAACATCAGCAAGCAGCACGGCCAGCAGATTCTGTTCATCGAGGCTTCGGCCGCTCTCCACAAGGGGGAGAAGGTCGGGCTCGTCGGCCCCAACGGCGCCGGCAAGACGACGCTGTTCCGGATGATTACCGACCAGGAACACCCCGACGAAGGCCAGGTGGCCGTCGACCGAGGCGTCACCATCGGCTACTTCAACCAGGACGTCGGCGAGATGTCCGGCCGCAGCGCCGTGGCCGAGGTCATGGACGGCGCGGGCCCTGTGAGCTCGGTCGCCGGGGAGATGAAGTCGCTCGAAGCGGACATGGCCGACCCGGACAAGGCCGACGACATGGAGAAGCTCGTCGAGCGCTACGGCCTGGTGCAGGCGCGCTTCGAGGAGCTCGGTGGCTACGCGCTGGAGGGCCGCGCGCGGGAGATTCTCGCGGGCCTGGGCTTCAGCGAGGAGATGATGGACGGCGACGTCGGCGCGCTGTCCGGCGGTTGGAAGATGCGCGTGGCGCTGGCGCGCATCCTGCTCATGCGTCCGGACGCGATGCTCCTCGACGAGCCGAGCAACCATCTGGACCTGGAGAGCCTCATCTGGCTGGAGGGCTTCCTCAAGGGGTACGAGGGCGCGCTCCTGATGACGTCGCACGACCGCGAGTTCCTCAACCGCATCGTCACCAAGATGGTGGAGATCGACGGTGGCTCGCTGACGACGTACTCGGGCAACTACGACTTCTACGAGCAGCAGCGCGCGCAGAACGAGAAGCAGCAGCAGGCGCAGTACGAGCGCCAGCAGGCCATGCTCGCCAAGGAGCTGAAGTTCATCGAGCGCTTCAAGGCCCGCGCCTCGCACGCCGCGCAGGTGCAGAGCCGCGTGAAGAAGCTGGAGAAGATTGAGAAGGTGGAGCCGCCCAAGCGCCGCACGACGGTGCTGTTCGAGTTCCAGCCGGCGCCGCGCTCCGGTGACGACGTGGTGAGCCTGAAGGCCGTGCACAAGGCCTACGGCAAGCGGACCATCTACGAGGGCATGGACTTCCTCGTGCGCCGAGGCGAGCGCTGGTGCGTCATGGGCGTCAACGGCGCGGGCAAGTCCACGCTGCTGAAGCTGGTGGTGGGCTCGACGACTCCGGACACGGGCGCGGTGACGGTGGGTGGCAGCGTGAAGCTGGGGTACTTCGCCCAGCACGCCATGGACCTGCTGAACGGTGAGCGCACCGTGTTCGAGTCGCTCGAAGACGCGTTCCCCCGCGCGGGCCAAGGCTCGCTGCGCGCGCTGGCCGGGTGCTTCGGCTTCTCCGGCGACGAGGTGGAGAAGAAGTGCCGCGTGCTGTCGGGTGGTGAGAAGGCGCGCCTCGTCATGGCGAAGATGCTCTTCGACCCGCCCAACTTCCTGGTGCTGGACGAGCCCACCAACCACCTGGACATGGCGACGAAGGAGATGCTGATCACGGCGCTGGCCCGCTACGAGGGGACCATGCTCTTCGTCTCGCACGACCGTCACTTCCTGGGCGCGCTGTCCAACCGCGTGCTGGAGCTGACGCCGGAAGGCATCCACCAGTACGGCGGTGGCTACACCGAGTACGTGGCGCGCACCGGCCACGAGGCGCCGGGCCTGCGCAGCTGAGTGACGGCGAGCGGCCGCGCTCCTTCGGGATGCGCGGCTACTCGAACAGGCGGCTGGCCAGTCGCGCCAGCTTCCGCGCCTTGCCGGTGTACGGCGGGAAGAACAGGTTCGCCAGCGTCGTACGGCCCTGGCGAAGCACCGCGCGCTCGTGGCTGAAGGTCCTGAAGCCCGTCTCGCCGTGGTACGCGCCCACGCCGCTCGCGCCCACGCCGCCGAAGGGCAGGTTCGGGTTCACGTTGTGCAACACCACCGTGTTGATGCACGTGCCGCCCGCGCTCGTCTCCTGGAGCAGCCGCTCCACCGCCGCGTCGTCGTGGCTGAAGACGTAGAGCGCCAGCGGCTTGCCGCCCGCGCGCACGTGCGTCACCACCTCGTCGAGCGACTCGTAGCGCAGCACCGGCAGCACCGGCCCGAAAATCTCCTCCTCCATCAGCGGCGCATCCGGCGCCACGTCCGCCAGCACCGTCGGCGCGATGAAGCGCGTCTCCGCGTCCACGCCGCCGCCCACCACCACCCGCGCCCCCGCCGCCACCGTGCGGTCCAGCAGCCCGCGCACCCGCGCGAAGGCGCCGTCATCCACCATGCGGCACAGGTCCGTGCTCGCGCGCCGCGCCTCCTCGGAGCGTCCGTAGAAGCGCTCCAGCGCCACCTTCAGGGCCGCGAGGAACGCCTCCTCCTTCGACGCATGCACCCAGACGTGGTCCGGGGCGATGCACGTCTGCCCGCCATTGAGGAACTTGCCCCAGGCCACTCGCTCCGCCGCAGCCTCAATATCCGCCGTCGCGTCGACGATGGCCGGCGACTTGCCGCCCAGCTCCAACGTCACGCTGGCCAGGTGCTTCGCCGCCGCCTCCATCACCCGCCGCCCCACGCGCGGCCCTCCGGTGAAGAAGAAGTGGTCGAAGGGCAGTCGCAAGAGCGCCTCGCCCACCTCCGCGCCGCCCTCCACCAGCGCGACTTCGTCCTCGGGGAACACGTCCCGCACCAGCGCCGCCAGGAAGCGCGATGTGTTCGGCGTCTTGTCGCTGGGCTTGCACAGCACGGTGTTGCCCGCCGCCACCGCGCCTATCAGCGGCAGCACCAGCAGGTTGAAGGGGTAGTTCCACGGAGCCAGCACCAGCACCACGCCGCGCGCCTCGTGGCGCACGTGGCTGGAGGTGCCCGTGAGCACCAGCGGCGTCGTCACCTTGCGCGGCTTCATCCACGCCTTGAGGTGCTTGCGCACGTGCTCCAGCTCCATGAGCACCGGGAGGATTTCCGTCGCCTCGACTTCCGCGCGGGGCTTGCGGAAGTCCGCGTGGATGGCGTCCGCGAGCGCGTCCCGCCGCTCGATGATGCGCGCCTTGAGCTGCTCCAGCTTCGCCAGTCGCTCGTCGGGGCCGCGCCGCGCCACGTCCCAGCGCCGGGCCCGCAGGCGCTCGAACGCCTCCTGCAAGGCCCGGGGAATCAGCTCCTCCTCCTGCTTCACCACGCGCATCCCGGCTCCTCTGGCTGTCTGGCCTACTCCAACAGCCGGCTGGCGCGGGAAGCCCATTCCTGCGCCTTTCCGCGGTACGGCGGGAAGAACACCGCCGCCAGCGACTTCATCCATTGAACCGACACGGCGCGCTCGTGACTGAAGGTCCGGAAGCCGTAGACGCCGTGGTAGTGCCCCAGGCCACTCATTCCTACCCCGCCGAAGGGCAGGTTCGGGTTCGCCACGTGGATGAGGACGTTGTTCACCACCGCCCCTCCGGACGTCGTGTTGCGGAACACGTCCTCGACGGCCCGCTTGTCCTGGCTGAAGACGTAGAGCGCCAGCGGCTTCTCCCCACCCTGGATGTGTGCGTACACCTCGTCGCGCGAGCGGTACGTCATCACCGGCAACACCGGCCCGAAGATTTCCCCCTCCATGACGGCCATGTCCGGCGTCACGCCCGTCAGCACGGTGGGCGCCAGGTAGCGCGAGGGCCCGTCCGCCACCCCGCCCACCTCGACCTTCGCCCCCGCCGCCACCGTCCGGTCCACCAGGTCTTTCACCCGCCGCCACGCCACGGCGTCCACCAGCCGCGAGAAGTCCGCGCTCGCCTGACGCTCCGGCTCGGTGGCCCCGTAGAAGCGGCCGATGACCGCCTTGAGCGCGTCGATGAAGGCCTGCTGCCGGGACTCGTGCACGAAGACGTAGTCCGGCGCGACACAGGTCTGTCCGCCGTTGATGAACTTGCCCCACGCGAGTCGCTCGGCCGCGGCCTGCACGTCCGCCGTCTCGTCGATGATGGCCGGCGACTTGCCGCCCAACTCCAGCGTCACGCTGGCCAGGTGCTTCGCCGCCGCCTCCATCACCTTGCGGCCGATGCGCGGGTTGCCGGTGAAGAAGAAGTGGTCGAAGGGCAGCTCCAGGAGCGCCTCCGCTGTCTCCGCGCCACCCTCGAACAGGGCGACTTCGTTCTCCGGGAACACGTCCCGCACCAGCCGCGAGAGGAAGCGCGCGGTGTGAGGCGTCTTCTCGCTGGGCTTGCAGATGACGGTGTTGCCCGCGGCGATGGCGGCGATGAGCGGCGCCATCAGGAGCTGGAAGGGGTAGTTCCACGGGGCCAGCACCAGCACCACGCCGCGCGCCTCATAACGCACGTGCGCGGAGGAGCCCGCGAGCAACAGCGGCGTGCCCACGCGCGTGGGCTTCATCCACGACGACAGGTGCTTCACCGTATGGTTCAGCTCCTCCAACGTCGGGTGGATTTCCGTCAGCTCCACCTCCAGCGCGGGCTTGCGGAAGTCCTGGTGGATGGCCTCGGCCAGCTCGTCGCGGCGGGCGATGATGGCCTCGCGCAGGCGCTTGAGCCGGGCGATGCGCTCCGCGGTGGTGGTGCGTGACATCACCCAGCGGTTGGCGCGCTGGGCCTGGAAGGCGGCCTGGATGCGCGCGAGGTCCGCGGTGGGCTTCGACTCGGTGGTGACGGGGACGAGCTCCAGCATGGTTGGCTCCTGGGGTGTGCGGGTGCTTCAGCGGGACTCGAGTCCGCGCAAGAGGGTGGTGAGCGCCGCGGTCAGCTCGGCGGTGAAGTCGATTCGCAGGGGGGCCATGTGCGGTGAGGCCAGGACTTCGCGCGCCACGGGCGCCACGTCCGCCATCTGCCGCAGGCCCGTCACCAGCGCGTGCAGGTGCACCAGCACGCGGGGGCCCTCGCCGGGCCGCAGGAAGGACATGCGCGATTCCAGCAGCGCGCCGATGTGCAGCATCGCCTGCAGCAGCCGCTCCTTGAACCGCCGCGCCTGCTCCACCGTCACGTTCTGCTCCAGCACCGTCTGGAGCATCGCCAGGAGCCGCGTGAGCGACGTCTCTCCGTCCAACGACTCGGCCACGGTGCGCGCCAGCCAGGGGCCCGTCCACGTCGCGTCCGGCTGGCCCAGCCGCGTGTCCAGCCGGGCGAACCAGGAGAAGAGCAGGTCCTCCAGGAGCGCCAGGAACAGCGCCTCCTTGGTCGGGAAGTAGAGGAACACCGTGCCCTTGGCCAGCCCGGAGCGCTCCGCCACGTCCGCCATCTTCACCTCCGCGTAGGAGGTGGCCTCGTAGAGCGCCCGCGCTTCATCCAGCAGCAGGCGCCGCCGCGCTTCCTTGTCCTCGTCCTTGCGCGCCCGCTGCGGCGTCGCCCGTTCCGCCTTCACGCCCGGGTTGCTGACCATGGGTCATCAATAGGTGACCATGGGTCAGTCGTCAAATGACTGGAGGTCAGCTTCCACGGCTCAACAATGGGCCCCGACTGGAGGGTGGTGGGTATGTGTGTGAGAGTGTCTCCATGCGTCCCATCCAGGCGGAACTGCTGTCCGGCAGCGAGCTGTATCGGGAGGTGGTGCTGGAGAAGCTGCTCCACGCGCGCGAGTCGGTGTGGATTGCGACGGCGAACGTGAAGGCGATGTACGTGGAGTCGAAGGGGCGCTTCGTTCCGCTGGTGGAGGTGCTGGATGGGCTGTCGGCGCGGGGGCTGTCGCTGCGGCTGCTGCACGCGGAGCTGCCGAGCCGTCCGTTCCGCGCGGCGTTCGACGAGCGGGCCCGGCTGGTGGCGGGAGGGCTGGAGCTGAAGGTGTGCCCGCGCGTGCACTTCAAGGCGGTGGTGGTGGACGGGGCGTGGGCCTACCTGGGGAGCGCGAACCTCACGGGCGCGGGCCTGGGCGCGAAGGGCGACGCGGTGCGCAACTTCGAGCTGGGGTTCGTGACGGAGGACTTCGACGTCATCGACCGGGTGACGGCGCTCTATGAAGCGGTGTGGAGCGGGGCCGAATGCAGGGGGTGCAAGCTGCGCGCGGTGTGTCCGGACCCGATAATCCCCGCACCTGTGAGGTCGGCTGAGATGCGAAGCTCTCGCGACGGCGTGCGGCTGGGCAAGACTCGCCGGCTCAAGCGACACACCTCGGAGTCCCGACGACGATGATGAAGCTCTACTTCGCCCAGAAGACGCGCGCCACGCGCCCCCGCTGGTTGCTCGAGGAGCTGGGTGTCCCCTACGAGCTGGTGCCGGTGGACCTGCTCCAGCGAGAGCACAAGAGCCCCGAGTACCTGCGCGTGCACCCGATGGGCTCCATGCCCGCGCTGGAGGATGACGGGCATGCCGTCTTCGAGTCGGCCGCGATTCTCCTGCACCTCGCCGACAAGTTCCCGGAAGCGGGCTTCGCGCCGGCGCTCGGCACCGTGGAGCGCGCCGAGTACTACCAGTGGATGATGTTCTGCATGGCCACCATGGAGCCGCCCCTGTCCGCGTACTCCGCGCACAGCCGCTTCCTGCCGGAGCACGAGCGCGTGACCGCGGAAGCCGAGCGGGGCCAGAAGCGCTTCACGGATATCGCCCGGATGCTGGAGGAGAAGCTCAAGGGGCGCTCGTTCCTGGTGGGCGAGCGCTTCACCGCCGCGGACGTGGTGATGGCGTCCATCCTCAACTGGGGTGGGGGCATGGGGCTCCTGGAGGACTTCCCCGCGCTGCGCTCCTACGTGGAGCGGCAGATGGCCCGTCCCGCGGCGCAGCGCGCCCAGCAGTAGGAAGTCTTCCGTGCATCAATCCGTCGTACCCGGCCCTCCCGCCTTCGAGCTCGAAGCCCATCTGCGCTTGAAGCGCCGGGGCTTCGCCGTCTCCGCGGGGGTGCTGTTGCTCTCGCTGGCCACGCACCCGTTGCTGTTCGGCGCGTTCGTCCCGGAGGTGGCCCTGGTCCATGTGGGCTGGGCCGCCATCCTCGTCGCGGCGGCGCTGGTGACGGGCGCGTCGTGGATGCCCGTGCAGCGGGCCAGCACCCTCAGCGGGGTGTTCAGCCTGGCGGCGATTGCGTTGGACATCCACTTCACCGGAGGGCTTTCGAGTCCGCTGTTCCCGCTGCTCTTCGCGATGCCGCTCATCATCGCGGTCTTCACGCCCGGGGACCTGCTCACGCTGTGGGCGACCATCGTCCTGACGCTGGTGGGCGTGGTGGCGGCGACCTGGCTGTCGGGGGGCTCGGAGCGGCAGGTCATCGGTCAGGTGACGGTGTTCCTGTTCATGGCGTGGATTGCCGTCTTCGGCGGGAAGCTGTTCCGCCGCATGCGCGACGCCGAGCGCGAGGCCGTGCAGGAGCGGTTGTCGATGCTGGAGCGACTGGCGCACAGCGAGCGACTGCGGGTGGACGCGGAGCGCAGCCGCGCGGAGATGGAGCGGCTGGCGCTGGTGGGACGGCTGGCGGCGGGCGTGGCGCACGAGGTGAACAACCCGCTGGCCTATGTGAAGTCCAACCTGGGCTATCTGGGCGACGTCATCGAGGACGCGGCGCCGGACCTGGAGGAGATTCGGCGCGTGCTGGAGGAGACGCAGCAGGGCGTGCTGCGCATCCAGCAGATTGTCACGGACCTGCGGCGCTTCTCCCGGGACTCGGCGGACGCCGAGGAGGCGTGCGGCGTGGTGGATGCGCTGGACGAGGCGGAGCGGCTGGCGTCGGTGCGGCTGCGGAGCCTGGGGTAGGTGGTGCGCGAGGTGGAACCGGACCTGAGCCGGGTGCGGCTGGGGCAGCGTCAGTTGGTGCAGGTGGTGTTGAACCTGCTGCTCAACGCGGCGGACGCGGTGGACTCGGCGCAGCCGCCGCGTGCCGCGCGCATCGTGCTGCGTGCGCGCGAGGAGTCGGGAGGCGTGAGGCTGGAAGTGGAGGACAACGGCGCGGGCATTCCGGAGGCCGTGCTGTCGCGCCTGTTCGAGCCCTTCTTCACCACCAAGGCGCCCGGCAAGGGCACCGGCCTGGGGCTGGCGCTGTGTCGCGAGTACCTGGCCCGCGTTGGAGGAACGTTGCAGGTGGCGAACCGTCCAGAGGGAGGGGCGTGCTTCACGCTGCACCTGCCCTCGGCGCCCGAGGCCACGGCGCCGGAGACGCGTACGAACCCGAGCTGAGCGGGAGGCGCGGCTGCTCGCCGCGTGTTCCGGAGCCTCGCCCGAGCTGTGCAAGCGGTACGGCTCCTCGCCGCGTGTTCCGGAACCTCGCCTGAGCTGAGCGGGCAGTACGGCTCCTCGCCGCGTGTTCCGGAGCCTCGCCCGAGCTGAGCGGACGGCGCGGCTCCTCGCGGCACGTTCCGGAGCCTCGCCCGAACTGCTCGGGCGGCACGGCTCCTCGTCACGTGTTCCGGAGCCTCGCCCGAGCTGCGCGCCTGGTCCGCTCGGGGCGGCTACTCGCTCGGGGGACCTTCGCCGCGATTCACCGTGGCGGCGAGGTCTGGCTCCTCGGCCTGGGCGCTCGCCTCGGCGGACGCCTTGCCCTGCTGTCGCTCGCGCCACGAACTGGGGGAGTCGCCCACCAGCTTGCGAAACAGGCTGCTGAAGTGCTGGAGCGACGCGCAGCCCACCTCCACCGCGACGGCGGTGAGCTTCATGTCCGTCTCGAGCAGCAGCGCCTGCGCCATGCGCACCTGCACCGAGTTCAGCTCCGCCTGGAAGGACGTCCCCGCCTCCTTCAACCGGCGCTGGAGCGTGCGCTCGGACATGCCCATCTCCCGGGCCACGTCCGACAGGTTGATGTCCGGCAGCTTGCCGCGCATCGCCTGGTGCAACTCGCGCAAGAGGGGAGACTGGCCCGTGGCCTCCGCCACCAGGTCATTCAGCTTGGACAGGAGCGGCGCCGCCCGGCCCTCCGGCTGACCCAGCCACGCGAGCGCATTCGCCGGGTCCGTGAACACCTTGCTGGGATAGGCGCCCGTCAACAGCGTGTAGAACCCGCCGACCACCGCGCCCGCCACGCCCTCCGGACGCACCAGGGCCTGCCGCTGCACGGAGGTGCTGAACGACTTCTCGCGCGCCTGCATGTACTTCACGAGCACCGCGAAGGCCGCGGGGTCCGCCGCCTCCAGCCGGCGCGCATCCACGAGCGACGCATGCGGCGCCGCGGGGGCCAGCTCCACGTCGAGCACATGCACCAACCGGCGCACGTGAGCCTCGGCCGGCCGGCCCCACAAGATGAAGCCGCACAGGTCCGCCGAAGCGTACCAATGCAGGAAGCCTTCCCCGACTAGGTAACGGCCGTGGGGGTCCCTGAAGTAATCGTCGACGCCGTCTGCCGATCGCACGGCTCGGCAGAATAGCGCTTCGCCACCTTGGCCACCCAGAAGGGATTGATGGGGGCCAACGAAGTGACCAACTCCGCCCTGACCAGCGCCGTGCCAGCCAGCTCCGCGGTCACCACCGGCAGCTCCCGCCAGGCCACCTGGGGCTTCACGTGGTGGGCCTGGTGATAACCGGCATTGAAAAAGAACAGGTTGTACAGACGGGAGGTGGACGTGGTGCCCAGGGCCGCCTTCTGGGTGGAGTCCGTCTCGAAGTGGGCCGCCAGGTTGAGCCAATGGATGCAGACCTGTCCCACCAGCAGCACCCCCCACCATGCCAGCCCCAGGGCCGGGCGCCAGAGGATGACCGCCAGGATGCCCCCGTCCACGACGAGGAAGTCGAGGACGAGCTCCGTGCGCTGGTTGCGCTTCGTGGCCCACCGCCACACGTTGGCCACCGCCTCGAACGGCCAGAACCACGGCGTCAACGCCGAGCGCAGGCAATAACGCAGGGCGCCTTCACCCGGCCGCCGCTGACCCCAGTCCCCCGGGCCGTCGTTGTACCGGTGATGGTTGAAGTGGTGGATGTAGTAGCCCCGGTAGGGGAACCCACACGCCAGGCCGAGCGTCCGGGACACGACCCAGTGCAGCACCTTGGGGCGCGCCATGGACACGTGCATGTGGTTGTGCAGGACGGCGTAGTTCCAGAACAGCACCGCCCAGCCGACGACGCACATGCCCACGCGGCCCCAGAGGCCCAGGTGGTCCCAACTCAACAGGAAGGAAGGGAACCACACCCACCACAACGCGTGTACCGCGAGCTGCGGCAAGTCGAGAGCGGGGCCGGGGGAGGGGCGAGTCATGAAGCACGAAGGTAGGCTTGCGCCTGCCTCGCCGCTTCATTCCATGCGCCAAGCGCTTGCGAAAACGCGCAACCTCGAGCGTCGTCCCCCTCAATCCGTTGCAACCCGGGTCCACGCCGCCCCGGTACTGATTCCGCCCGCGCTCGCTGTCTTCCACGGATGAGGAATGGAAGCAGCGCGTCGCGGGCGTGCTGCGGGGTTCACGTCTCCAGCGCGTTGGCGACCTGGCCCAACAGCCGGAGCCGGGGCGCATCCAGCTTGCGCACGGTGCGCAAGAGCCGGCGCACCTCGGGACGCTCGCGGTACTCCGGCGGGTCCTCGGCGAGCGTGGGCGCGCCTTCGACGCCGGACATGCCGAGCAGCACGTCCGACGAGCAGTTGAGAACCAGACACAGCTTCCTCAGCGTGCGGACGCTGGGGAGCATGTGGCCGCGCTCCAGCCGCCCGTACACCTCGGTGGCGATTCCCACGCGCTCGGCCACGTCGGCCTGCGTGAGCTCCAGCCGCTGCCGCGCCGCGCGAACTGCATTTCCAATGATGGTGGCCAATCGTTGTTCCATGGCGTGCGGAAACCTGTCGAAAAGAGGGCTTCACCCCCCGCGCTTCGGCGGAGAGGTACCGGGGAGAAGTGCCTGCGGGCTCCTGACCTCGTGGAACACAGACTACGGGTGGGGTCTGACATTCAGGTGCATCCAGAAGGGCGTGCGAAAGCGCTTGAACGCGAAGGCGTTTCGGACCCTGTCGGGACACGTGTCCGAGGCCCCTCGCGGAGGGCTCCGGAAGTGGGGTTCCGGCGTGCTCGGGAGGCACCGGGCGGGCGGTGGACGCGGAAAGCGTCGGAGGCCGCGGGAGGCCGAAAAATCGGCTCCGGGGAGATCGGCGCCTGCCGCGTGTGGATCAACACGGCGTGCGTGCGGGTGGGTCTTCACGCGGAGCGTTTCCAGGACGCGTCGGGCTCACCGCGAACGTCGCTCCGACGTGACGTCCGGTGCTTGACGTCACCCGCCGCGCGGTCGCACTCACGGTGCAGGTGTTCAGCGGGCCTGGCGCGCGCGTCGGCGGGTGGCGCGAAGACGGTGTTCACCGCCGAGGCCGAAAAGTCGGCCTGCGCGGCGTTGTCAATGGAGAGGCCGGGAGTCGCAGGGAAAAGCCCTGGTGTTTCCGTGGTTTACGAAGGCGGGACGTCTGACGTAGGGTGAGCGCCCCCCGGTGGGTCGGGGGTGCACCGCGCTGCCTCGCGGGGAGGGCCGTTGAGGTCGTGAGCGACGAGCGTCCGGACGCGCTGCTCAAGAGCGCACTCGAGAAAATTGTCTACTTCGAGGCGCGCGCGGAGCAACTGCTCAGCGAGCTGGGTTCGACGCGCGAGGAGATGGAGCACCTCAAGCGTGAGCTGGCGGAGGCGCATCAGCGGGAGCTGGAGCTGCGCCGCGAGGTGGCTGCGCTGGAGGTTCGCGCCGGGCGGTTCCAGGCGGAGCGCGAGGAGTCGGTGCGGCTCACGCAGGCGCTGCGCGGCGAGCGCGACCAGCTCATGGACCGGTTGCTGAACGCCAGTCGGTTGCGCACGTCGACCAAGGACGGCGAAGACGAGGACGACGACCTGGGGTTCGACCTGGCGTCGTTCATCTCCCAGCTTCGCAGCGAGGCGCTGCTGCATGGGGAGTCGCAGCGCGGAGTGGCCTCGCCGGTCGTCAAGGTGCCGATGCGCGGGCCGGCCGTGCCGCTCGCGGATGGTTCCGCGAAGGCGCAGGCCGCCGCGGCCTCCGCTCCGAGCACGCCGGTTCGAGCCGCGTTGCTGGAGCCCTTGTTGGAGGGGCTGTCGCCGGTGGCTCGCGAGGCGCAGCGCTTCTTCCAGGCGGGGCGGCTCGGCGTCAGCCAGGCGCAGCTCGCGGAGCTGTCCGGACAGGGGGGCGTGGGGGCTCCGACGGACGAGACGCTGTTCGGGTTCTCAGTGCGCGAGCTGTCCGCGCCGGACCCCGCCGCGCGGATTCGTGCCGCCGAGCGACTGAAGGCGCTGTCCCAGCCGGCGGCGGCTCCGGCGCTGGCCAGCGCGCTGCACGCGGAGACGGACTCGGCGGCGCAGGTGTCGCTGCTGCAGGCGTTCGCGGCGCTGTGCCGGGAAGAGGGCGCGCAGGTGGTGTCGCCGCTGTTGGCGTCGCCGGTGCCGGAGGTGCGCATCGCGGCGCTCAAGGCGCTGCTGACGCTGGCGCCTCGGGATGCGGCGCCGCATCTGGCGCAGGCGATGAAAGACCCGGACCGCTCCGTGCGTCGCCGTGCGTCGCTGCTGGCGCTGGGGTTGGAGGGTGAGACGGCGCGGCGGCTGGGCGAGGAAGCCATCCACGACACGGACTCGGAGGTCCGCTCGCTGGCGGCGCTCGCGCTGGGGGCGGGGAGCGGGGAGAACGCTCGCGCGCTGCTGCTGGAGGCGCTGGGCGACCGCGAGCCGCGCGTGCGCAAGGCGGCGGCGCAGAGCCTGTCGCGGATTCTGGGACACGATGTGTCCGCGGTGGTGTCGCTGGATGACACGCACCGGCGCCGCGAGATTCGCCGGCTGGCGACGCTGCCCGTGAAGCCCGTGCGCGCACGGCTGGAGGACGCGGCGCGCCCGATGGTCGCGCGGTCCCTGGTGGTTCCGGTGCAGGCGGTCGCTCCCGTGCAGGTGGCTGTGCAGCAGATGGCCTACGCAGGAGCTTCCGTCGCTTCTCCTCAGGCCGTGGCCGTGGTGGGCGCTCGGCAGGGCTCGGCTCCGGCCTTCGTGGGGCAGGGTGGCGTTCCCCTGGCGCAGGGCGGTGCTCGCGCTCCGGTGCAGGCCGGTGGGCCTCCGTCCTCGGCGCTTGCCCCCACCGCGCAGTCCGGCCAGCGCTCGCCAGGCCAGTCCGCGACGGGCACTCCCTCGCAGCCGACGGCCGCGCCGACGTCACAGGCCCGGCCCGCCGCTCCTCGACTCTCTCCTGTCCAGGCGGCCCTCGTGGCCATGGGGGCCCCGGCGCCCGTGCCCGCCGCTGCTCCTCCTCCTCCCGCGCGAGCCGCGGAAGCACGTCCCCCCTCGGGCCGCCCGGGTGTCTCACCCGTCGAGACCCTCTGCGGGCAGATGCTGATGGAGGTCCGCGTCGCGGTTCGCGGTCGCTCGCTCGCCGAGCTGACGACCGCCCTGGGGGCCCCCGTGGAACTCGCCCAGGAAGCACTCACCCTGCTATCAGCCCGAGGTTCCGTGGTCCGAAGGGGACACAAATACTTCGCCGCTTGAGGCAAGGTCTCCGTCCCGTACGTCTTTCGAAGGGTCGTTCATGGAAGCGCCGACATACAGCTCGAAGCAGGTGGCCGAGATGCTCGGCGTGTCTCCGAAGGCCATTCCGGAGGACGCGAGGAAGGACGTGTACACCCCGGACGACGTCTGGGATTTGCGCACCACCCTCAACCGCTTCCCGGACAAGATTGGCCACCGCCGTCAGCTCTTCCTGAACTTCAAGGGCGGCACCGGCAAGACGTCCCTGTCCACCTCGTACGCGTGGCGAATCGCGGAGCTGGGCTACTCGGTCCTCCTCATCGACTTGGACAGCCAGGGCCACGCCACCAAGTGCCTGGGCTACGAGGGCGAGGACTTCGAGAAGACGCTGCTCGACGTGCTGGTGCGCAAGACGCCCCTGGCCAAGGTCATCCAGAAGTCCTCCCTGCCCAACCTGGACTTCGTCCCGTCCAACCTCAGCATGTCCACCATGGACCTCTCGCTGATGCCCATGGCCGGCCGCGAGTTCAAGCTGCGCAACGCCCTCAAGGACGTGGAGGCCCAGTACGACGTCATCGTCTTCGACGCGCCTCCGTCCTTCGGCCTGCTCAACCTCAACGCGCTGATGGCGGCGAACGACTTGTTCGTCCCCGTGCTCGCGGACTTCCTCTCCTTCCACGGCCTCAAGCTGCTGTTCGAAACGGTGCAGAGCCTGGAGGAGGACCTGAACCACGTGCTCGACCACGTCTTCATCGTGGTCAACTCCTTCAACGCCACCTTCAAGCTGGCGAAGGAGGCGCTGGAGGCGCTCCAGAAGCACTACCCGGAGTTCCTCCTGCCGACCATCATCCGGCAGTGCACCAAGTTCGCCCAGGCCTCCAGCGAGGGGCGCCCCGTCTTCGTCGCGGACCCCACGTCGAAGGGCGCCAACGACATCCAGGCCATGATTGACAACGTCCTGCCGCGCCTCGTCGCCGCGGCAGCCGCCGCCCCGAAGAAGGGCACCCAGCAGGCCGGCTGAGATTCGCCATGAAGAAAGCCTTCGAACAGAACGTGTCTCGCGCCAAGCCGCGCCTCCGCTTGGGCGCGTTCACCGGCGTCGCCGACCCGGCCGAGTCCTCCCCCTCCGAGTCCCCGGAGCAGGAGCCCTCGGCCCCGTCCGAGCCTCCTTCCGCGGACCTGTCCGCCGAGGTGCGCGCCCGAATCGAGCGCGCCCGCGCCCCGCGCCCCACCGCCGCGGAGGCGATGGAGGTCGCCTTGGGTGCGCAGGAGCCGCCGCGCGCCCGGGAGCCGGTGTTCACCTCGCAGGTCTCCGAGCCCGTCACGTACGCGTCTCCAGAGCCGGAGTCGGCCCGCTTCGACGACGACGTTGGCGAAGCGCCCGTCACCTTCGCGGCGCCTCCCCCCGCTGCGTTCCATCTGGACGGCTTCTCCGCCGGGCGCTCCCAGGAGGCCCATCCCATGACGCAGGGCTCGTCACACGCTTCGCTTCCCCATGTCACCGCGATGGTCGCCGAGCCGGTGGCTCGCGTCGAAGCTCCGCCCCAGGAGGTGGAGGTGCAGACGCCCGCGCCCCCTCGTGAAGAGGATGACTCCGACGCGCGTCGCGAGCGGCTGAAGGCCCGCCTCAAGGCGGTGCGCGAGAATCCGCGGCCGGAGCCCCTGCCGGCGACGGTGGCCGAGGCGGGTCAGCGCGCGGTGGAGCGCATCACCCACCTCCAGGCGGAGCTGGTGAAGGTGAAGGCCGCCAACCTCTCGCTCACGCAGGAGCTGGAAGTGGCGCGCCGTCAGGCGGAGAAGGCCACCGAGGAGGCCCGCCTGCGCATGGACGAGGCGCGTCGGCTCTCTTCCGAGATGGAAGGCCGCGTGAAGCTGCTGGCGGACCTGGAGCGGGAGCTGGCCGCGCTGGAGGGTGAGCGCGACGAGGCGCTCCTGTCCCTCCAGGAGAACCGTCAGGCGCTCCAGGCCTCCGCGAAGGAGCACGAGGTCCTGGAGGAGGCCGTGGCTCGCGGCAAGCAGGCCCTGGTGGACAGCCTCGCCGAGGAGGAGCGGCTCGCCGGTGAGCTGGAGTCCGCCAAGGACGAGTCGACCTCGCTGCGCCGGGCGGTGGAAGCGCTCCAGGGTGAGCGGGACGTGCTGGCCCAGCAGGTGGCCTCGCTCACCGCCGAGCGCGCCGAGCTGCTCGAGGCGCGCAAGGCCCTGGAGGCCGTGCACCGCGCGCTGAGCCAGGCCGCCTCGCGCTGAAGTCGCTCCAACCCGGGGCGCCCTGTTTCGGGCGCCCCGAAGTGGCCCCTACTTCCCGTCCTTCGCCACACCGCCGCGCGAGGTGCTCTTCAGGGCCGCGACGAGCTCCGGCTTGAGCGGCGGGCTGCGCAGTCCCTCCAGCGACAGCTCCGCGAACTGCCCCTGCGCGGGCTTGAGCCCTTCGAGGAACGTGACGAGGCGCTTCTCGCGGTCCGCCTTCTTCGGGTGCCGTGAGCCCAGGCTCGAGCTGTCCGTCGTCTTGCGCAGCAGCACGAGGTACGCGTTCGGGTCATAGCCGGCGGAAATCATCATCCGCGCCGCGAGCTGGTCCGCCGCGTACTCCTGCTCCTTGTCGTTCCCGCTCTCCGCGAGCTCGATGACCTTCTCCGTCAGGTCGCCGAGCAGCGCCGAGTCGCCGTCCAGGTCCAGGTTGCCGCCGCTGTCCGTCGAGGCGATGAGCTGGCCGGAGCCCGGAAAGCCGGCCTCCATCGTGACGGCCGTCTTGCAGAGGCTCACCTTGGCGGCGTTGTACTGCTTGATGGAGTGCTTGAGCACGACGTGGGCAATCTCGTGTGCGAGCACGCCCGCGAGCTGCCCCTCGTTGTCCAGTTGCGACAGCAGCTTCCGGGTGACGAAGACGTAGGCCCCGGGCGTGGACACGGCGTTGAAGTTCTCGTCGTCGTTGAGCACGCCGAACGTCCACTCCAGCGTCGGCCGCGACGACTGCGCACCCAGGTTCTTCCCCACGACGTTGAGGTACTCGTGGACGTCGTGCACCCCGGTGCCCTTCGCGCCGTCCGTGGGGGTCATCAGCCCGCCGGCCCCCTGCACCCAGTGGATGGCCATGGCGCTGCCGATGGCGTACTCCTCCGTCACGGTGGGCTCCACGTCCAGCTTCTCGCAGGAGGCGCGCTCCTTCGTCGCCGAGGCCGAGTCGTTCACCACCGTCCCCGCCTTCTGGGCGACCCGCGTCCAGTCCACCCCCTTGCACGACGAGGCCAGCAGACCCAGGCCCATGAGGGCCACCGTCTTCCAGTGCGCGCGCATCACGTGCCTCCCTTCGACCTGCCCTTGGACGCACCCGACTTCGCCGTGGCCTCCGCGCCGACGACGGGGAACAGCCCCGCCTGCGTCACGTGCTTCGCGATGTCCGCGGTGGAGACGCCCTTGGCCTTCTTCTCCAGGTTCTGCAACTGCGCCACCGCCTGCTTGTGGTTGCCGCCCTTCTTGTTGCCGTACTCGACGGCGCCGGGGCTGAGCGCCTTCACCGCCGCGCCGCTGGCGACGAAGCCCGCGGGGTTCACCTTGCGCTTGCCCTTGTCCTCCACGACGAGCTCCATGTCGGGCGCGGTGGTGGACAGGTTCGACTGGAAGACGAAGCCCTTCTTCCCCGTCGCCGTCTTCACCTTGTGCCACTGCTTGTTCTTCGCGTCCGCGCCCTCCCACTTCACCTGCTCCCCCGGCTGGAGGATGACCACCGCGTTCGCCGTGGGCGACGGGCTCTCCATCACCCGCGTGTTCTTCGCCTTCACGTACAGCGAGCCCCCCACCGCCACCGCCGACGCGAGGCTCGGAAAGCCCAGCGCCAGCATCAAGGCCACCCAGGCCGCCCTCGTTCTCATCGTCATGACTCCGACTCCTTTCCCGCTCACTTGTCCAGGCTCGCCACGCCGTCGAAGTCCGGCGGCGGCGCCTTCGCATACTTGTGACAACGCTCCAGCAGGGCTTTCGTCGGACCGTCGTCCGGGTCCTCGGCCCCGAGTGTCTCCAGCATCGACGCGGCCTCGTCGAAGCGCGCCTCGCGATACAGGGCCAGCGCGGCGTGGTAGCGCTCCACCGTCGCCCGCTTGCGCGCGTCCAGCCCGCCCTTGAGCGACAGCAGCTCATACACGGTGACGGCCTCCGTCTTCCCGGCCACCCGCACGCGGTCCAGCTCACGCACCTCGATGTGCTCGCGCGCCAGCTCGTACGTGCGCGGGCCAATCATGATGACGGAGCCATACGCCTTGTTCGCGCCCTCCAGCCGCGCGGCCAGGTTCATCCCGTCGCCAATGGCCGTGTAGCTGAAGAGCTGCTCGCTGCCGAAGTTGCCCACGAAGTTCACCGCCGAGTTGACGCCGATGCGCGTGTAGACGTCCGGCAGGCCCTTGGCGCTGAACTCCGCGCGCATCCGGTCCACCTCCGCCTTGGCCGCGAGCGCCCCCCGACACGCGCGCACCGCATGGTCGTCCTGGCGCATGGGCGCGCCGAACAGGCACACCACCGCGTCGCCGATGTACTTGTCCAGGCACCCGCCCTCCTTCAGCAGCACGCCGCTCACCCGCGTCAGGTACGTGTTGAGGATGCGCACCAGGCTGCGCGGGTCCTCCTTGAAGCGCTCGCTGAAGGTGGAGAAGCCTCGGATGTCGCTGAAGAAGGCGCTGATTTCGACGTTCTCTCCGTCGAGCCTGGGCAGCTTCCGCTCCGAAATCATCTGCTCCACGAGCTTGGGCTCCATGAAGCGACTGAAGGCGGCGCGGACGAACTCCGTCTCCCGGTTGGCCACCAGGTGGTTGAAGGCCACCGCCGTGACGCTGGCCAGCAGGCCCGCCATGGACGGCAGTGCCGTCAGCACGTGCGTCCCGGACGACAGGAAGCGCCCCGTCACCAGGTACATGCCCAGAAGCAGCGCCACCGGCCACGCGATTTCCAGCGGCGTCCAGCGCGTCGTCATCAGCAACACCACCGACGCCAGCGCCACCAGCAGCGTGAGCGCCAGGTCCACCGCCAGCGGGGCCCGGGTGATGAAGCGCCCGTTGCCGAGCAGCGTCTCCAGCACCGCCGCCTGCTTCATGACGCCGGGGACCTCCGCCTGGAACGACGTGGCCTTGATGTCGCTGAGCCCCAGCGCCGTGCCGCCGATGACCACCACCTTGCCTCGGAACGCCTCTGACGGAAGCCCCGAGGGCTGGCCCTTGTCCCGGCGCACCCAGCCGTCGAGCACGTCCAGCAGGGGCACGGTGCGGAAGCGCTCGTGCAGCTCGCCGCCGCCGTAATCAATCGCCGCGCCGCCGTCCGGGTCCACCGCGTAGGTCCGGCCTCCCACGCTCAGCGTGCCGTCCGACAGCCTCACCTCGCTGGCGCCCAGCAGGCCCGCGGCCACACGCACCGGCAGCGTCGGGTACGTGTTGACGCCATCCGTGTACGCGAAGCGCGTGCGCCGCATGAAGCCGTCGGGGTCCGTCTCCGTGTCCACCAGGCCGAAGCCGTCCACCGCGCCCACGAGCACGGGGATGGGCGGCACGGGGTGGCGCAGCGTGTGCGCGGGGTGCTCGGCCGTCTCGCCCGCGAACTCCCGGCCCTCCAGCCTCGGCAGGAGGAGGGCTCCTGTCCGCACGGGCCAGGCGAGCGCGTGCGCCATCTCTTCCGGCGTGACGGAGGCGACGGCGCCGTTGTCGGGTGTGTCGGCGAACTCGCCGCCGGCCGCTTCGGGGAACGTCTCCTCGCCGCCTTCCTTCGGGAAGGTCTCCCCACCAGCAGGCAGCGCCTCCTGGGGAAGCGACTCGCCCGTGGACGCCACGGGGGACGCCATGGGTGGGGCCGGGTCCGGGAGGGGCGCGAGCGGGGAGGCGGGCGTCTTGTCGAAGTCCGCGCGCGGCAGCGGTTGCGCGTTGGCGTTGGTGGAGACCCCCAGGAAGAACGGGACACGCGTGTCGCGCAGCATCTGCGCGAAGGCCAGGTCCATGGACTCGTCGGAGGAGCGCTCGTCCATCACCGCGTCGAACACGACGGCGCGCGCGCCCTCCGCCTGGAGTTGCTCCACGACGCGGGCCCACAGGTTGCGGCTGTAGGGCCAGCTGCCGAAGTTGAGGGTGTAGCGCTCATTGGCGCGGATGCCGTCCAGCGACGACTGGTCGATGACCACCACCGACACGGTGGGAGACTTCCCTCGCCCGTCGGTGAACGTGGTGAGCGCCTGGTCGTACGCGCCGCGCTCCAGGTCGTCGAGCCAGCCGCGCCACCACGCCAGCATCGCCAGCGCGGTGGACAACACCGCCACGCCCAGCATCAACCGCCAATGGTCGCGCCAGCGCAGCCGGATGATTTTCCAGGTGTCCCCTGCCACGGCCCCCTCTTGCGATGTGCGTGGTTCGTGTTCCGTCACACTAGCCCAAGCCTTGTTTCACGCGGCACCTGCCCTTGAACCCCTGAATTCCCGACGGGGCTGGCGGCCCCACGTGCTCCGCAGCCTGCCCTCCAGACGCGAGGCCTCGGGCTCTATTCTCTCGGGGCCTCACGGCCTCCAGCGTCCGAGCGGGAGCGCTGTCGTCGGGCTCGAAGGGCCTGGTCTCCAGGTGTGAGGGAAGGCATGCGCGGCGCCAGGCCGAGCAGGCTGTCGTCAGCGGTGGTCGGTGTCCCGGACGGCCCCGCCCTCGCGGTTGCGATTCATCGCACCCATTCGGACCTTGTGGGTCATCACGGCAGGCGCGTTGCCTCCCGTCTCTTCACGACCCCAAAGGAGCCCGACGTGGCCTTGGACATCTTTCAAGAGAAGGGCGTTCCCCTCGACCGGCAGGTCTTCACGTGGAAGGACTTGGTGCGCCGCCCTTACAGCAAGCTGGATGACGATGCCTTCACCCGGGTGCGCGTCATCTACATGAACGGCATCATGGCGGACGCGCTCCGCACCAAGCACCTGATGGCCCGCATCAATGGCTCCCTGCGCGAGCCGCTGGCGAGGATTCGCCGCGTGGAGCACTTCGAGCAGACGCTCATCAACTGGCTCAACCCCCCGGACCAGAACCCGCTGGAGACGACGCTCGGCTTCGAGCAGGTCGCCATCGAGGTGACGGCCAGCGTGGCGCTGCGCGAGCCCGACCCCTACCTGGCGCAGACGTATCGCTTCGGCCTGCTGGAGGACTTCGACCACCTCTACCGCTACTCGGCGCTCTACGACAGGCTGGAGGGCAAGGACCCCAACACCATCACCCAGTCCTATACGGACATCATTCCGGGCCGGGCCACCTCCGTGGAGCACCGCCATCCCGTGGATGACCTGCGCCGCCCCTACGACAAGGCCTCGGCGCATCCGCTGACGAAGATTCACGCCATCAGCATCACCGCGGCGGAGAACCAGACGCACGACTACTACATGACGGTGGGGCCGTTCTTCACGGACCCGGTGGCGCGGCAGCTCTATGCCGAAATCGCCGCCATCGAGGAGCAGCACGTCACCCAATACGAGTCGCTCCTGGACCCGAGCGAGACGCTGCTGGAGAAGTGGCTGCTGCACGAGGCCGCGGAGGTCTACAACTTCTACTCGTGCCTCGCGTACGAGGGGAACCCCCGCATCAAGGAAATCTGGCAGCGCTTCCTGGACTACGAGCTGGGCCAGCTGCACTTCGTGAAGGACCTCTTCGAGCGCGTGGAGGGACGTGACGCGGCGTCGGTGCTGCCGCGCACGCTGCCGGAGCCCGTCGAGTACAAACAGCACCGCGAGTTCGTCCGCAAGACGCTCAACGCGGAGGAGGACCTGGCCTCCAACGGTCCGGACTACGTGCGCATGGCGGACCTGCCCGCGGACCACCGCTCGCGCGTCTACCGCGACCAGCTCAACTCGGAAGGCTCGCCGTCGGAGACGGTGGCGGCCGGCTACCAATGGACTCCCGGCACGGAGCTCGCCGCGCGCGTGCAGCGCATGGGCTCCACGTTCGCGGGAAGGAAGGTTCACTGACATGAAGAAGACCACCAGCGACATGGGCCCCAATCGCACGGGCATCGCCACGTCACCCATCGACAGCGCGGACATCTTCCAGGCCGCCCAGAAGCGCGCCCCCTCGTCACCGGGAGACGGCTCGCTCCTGCTGGAGGTGCGCAAGCAATACTCCCTCGAGTCGGGTGGCGTGGGCCACGTCCCACCTCCCGCCAACCTCAAGGGCGTGGCGAAGACGGCGGTGGAGTTGCTCAAGGGCGCCAAGCCCACCGTCTTCCTCGACAAGCTGGGGGAGCGGCTCGCCTTCGAGCGCTCCGGCTCCCGGCTCTACGAGGGCGCGCTCGCCAAGCTCGACGTCTACGGCTCCTGGGAGGAGGGCCCCACCCAGGAGGGACTGGAGCGCATCCTCAATGACGAGCTGTCCCACTTCGCCCTCATCTCCGAATCGCTGACGAAGCTCGGCGCGGACCCGACGGCGGTGACGCCCTGCGCGGACCTGGTGGGCGTCATGTCCATGGGCCTGCCCGCCGTGCTCGCAGACCCGCGCACCAACCTGCGCCAGTCCCTGGAGGCGCTGCTCGTGGCGGAGCTGACCGACAACGCGAGCTGGGAGCTGCTCATCGAGCTGGCGCGCGGCCTGGGCCACGACACCCTGGCGGACCGCTTCCAGCTCGCCCTGGACGCGGAGAGCGAGCACCTGGTGCTGGTGCGCGGCTGGCTGGCCTCCGGCATCACCCTGGAGGCCCGCGCCTCCAGTCCCGAGGAGCTTGGCGCCCCGGCCTAGGCTCGCCGTTCCGCGCCCGTCCTCAGAAGGACGAACCCGGCTCCTGGAGGAAGCGCGCTTCCTCCGGAGTCGTGGGCCGGCCCAGCGCGTCGTTGCGGTGCGGGAATCGGCCGAAGCGCTCGATGACGTCCAGGTGCCGCTTCGCGTAGTCGAGCGGCTCGTGGCTGCCGGAGTGGTGCAGCGTCAGCATCTCGAACAGCGAGACGGACAGCCGCTGGTCGTGGAGCTCCTCGCTGTGCTCGAAGGGCAGGTACATGAACCACCGCCACACGGACGGCAGCGTGAGGTCCAGGCCCCGCGCCAGCGCGTGACGCGCCACCGAGCGCGCGTGGGCATCCGTGGCGAACGCGCGGGGCGTGCCTCGGAAGATGTTGCGGGGCACCTGGTCCAGGAGGAGCACCAGCGCCAGGCTGGTGCGGGGTTCGTCCCGCCAGGCGCTCAGCTCCCCGGCCGCCGCCCGCTCGTGCGTGTCCAGGAAGCGGTCCCGGCACTCCGCATCGAAGTCCGCGTCGCGCTGGAACCACGCGGCGCGAGGACGAATGCAGGCCGGGTTGCGAGCCGGGTCCGCCGGTAGACCGAACCAGAAGTCGAGCACTTCGTCCGCGCTCACCATGTCGTTCCTCCCCAGGGTCTCGATAGAGCGCCCACCCGCCGACAGTCAACAGGGGTGGCGGGTGATGCGGGCCATCACCACCTTGCATCGAACACTGGCGCGGGATGCGCACTGGGAGACAGTCCATGCAGCTGACTTCGTGGGAGCCCTCGACGCGAACGGTTCCGGGGCCGGTGAAGCGCACCGCCCTCAACCCCACGCTGCGCACCGAGTCCGTCATCGCGCTGGGGGCCTTCAGCGCGCTCACGCTGGGCGCGGCGGTCCTGGGCGCGCGGCAGAGCTCCGCCGACACCCGCTGGTACCGTCACCTGCGCAAGCCTCCCTTCCAGCCGCCACCCAAGGCCTTCGCGCCCGTGTGGACCGCGCTCTATGCCCTCATCGCCATCTCCGGATGGCGGGTGTGGACGGCGCCCGCGGGGCCGTCGCGCTCCCAGGCCCTGGGGTGGTGGGGCGTGCAACTGGGCCTGAACGCCGCCTGGTCCTGGCTCTTCTTCGGCCGCCATCAGCCCCGCCGGGCGCTGGCGGACAACGTGGCCCTCCTGGGAAGCATTGGTGCCTACATCGCCGCCACGCGAGAGGTGGACCGGCCGGCCGCGTGGCTGGTGGCGCCGTACCTGGCGTGGGTGGGCTTCGCCAACGTCCTCAATGGCGAAATCGTCCGGCGCAACCCCCGGGCGGAGCACTGACGCCGGCTCTTCCAGGGGCTCCGGCGGGGGGCTGGAAAATCCGCCGATAATTCGTTCGGGAAGATGGCGGGAGGGCGGCGTTGAGTGGGACGACCCGCCATGGATGCTTTCGCCCTGCAACCACCTGCCTTGCTGACCCGCCGAGCCCGGTCTCGGGGCTTGACGGGCACGGACGTGACAGTCCAGCCTGCACCCCCCGTGGAAAGCAGGCCCCTCTCAACGCCGACCCTCGACAGCCGTTGGTTCGCGGCGTTCATCCGGGAGCATGAGGCGGCGCTGCGCGCCACCGCGCTCCGGCTGTGTGGCAACCCGACGGACGCGCGAGATCTGGTCCAGGACACCTACGAGCGCGGGCTGGTCAACCTGGCCCGCTACCGTCCCGGCACCGACGGGCGCGCGTGGCTCTTCACCATCCTCCACCACCTCTTCATCGACCGGTGCCGTTCCAAGGCGCGTGAGCGTCGCTCGGATGTGTCGGCGGAGGAGCTGGAGGAGCGCATCGCCGCGCCGGAGCCGGAGGCCGCTCCCGCGTGGGCAGCCATTGGGCCGGAGCAGCTTCGCGAGGCCCTGGAGCGCATCCCCCAGGAGTTCGCCATGGTGTACCGCCTCCATGCGCTGGAGGGGCGCCCCTATACGGAAATCGCGGAGCGCCTGGGCATCCCCAAGGCCACCGTGGGCACGCGCCTCATCCGCGCTCGCCGCAAGCTGAAGGAGCTGTTGATGCCCGCTGGCACCGGCAAGGGAGAGACGCCATGAGCGCTCCAGAGCCCATGGAGGTCCACGACCTGGTGCATGCCTTCGCGGACGGCGAGCTGTCCGGCGAGGAGGCCGACACGTTCCGCGAGCACCTGGGCACGTGCGAGGCGTGCCAGGCGGAGCTGGACGACATCCTCCAGCTCCAGGCGCTCGGGGGGCAGCTCGCCCACGAGGAGGCGAAGTCCTCCGTGCAGGGCGTGGTGACGCCGCCGGCCCGCGTGGAGGCCGCGCCCACCAGGGCCTTCCGTCCCTCGTGGAGCCGCCGTCGAAACTGGGTGGCCGCCGCCGCGCTGTCCGGCTCGCTGGCCGCCGTCTTCGCGGTGGTGGCGCTGCGCACCCGGAACCCGGGCGGTGACGAGACGCAGATGCTCGCCCTGGCGCCCACGCGTTCGCTGGAAGCGCGGCTGAGCTGGGCTGGCGCGAGCGCGCACCGTCCCTACGGCGTGCTGCGCTCCGGCGACGAGCGGCCTCGGGAGATGGTGCCGCTGCAGACGCTGGCGAAGCTGGAGGCGGAGGGCGACCTCCAGGGCCTGGCGGTGGGACACCTGCTGCGCGGCGAGCGCGAGCAGGCGGCGGACTACCTGCAGCGCGCCTCCGCGTCTCCGGACGTGGACAGCGACAGGGCGGTGGTGGCGCTGACGAAGGGCGAGCTGGAAGCGGCCCTCACCCTGCTGGATGGCGTGCTGGAGAAGCACCCCCGACACCCGCAGGCGCTGTGGAACCGCGCGCTGGTGCTGCGCGAGCTGGGCCTGGACGCGCTGGCGGCGGAGGCCTTCGACGCGGTGGCGCTGCTCGGCGAGCCCGGCTGGTCCGAAGAGGCGAAGGAGCGCGCGGCGGGGCTGCGTCGGCAGCTCGACGGACGCAAGGGCGCGTGGGACTCCGCGCAGAAGGCCGGCAAGGCGCTGGCCCTGGAGGGCACGCCCTTCCCCGAGGACATTGCTCGCGCGGTGCCGGGCACGGCGCGCAACTGGTTCAACATCGCGGTGTGGTCGGCCCCGTCCTCCGAGCGCGTGAAGGCGCTCCTGCCGCTCGCCCAGGTGCTGGATGCGCACTACGGCGGAGAGACGATGCATCGCTACGCCGAGCGCGTGGCCGGGCTGGACTTCCAGCGCCGCGCGCCCTTGGCCGCCCGGTTCCGCGAGGTGCTGCTGGGGACGTTCGACCGCGCGACGCTGGAGCCGCTCGCGAAGCAACTGGCTGGCACGGAGCACCAGGACATCCTCCTGGGCGTGCTGCCCCTGGCGGGTGGACTGCCGGCGCGCCTGGATACGTATGAGCAGGCGGCGAAGTCGCTCGGCGATTCGTGGCTGACGCTCAACGTGGAGCGCGAGCGCGCCCTGGCGGAGTATGCGCGGGGCGACCTGGCCGGCGCCGAGGCGCGGCTCCTGCGCGCCGTGGCGGCCTGCGGGAGCGCGAAGGCGGACTACCGCTGCGGTCAGTTGGAGCACCTGCTGGCGCACATCTACAAGGACGAGCACCGGCTGGTGGAGTCTCGCGAGCACGCCCTGGCGGGCCTGCAGTGGGCGCGGCAGTCGCAGGAGTGGAAGCTCCAGGCGGACCTGCTGCTGGTGCTGGGCGACCTGGCGCGCTTCCGCAACGCCTTCGCCCTGACGCGCGCCTACCTGGGCGAGCAGGCCCTGCGTGACAGGAGCTGCGCGGCCACCCGGCATGTCCATGAGAGCCTGGCGTCGCTGCATGTCTTCGCGCTCCAGCCGCAAGCGGCGCGCGCGGAGCTCCAGAAGGCGCCGGGCTGCGAGGTGCCCATCTTCCTCAACGGCGCCTTCGTGCTCGCGGACCTGGCGCGCCTGGACCCGAAGCCCGGGGACGTGGAGCAGGTGCGCGACGGCCTGAAGAAGCTGGATGCGGCCGGCTGGCTGCGCCCGGGCGAGCGCGTCGTCGCCACGCACATCGAGGGACGCGCCGTCATCAGCTCGGACCGCGAGGCGGGCCGCGCGCTGCTGCGCCAGGCCATCACCGACGGCGCGCGGCTGGGCGCTGGAGACCCGGTGGCGGCGAAGGCCCGCGCCTACAGCTACTCCTCCCTCATCCTGGATGCGGGCTCCACGGACGACTGGGCGGGTGCGCTGGCCCTCTTCGCGGAGGAGAGCGGAGTCGCCGCGCCCACCCGCTGCGCCCTGGGCGTGGAGGTGCATGACGAGCGCACCCTGGTCGCCGCGCGCGGCCCGGGTGGCGAGCTGCTCGGTCACCAGGACGCGAGCCGACGCTCCCCCGACTTCGACATCACCGCGCTGGTGCCTCCGGCGATGTCCGCCGCGCTGAAGCCCTGCGAGCACGTGCATGTGTTCGCGCGCTACCCGGTGCATGGCCAGGCGGGGCTGCTGCCGCCGGAGCTGGCCTGGAGCTACGACACGGGCCGGAAGGCCCAGGCGCCCGCGCTGTCCGCGCCGCGTCCGCTGGTCGTCCATGACGTGGAGGCGCCGGCCGCGCTGAACCTGCCCCGGCTGCGCAGTTGGGAGCTGTCCGGTGGCCCGTCCCCGCGCCGCGTGGAGCTGACGGGCGCCGCCGCCACGCCGTCGCGCCTCCTGGCCGAGCTGGCCGAGGCCACCGAGGTGGAAATCCACGCGCACGGCCTGGTGAACCTGGGCGTGTCGGACGCCTCGCTGCTGGTGATGGCGCCCGAGGTCGGTGGCCGCTACGCGCTCACCGCGGGCGAGGTGCGCAAGCAGAAGCTCAAGGGCGCGCCGGTGGTGCTCCTCGGCGCGTGCCAGGCCGCGCGCTCGGCGCCGTACCTCCACTCGCCGTGGAGCCTTCCGGTGGCCTTCGCCGAGGCGGGCGCGCGCGCCGTCATCGCCTCACCCATCGACATCCCGGACGCCGAAGCCGGGCCCTTCTTCGCGCGGGTCATGGAGCGCATCCGCGCCGGCGCCAGCGCCGCCACCGCGCTCCGGGATGAACGCCTGCGCGAGCTGTCCGCGCGGCCCGACAGTTGGGTGAAGACGGTCGTCGTCTTCGAGTAGCCCGGCTCCCACCGCTTCACCTTCACCGCAGCCGCTGTACAGCGACCTCGGCTCCCCAGGGCCGTGGACGCTCGACGTGTCACTTCACACCGAGGCACACACCATGAAGAACCTTCGCTCCGCGCTGCTCTGCATCCTCTCGCTGTCCACCGCCGCTTGCGGTGGTGACCTCTCCGACGTGCCGGCCTCCGAGGACCTCTCGGCCCTGGGCTCCACCGAGCAGCGCGCGCTCCCCGCGCCTCCGCCGCTGTCCAACTACTGCCCGGGCCTCATCCCCGGGACGCCGTACGCCATTCCCACCGCGCCCACGCCGCTGTCGAGCATCCCCTCCGGCACGCCGCTCTACCCGCACAGCCCCAACCTGCTCAGCGCGCACACCGTCATCGTCACGGACCCGACCAACTCGGGCGCCTTCTACGCGTTCGGCTTCGACGTGCGCGCCCACCGCATCATCTTCTGGGTGTCCGGCACCAACGCGGAGATTCGCCGGTTCAACACCCAGCTCGCCACGGACATCACCGTGATGGAGACGTCCACGGGCGTGGACATGGGCTTCACGTGGGGCACCAGCGGCCAGATTGGTGGCCCCCTCATCCCCCTGCCCGGTGTCCACGATGGCGCGTGGAAGGTCGCGTACAACAACTGGTACCAGTTGGACGCGTACCTGGTCAGCCCCCCCACGGGCCCCCTCGGCGTTGCTCAGTGACGCAGCTTGGAGGCGGGAGGCGGTGGATTGAAGGCCAGCACGCCAGCGATGTAGCGCGCCTGGCCTTCAGTGGTGCAACGCACCTCCTGGATGCGCCCGCCCACCTTCACGCGCACCAGCCAGCCGTCATTGTCGCGAGTCCAAGCAGCCGTTTCCGTCGTCATGTGCCTGCTCCTCTCGGGTTGCTTCTCTGACTTCCGGTAGAGCAGCCCGCGTGCCAGCGCCTGGGGCGTGCGAATCCAGGCGATTGGGCCCCTGGGATGCAAAGAGGTGGACAGACGGGCCTGTAGTTCTTTCGGAAGCGGGGGTGGCGGAGCTTCAGTGAACGTGCTGGTCCGGCTGGGTGGCGGGCGGGTGGGCGGAGGTGCCACTGAGCAGTGGCAGGGCGATGTGGAAGGTGGAGCCCTGGCCCACCTGGCTCTCCACCCAGATGCGACCGCCGTGGCGCTCGACGATGTCGCGGCTGATGTACAGGCCCAGGCCCAGGCCGCCGTACGAGCGCGAGGAGACGTTGCGCGCGCGGAAGTAGCGCTCGAAGAGCATCTGCTGCTGGTCCTCGGGGATGCCGATGCCCGGGTCCTTCACCGACAGCAGCGCCAGCTCTCCATGCGTCTTCAACGTCACCTGGATGACGCCGCCGTCGGGGCTGTACTTGAACGCGTTCTCGACCAGGTTGGAGATGACCTGCTCCAGCCGGTACGGGTCCGCGAACACCTGCACGGCGTGTTCGGGGCGCACGTAGCGCAGTTCGTGGCCGGCGCGCTGCGCATCCATGGCCTGGAGGACATGCTCCACCAGGCTGTCCATGAGCGTGGCCTGCGGGTGCAGCGCGAGCCGGCCGGCCTCGATGCGCGACGCATCCAGCAAGTCATTGATGAGCCCCGTCATCCGCATGAGGTGCTGACGCGCGTGGCGCAGGGTGGTGGGGTCCACGCGCTCGCCCCGCTCCAGCTTGCGCTCCAAAGTCGCCAGCCGGAGGCTCAGCGGGGTGAGGGGGGTCTTCAGCTCGTGCGAGGCGATGGACAGGAAGTCGTCGCGCACGCGGATGGCTTGCTGGGCCTCGTGATACATCTTCTCTCGCTCCTCCTCGGCCAGCTTGCGCAGGGTGACGTCCTCCACCAGTACGCCCACGCCCAGCACGCGTCCGTCCGTGGCTCTCACCGGATAGCAACTCCCCGCGAGCAGCCGCCGGGGGCCCGGCAGGCCCATGGCCGCGGTGTCCACCTCCTGCTCCACCACGGGTTCGCCCGTCTCGAGCACGTGCCGCAGCATGAGCTCGACGGGAGGGCCGCCCGCTCCCAGCACCTCGTGGGGATTCTTTCCCAGGTGCTCCGCGGGGGGCTTGCCGTTGATGTTCGCCAGCCGCTCGTTGACGCGCACGTAGCGCAGCCGCGCGTCCACGAAGCCCAGGCCCACGGGCGCGCTGTCGAAGAGCATGGTGAGCAGGGCCAGGCTCTCGTCGCGCTCCCGCTCCGCGCGCCGTCGCTGGGAGACGTCCTCGACGATGCCCACGCCGCCCTCGACGACACCCGCGTCGTTGTAGCAGGGCGCGAAGCGCACGTGGACGGGCGTCACCTTGTGGCCGGTGACGGAGGCGTAGTTGCCCTCGTAGTCCGCGCCCCGGCCCGCGAGCGTCTCGCGCACGCAGCGCATCATCGCCTCATCGCGCAGGGACAGGAGGTTGAGTCCCACGATGATGCGCTTGGTCGACCCGAGGATGGTGACCAGGCGCTCGTTGCAGGCGGTGATGACGGGTGAGGTGTCGTAGTGGAAGATGCCCAGGGGCGCGTTCTCCACCACGAGCCGGTAGAGGTCATCGCCACGGGTCCGCGTCTCGACGAACGTCGCCGCCCCCTTGTGGCGAGGGGTCTCCAGCGGCTCGCGAAGGGTGTCGATGACTTCGTGCATGCGGCGGAGGCTGATGACGATGCGCTCGTCGTCCCCCTGGCCCGACGTGCCCACGGTGAGCTCGACGAGGACCTCCACGCCGTCGCGTCGTTGCGCGAACACCCGGGTGGGGCGGCCCTCCAGGGCGTCCCTGCGTGACAGCAGGTAGCGCACCAGGCTCTGGCCTTCATGGTGGCTGATGCGCTCCGGGAAGAGGCGGGAGACGGGCTGGCCCTGGAGGTCCTCGCGAGTCCAGGCGAACAGCCGTTCGGCCGCGCGGTTGAGGAAGTACACATGTTCACGCGCGTCGCAGGCGACCATCGGGTCGACGGCGGCATCCAGCCAGGCGCTGAGCTCCTTGTTGGCTCTGGCCATGTGTTCCCCTGGGGCCTCGTGGGGCCCCTCCCGCCTCCGCCACGGGCTCCCACGACGTGTCTCCCGCGAGGGATTGCTTTCCCTTTGCCTACAGGTAGCCATCAGACGCAGTGAGTGCGCCCAGGACCTGCCCGGGAAGCACACGCCCGGCACGCTCGTGTGCCGGACCGTCCGGTGCACGAAGACGGCGGAGGCGCGCGGCGGTGCATCCGCGCCTCGGGCCAGCTTCTGACTCGCGAGGCGATGCATCCACGCATCGAGCCATCTTCTGACTCGTGAGACGGTGCAGCTACGCTTCAAGCCAGCTTCTGACTCGCAAGGACTCTAGCTTCGGCGGCCACCGGTACCGGGCTTGCCCGCCTTCGTGCGCGACGCGGTCTGCTTGCCCGCCTTCGTGCGCGACGAACCCTGCTTGCTCGTGCGTGCCGGTGCCCCCTTGTCCGTGCGTGACGAGACCTGCTTGCTCACGCGCGACGGGGTCTGCCTGCTCCGGGGCGAGGGGGCGTTCTCCTTCGCGAGGCCCTTCGCCTTCGAGCCCGCAGTGTCAAGCGCGGGAGAGAGCACCTCCAGTCGTTCCCGCAGCGCGCGCGTCACGTCCTTCAGCGCGTCCACCTCCTCGCGCAGCGCCGCCAGTTCGCGCGCTTGAGGCTCCCCCTCGCGCAGCGCGCGCACCGTCTCCCGGGCGGCGCGGCGGGCGCGGGCGTCGCTCAGCGGCGTGCCCTCCAGGGCCGGGACGAGGCGCCGGTCTCCAAGTGTCCTCGCGGCCTCGAAGACGCCCATCTGCACGCGGAACATCGAATCCCGCAGCAGCTCCGTGAGCAGGTCCACGGCCTCGCGCTGTCGGCCCGCGACCTCCGCCAGCTTCGCCACCGCCTGAGTCGCTGCGCGGCGCAGGAAGGCGGGCTGACCGTACGCGGTGCGCGCCTCGACGAGCGTGAAGGCGGCGGGGTCCTGTGACTCAGCGAGCCCGTCCATCGCGCCCACCGCGATGACGTCCTGGAACGACGCGCGGGTGGCGGCCGTCTCCAGCACCGTCAGCGCATCCGCGGCGCGCAGCTTGCCGTAGCTGCGCGCGGCCTCTGCCTCCACGAAGTAGCTGGTGTCTCCAGATTGCAGGAGCGCGCGGAGGAGCGCGATGACCTCCGCGTCGCGGCGGAACTCGCCCAGCGCGGCCACCACGGCGCGGCGCACGCGGGGATGCTCGGCGCGCAGGGCCCGGAGCAGGCGCGCCCGTGCCTCGGGCGTGCGGATGCGGCCCAGGGCCCTGGCGCTGGCGGCGCGGGTGCCCCAGAACAGGCGCGAGTCCGTGAGCGCCGCGCCCAGGGCCTCCACGGCGCGGAAACCTCCGTCGCGGCCCAGCGCATGCGCGGCCTCGGTGCGCGCGCGGGACTCCGGTGCGGCGCGCAGCTCCTCCAGCCAGAGGCCCACGGACTTGTCCACGTCCAGCGTGCCGAGCACATCGCGGCGCGGGTCCACGCGCACCTGCGAGGGAGCGGCGGCGCACGGCAGGTGGAAGAAGTGCTCCGCGTCCGACACCTCCAGGCGGTGCACGGTGTCCTGGCCGTCGGCGGTGACGCGGACCTCCAGCGGCAGGCGGAACAGGGGTGTGCCGGCGTCGGTGCGCTGTGTCTGCCGCACCTTGAGGCGCAGGCGCCGGTCCTCGGCCTCGTAGCGCACCTCCACCTTGAGCTCCGGGTGGCCGGGGGCGAAGACGTACTGGTCGAAGAACGCATCCAGGTTGTGGCCGGTGGCCTGCTCGAAGGCGCGCGCCAGGTCCACCGTCTCCACCGAGCCGTGGCGGTGGCGGGAGACGTAGTGACGCAGGCCCCGGAAGAACAAGTCATCGCCCAGGCGTCGGCGCAGCTCGTGGAGGACCAGGCCGCCCTTCTCGTAGAGATGCCGGTCGAAGACATCCAGCGGCGCGTGGAAGCGGCGCGAGACGATGGGGCGCGCGTAGCGCTCCTTCACCTCGCCCAGGTACGCCTCCAGGTCCGAGAGGCGGTGCTGGTCGGCCTCGTCCTGGCTGTCGGCGCGCTCCTTCCAGAGCACCTCGAACCAGGTGGCGAAGCCCTCGTTGAGCCAGCCGTGGGGCCAGTCGCGGCAGGTGAGCAAATCTCCAAACCACTGGTGCGCCAGCTCGTGGGAGATGAGCGGCTCCGCGTTGTAGTCGGCATGCGCGCGCGCGTCGTGGAGGACGGAGTCGGTGAGGCTGGTGGCGGTGGTGTTCTCCATGCCGCCGAAGATGAACTCGGTGAGGAACACCTGCGCGTAGCCGCTCCAGGGGTAGGGCTCGCCGGTGGCCTCCTGGAACACGCGAATCATCTCCGGGGTGCGGCGCACACACCGCAGCGCGTCCTCGCGCCGGCCGCGCGGGAAGAGGTAGCGCAGCGGCACCGTCCCTGACGTGTCGGTGAGCTCCTCGAAGTCACCCACGGCGAGCGTGACGAGGTAGGGCGCGTGCGGCTGCTCCATGCGGAAGTGCTGCGTGCGCCGTCCGTCCTGGACGCCGTCACTCACGAGCACGCCGTTGGACAGCGCTGTCAGTCCCTCGGGGAAGGTGGCGATGAGCTCCGAGGTGGACTTCTGCGCGGGCGTGTCCAGGCAAGGGAACCAGCAGCGCGCGTCGGTGTCCTGGTTCTGCGTCCACGCCTGACGGGGCCGGTCCGGATAGGCGGCCTCCGGTCCCCAGAAGTAGAGGCCCCGGCGCGGGCGGGCGGCGTAGTGAACGGCCACCTCCACGGCGTGACCCGGCTCCAGCGGCGAGGGCAGGTCCACGCGCACGTGCGTGCCGGAGTTGGAGAAGCGGGCGGTGCGCCCGTCGACGAGGACGCTCGACACGTCCAGGTCCACGGCGTCGAAGGTGAGGGTGGACAGCGAGCGGACGGCGGAGACGCGGGTGCTGCAGACGCCCGTGACGGAGCTTTGCTCGAAGTCGAGCGCCAGCTCGATGCGGACGTGCTCGGCGCGGATGGGACGCTCCGCGGCATAGTGCTCGGTGGCGCCGGGCAGGCCAAAGGCGCGGGACTGGGGGAGGGCGGGCTCGGAGGAGTGACGGTGGCAGCAGCGCATAAGCAGACCGACTCTTTCCCAAGCGCGAGCCACCGTCGAGACGGTGTTTCGTCGCACTGTTCCACCCTGCACCCTCTCGCGAGGACACCGGACGTATCGCCTGCCGGGAGGGGGCGCTTCGGACTACGTTGTCCACCGTGCAGTTCGTTCTCTTCTTCTCAGACAAGCAGGTGCGCGAGCAGCTCTTCGCCCATGTGGACGGGACGCGAGGGTTGTTGCTCGTCACCGGGGTGCGTCATGGACCGGCCATGCGCTCCCCGGAGGCGCGCGAGCCCTTCGCCACCCTGGAGTTCCTCCACGGCCGCGTCTTGACGCAGGTGCTCGTGGCCGACGAGGGCACGGCGGACGGCATGTGGAGGGACCCGCTGGGGGATTTGGGCGACAAGCTCTACCCGGAGAGTCGGGACGACGCATACGCCGTCACCAGTGGCTACCTCCTGCTGGAGGACGGCCGGCCGCGCACGGTGGTGCGCAAGCACGGCCTGCCCGCGGCCGACCTGTGGTTCCTGGAGGACGCGCTCAGCCAACTCACCTCGCGAGTCCCTCCGCCGGACCCGGCGAGGAAGCCCGGAACGAAGCGTCCCGAGCGCGCCCCCCGGTCTCCCCGGCGCCCGGCGAGCACCGGAGCCCCCTCTGACTCCGACGCGTCAAGAGCGCCACCGGACGAGGGAGGCTGGCGCCGTCGCGAGGGGAGCGCACGCGCTCCGGGAGGCAGCCGGCGCGTCAGGCCCGAACAGGCGTCCGGCTCGGAGGCGTCGAAGCCCTGGGATGATGCGTCGGGTCATGACCCGCGAGAGGCGGACTCGGAGGCGACACCGCCTCGCGGCACCCGGGCCCCCTTGCCGCGCAAGGACGCGTGGGCGGTGTTGGGGCTCGCCAGGGACATGACGCTGGACGAGGCCCGCAAGGCGTTCCGCGCGCTCATCGCCGGGTACCACCCGGACAAGGTCTCCCACCTGGCGCCGGAGTTCCAGGAGCTGGCGGAGCGCCGCACGCGCGAAATCCTGGCGGCGTGGGAAGAGGTGGAGGACGAGCTGAAGTCCGGCCTGTGAGCGCGCGTGTCAGCCCACGTCGGACGCGGGCGCGCCGGGCAGGGCGAGGATGGCGGGCGCGGACTCCAGCGCGAAGCGCGCGACGATGGGCATGTGGTCCGACAGCCCGTGGAAGCGGCTCTTGAGGTCCCCGAAGGGGCTCGTCTCGTGGGTGTCCAGCCAGCGCACGCCGCCCCCGGAGAACATGTGGTCCAGGTGCATGCGCATGTGCATGAAGCCCGCGGTGGGAAAGCCCCGCGACACGGTGGGGTCAATCTGCCCGACGGCGGCCTGGGCGCAGGTGAGGCGCACGTCGCCGGTGAGGTAGCGGAACACGGGCGTGGCCGGCGGCGAGTTGAAGTCCCCGCAGACGACGAAGGGCTCGTTGGCGGAGAGGATGCCCACGAAGTCCGCCAGCTTGCGCGCCTCGTGGAGCTGGTTGACGCCGCAGCCCATCTTGTCCTTGGTGGACCAGAACTCCCGGGCGAAGGGCGTGGGCAGGCTCAGGTGCGTGTTGAAGACGTGGAAGGGACGGTTGTCCTCGCGTCGCAACAGGCGCATGTGCGCGCAGATGCGGCTCTGCTTGCGGTCCTTGAGGCGCTGCACGTGGTGGTGGGTGATGGACTGGGGCGCGTCCACGTTGTGCTTGTCCACCTGGAGGGTGCGCTTGTTGACGAGCACCGCGAGCCCCGTGGTGTAGAGCGACACCTCGCCCAGCTTGTAGTGGTGCGCGCGGAAGTAGAACGCCTCGTAGGGCATCTCCCGGCCCTGGGCGGTGAAGATCTCCTCCATGCGCCCCATGAAGGCCATGAGCTGCGTCTCTCCAGGCAGCTTGGGCCGGTGGGCGATGGTGCTGCGCAAGGACGTCGTCTCCACCTCTTGCAGGCACACGACGTCCGGCAGCGGCTCCAGCGCCGCCAGCGCGGCGGCCACGCGGCGCTTGGGCCCCATGGTGCTCGCCAGGCCCCGGAGCATGTGCCCGAAATAGCGGACGTTGTACGTGACGATTCGCAGCGAGGAGTCGGGCATACGCAGGTCCGTGCCCGTCCCGGGCACAGGGAGAAGGTACTCACATCCTGGCGTTCGCGCCCCCCATTCCTCGCTGGCGGGCCTCCCGTCAGACAGTCGACCCTTCGGCTCGCGCCCCGTGAATTCCCCCGACGCCGACGCCGTGCTTTCCTGCCCCCGAGACGATGACGATGAAGGCGCCCGCCTGCCCGACAGGGTGGCGGACATCCCACGCGCGCAGGGCCGGCACGGCGACGTGGGCATCCCTCCAGGAGGACCATCGATGTTCAAGGCCGTGGGAACGTGGGGCTTGCCGCTGGTGCTGGTGCTGACCGGCTGCGGCTCGTTCGAGCAGGAGCAGTACGACATCACGCTGGACCAGGCCCAGGCCGAGGCCGTCCCCTACGCGTGCACCGACAAGACGGTGGAGGACCCCGAGCCGGTGCCAGGCACCGGGGGGCCCTCGGGGCTGGCCCTCCAGCAGCGCTGGATTGTGCGCGCGGAGCGGTACGGAGCCACGAGCCTGGAGGTGCCCGACTTCGCCTTCACCCTGCCAGGAGGAGACCTCGCCACCCTCGACGATGATGGCGGGCCGGACGTCCTCGGCGGGACGACCTCCGACAGCGGTCCCTTCCAATACATTGGCATCTTCACCCGTCCATTGGAGGGCGAGGAGGCGACGTCGGCGAACTACGTGGTGCGCTTCTACATCGCCAACGACTCGCTGGAGGACGACTCCATCGAGGGCTTCATCGACGTGCGTCGGACGACCTCCACGGGCGCCGGAACCGACGCGGTGGACCTGGAGGAGTGCACCTCCAAGGTCCAGTTCACCGGGCGCCGCGTGAAGTAGGCGCCCCGCGCGCGTGTCACGGCGCGCGCTTCACGCGCACCATGGTGTCCAGCAGGTGCTCCAGGGCCTGCTGCGGCTCCTGGCTGAGTCCCGAGTGCACCGGCCCCGTTTGGAGGATGGTGCTGCGCGGAGCCACCAGCCAGTGCCAGCGCTCCTTCTGCGGGAGCTGGCCGATGGGGCCCGCGTGCTTGCCGCCCTCGCAGACGCGGCGGAAGCTGTCCAGGTGGCAGCGCACCGTGTCCACGTCCACGTCGGGCGAGAGCGCCTTCAGGCGGGCCTCGTCCAGCTCCACGCGGGCGCCGAGGAAGCGCTGCGTGGTGCAGAAGAGGACGACGCCCACGTTGATGAACTCCCCGCGCTCCACGCGAGGGACGACGCGGATGATGGCGTAGTCAAACGAGCTGTGCACGGGCACGGGTCGCCTCCTCGATGAAGGCCGGCAGGGCCTCGATGCGCTTGCTCAGCCAGGTGACGTAGCCCGCGCGGTGCGCGTCCACGGTGGGGAAGGGGGACTCGGCGGCCTGGAGCCAGCCTTCGGGGATTGCCGCGACGGTGGCCTCCATCAGCTCGCGCGTGAGGCAGGCCTTCAGCGTGGCCTGGGCTTCCGGCAGCGCGGTCGCCCACGGCAGCAGCACGTGGTCCTTGATGGGGGCGAAGCGGCTCTGGCTGCGCTCCTCCCAGTCCACCCACGCGTGGTGGAAGTAGAGCGAGGCGCCATGGTCGATGAGCCACAGCTCCCGGTGCCAGCACAGGAGGTTGGGGTTCTTCGGCGTGCGGTCCACGTTGGTGATGAAGGCGTCGAACGCGACGAGCGCGGACGCCACGGCCGGGTCCGGCGCCGGGCCCGCCACCGGGTCGAACGTCACCGAGCCCGGCAGATAGTCCAGCGCCAGGTTCAGCCCCGCGCTCGCCTTGAGCAACTCCCGAATCTCGCTGTCCGGCTCGTTGCGGCCCAGCGCCGGGTCCAGGTCCACCAGCACCATCTCCGGCACGCGCAGGCCCGCCGCCTTCGCCAGCTCCGCGGCGATGAACTCCGCGATGAGCGCCTTGGCGCCCTGTCCGGCCCCCCGGAACTTCACGACGTACAGCCCCGCGTCGTCCGCCTCGACGATGGCGGGCAGCGAGCCCCCCTCGCGCAGGGGCGTCACATAACGCGTGGCGACGATGGTCTTCGGCATCCTCCGCTCCCGTCCTCACCCGGGCCGGCCTTCCAACCCGGGCCCCAGGGGCCGCCCTCTACCACGCCACCACGTCCCTGAAGGGCTTCACCGATAGTGGAAAAAGCAGTCCCGAGGAAACTGCTCCTGACGGGGTGCGACAATGGGTGACAGGCCGTTCGATTCAGATCCCCCACGGAGCCTCATCATGACCGTCACCCGCAAGCCCTCGTCGCTCCCGTCGCCCATCACCCGTACCGGGGAGGCCACCCGTCCGGAGACTCCCGCGACGACCGAGTCCCGCGTGGTGGCCCGGCCTGGAAAGAACGGCACCGACGGCTTCGACTCCGGGAAGACGGCGGCGCGCCCCACCAACTTCGTGGACCGTCCCACGGGCCAGCGTCCGGACCCGAGCGCCCCGGTGCTGCCGGCCACGGCCTTCGCCTTCGGCCCTGGCAAGCTCGCCCTCACCGGCCGCGAGGCGTCCACGCCCGTCACGCTGACGGCCTCCGCCACGCCGAACGCGGCGGTGAAGGACCTCCAGACGGTGACGTCCACGGTCAGCTTCGACCAGGACGTGGCGCTGGACTCGCTGAAGCTGAACCTGGACCTGTCGCACACGTACAAGGGCGACCTGGTGGTGAAGCTGACCAGCCCGTCCGGCAAGACGGCGACGGTGTCGGACCGCCAGGGTGGCAGCGCGGACGACGTGAAGGGCTCGTTCGACTTGAGCACCGCCTTCAAGGGCGAGTCGGCCAAGGGCACCTGGACGCTGTCGGTGGAGGACAAGGCGCGCGCTGACACGGGCACGCTGAAGAACTGGGGCCTGGAGGTCGCTGGCAAGACGGCGGGCCCGGTGGAGCCCCCCAAGCCGCCCAAGCCCACGGGTGAGCCGATTGTCGCGGTGTTCGACGGTGGCGTGGACTTCAAGCACGCCGACCTGGACAGCGCCATGTGGACCAACCCGGGCGAGGTCGCTGGCGACGGAATCGACAACGACGGCAACGGCGTGAAGGACGACATCCACGGCTACAACGTCGGCTTCAACAGCGGCGACGTGATGAAGGGCCAGGGGACGGACCACGGCACGCACGTGGCGGGCATCATCGCCGCCGAGGACAACGGCCAGGGCAACACGGGCATCGCCGCAGGCAAGGCGAAGGTGATGAGCATTGGCGGCCTGTATGACGGGGCCGACCTGCTCACCAACTTCGAGCGCGGCGTGGACTACATCGTGAACATGAAGCAGAACCACGGCGCCAACATCCGCGCCCTCAACGCCAGCTTCGGTGACGAGTACCGCGACGCGGCCTCGCAGAAGCGCTGGACGGCGGCGGTGCAGAAGCTGGCGGACGCGGACATCCTGCTCGTCGCTGCGACGGCCAACGGCAACGGCAGCAACATGAACAACGTGGCGGACATGCCCGCCAACCTGGACCTGCCCAACGTCATCACCGTGGCGTCCATGGACCGCAACAACGACAAGCTGGCGCGCTTCTCCTCGCACGGCGACAAGGTGGTGGAGCTGGCCGCCGTGGGCGAGGACGTGCTGAGCACCGTGCCCGGCGGCGACTGGGAGAAGATGAGCGGCACCTCCATGGCCACCCCCACGGTGGCGGCCGCCGCGGCCCTGATGTTCGCCGCGAACCCGGACCTGACGGCCGCGCAGGTGCGCGACCTGCTGGTGAAGACGGTGGAGGTCGACCCGGACCTCAAGGGCAAGGTGAGCACCAGCGGCAAGCTGGACATCGCCGCCGCGGTGAAGGCCGCCACGGAGTTCGTCGCCACGCCGCCCACGACGGTCGCCGAGCGCTGATTCCCGGCGCGCCTCGCCCCAGAGGGTGAGTCCAAGGTCCCCGGTCGCCGCCAGCTTCGCGGCCCCGGGGACTTTTTTTGGGTCCGATTTGATTGCGCGCAATTTAATTGGGCCCTAGTCATAGGGCATGGCGCAGGACGCGGTGGCTGTCGGGGACGGGGTGGCCCGGTTGTTGGGGGCTGAACGGAGCGGGCCGGAAGTCGCGGCGAAGTGGCTCCCGCCGTTCCGTGTCGCCGCTATCTGAGTCCGCCGTTTCGTTTTTTCGAACCCGAGCAGGAATTCCAGGAGAGAGAACCATGGCCCCGGTCACGATTACGCCGCTGTACACCGCCCACGCCACCACCCACGGAGGCCGCAACGGCAAGGTCCAGTCGTCGGACAAGGTCATCGACCTGCCCCTGACGATGCCCAAGGAGCTGGGTGGTGCGGGTGGTGCGTCCACCAACCCCGAGCAGCTCTTCGCGGCGGGCTACTCGGCCTGCTTCGAGAGCGCGCTGCGGCTGGTGGCGGGCAAGGGTGGAAAGAAGCTGGGGCCCGAGGTGGGCATCACCGCGAACGTCACCATCGGCAAGACGCCGGACGGCGGCTTCGGGTTGGCGGTGGAGCTCCAGGGCATCCTCCCGGGCATTCCCCGCGACGAGGCGGAGAAGCTGATGCACGCGGCGCACGAGGTGTGCCCGTACTCGCGCGCCACGCGCGGCAACATCGACGTGAAGCTCTCCGTCGCGGAGTAGTGGAAGGTCCGTGCCGCCGCGGTGCGTGAGTGCACCGTGACGCGGCGGCGCGTGCGTGCTTCATCGTGTCGTCGTGGCGCGTGAGTCACCATGACGCGGCGGTACGTGCATGCTTCATCGTGTCGCCGTGGTGCGTGAGTCTGACCGTGCCGTGGCGGCACGTGCGTGCGCGGTTACGCAGAGGCACGTGCGTGCTCCGTTACGCAGCGGCGCGTGAGTCCACCGTGACGCAGTGGCATGTGAGTGCTCCATCGTGGTGCAGGCTGCTCCACTCTGGTGCGCGGGTGCTCCAGGCTGGCGCGGGTGCATCGGTTCCCCGTGTCGCTGCGGCCACGATGTGCATCGTGGTACTCGCGGGGTTTCCCCTAGAGTGGCCCGGGTGTCCGCGTGCTGGTGACACGCGAATGCGTCACGCCTCGACGCATCCCCTCTGCGCGACCCACCTGGCGCGCCCCGCACCGGCCCTCTGGCATGCCCCTTGAGGTCGGGTAGTGCTCGAAGGGGGGAAGTCAGCATGCGTGAGCGTCAGCTCATTCCGATGGAAATGGCAGGGGCGGCTGTGTCGGGGGCAGCGCGGATGTTGTTGGAGGAGCCCGACATCGAGGAGTTCTTCGGCTGGCTGCGACCGGAGGCGGGAGGCAATCCTCCAGGCCGGTGGAGCGCGGCGGAGGGCACGCGGTTGTTCGCGGTGGCGGAGCGAGGCTCGGGAATCATCGGGCTCGCGGCGCTGACGAACATCCGCCGGGAGGAGCGCTACGCGCGGGTGAGCTGCGCCATCGCGCCGGAGTATCGCCGGGAGGGCGTGGGGCGCTGGACGATGACGGAGCTCATCCGTCAGGGCGTGCGACTGGACGGGCTGCGCCACCTGGAGACCTGCGTGCGCGCGGGGCCCGGGACGTCGCTCCCGCTCATGGAGTCCCTGGGGTTCCGCGCGCTCGAGGTGCCGGGCTTTCCGCCGATGGAGGCCCAGCCCGGCGGCTACGTGTACCTGCGTTTGGAGCTACCCGCCGAGTCCCGCGAGTCCACCTCGCGGGCACAGCCCACCTCAGAACCGCTTCACCTCGGTGAGCACCTGCCTCGAATGCCGCGTCACCGTCCCGAAGCGGGCCAGTGACTCCGCGCGCAGGTGCTTCGCCGCGTCGCTGACCGTGTAGCGCTGGAAGTCCGCTTCACCGGCCAGCTCGAAGTGACACACGTACCGGGCCCACCCGTCCTTGGCGGGCTCGGTGTCGCGCCACTTGCGGCAGCCGAGGAACCCGGGCTCCCGCAGCACCTCGGGGACATGCGTCCCCTCGTGCCACCGGTTCCACGCGTCCTCGGCGCCGGGCTCCACTTCGATGACCACCGTGTAGAGCGCCGTCACGGCTGCCATGCACCAAAGCCCGTCAGCTTCGCGCCGCCCTGCGACTCACGCTTGCCCTTGGGCGAGACGCGATAGGTGAAGTCCGACAGCGGCTCGAAGCGCGCCTCGTGCGCCAGCCCGCCCAGCGTCTTCTCCCACGGGTCCGCGGCGTACGACTGCGTGCGCACCTGCTTCGCGTTCGCCGGTCCCTCCGTGGAGTCCACCTGGAGGGTCGGCACCCGCTTGGTGCCCACCGCCAGCGTCTCGCGCACGGCCGGCGCCGAGTGGGGGACGACCGGCGGCCACTGCTTGGGCTCCAGCCCCATCGAGATGAACGACAGCAGCACCTCCTCCAGCGGCTGCACGCTCGCCTGCGAGAAGTCCTGGCACGGCGCCTCATCCGTCGCGGGATTCACCGGCGCCTCCGTGCGCAGCACATGGCCGGCCTCCGCCGACTGACACGTGCGCAGCACCGTCTTCGCGCCGTCCACCTCCATCTCCCGGTCGAACCACGTGCCAGGGCCCAGCGGCCACTCCAGGTCCGGCGCCATGCCCGCGCCCTCCGCTCCCTGACGCATGGACACCAGCGTGAGCTGATGGCTGCCCGCGCCGCCGAAGCCCGACAGCGTGGTGCTCGCGTCGAGCAGCCCGTTCGTCAGGTACAGCGGCCCCGCGTCCACCGCGTACAGCCGGTTCTCCAGCGGACCATCCACGGGGCGATTGTCGCGCAGGTAACGTTTCGCCTCCCACGTGCGGCCAGCGGCCGTGGGCTGCTCCGTCGTCTCCGTGCCCTCACGCGCCACCTCCAATGGCCGCGAGGCGTCCACGCGCATGGGGAGCACCAGCCGACGTCCCAGCTTCGGCAGCGTCAACGGGCTGCCCGCATCGTCGAGGATGTCGAGCGTCAGCCACACGCGCGAGCCCTCCACCGCCGCCACCTCCAGCGTCAGCTTCCCCGCCGCCGCCGAGCCGCCCTGCGCCTCGCGGGGCGGCGTGCGAATCGCGGAGAACGAATAGACGACCCGGTCTCCCACCCGGGCGCGATGCCAGGGGGATTTCCCCTGCGTCGACGCGGGAGCTTCCGGCGCGGCCGTACCGGTGGGCGCCTCCGCCGCGCCGCCTTGCGTCACGGGCACGCCGTCGGTGGGACTCACGGCGCGCGGCTTCGTGCTCTCACAGCCGGCGCCAAGCGCCAGCGCCGCGCACATCAGCGCGGAACGGGACAGGAAGGTTGCGGTGGGCTTTCGCATTCGGGCGACACCTCGCGGGGCTTGAGCGCGGCATTGCGCGACCCCTGGCCGGGCTTGATACACCGGAGCGCAGGCTGTCCCCAACTTCCTGGAGTTCCATCGCTCATGGCCACGAACCTGCCCATCCGTCGCGTCGTCCTCTACAAGCATGGCGTCGGCTACTTCGAGCGTCGAGGCGGCGTCACGGGCAGCGACACGCTGCACCTGGACTTCAAGGCGCGCGACATGAACGACGTGCTGAAGTCGCTGACGGTGTTGGACTTGTCGGGCGGCTCGGTGTCGGCGGTGAGCTACGACTCCACCAAGCCGCTGGAGCAGCTGCTCTCGGAGGCCACCATCCGGATTCCGGAGGACGGCAGCCTCACGGCGCTGCTCGGTCAAATCAAGGGCGCGCGCGTGCGGGCGCGGGTGGGCGGCGGGCAGGTGGAGGGCGCCATCATCGGCCTGGAGTCGCTCGCGGTGGCGGCCGGGGAGACGAGCGTCGTGCGGCCCTTCCTCACGCTGCTGGTGGGCGCCTCGCTGCGCACCTTCGACGTGCTCGACATCGCGGAGCTGGAGTTCCTCGACGAGGCGGTACGCAAGGATTTGGAGTTCTACCTGTCCACGGTGCTGTCCTCGTACAAGAAGGACAGCAAGCGCATGTCCATCCTCACCTCCGGCGAGGGTGAGCGGGAGGTCTTCGTCAGCTACGTGCTGGAAGCGCCGGTGTGGAAGACCAGCTACCGCATCCTCCTGGACGAGGGCGAATCGCCGCTGCTCCAGGGCTGGGCGCTGGTGGACAACACGGGGGACGAGGACTGGGTGGACGTGTCGCTGGCGCTCGTCGCGGGCCTGCCGGTGTCCTTCGTGCACGACCTCTACAACCCCCGCTACATGAGGCGGCCGGTGGTGGAGGTGCACACGGAGGCCGCCGCCGCGCCGGTGATTCCGGAGGAGAGCTTCGGCGGCTCGGCGGACATGATGATGGAGAGCGAGGAGGCCATGCCGATGATGTCCGCGCCCGCGCCCGCCATGGCTCCAGGCCGCTCCAAGAAGATGCGCAAGGAGTCGAGCCTGGTGGGAGGCGCGACCCGTGGCGGTGGTGGCCCCCGGCTGCGCGAGGTGATGGAGCAGAGCAACCAGGTGACGACGCTGACGAAGGACGTGGGGGACCTCTTCGAGTACGGCGTGGACCGCCCGGTGACGGTGCACCGCAACCAGAGCGCGCTGGTGCCCATCCTCCACAAGCCCTTCGAGGGCCGCCGGGTGCTCCTCTACAACCGCACGACGCGCGAGAAGAACCCCATGGCCTGCATCGAGCTGAAGAACACCACGGGCCTGACGCTGGAGGGCGGGCCGGTGACGGTGACGGAGGACGAGCGGTACGTGGGCGAGGCGATGCTCGACACCATGAAGCCGCTGGACACGCGCTTCGTGCCGTACGCGGTGGAGCTGGGCTGCGTCGTCTCCGTGGAGGACACCACGGAGGACGGGCCGGTGTTCCGCGCGGTGGTGAGCCGGGGCTCGCTGGTGGTGGAGTACTTCCACGTCAAGCGCACGAAGTACCTGGTGCGCAACAAGGCGAAGCGGGCCCAGGTCCTCTACGTGGAGCACCCTCGCCAGGGCTGGGAGCTGGAGAAGGACATGCCCGCCCCCGCGGAGACGACGGACGGCTTCTGGCGCTTCAAGCGAGACCTCGCACCGGGCTCCCAGGATGAGCTGGTGGTGTCCGAGCGCACGCGCGGCCACCGGCAGTACTCCATCTCCAGCGCGGGCCCGGACGAGGTCGCCTTCTTCCTGTCGCAGCGCTACGTGGACGCGAAGATGGCGGACGCGCTGCGCGAGGTGATTGCCATCCGCGAGCGCGTGGCGGCGCTGACGCGCGACGAGCAGCAGCTCACCGCCGAGCGCGCCCAGCTCTTCAAGGACCAGGAGCGCATCCGCGCCAACATCGAGTCGCTCAAGAGCGGCGTGTCCCAGCGCGAGCTGGCCGAGCGCTTCGTGGCCAAGCTCAACGAGCAGGAGGACCGGCTGGAGGCCATCACCCGTGAGTTGGAGCGTCTGGCGAAGGAGCGGCAGTCGGCTCAAGAAGAGCTCAACCGCCGCGTCCAGTCGCTCAGCTCCGAAGCCGCCTTCTAGGCGGCGCTCACTTCTCCGTCGCGCGGTAGACCTCGTCGCCGCCCACGACTGTCAGGCGCACCTGGGCGCCTGGCAGCTCGGCGACGGGCGCGTCCACCGGGTCCACCGACAGCGCGACGAAGTCCGCGTCCATGCCGGGCTGCAGCCGGCCGCGCCGCGCCTCCGCGAAGGACGCGTACGCCGCGCCCACCGTGAAGCCCTCCAGGGCCTCCTCGCCGCTCAGCCGCTGGTCCGCGTACCAGCCATTCTCGGGCGTGCCGCGCGCGTCCTGCCGCGTGCGCGCCGCGTAGAGGCCCGCGAGCACGTCCGGCCGCTCCACCGGGAAGTCGCTGCCCAGCGCCAGCACCGCGCCGGAGGCCTTCAGGCGCTGCCACGCGTATGCGCCTCGAATCCGCTCGGCGCCCACGCGGGCCTCCGCCCAGGGCATGTCGCTGGTGGCGTGCGTGGGCTGCACGCTGGCCAGGAAGCCGCCGCGCCCCAGCCGGTCGATGTCCTCCAGCCGCATCACCTGCGCGTGCTCCACGCGGTGGCGGCCGTCCTGGGTGCCCGTGGCCTCGGCCGCGCGCGTCAGCGTGTCCAGCACCAGCGTGTTGGCGCGGTCTCCAATCGCATGCGTGCACACCTGGAAGCCCGCGGCCATGAAGGCCTTCACGCGCCGCTCGTACTCCTCCGGCGTCATCATCAACAGGCCCTTGTGCCCGGGCTCGTCGCTGTAGTCCTGGTGCAGCGCCGCGCCCCGGCTGCCCAGCGCGCCGTCCAGGCTGAGCTTCACCGCGCGCAGCGTGAGGCGCTCGCCCTGGTACGGGCCCTCGCGCAGGTACGTCTCGCGGTCCGGGCTCTGTCCATCCGCCATCGCGTAGACGCGCAGGGGCAGCTTGCCCTCCTTGTCCCAGCGCTTGAGGAGGCGGAAGGTGTGCAGGTCCATGCCCGCGTCGTGCACGCCGGTGAGGCCCGCGCGCGCCACCCGGGTGAGCGCCGCGGTGAGCTGTCCCGCGAGCTGCTCCTCCGTCAGCGGAGGCAGCACCGAGTAGACAAGGCCGATGGCGTTGTCCACGAGGATGCCGGTGGGCGAGCCATCCGCGCCGCGAAGAATCCGCCCGCCGTCCGGGTCCTTCGTGTCGCGGGTGACGCCCGCGCGCCGCAGGGCCTCGCTGTTGACCCACGCCGCATGTCCGTCGATGCGCATCAGCACCACCGGCACGCCGGGGTGCTTCGCATCCAAATCCTGCCGGGTGGGGAAGGCCTTGTCCGTCCAGTCGTTCTGGTCCCACCCCTGGCCGACGAGCCACTCGCCCTGGAAGGACGTGCTCGGCGCCGAGGCGACGCGCGCCACGGCCTCCTCCCTGGAGGTCGCCCCCAGCAGGCTCACCGTCGCCTCCCACTGACCCAGCACGGCCAGGTGGCCATGAGAGTCCGTCAGGCCCGGCACCACCGTGACCTCGCCCAGGTCCACCACGCGCGCGCCGGGGCCCGCGGCCGCGAGCACCTCGTCACGCGTGCCCGTGGCCAGCACCTTGCCCTCGCGCACCGCGAGCGCCTCGACCACGGGCCGCGCCGCGTCCAGCGTGCGGATTCGCCGCGCCACGTACACCGACGTGCCCGTGGTTTCGGAGCCCGGCGTGTTGCGCTTGCAGCCGCCAAGGGCCGAGAGAAGGAGCACCGCACCGAGGAGTCCGCCGAGTCGTCGCAGCATCGTTTCGCGCACCTGCCTGGGAGTCCGCCCCGAGCCTGGGACGGGCGCGACACTCTGGCGCACCCGCCCCGCGCGGGCCAGCGTCCGGCGTCCAACGCGCGGCGGCACGAAGGACTCCGCGTCCCTGCTCGCGGCGCCTAACGTGCGCGCCCATGGACTTTTCCACGCTCGCCTCCCTGTCCATTCCGCTGGCCTCGCTGCGCATGCAGGCGCTGGAGGCGGGGCCGACCGACGGGCCCCTCGTGTTGCTGCTGCACGGCTTCCCGGAGCTGTCGGAGAGCTGGCGCGAGGTGCTGCCGCTCTTGGGCGCGGCGGGCTACCACGCGGTGGCGCCGGACCTGCGCGGCTATGGCGGCACGGACCGGCCTCGCAAGGGCTACGATTTGGACACGCTGGCCGACGACGTCTACCAGCTCGCCCGCCACCTCCAGCCGGGGCGGCCCGTGCACCTGGTGGGACATGACTGGGGCGGCGGCATCGCCTACCACGTGGCGGCCATGCACCCGGACGTCGTGGCCACGCTGACGGTGGTGAACTGTCCCCACCCGTCCGTGCTGGCCCGACGCATCTGGCGGCCCGCGCAGCTCAAGCGCTCCTGGTACATGTTCTACTTCCAGCTCCCCTGGCTCCCGGAGCGCGCCCTGTCCGCCGAAGGGGGCCGGCGGGTGCCCGCGCTGATGCGCCGGGGCATGGCGAAGGGCGCCCAGGTGAGTGACGCGCGCCTGGCACCCTACGCCAGGAACCTGGCCCACCCGGACGCGGCCCGCGCCGCCGTGGACTACTACCGCGAGGCCCTGCGAGGACTCTTCACTCCGGGAGGGGCCAGGCGACTGCTCCGGAACTACCCGCGCATCCGCGCGCCCTTCCTCCTCGTCTGGGGGGAGGAGGACACCGCGCTCGGCCGCGAGCTGACGGTGGGGCTGGAGCCGTACTTCGAGCAGCCCCCGGAGGTGCGCTACCTGGCGGGCGTGGGCCACTTCCCGCCGCTGGAGGCGCCCGAGCGCGTGGCCTCGGAGGTTCTCGAACACCTGGAGCGCCAACCATCGGCCGCACCCCGAGCGAAGGCGGGTGGGGAAAAGATGGTTGCCCCACGCAAGCTTCCTGACCGGGGGACTTGACGGTGGGGGCGGGGGACTTGGCGGCGAGCCGGGGCGTGAGGGATGTTGCGCATCTCACGTTCCCTGGAGTCGTCATGAACCTGAACCTGTCCAAGTCCCGGCTCGGGCCCACCGCGCTGCTGGTCGTCGCCGCCCTCTGTCTGACCACTGCCGCGGGTTGCGCCGGCCGCCGCCGCGAGGCCTTCCTGCACGACAAGACGCGGACCCACGTGTACCGCAAGCCCATCGCCGAGGTGTGGCCGCAGGCGCTGGCCCTCCTCAAGGAGAAGGGCTACTCGCTGCGCGTGGGCACGCAGGGCTTCGAGGCGACCTCCGAGTGGCTGATGCACGGCGCCCCCTCGTCGCTGGGCACCACGCAGGTGCGCTACCACGTCAAGGGCACCGAGCGCGGCCCCGGCCAGTGCGCCATCGAGTTCCACAAGCAACTCGCCACGGAAACCAAGAGCGCGAGCTCCGGCGGCCGTTCCCAGGAGCTGAATGACCCGGGCGTCCGCGCCGACGGCGGCAACATCAACCGCGACGCGGAGATGGAGTGGGAGCTGCTGCAGAAGGTGGATGCCGAGTCCGCCGCGACGCTGCGCGCCGAGGCCGACAAGGTCCAGTAACGCTGCTTCCCCGTGAGCCGCCGCTGACGCGCGCTACTCGTCGCGCAGCGGCAGCTCCAGGGTGAGGCCGTCGTACGCCACTTCCAGCGGGCCCTTGTACTCCTCGCGCGCCTGCGTGAGCAGCTTCGCGGGGTCCGTGTCGTGGCGGCTGGACAGGTGGGTGAGAATCAGCCGCCGCGCCCCCGCCTCGCGCGCCACCCGTGCCGCCTCCCGGGCCGTGGAGTGGTGCGTCTCCTGCGCGCGCTCCTGCTCGTCGTCGGAGAAGGTGGACTCGTGGATGAGCAGGTCCGCGTCCTTCGACGCGTTGACCACCGCGGCGCACGGCCGCGTGTCCCCGGAGATGACCACCCGGCGTCCGGGACGAGGCGGGCCCAGCACGTCCGCGGGCGTCACCGTCCGCCCGTCCTCCAGCGTCACGGCCTCGCCCTTCTGGAGCTTGCCGAAGCTGGGGCCCGGGGGCACGCCCAATTCGCGCGCCTTCTCCACGTTGAAGCGCCCCGGTCGGCCATCCTCCACCAGCGCGTACGCCAGCGCGTTGATGCGGTGGTCCACGCCCACCACGTGCAGCGCGTAGCCGTCGCGGCGGATGACGTCGCCGTCCTTCACCTCGTGGATTTCGATGGGGAAGGACATGGCCTCCACGCCCAGGTGCACGGCCTGGTGCAGGAGGCGCCGCGCGGGGGGCGGGCCATACAGGTGGATGGCGTGCTCGCGCCCCATCATCCCCAGGGTGCGCAGGAAGCCGATGATTCCCAGGTAGTGGTCGGCGTGGAAGTGCGTGAAGAAGACCGCGTCCACCGTGAAGCCGGTGCCAAAGCGCACCATCTGCCGCTGGCTGCCCTCGCCGCAGTCGAACAGGAGCAGGTCCGTGTCCGCCTTCACGGCGAGCCCGGACAGGTTGCGGTGCAGGGTGGGCTGCGCGGCGGAGGTGCCGAGGAACGTGAGCTTGAGGAGGGACATGCCGGCACTTCCCACGCGAAGAGAGTCTCCCGCGCCACACCCACGGCGCGAGGCGCCATTTAGCAGGGTTTGGAGCCGCCCGTGTTATGAGGCCGCCGTCCCAGACCCCGCCATGCCTGAATCCCTGACGTTCGCTCCCACCCCCGACCCTCGCCGCGTGCGTGCCCCGGATGGACGCGTGCTCTCCGTGCCGGAGGGCTGGGCCCTCCTTCCCCCTGGTGACGCCGGCCTCACCCGCCGTGTGAAGGCCGCGGGCCCCACCTGGACGGTGGTGGAGAAGGTGGGCCGCAAGCTGTTCTCCCGAGGCGTGTGGGCCCCCGAGCCGCACATCCACCAGGCCCGCGCCGCGCTGGAGTCCGAGCGCGCCACGCCCGCCTACGCGAAGAAGCTGGCCGCCGGACGAGACCGCCGCGCCCGCGAGCAGGAGCAGTATGAGGTCGACTTCGCCAACGCCGTCCTGCGCTTCCTCGCCTTCTCTCCCGCGTGGCTGCCCCACGCCAAGCGCCTGGCCGTGCTCGTCGCGGCGCACGCCACGCCCGTGGGCAGCGGCACCGTGGCTCGCACGGAGCGCATCCCCGTGGAGCGCCGCGCGGAGGCCGCCGTCATCGCGTGGATGCGTCACCAGACGACGAGCTACGACAACCTGAAGATTGCCCGCGTGAAGGGCGCGCGGCGTGAGGTGCGCCGCGAGCTGGCGGAGATCTCCCGCGCCGTGCTGGACCTGCACCGTCGCGACGTGCCCCACGGGCCCACGGCATGTCCCCTCTGCACCGCCCTGATGAATGTGGGCGGTGGTGCGCGGCAGGGCTGATTCGGACGCCTGGACTGGAATGACGGGCGGGTTTCTGACCCGTCGGTCAGCCAGGTTGCGCCATTAATGACCGCCGGGTTAGTAACGGGTCCGCCATGCCGAGACCCGCTGACCCTCATGCCAGGGAAGCCTTGCTGAACGCAGCCCGGGCGGAGTTCGCCCGCAAGGGGCTGCGTGGGGCGCGCATCGAGGACATCACCGCCGCGTGCGGGCTGTCCAAGGGCGCCTTCTATCTGCACTTCTCCTCGAAGGAGGCGCTCTTCGGGGAGGTGCTGGCCCGGTTCGAGGCGCACCTGAACGAGGTGAACGGGCGTCGGATGGCGGCGGTGGAGCGCCACTTCCTCGGGCAGGGCGTGATGGGCTCGCGCGACAGGCTGGAGCGCAGCGAGCGCTATCGTCGGTTCGTCGAGCTGGAGACGGCGTTCGATTTGGAGTCGCTGGAGCTGATGTGGTCCTACCGCGACGTCGTCTCGGTGCTCGTCAGCGGCAGCCAGGGCACGCCCTTCGAGTCGCTGCTGTGGCAGATGACGGAGGCGCAGGTGGAGCGTGTCGCCGGGGACTTCCGGCGGATGCAGAGCGCGGGCGCGGCGGACCAGGAGATGGACGCGAAGCTGTTCGCCTCCGTCATCGTCGGCGCATACGTGCTGCTGTCCCAGCGCATGGTGCACCTGAAGGAGAAGCCAGACATGTCCGCTTGGGCATACACGCTCCAGCGCCTGTGTGAGGGCGGCACGCTGCCCCGCTTCGATGTCCCCGCGCCGGTGTCCGAGCCCGTTGTCTCCCGGGCCAAGCGCCCCACGACTTCCCAGCGCCGGCCTCCCGCCCGCGCGAAGACCCGTCACACCCCGAGGAAAAGCCCGTGAACTCCATCTGGAAACCTGCTGCCCCGCGCGCGCTCGCGGCGCTGGGTGTCGTCGTCACGGCGCTGTCGCTGCCCGCTTGTGGCAAGGCGGATGCTTCCTCCACGCCGGCCGCCGTCGCGAAGACGGACGCGGCGGTGCCCACGGTGAAGCTGGTCGCCACGCGCACGGTGCGCGCGGCGCCTCGGGAAGAGGTGACGGGCACGCTGTTCCCCGCGCAGGCGCTCCAGGTGGGCTTCGAGGTGGGTGGGCGGCTCGCCGCCGTGAAGCTGGGCAAGGGCGCGGCGGTGAAGAAGGGCGACGTGCTGGGGCAGCTCGACGTGGAGATTGTCGACGCGCAGGTGGCGCAGGCCCAGGCGGCGGTGGCCGCGGCGGAGGCTGGTTCGGTGATGGCGTCCGACGTGGCCTCGCGCAACGAGGCGCTCCAGAAGGAGGGCGGGGTGAGCGACTTGCAGAACCGCTCCAGCTCCGCGACGGCGGCGCAGGCGCGGGCGCAGCTCCTGGCCGCGCAGGCCCAGCTCGCGCAGGCGCGGGCGGCTCGGCGGCGGCATGACCTGCGAGCGCCCTTCTCGGGGACGCTCATCGACGCGCCCGAGCAGACGGGCGCCACGGTGGGGCCGGGCACGCCGCTGTTCAACCTGGAGAACCTGGACACGCTGCTGCTCCGCACGACGGTGTCGGAGTCGCTGCGCTCGCGACTGAAGCCCGGCGCGAAGGTGCGGGTGGAGTCGATTGGCGGCCCGGGTGTGTTCACCGAGGACGCGACGGTGCGCACCATCCTCCCCTCCGCGGACCCGGCCACGCGCCGGGTGCCAGTGGAGCTGTCGGTGCCCAACGCGGATGGCCGCTTCGTGGCGCACACGCTGGCGCGCGCGGTGTTGCTGTTGGGCGAGGACCAGGACGCGCGGGTGCTGCCGGGCACGGCGCTGTCGTCCTCCAACGGGGACCATGTCTTCGTGGTGGGCAGTGGCGGCGAGGTGAGCCGCGTGGACGTGCAGGTGCTGGAGCGACGTGAGCGCGAGGTGGTGGTGCTGGCCCGCTCGCCGTTCGAGTCCGTCATCGACCACCCCACGCCGGGCCTGTCACAGGGCTCGCGCGTCACCGTGAAGTGAGGGGGCGTCCATGTTCCTCAGCGACGTCTCCATTCGTCGGCCGGTGTTCACGGCCATGTTGTCGCTCTGCCTCATCGTCCTCGGATTGATGGGGTTGGGGCGCCTGGGCACGGACCTGTATCCGGACGTGTCCTTCCCCGTCGTCGTCGTCACCACCGTGTACAAGGGCGCCGGCCCGGGTGAAATCGAGACCCAGGTCGTCAAGCCCGTGGAGGACGCCGTCGCCGGCATCAGCGGCGTGGACAAGATTCACTCCTGGAGCCGGGAGAACCTGGGCACGGTGGTGGTGCAATTCACCCTGTCCACCAACGTGGACCGCGCGGTGCAGGAGGTGCGCGACAAGATTGCAGGCATCGCGAACAAGCTGCCGCAGACGGCGGATGCGCCGGTGGTGGGCCGCGTGGACCTCTCCGCGACGCCCATCCTCACGTACGCCGTGTCGGCGGACATGCCGTCGCAGTCGCTGCGCCGGCTCATCGACGACCGAATCAAGCCCGCGCTCGCGCAGTTGGAGGGCGCCGCCGAGGTGCGCATCACCGGTGGCGACACGCGCGAGATTCAAATCGACGTGGACCTGGACAAGGCGCGCTCGGCGGGGGTGTCGCCGCTGGACATCGCCCAGCGCGTGGGCGCGGAGAACCTGGACCTGCCGGCGGGGCGTCTGGCGCTGGGGGCCAGTGAGCTGACGGTGCGCTCCTTGGGTCAGTTCCGCGACGTGGATGAGATTCGCGCGCTGCCCGTGGCGCGCAGCCGGACGGGCTCGCAGGTGCGGCTGAGCGAAATCGCCACGGTGACGGACGGCGTGGCGGAGCGGCGCACGGTGGCGCGGCTCAACAGCCAGGACGCGGTCATCCTGGAGGTGGTGAAGCAGCCGGGCTCCAACACGGTGGCGGTGAGCGACGCGGTGAAGCAGGTGCTCAAGGAGATGGCGCCGGAGGTGGGGCAGGGCTTCACGGCCACGCTGCTCATCGACCAGTCGGAGCTCATCCGGGAGAACGCCCACGAGGTGTGGATTGCCCTCGTCTTCGGTGGCGCGATGGCGGTGCTCATCATCCTGATGTTCCTGTTGGACGGGCGCGGCACGTTCATCTCCTCGCTGGCGCTGCCCACGTCCGTCATCGGCACGTTCTTCGTGATGTACCTGCTGGACTACACGCTGAACCAGATGACGCTGCTGGGGTTGTCGCTGGCCATCGGTCTGCTCATCGACGACGCGGTGGTGGTGCGCGAGGCGATTACGCACCGGCTGGAGAAGGGCGAAGACCCGATGAGCGCGGCGGCCAACGGCACCAACGACGTGGGGCTCGCGGTGCTCGCGACGACGCTGTCGCTGGTGGCGGTGTTCGTGCCGGTGGCCTTCATGCCCGGAATCGTGGGGCAGTTCTTCAAGCAGTTCGGCATCACCATCTCCGCGGCGGTGCTCGTCTCGCTGTTCATCTCCTTCACGCTGGACCCGATGTTGTCGGCGCGGCTGGCGAAGAAGCGGGTGCCGGGAGCGGTCCACAAGGAGAACGCGGTGGCGGCCGGGCTGCGGAGCTTCCTGGACGGCACGGAGCGCGTCTACGCGCGCATCCTCGGCTGGGTGCTGGCGCACAAGTGGGCGACGACGGGAATCACCGTGGTGGTGCTGGTGCTGTCCTTCGGGGCGGCGAGCCGGCTGGGTGCGGAGTTCATCTCGCCGGAGGACCGCTCCCAGTTTCTGGTGGACTTGCAACTGCCGGACTCGTCGAGCCTGTCGGAGACGGAGGCGCGCACGGGAGAGGCGGAGGCGCTGTTGCGCAAGCTGCCGGAGGTCACGGCCATCTATTCCATCGTCGGCACCAACGGCGATGTGAACAAGGCGCGCCTGCGCGTGCTGACGGTGGGCAAGGGCGAGCGCACCAAGGGCATTCCCGTGTTGAAGGACGAGGCGCGCGCGCTGCTGACGCCGCTGGTGGCGACGCGGGTGAACCTGAGCGACCCGCCGACGATTGAGGGCCTGGGCGACTACTACCCCATCATGGTGCGCATCACCGGGCCGGACCTGACGCGGGTGAATCAGGAGGCGGAGCGCGTCGCGGGAATCCTGCGCGGGCTGAAGGGCACGGAGGACGTGCGGGTGGAGGCGAACCCGCCGAAGCCGGAGCTGCAGGTTCGCATCGACCGGGCGCGCGCGAGCGACGCGGACATCAACGCGGCGGGGCTCGCGACGCAGCTGCGGCTGGCCATCAGCGGCGACGTGGTGGCGAAGCTGCGCGAGGGGACGAACGAGACGGACATCCGCGTGCGGCTGGCGGAGCGCGACAGGAGCACGCCGGAGCGGGTGGCGCAGCTGGAGGTGTACACGCCTCGCGGGTTGCGGCCGGTGTCGGACCTGGCGCAGGTGGAGTTGAGAGACGGGCCGAGCGTCATCGAGCACGAGAACCGAGAGCGACAGATTGCGGTGTACTCGCAGCTCGCGAAGGGGGCGGCGCTGGGAGACATCGCGAAGGCGTTGAGGGAGCAGGTGAAGCTGTCACCGCTGCCGCCCGGCTATGCCATCGTCTACGACGGGCAGATGAAGAGCCTGGATGAACAGAATGAAGCCTTCAGCCTGGCGTTCGGGTTGGCGTTCGTCTTCATCTACATGGTGCTGGCGAGCCAGTTCGAGTCCTTCAAGCACCCGTTCACCATCATGGCGTCATTGCCGCTGGCGCTGGTGGGTGCGCTGCTGGGCCTGGTGGTGACGGGGTATCACCTGTCGATGGGCGCGATGATTGGCGTCATCCTGTTGATGGGATTGGTGACGAAGAACGCGATTCTGCTCATCGACGGTGCGTTGCAGCACTTGCGAGAGGGGGACTCGGTGGACGTGGCGCTGATGAAGGCGGGGCCACGGCGACTGCGTCCGATTCTGATGACGAGCGCGGCGATGGCGATTGGCATGGTGCCGACGGCGGTGGGCTCGGGGACGGGCTCGGAGTTCCGCGCGCCCATGGCCATCTCCGTGATTGGCGGCGTCATCACCTCCACGTTCCTGACGCTGCTGGTGGTGCCGGTGGTGTTCGCGGCGATGGAGAAGGTCAGGTTCTGGAAGACGCCGAAGGTGGAGGCGCCGCCCGTGACCGAAGAAGCCCCCGTGTCATCCGGACCCAGCCGGGCCGCGTGACGACGGCGCCGGGCCCGAGCGAGTGACTCGGGTCCGGTGTCCGCCGGTGGTTTCATCCGCCCGCGTACACCGGTGTCATCGCGTCGATGATGGCGTGCATGAGACTCTGTCCATCCGGAGTGTCCGGACACAGTCCTCCCCAGACGAGCGTGAGGCGGTCCGCCACCGGGCGCCAGTACATGCGTCCTCGCATGGCCACCGGCTCGTAGCTCTCCCGGCCGCCCGCGAGGTAGTCCTCCTCCGGCATTCCGAACACCGCGTAGTAGCTCAGGTCCGGCGAGTCCGCGTCCTCCGTGCGGTGCAGCCCGCTGGGAATCACGCAGGCCACGTCCGCGCTGTGCCACGCGCCCTGCCGGCCCGTCGTCACCTCGCGAACCTCGAAGCACATCCGCGACGCCGGACAGCCCAACTCCCCCGCCGTCAGGAAGTTGTAGTCCAGCCGCGGAATCTCCAGCATCTCCTCCACGTCCGGCCGCCCGTCACTCCGGAAACCCCACGGATTGCCGTCGCGCTTGTACGAACGCACCCCGTACGCGCCATAGAAGACGTTGTACCAGGGGCTGTGTGGATTGAAGTAGTCCGAGCACCCCGCGCCATCCGGGAAGTCCGCGATGGTGAACGCCACCAACAAGTCGAACAGCCGCTTGTTGTCGAACGCCAGGAACGGCTCGCGCGCCACCGCCCCAATCGAACCCCGGATGCGCGGCACCGGCGTCGCCACCCCCAGTTCCTCCAGGAAGTTCGTCTTGCCCGGCAACGGCGTCGCGTTCATGGCCATCACGGCCAGCTCTCGTTGTAGACCCATGGAATTCCGTACCCCGCTGCCACAGCTTAAGGGACCGGAGTACACTGGTGAACATGCCGGAGAAGCTCGTCTTCGAGCACACCTTCGAAGGCCTCTTCGTTCGCGGACTCGCGGGACGTGTCACGCCGGCCCTGCGAGCCCGGCTGCGCGAGGTGGGCCTGGACCTGGAGAACAAGCTCCAGCCCGCCTACGTCTTCGACACGTGGTGCTCCGCCGTCCGCGTCGCCGCCCAGGAGCTCCACCCGGATGTATCAGCGGAGGTCGCCTACTCCCTGCTCGGCGAGCGCATGGTGGACGGATACCGCGAGACGGTGATGGGCCGCGCCCTCTTCAGCGTCATCCAGCTTTTGGGCCCTCGCCGGGGCGTGGGCCGCGCACGGCAGATGTTCCGCTCCGGCAACAACTACACCGAGGCCCGCGTCGACGACGTGTCCACCACCGAGGTCGACCTCTGGATGAACGAGGCCGGCCCCATCCGCTACTTCACCCAGGGCGCCGTGCTCGCGGGCCTGCGCGCCACCGGCGCCATCCAGCCCGTCGTCACCGTGCGCGACTTCACCACCGCCGATGTCACCTACCGCTGCACCTGGCGCGATGGGCTCGGCGCCTGAGTCGTCCACCGGGCCGGGCTTGCTCGCCGTGGACCTGGGCCTGCGCTCGGGCCTGTCCCTCTACGGCCGCGACGGCCGCCTGCGCACGTACCGCTCCCAGAACTTCGGCAGCCAGTCCCGGCTGAAGCGTGCCGTGCCCGCCGTGCTCGCGGACACCAGCCCCCTGGCCTTCCTGGTGCTGGAGGGCGGCGGGCCCGTCGCCGACGTCTGGGAGCGCGAGGCCGCCCGCCGCGCGCTGCCCGTGCTGCGCGTCTCCGCCGAGGACTGGCGCGAGCGGCTGCTCTACGCCCGCGAGCAGCGCAGCGGCGGCCAGGCCAAGGACGCCGCGGATGGTCTCGCCCGAAAGGTCATCGCCTGGTCCCACGCCCCCAGGCCCACCTCGCTGCGCCATGACGCCGCGGAGGCCATCCTCCTGGGCCTGTGGGGCGTGCTGGAGGTGGGCTGGCTTGCCCAGGTGCCCACGGAGGTGCGGGCTCGCTAGGGAGGCCCTCGCGCCTCGCGAGGCCGTCTCCTGCTGGGCTTGTGGGGCGTGCCGGCTTGCCCAGGTGCCCGCGGAGGTGCGGACTCGCTAACCCCCTTCAGGGTAGTCCGTTAAGGCTCAGCCCAGCACGGCGGAAGAAGGCGGCAAGGGTTTGGTGGCGGAGCCCCAGGCGGAGGAAGCTCGCACGCTGAAGTTGCCCCGGTTTCGTGGAGTCCCACCCGCTGTGCGAAAAGGGTCCCACGATGCCGAAGTCACGCCCCCCATACCCGCCGGAGTTCCGTGAGCGGGTCGTCGAGCTGATGAAGGCCGGC
>Ga0126314_10000043_pt1 | contig 75812 bp, 59 predicted proteins | sample Plot105B_FD_92535 | JGI IMG/M metagenome (GOLD analysis project Ga0126314, IMG submission 92535) | Serpentine soil microbial communities from UC McLaughlin Reserve, CA, USA - Plot105B | ecosystem: Environmental > Terrestrial > Soil > Grasslands | place: USA: UC McLaughlin Reserve, Lake County... | reverse complement strand
CGGCTGCACGCCGCCGCTCCTCCAACTGCTGCGACGTCCAGTGCTTGGGCTGCCACGCCATGGCCTACCTCCTCCATGGCGTAACCCTCCCGCCCTTAATCAACTTCCCTGAAGGGGGTTAGACTCGCGGGAAGCACCCGGGCGGGGCTATCCTCGTCCGTGGTGACGCTGACCCGGAAGCTCGTTCTCGCCTTCATGGCGCTCGCAGGCGCGTCGCTCGTCGCGGCGCTCGTGATCACTACGATCGTGGTGAGGGTCGCCGCGAAGCAGAAGATCGCCAACGACCTGGAGCGCACGCTGGATGACTTCCAGCGGCTCGCTCGCGCCAGGCAGGTACTCATTCGCGATGTGGCCGAGGCACGAACGATGGACCGCTCCTTCAAGGAGATGTCCCTGTCGGTCAACTCCCAGGACGCCCAGGCAGGGCTCGGAGAAGAGACGTCGGAGACCGACGGCATCGACTATGCGCGCGCCGTCATCAAGTCCGCCGACACGGACGCATTCGGGGGCGAGCTGCCGTGGGCCTTCTTCAATGCGAGCGGGCGGCTGGTCTACACGCGCGCGGACGTGGAGCAACTGGGGGACAAGCCGCTGGGGCTGCCCCTGGTGGACACCGCTCTGAAGACCGGGCCCACGTCGGCGCTGTGGTCTCCTGCTCAGTTGCGTGCCCTGCCCTTCACGTTCATCTCTCCGAAGCAACTGCGCGAGGGAGACCTGCTGCTCGTCCATGCCCAGCCCGCCTATGGAGCGGCGCACGAGGAGTCGGAGCCGGAGCCGGAGCGGAAGCGGGTGGGCGTGGTGCTATCCGGCCAGTGGGTGACGGACGTGCTGCTGGTGCTGGAGGACCCGATAGCATCGGGTCCTCGGGAAGCAGACACCCAGCCCCGCTTCGCCGTGCGCGCGGAGGATGGAGCCATGGCCTCTCAGCTCCCGTTGGAGAGGCGACTGGACGGTCCGGACCTGGAGGCCGGGCAGGTGCGCGACATCTACCTGGGCGACACGCTCTATCTGGTTCGCGAGGGGACGCTGTTCGGCGTGGACAAGTCCCCCCTGGGGCAGGTGTTCGTCCTGAGGGACTTCGACGCGGAAATCACTCCCATCCTCGAGCCCATCTGGCGCGGGCTGATACGCGCGGCCGTGGGCATCACGCTGTTCGCGCTGGCGGCGGCCTTCTTCCTCGCGCGCGGGCTGGCCTCGCCGCTGGTGGAGTTGGAGGCGGCGGCGAGGCGCGTGCGACTGGGAGACCTCACCGTCGAGGTCCCCGTGCGCGGCACCGACGAGGTGGGCCGGGTGGCGCAGTCCTTCAACGAGATGGTCAGCGGCTTGAGACAGCGGGACCAGATAAAGGGCCTCTTCAAGCGCTACCTCGCGCCGCAGGTGGTGGACGAGCTGCTCAAGCATCCGGAGAAGGCGGCCCCGGGTGGCGAGCGGAAGCTGCTCACGGTCCTCTTCAGTGACCTGGTCGGCTTCACCTCGATGAGCGAGCAGCTCAGCCCGGAAGAGCTGGTCGCGCTGCTCAACACCTACTTCGAGCAGGCGACGGGGGTGCTGACGCTGCATGGGGCCACGCTCGACAAGTTCATCGGCGACGCCATCATGTGCTTCTGGAATGCGCCGCTTCCGCTGGAGGACCACGCCGCGCGCGCGTGCCTCACCGCGCTGGACCTGCTCGCGGTGGTGGACCGCCTGTCTCCGGTGTTCGAGGCGCGCGGGCTGCCGCGACTCGACTGCCGCATCGGCATCAACACGGGCCACGCGGTGGCGGGCAACCTGGGCTCCAGCGCGGCCCAGGACTACACCGTCATCGGCGACACGGTGAACCTCGCCTCACGGCTGGAGGGCGCCGCCAAGGTCTACGGCACCCGGACGCTCGTCTCCGAGGACACGCTGCTCGCCGCAGGCGGCGTGGTGCTGGCGCGCGAGCTGGACCTGCTGCGCGTCAAGGGCAAGCAGCAGCCCGTCCGTGTGTTCGAGCTCGTGGGCCCTGCGGACACGGTGCCCGCGCCGCACCTCGCCCGCTTCGCCGAGGGACTCGCGCTGTACCGGTCCCAACGTTTCACCGAAGCGCGCGCGGCGTTCCTCGCCTCGCCGGAGGACCCTCCCTCCCAGCGCTTCGCCGCGCGGTGCGACGCCCTGCTCGTGACGCCTCCTCCCGAGAACTGGGACGGCGTCTTCACGCTCGACAGCAAGTAGCGCGCTGTCAGGCGCGGCACACCGGCACCTCCCTTCCGTCTGCTTCCCGTCCGGCCCTCCGGTCCTAGATTCGACCAGGGCGGGGCACGGGCCACGGGGTCGAGGGACGCGGATGAGCCTGGAGAATTGGGTCGTGCTCATCCCACCCCTCTGCTGGGGCCTGCAGCCATTGCTCGTCGCGAAGGTGGGTGGGCTGCCCAAGCAGCAGGTCATGGGGAGCACCCTCGGCGCGCTGGCGCTGGCGCTGGTCGCGATGTGCTTCATCTCCCCCCACCTCTCGCGCACCGTGGTGCTCGCGGGGTTCGCGTCCGGCGCGTGCTGCGCGCTGGGACAGACGAACCAGTTTCGCTGCTTCACCCTGCTCGGGGTGTCGACGGCCATGCCGGCCATCGTCTGTCTTCAATTGCTGGGGACGTCGCTGATAGGCGTCTTCGTCTTCCACGAGTGGAGGACCGCCGCGAAGATGACGCTGGGCTTCTCGGGGCTCGTCATCGTGATGCTCGGCGTGGCGATGACGTCCTTCAAGGAGCACCGGGACACGTCCCATCAGTCCACCCGGCTCGCCAGCGTCGGCCCCCTGCTGCTCTGCGGCGCGGGACTGGTGGCCTACGTCATCATCCCCAAGTGGTTCGGCATCAACGGCTGGGACGCCATCTTCCCCCAGGCCCTCGGGCTGGTGACGGGCGCCTTCCTGCTGTCGCTCCGAGGTGAGGGCAGGCCCTTCGTGAAGAAGACCTGGCTGAACATCGTTCCCGGCCTCATCTGGGCCACGGGCAACCTGGCGCTGCTGCTGGCGGACGAGCGCGTCGGCGTCACCACCGGATTCACCGTCTCGCAGATGGGCGTCATCCTCTCCACGCTCGGCGGCGTCTTCCTGCTGAAGGAGCACAAGACGCGCAAGGAGCTGGTGCTCGTCTTCATCGGCATCGCCCTGGTGATTTCCGGAGGCGTCATGGTGGGACAGGCCCGGGCCTGACTTCAGGTGACGCTCAGGCGGAGGCCTCCTCCATCGACGACCCACTGGATGAAGGCCTCGGAGTACCCCGGCAGCGCGTCTGGGACTGCCCGGAAGTGCGCTGACCCGCCTCCGGGGGCGCGGCTCGACGAGCGACCCCGGCCGTGGTTAGTGGGGCCGCATGATTGTCCGTCCGCGAATGCACTGGCTTCGCATGCTGTTCGTCTGGCGCGGCTCGGTGGCCCCGCGCATCCTTCCCCGACTGGGCTTCTTCCTGGCGCTCGCCTGCGTGGCCGTGGCCACCGGTCCCCACCCCTTCCACCTGAAGGAAGGCCCCCTGGGCCTGCTGGGCGTGGCGCTGGCCATCTTCCTCGGCTTCCGCAACAGCACCGCGTATGACCGCTTCTGGGAGGGCCGCAAGCTGTGGGGCTCGCTGCTGATTGTCTCGCGCTCCTTCATGCGACAAGCCCTCACACTCCCCTCCCCCGCGCTCTCACTGGAGGAGCGGCGCGAGGTGACGGACCTGCTCCGTGCCCTGCCCGTGACGCTGAACCACCAGCTTCGCGGCACCCAGGTGCCACTCGACACCCTGACCGCTGGAGTGCGCGAGCGCGTGGTCGCCGCGGAGCACCGTCCCGCCAGGGTCGTCCTGGGGCTCGCCGAGTGGGTCGCCCGCCTGAGGCACCAGGGCCGCCTGGGCGAGCTGCTCGTGACCTCGTTCGACGACAACCTGGACCGGCTCTCGGAGGTCCTTGGCGGGTGCGAGCGCATCGCCGGGACGCCCATCCCCTATGTCTACAGCGTGATGCTGCACCGCACGGTGTACATCTACGCCCTGCTGCTGCCCTTCGCCCTGACGGGCAGCCTGGGCTGGTCCACGCCGCTCGTGTCGGTCTTCGTCTCCTACACCTTCATCGCGCTCGACACGGTGACGGCGGAGCTGGAGGACCCCTTCGGCACCGAGCCCAATGACTTGCCGCTGGACGCCATGACGCGCGCCATCGAGCGCTCGGTCATGGACCTGTCCGGAGAGCCGCTCCCCCCTCCCCTTCTCCCGGACAAGGATTTCGTGCTCACCTGAGCCCTCGCGCGTTTTTTCACTGCGAGTCCCCGCCTCACCATATTACGCTCATCATACGTCACGCGGGAGCTGAACCATGCAGTTGAAGAGCGCGGTCCCCTTGAGCACGGAAGCCAGCAGCGAGCGCGGGACGCCCCCAGCCCCCGGAGGCGCGAGCGGCATCCGGGAGGCGCTGCTGCACGCGCCCATCCTCCCGACGCTCTTGAAGCTGGCGGTGCCCACCACGGTGGTGCTGGTGGCGCAGGCGTTCGTCGGGGTGGCGGAGACCTGGTACGTGAGCTTCCTCGGCACGGACGCCCTGGCCGGGGTGTCGCTGGTGTTCCCCATCTTCATGTTGATGACGATGATGTCCAACGGCGGCATCGGAAGCGGCGTGGCGTCCGCGATTGCCCGGGCGGTGGGGGCGAACCGGCGCGAGGACGCGGACGCGCTGGTGTGGCACGCGGTGGTGATGGCGCTAGGGCTGGGACTGGCCTCCATGCTGCTCGCGTGGCTCTTCGGCCCCCTGCTCTACCGGACGCTGGGCGGTTCTGGAGGCGCGCTGGACGCGGCGGTCCGGTACTCGAACTATCTGTTCGCGGGCGCCATCCCCTTCTGGGTCGTCAACCTGCTCGCGGCCGGGCTGCGGGGAGCGGGCAACGTCAAGCTGCCAGCGACGGTGACGCTGGTGGGCGCGGGCATCCTCGTCATCATCTCCCCCGCGCTCATCTTCGGCGTCGGGCCCTTGCCCGCGCTGGGCATCGCGGGCGCGGGGCTGGCCATGGTGCTGTTCTACGTGGGCGCCGCGCTCTTCCTGCTGCGACACCTGGCATCGGGCCGCACCACGCTGCGCCTGGCCCCGGTGCGCCTGGAGGCGCGCCTGATTCGGGACATCCTGCGCGTGGGCCTGCCCACGGCGCTGAGCGCGGTGCAGCCCAATCTGACGGTCATCATCGTCACGGGCGCGGTGGGCCTGTTCGGCGTGGAGGCGCTGGCGGGCTACGGCATGGCGTCCCGGCTCGACTACCTGCTCGTGCCGCTGCTCTTCGGCCTGGGCACGGCGGTGCTCACCATGGTCGGCACCAACGCGGGCGCGGGAAACTTCGAGCGCGTCCGGCGCACGGCGTGGGTGGGCGGCTGGCTGGGCTTCGCGGTGGCGGGCTCCATTGGACTCCTCGCCGCCGTGGCGCCGAATGTGTGGCTGCACCTCTTCAGCAAGGACGAGGCGGTGCTGGCGCCGGGCCTGCTGTACCTGCGCATCGTCGCGCCGTTCTACGGCCTGCTGGGGCTGGGCTTCGTGCTGGGCTTCGCCGCCCAGGGCGTGGCGCGCGTCTTCTGGCCCGTGCTCGCGGGCACCGCGCGCATGGTCGTCGCCGCGGGGGTGGGCTGGGTCGCCGTCGTGTACTTCGGCGCGGGGCTGCCCATGCTGTTCGCGCTCGTCTCCGCGGCGCTCGTGGCGTTCGCCGGGGTGACGGTGGCGGCCACCCTCGCGGGGGCCATCTTCCGCGAGGGGCCGAAGTAGGCCCCCCTTTCGAGGGGCCTCCGCTCCGGACGACTATGCGCTGACGACTTGCTTCGCCAGCAGGCGCACCAGCGGCACGTCGGAGGTGACGAACGGGCGCGCGAGCTCGCGGCCCGACTCCGGGTGACGCCGCAGCGCCAGGAGCGTCCAGGCCAGCAGCGCGTACCCCTTGTAGCCCGTCCAGTACTGGGAGGAGCGCGCCTCCCACTGCGTCAGCACGCCCGTCACCAGCTCGCGCAGGTTCGCCAGCGCCTCCTCGCGCCGGGCGCCCTCGGTGAGCTCCGCCAGCGCGACCTCCAGCATCACCTGGCCCGACGTCATCACCGTCAGCCCTCCCACCTCACCGAAGAGCCGGGCGATGGAGTTCTGGACCTTCTTCTTGTCCAGGTCGATGTAGAAACCTTTCGAGAAGCGATTGCTCTCGAGCAGCCCGAGCGCCTTCTCACGCGACGCGGGGTCGGCGCTCGCGGCGAGCCGACCGAGCGCGAAGCACGCCGCGGGGGATTCGGAGAGCGACCACGGCTTCTCGAAGCGCGCCAGAAGGGGTGCCAGCGCCCGGGCCTCCCCCACCGCGCCCAGCGCGTAGCGGACAGCCTCCGAGAAGGCGATGGGCGCCTCCTTGCCCACGTCGTCCACCGACCGCTCCAGATACCGCCGCAGCACATCACCGACAGCCGGGTCGCCCAGCTCACCGAGCGCGAAGACGAGCGCGCCGAGCAGCTTGTTGCGCTCCGAGTCCCCGTCCTTCGGCGGCAGCATGCGCAGCAGCGTCAGCAGGTGCTTCGTGTTCGCCTTGTCTCCCACGGATTGGATGAGGCGGATGAAGGGGTGGCGCTTGAGGTGGAAGCGGTCCTCGGCGAACGCCGCGTCACGGACGAGTTCGACGGCGCGAGGCTCGGCCCACTCCGCGAGCACCTCCAGCGCGATGACGTCCTCGGCATCCTGCCCGAACCGGGCGAGGGAGATGAGCAACGGCACCGCGCGGCGGTCCCCATCCGCGATGAGCTCATTGATGACGCCTTCATCGCGATAACCCTCCTCGTCCTTCCACGTCGACATGAGGGTGATGGTGGGCGCCATGGACGGGTCCTCCGCGTAGGCCTTCTGGACGGCGTCGCCGAGCGCGGGGTCATTCACCGCCTCCCAGGCGAGCGCGTCGAGCCGTCCCTCTCGCACGGCGCTCGCGACCTTCGCCTCCGCCTCCGCGGCGGCCTTCGCCCACGCGCGCTCACGCGCCTCTTCGTCCCACAGCCCCAGGCCCATCACCCGCTGCCGCAGGGCCTGGAGGTCGGAGATGAGGCCCAGTTGCTTGCGGCCCGCGCGAAGCTCCTCCATCAACGCGACCAGGTCCTTCACCAGGGGCGCCTCACTCAGCCGACACAGCTCCAGGGACTGCGTGAGCCGCGCCTCGTCACCAGCGAAGAAGCTCGCCATGCAGAAGTAGAAGGCCGCGGGGGGATACGTCTTGAAGCGCTCCGCGCTCTTGGCCAGCCCCTCCTCGGTGAGCGGCGGGTTCAGGTTGACGACGAAGGCCCTGCGCACCTCCTCATCGGACGCGCCCACCTCCATGAGCAACTTCTCCAGCCAGCCCGCCCGGAGGTCGTTGTTGAAGGCCGGCATGTTCTGGGCGACGTAGGGCTTCACCTCCGCCAGGACGTCCTCGAAGCCCAGCGTCCCGACGCGCTTGTCCAGCTTCCGCAGAGCCGCCTGGAACGTCTCCGCATCCACCTCACCCAGCGCCTGAGCCCGCACGAGCGCGGCGCGGAAGACGAGGGCATCGAGGTCCTCGGCCTGCGGCTCCTCGATGCCATCCGTCTCATGGTTGTAGAGGTAGATTTGCGCGCGAGCATCTCCACGCTGGGGCTCGCGGGCATACAGCCAGAGGTCTCCCGAGGACGTGGCGCCCATCTCGACAAAGCCACCCGAGAGCTCCTTCCAGAGCGGCCGGTAGCCCTGGGCCGCGACGATGCGCTGCTCCATGAGGTTCCCGGTCGTCGTCCGCGGAGCATCCGAGCCAAGCGTGAGTTCCGCGAGCTGCGGGGGCTCCAGCTCCTCGAGTGGCTTCAAGAGCTGGGTCAGGTCCTTGGGCAACGGCTGCCCCCAGGACGCGAACGCATCGCTGATGGAGGCACCGCGCGACCACGGCTTCTTTCCAGCCGAGTGCTTTTCAACGAACGACGGCCACTCCGTTCCCAGGAACTTACCGACCTGGCTCCACGCGGCCGCCACAGGGGATTCACTCGATGTGGACTTCTTCTTGCTCGCCATGCGCGGCAAGTTACCAGCGCCCCGAAGCCCTCAGTTGTCCAATGTGCGGCCCCCTTTCTCGCCATGGTAGGTTGCCTCGCGGCATGGCTTCCATCCGTAACTCGGTTACCAGGAATTTCTCGGCACATCTGTTCCTCCTCGCCTGGCTCCCATGGCTCATGGGCGCGGCACCCGCGCCGGCTGACGCGGTGGCCGATTCCCTCGTGGGAATCTGGGGAAGTGAGCAGGTCCTGGGGCCGCAGGTCCGAGGCGAGCTGACGCTGACACGCGGGGAGAACACCTGGCGCGCGCGCATCGCGGGCTTCGACGTGCCGGTGCGCCAGGAGGGGAAGGCGCTCTCGTTCATCCTCCCCGGCGGCCAGGGCGAGCTGCGCGCGCGGCTCACGGAGGACCGGGCGCGCATCGTCGGGCACTGGATTCAGCCGCGCGTGCGCACCAGCGGCATGAAGTTCGCCACGCCGGTGGAGCTGCGCGCCCTCCAGGCCCAGGTCTGGCGTGGGACGGTGGCGCCCCTGGAGGACCGCTTCTCGCTGTACCTGGTCGTCCAGAAGGAGGCCGACGGCACGCTGAGCGCCTTCATTCGCAATCCCGAACGCAACTTCGGCAACAGGCTGCTGTTTCGCGTCAGCGTCCAGGACGGCCTCATCAAGCTGGTCGCCACGAAGGGGACGACGCGCCTGGAGGGGCGCTTCGACGCCCAGGCCCGACAGCTGTCCTTGTTCTTCCCGCCGTTGGACGCCACGTTCGACTTCACCCCGCGCGGGCGCGACCAGGCCGTGGGCCTCTACCCGCGCACGCCGGCGGCGGGCACGTATGTGTATGAGAAGCCCATCGCGGAGCGGGACGGCTGGACGACGGCTTCGCCCGGCGACGTCGGCATGGACATCGAGCCCCTGCGTGAGCTCATGCAAAGCATCCTGGACCAGCAGCCCGGTCCAGACGCGGCGCCCGCCATCCAGGGGCTCCTCATCGCGCGTCGGGGCAAGCTGGTGCTCGAGGAGTACTTCCACGGCTTCGACAAGGAGCGGCCCCATGACCTGCGCTCCGCGGCCAAGACGTATGCGCCGCTCTTGCTGGGCATCGCGCTGGACCAGGGCGCGCCCTTCACCGTCGACACGCCCGTGGTCTCCCTGTTCCCCGAGTACAAGGGGAAGCTGGCCCACCTGGACGCGCGCAAGCGCAAGCTCACCGTCGAAAACCTGATGACCATGTCCACGGGCCTCGCGTGTGACGACGATGACGAGGCCTCTCCGGGCAACGAGGAGCGGCTCGATGACACGGTGCCCGACTGGTACAAGTACACGTTGGATTTGCCGATGGTGCGCGCGCCGGGCGAGAAGGGCGTGTACTGCTCGGCGAACATCAACCTGGTGGGCGGCGTGCTCAGCAAGGCCACGCGCACCTGGATACCGGAGTTCTTCACCCGCTACGTCGCCGAGCCGCTCCAACTGCGCGGCTACCATCTGGACCTGATGCCTTCAGGGGAGCAGTACCTGGGAGGCGGCATCTTCATGCGGCCCCGCGACGCGCTGAAGCTGGGGCAGCTCTACCTCTCCGGCGGCGTGTGGAACGAGCGGCGCATCGTCAGCCAGCGCTGGGTCGAGCGCTCCACGGCACTCCACGCGACGATGGAGCCTGGGAGGACCTATGGCTATGCGTGGTGGCGCCACGAGCTGCGCGTGGGCGACCGCGTGTATTCCGAGTACGAGGCCAGCGGCAACGGCGGGCAGCTGGTGATGGTCGTCCCCGAGCTGGACCTCGTGGTGATGTTCACCGCGGGCAACTACAACCACGTGGGCCTCTGGAGGAAGTTCCGCGAGGAGCTGCTCCCCCGGTTCATCCTCCGCGCGGTGCCCCCGCCGCCGCCAGGCCGTAGTCCAGGCGGAACGCGTCCGTGAGCCACTCCGCGAGCTGCGCCCGGTGGGGCGCGAGGTCCAGCTGAAGCGACTTCTCGCGCACCCGCTCACGCACGCGCGTCATCACCTCGCCGCAGTCACGCTCCTCCACCAGCTTCCCACCCTCGAAGAGCAGCTCCTGGATGCGCTTGCTGCTCCAGGCGGGGTGCAGTCCGTCGTGGTAGGGCACCCCTCGGGTGAAGCCGTCCACCACCAGCAGCCCCCCGGTGAAGGCCACGGGGGCGCGCAGGCGCGTGTAGACGACGCGCTCGTGCGTCTCGCTGAGGTAGCTGGGGAGCTGACCGGACAGCAGCGTGCCACGACCCTCCTGGACGGCCTGCTCCTCCTCCGCCGTCAGGCCGATGCGCAGCTCCTCCAACTGGAGCCGCTTGTCTGCGACGCGGTAGAGGCAGAGGAAGCCGCGCTGGCAGGCCGTCGACAGGGCTCGGGGCGTCAGCCCATGGGCGGAGGGCTCGAACAGACCCGAGCCACGGACACCCGCGAGCTCGAAGGCGTGCTTGCGGTATTCGACGGTGTCGCGGAGCTGAGCGGTCATGGTGGTGCCTTCGCTGAAGAGAGTCACCTACAGCGTACCCCAGACCACCCCCGAAACGCGGGCTCCATGGCCCGGATGTTGACGAGGTCGCCTGGAAAGTGGGTGGGGAAGGCAGGACACCGCGCGAGCAGGCGGGCGCAGGTCTCCCTCTCGACTTTGGGTCGAGCCTCGCCAGGATGAGGGAACCGCTCTTCACGAGGCGGCCACACGTCTGGTTGAGAAAGGATTCGACATGAACTCCCGCTCCATTCCCGTGTTCCTGCTGGGTGCCGCGCTGCTCGGAGGCTGTGGAGGTCCCGAAACGCCCCTCTCCACCGCGGAGGAGGAAGGCGCGCTGGTGCCCGCGGTCCGCACGGAGACCGGTGGCGCCGCCGCCGGCAACGTCACGGCCAGCGCGGTGTGTGACAACGTGGCGACCTGGGACCCGGCGTGGGCGAGCTTCGAGGACCAGGTGCTCACGCTCGTCAACCAGCGCCGAGCCGCGGGCGCCGTCTGTGGAACGACGTCGTACGCCGCAACCGCCGCGCTCACGCACAACGCCAGCTTGCGGTGCGCGGCGCGCAGACACTCCAAGGACATGGGCACCAACAACTTCATGAGCCACACCGGCTCGAACGGCTCCACGCCGTGGCAGCGCATCACCGCCACGGGCTACACCTACCGGCGCGCCGCGGAGAACGTCGCGGCCGGGTACGCCACGCCAGCGGCGGTGGTCAACGGCTGGATGACCAGCAGCGGGCACTGCGCCAACATCATGAACCCGCTGCTCGTGCACATCGGCATCGGCTACTTCAATGCTCCCGGCAGCACCTACCGGCACTACTGGACCCAGGACTTCGGCACGCCCTGAAATGAGGCGCTTCGCCGTGGGCATCAGCTCGCCCACGGCGGCTCGCCGCTTCGCGGAAAACACCCTGGCTTCAGCGCCCCGACGCCTGCGCATCCACGGCGGCCAGCTCCTCCTTGCCGAGCTTCACCTCCGCGCCCGCGAGGTTCTCCTCCAGGTGCTTCACGGAGGAGGTGCCCGGAATCGGCAGCATCACCGGCGAGCGAGCCAGCAGCCATGCGAGGGCAATCTGCGCGGGCGTGGACTGGTGCTTCTTCGCCACCGAGTCGAGCGCGCCGCCGGGCTTCGCCAGTCCACCCGTGGCCAGCGGGAACCAGGGGATGAAGCCCAGCTTCTCCTTCTCGCAGTAGTCGAGCACCTTCTCGTGCACGCGGTCCGTGAGGTTGTAGCGGTTCTGCACCGACACCACGTCCACCACCTTGCGGGCCCGCTCGATTTCCTCCACGGAGACTTCCGACAGGCCGATGTGGCGAATCTTCCCTTCCTTCTGGAGCGCCTTCAGCTCGCCCAGGGACTCCTCCACGGGGACCTTCGGGTCGATGCGGTGCAACTGGTACAGGTCGATGCGCTCCAGCTTCAGGCGGCGCAGGGACAGCTCCAGCTCCTGGCGCAGGTACTTGGGTGCGCCCACCGGGTGCCACTCATTGGGGCCGGTGCGCACCAGCCCCGCCTTGGTCGCCACGACGACGCCCTTGGCGTAGGGGTGCAGGGCCTCGGCGATGATCTCCTCGCTGACGTAGGGGCCGTAGGAGTCGGCGGTGTCGATGAAGTCCACCCCCAGCTCCACCGCGCGGCGCAGGACGCGCACGGCCTCCGCCCTGTCCTTGGGCGGGCCCCAGATGCCGGGGCCGGTGAGCTGCATGGCGCCGTAGCCCAGGCGATGGATGGGCAGGTCACCGCCCAGCTTGAAGGTTCCGCTCTGCTCGGCGGGTCGTGACGAGGTTCCGCTCATGGACACTTCCTCCTGACCTGAAAGTAGGGCGTCTGCATAACGACCCACGGGCTCGCCCGCACGACCCGTCACCGGGCATGGGGGCGACAGCGGCGAGTCGCCCGGCACCTCACCGCGGCTCGATGACGACCAGGCGGGAGAGGGAATGGCCAGGGTGGGACCGTCATCCCGGGCATGCGTTCGCCGGCACCCCGCGATATTCTTCGGGCGGTCGAGCGTTCAAGCCTTCCTGTTGGACCTTGAGGGAAGAGAGCCCTTCGATGCGTCGAGCCCTGGTCTGTCTCGCTGTGTCCCTTGTCGGTTGCGCGACCACCGTCCGGCCCCAGGAGGGCGCGGTGGCGCAGGCCCCACCTCCCGCGCCCCCCGAACCGGAGAAGCCCCGCTACGAGCACATCTTCATGCTGCCCGTGGAGAAGGCCCTGGCCGAGGCCACGAAGCTCATGACGGAGAAGGGGTGGGTGCTCAAGCCGCTCGAGGACCCGAAATATCTTCTGACCGAGTGGCGGACCGCGCAGATGGGCAACAGCTCCTGGGGCTGGCAGAGCGACGGTGACGCCACACGCTATCTGGTGGCCGGCGAGCTGATCTCCGAGCGCGCCTCCGTCATCCGCATCTTCCGCATGAAGCGCGTGTCCTTCGGCAACGACGTCGAAATCAAGCCCGAGGCCTCGGGGCAATTGAACTCGCGCTTCATGATGATGGAGCGCTTCGAGCAGAGCTTCGTGAGGCGAGGCGCCCCGGTGGAGCTGGCCCAGCGTGAGCGGGACAACGCGCCGTGGATGGAGATGGACGGCGCCGTCCAGGGCACTCGTGATTTGGAGCTGGAGCAGGCCCTCACCCTGCGCCTGGAGTCGCGCCCCTCGCTGGAGACGCTCACCGGCTCGCTGCGCCTCACGCGCGACGACTCCTTCGCTCGGGACCCGACCTTCTACCTCCAGCGCTGGAAGCAGGAGGTACAGGAGCCCTGTGAACGCAAGGTCCTGGGCTTCCAGGCGATGCTGAAGCCAGGGCTGACGGTGCTCATCGGCGAGCAGCTTGGCACGCGGGAGATTCCCACCACCGTGGGAGACCTGGCGTGCGAGGCCGCGCGGACGGGGCACGGCGTCACGCTGGCGCTCGCCATTCCAGAGAAGGAGCAGGAGCACATCAACACCTATCTCTCCAGCGCCGGGAAGCCCGCGGACCAGGATGCGCTGCTGCAGGGGAACTTCTGGCGCAAGCTGCAGCAGGACGGCCGTGGCAGCCGCGCGGTGATGGACCTCATCGACCGGGCCCGCGCGCTGCGTGCCGCCGGCCACTCCGTCTGGGTGGTGGCCATGGACACGGACATGAATCATGGGAAGGCGCGCGATGCCCACATGGCTCGCAAGGTGTTGAACCCGCGCGCCTCGCGGCCGAAGGACGTGTTCCTGGTGCTCGCCGGCAACGCGCATACGCGCCTGGGTGACGCGGACTGGAGCGACGACTTCGTCCCCATGTCCAAGCACCTGCTCGAGAAAGCCCGGGACTTGAAGGTCCTGGAGGTGGGCTACGCGCAGGGGCGGCGGTGGGGCTGCGACCTGGAGCAGGATGGGGAGATGATTTGCGACGTCATGGGCCTCACCCCAGGCCCCCAGGTCGCGATTCCGGCCGGGACGCCGCCTGGAATCCGCATGCTCCCGTCACTGGACGACGAGGGGTTCCACGGGTTCCTGGACGTGGGCACGCTGTCCGTCTCCCTGCCCGCCATCGCCCTGCGAGGACACGAGCCGTCGGAGGCCACGGAGTCCGAGCCCACCATCGCTCCCGCGAACCAGTTGCCCCCCACGGAGCCGGCCGGGCCCGCCCCGGTGGAGGGAGGTTGACCGGCATCGAGAACTTTCCGGCGACCCGCTACCAGGGCAGCAAGCTCAAGGTCCTCGGCTGGCTCTGGGAAGAGCTCCAGTCCCTGGAGTTCGACTCCGTGGTCGACCTCTTCGGCGGCACGGGCGCGGTCTCCTATCTCTTCAAGGTGCACGGCAAGCAGGTCCACTACAACGACTGCCTCCGCTCCAATCACCTCATCGGCAAGGCGCTCATCGAGAACCCGTCGACGCGCCTGGTGCCCGGAGACGTGGCGTCACTCCTCGTTCGACGGGAGCAGCCCTACGAGGACTTCATCGAGAGGACCTTCGGCGGCATCTACTACCCGGACGAGGAGAACCAGCTCCTCGACGTCGTGGCGCAGAACCTGGCGGAGCTGACGGAGGACTACCGGCAAGCGCTCGCGTACCACGCGGTGTTCCAGGCCTGCATCGCGAAGCGGCCGTACAACCTCTTCCACCGGGCCAACCTCTACATGCGCGAGGCGAGCGTCGAGCGCTCGTTCGGCAACAAGGCGACGTGGGACAGGCCCTTCGCGGACCACCTGGCGAAGCAGGCCGCTGTCGCGAGCGGCGCTGTCTTCGACAACGGCCGGGCGAACCTCGCGACGTGCGCGGACGCGGTGCGCCTCGAAGGCCAGGCGGACCTGGCGTATCTCGACCCGCCCTATGTCTCAGCCAAGGGCGTCGGCGTGGACTATCGGGGCTTCTATCACTTCCTGGAGGGGCTGACGGAGTACAGGGATTGGCCGAAGCGGTTTGATGCCCGCTACAAACACAAACCCTACCGTCGCGTGGAGACGCCGTGGACCCAGCCGGCACGCATCGCCTCCGCCTTCGAGGCGGTGTTCGAGCGATGGAAGGACAGCATCCTCGTCGTGTCCTATCGCTCGGATGGAGTCCCCTCCATCGAGGAGCTGAAGCGGCTGCTCCAGCGCCACAAGCGCAGCGTCACGGTGAGAGCGCGGGACTACCAGTACGCGCTCTCCACCAACCAGACGAGCCGCGAGGTGCTGCTCATCGCCGAGTAGGCGCTGCGGGCCTCACGCCACCCCGGAGGCGCGTGCGCGCTTGAGGGCACGGGCCGCCACGTCGAGGAACTCGTTGCTTGCCTCGGCGAGGTCCACCGCGCGGGCGTCCACCCAACCCTGCAAGGAGTTGTAGCCCATCACCGCGGGGATGGCGACGAGCAGCCCGAAGGCCGTGGTGACCAGCGCCTCGGAGATGCCCGTGGAGATGGTGCCCAGGCCGCTCGTCCCCGTCGCGCCCATCTGCTCGAACGAGGAGACGATGCCCATCGTCGTGCCGAGCAGTCCAATGAAGGGAGCGGTGGAGGCCACGGTGGCCAGATGGCCCAGGCCGCGCTTGAGGCTCTGCACCTCGCGCTGCGCCTGACGCTCCAGGCTGCGCGCCACCGACTCCATGACCTCGTCGCGGCTGTCGTCCGAGGAGATGCGGTAGGCCGTCAGCCCCGCGCGGATGGTCCGGCCCAGGTAGCCCACGTCCGCGCCGGGCTTGCCCTGGGAGGCGGAGTCGAAGTCGCCCTTCGCGAGCAGCGTGCCCATCTCCGAGGCGAACTTGCGGGAGTGCCGGCGGGACGCGCGGAAGACCAGCGCGCGCTCGGCGACGATGATGAGGGACAGCACCGACATGATGCCCATCGCGATGACGATGAGCCTGGCGAAGAGGCCCATGTGGGCCCACAGACCTGGGAGGGTGAATTGCATGGCGGGTGGGAGACGCGCCTCCTCGCGCGCGGGGCCACGAAGGCCCCCAAGGGTGACAACGGGTGGGAGCACCCGACCGCCAAGGTACGCAGGCACCCGCGCCCGAAGGCGTGGCCGCCTCCATGAGAGCGTCATCGTTCAGTCATGAGCCGCGTGGACGCGAGCCCCCGGACCCCTGGCGTGTGGCGAGGGCTCCGGGGGCTTCGGTTCGTGGCTCAGGAGTATTCGGGCACTCCGGCGTCACCGCCCTGGAGGACGGAGAGGAGCGCGGGCGCACTGAAGTCACCCACGTAGCTCGCCCCGTTGATGAAGAAGCCCGGGGTGCCGCTGACGCCGCTGCGCACCCCGCCCATGAAGTCCCGGCGGATGCGTTCGAGGAAGCGGTGCTCGGAGAGGTCCCTGGCGAAACGCCCCATGTCGAGGTCCAGCGTCCGCGCGTAGGCCAGCAGCGACTCGGCGTCGAGCGCCTGCTGGTTCTCGTAGAGCAGGCGGTGCATCCCCCAGAACTGGCCCTGGGCGTCCGCGGCCTCGGCGGCCTCGGCGGCCTGCATCGCGAAGGGGTGCGCCTCCGTGAGGGGGAAGTGCCGGAAGACGTAGCGCAACTGGTCGCCCATGGCGGCCAGCACCTTGTTCACCTCCCAGTAGGCTTCTCCACAGAAGGGACACTGGAAGTCGCCGTACTCCACGAACGTCAGTCGTGCTGTCGGGGGACCGATGAGGTGGTCCTGGGAACCCACGGGAATGCGCAGCCTGCTCATGGACTCGCCTCCTGCTGGGGCTGTCCCGCGGCGGCGTCGGAGCTGAATGTTCCGGTGAGGCGCTCCAGTGCATCCAGCACTCCGTCCGCCCCGGGGTTGACCTCCATGGGCGAGACGTAGCTCCAGAAAATCTTCCCCTGGGGGTCGATGACGAAGAGGGCGCGCTCACAGACGCCGTCCTCTTCCCGGTAGACGTGGTAGGCGCGCGACAGCGCGGCCTTGGGATGGAAGTCGGAGGCCAGCGGCATGCGGAGCCCGCGCTCACGAGCGAAGGCCTGGTGGCACCACACGCCGTCGCAGGAGACGCCCACCACCTTCGCGCCCAGGCGCTCGAACTCCGGCAGCAGCTGGTTGAAGAGCGCCAGCTCGTCGCTGCACACAGGGCTCCAGTCGGCCGGGTAGAACACCAGCACCAGCGGAGCGCCGCGGAACTGCTCGAGCGAGAGCCTCTGGTCCGGGGACACCGGAACATCGATGGGTGGCGCGGGCGTGCCGGGGGGCAAGGGCGCGTCGGGCTGTTTGACGGAACGAGCCATGGAATCCTCCTCCAACGAACCTGGGGCCCAGGCTCGCGGATGGCACCATGGGCTGGGATTCGGGCCTACGAGCGGCGCATCGCCCGGCGCGAGGCCAAACCCCTCAGGGCTCGGTGAGCCCAGCCGTGCCTCCCACCATGTGCCCGCGAGGTGTAGGGTGGTCGGGTGCTGCTCAATGATGGCTATGTGTACCGCGAGAAGCTCGGGAGCCGACCGGGCAGCAGCGCGCTCGCTCACATGACGGACAAGTATCGCCACTCCTCGGAAGAGGAATGGCGGGCGCGCTTCGCTCGGGGCGAGGTGACGCTCGACGACGTCACGGCCGATGGCTCGGAGCCGCTGAAGCCAGGGCAGTCGCTGTGCTGGCACCGCCCACCGTGGGAGGAGGCGGACACGCCCCAATCCTTCGACCTCGTGTTCGAGGACGCGGAGCTGGTCGTCGTGGTGAAGCCCAGCGGACTGCCGACCCTGCCCTCGGGAGGATTCCTCAAGAACACCCTGCTCTCCTTCGTCCAGGCCAGATGGCCCGAGGCCGTCCCCATGCACCGGCTGGGACGCGCGACGTCGGGCCTGGTGCTCTTCACCCGTACCCGCGACGCCGCCGCGCGCCTGGCGAGCGACTGGCGCGAGGGCCGCGTGCACAAGCGCTACCGCGCGCTCGCCCAGGGACTCGCCGCCCGGGATGACTACGACATCCGCGCGCCCATCGGCCTGGTGCCCCATCCGCTGCTGGGTGAGGTGCATGGCGCCAGTGCGCGAGGCAAGCCCTCACACAGCACGGCTCGGGTGCTGGAGCGACGCACCGAGCACACCCTCTTCGAGGTGGACATCCACACGGGACGCTCCGAGCAGATTCGCATCCACCTCGCCTTCATCGGCCACCCGCTCGTGGGAGACCCGCTCTTCGCCGTGGGAGGCCTGCCCCTCGTCGAAAACCCCGGGCTGCCCGGAGACGGCGGCTACCTGCTGCACGCGGAGTCACTCGCCTTCCAGCACCCTCGCACGGGCGAGCACCTCCAGCTGCGTGCCCCACTGCCGCTCGCGCTCCACCTCCAGGACCCCCGTGCGGCAAGTCCGAGTCAGGAGCCGGTGGGCTGACCCAGCTCCAGGTCCGCGAGCCGCCACAGGCCCATGTGGCGCCCCTTGTGCGGGTCCTCCACCAGATGGAGGGGCTCCGGGAAGTTGAACGGCGCCAGCCGCAGATTCACGGGCCGCCACATGCCGGTGACGATGTCCTCGTTGCTGCTCAAGCCCACGTGGGTCGTCGCGAGCAGGTGCTCGGTGCCGCTGCGCCGGAGGTTGGTCAGCGCCCGGAAGATGTTCCGGTACGACAGGTGGATGAACAAATCCCTCACCATGACCACGTCCACCTTCGGCAGGTCATCCTGGATGAGGTCTCGGACCATGAACTGGCGGCGCTCGTTGCCATGCTGTTGCTGATTGAGCGCGATGAGGTCCGGGACGATGTCCGCGCCGATGTACTGGTCCAGGTCCAGCTCCACGTGCTTCATCCAGTTGAAGTCGCCACAGGGCACGTCCAGCATCGTCCGAGCGCGCGCCTTGCGGAGCACCTCGGGCAGCTCCCGGCGGATGGACTCCGTCGCCTTCAGCGTCGAGCCCGGCCCCGAACGTGACTCCGCGTCCAACCAGAAGTTGTGGTGGTAGATGCGCGAGAACCAGAACCGCCGATACTTCTGCTCCAACGCGCCGAGCTGCGGAACGTGCTCGTTGAGCCGCGCCTTCGCTGTCGACACGGCCTCGTTCACATACGACTTCATCGCGGACCACACCACGGCGCGCTGAGGGTTCTTGGGCGAGGAGGAGGAGTCCATGGTGCGGGCGGCCTTTCGGTGACGCGGCGAGCAGCTTCGGAGGTCTGGGTCGCGAGTCGGGCGACACACAGTACACCGGATTCCACACTCCGTGTCACATCGCGCCTGTCTCATGGGCCCGAAACAACCCGGGGGCAGGCGGGCACAAGGCCTGCCCCCGGTGATGACGACCGCTCAGTCCTGGACCCAGCGGAACGTCACGCGGTCTCCGCCGGTGAGCATCGACGAGAGGTTGGAGAGCTCATACACGTCGGTGTGGGTGCCGAAGAGGCCCTTCGACTTGCTGAAGACAAACTTGCTCCCCGGATCCAACACGATGCTCGACCACTCCGAGTTGGTGTCGCAGTTGGAGGTCGACGGCGACGGCCAGTTGCACCAGCTGCTGCCAGACTCGTTCCAGACCTTCCAGGGCTGGCTGCTGCTGCTGAGCGTCACCTGCTTCCACCGGCTGATGCCCGACGCGGACTGGAGGCGGAACTCGATGACGTTCGAGGCCGCGATGCCATGGTCGATGGTGACATCGATGAGGTCGCCATCCGGCAGCTCGACACGCTCGGTGAACGGGAAGATCGCCTTGTCACAGGTGAAGCACGTGGCCCCCGGATTCGTGTTGCAGCCGCTGGCTGCGTACTCCGCGGAGTACAGGAACATGTCGGCCGCGCAGAATGTACACGAGTGGGCATAGGCGAAAGTCGCGCAGCCATAGCGGTAGACGACCTCCGTCGCCGAGAAGTCCGCCCAGGAGATGGCCGTCGCGGCCATGGCGGAGACATTCCCGCCGGACTCCTCCTGCGAGGGCTCCGGCCGAATGGCCTCTGGCGCGGCTTCAGGAGCCTGTCCGTCATCCAGGGGACCGCATCCAGCACCCCCTACGAGGCCAAGGCCCAGCACGGTCGAGACAAGCCAGTTCCGCATCTGCATGGTGATGTTCTCCAGGATGACGCCCAAGACGGGCGCGACGCACGGGCTGCGCAGCGACGAAGGTCCACGTTGAAAGACACGGCAGCCGCCAGGCTCCCGCCAACGCCGACAGCACGTCGGTGGCGGCGAGAACCTCGGGTCCGCAAGGGATACGAACCGCCACGAAATGCTGGCTGCGGGTGGCGATGCTTTTTCGGCCAGGACACCGCATTGACAGTCATTCGGCGCGCGCGCTTGGAATCCGCGACCCGGTCCCCTACAAGGAGTGCCGATGAGTGGACCGAGCTGGCGGCTGGCGATTCTGGCGTGGGTGCTCGCATCCTGCGTGGCCCGGCCCACCCTCCGTCGGTCCGAGGACACCCCACCCGCCCTGAGCGAGCAGGACCTCCGGGCCCGCGTGTACCTCGCGAAAGGTGACGCCGCCCTCGAGTCCCGACAGTGGGGGCTCGCCGTGGGCTACTTCGCCGTGGCGCGCGCGACACAGGACTCCGCCGCCGCGCAATGGGGCCTGGGCTGGGCCACGGACCGGGCCTCTCGTCAGCTCTGGACGAAGAAGCTGGAGGGCTCCGTGCTCGCGGCGACGTTTTCGCCGGACGGCACGCTGCTGGCCTCCGCGGGCTTCGATGCCGTCGTCCGACTCTGGAACACGGACAGTGGCAAGTTGGTCACGGAGCTCAAGGGCCACCTGGCGGAGGTGCATGCACTCGCCTTCTCCCCGGATGGCCGGCTTCTCGCCTCCAGTGGCCGGCCGGGGGAAATCCGTGTCTGGGATGTTCCCCAGGGCCGACAGGTGGCTGTCTTCCAGGGACATACGGATGTCGTGCGGGGACTGGCGTTCGCCCCCAGCGGGAAGCTGCTCGCGTCGTGCGGCTTGGACAAGAGCGTTCGCGTCTGGGACGTGGCGTCTGGCGCGGAGCAACAGCGCTTCGAGCACGACGCCCATGCCATCAGCGTGGCCTTCTCGAACGATGGCCGATGGCTGCTGTCGACGAGCATGGACAAGACCGCTCGTGTCTGGGACCTGGAGGCCCGCGAGGAACGCCATCGCTTGACCGGGCATGACGAGCTGGTGACCTCGGCCGCCTTCTCCTCCGATGGAAGCCTCGCCATGACGGCGGCCTCTGACCACTCCCTCCGCTTCTGGAATGCCCGGACCGGGCAGCTCGTCGACGTGTTGAGGATTCCGGCGGACATCTCGGCCACGGCCATCGACCCGGGCTTCCGACTCGTCGTCCAAGCAGGCTGGGATGGCCGCGTGCAGTTCTTCGATGCGCGCAGCGGCGAGCTCCTCGAACGCCTGGATGCGCACCGCGCCTCCGTGATGAGCATCGCGTTGTCGCCAGATGGGCGCACCTTCGCGTCAGGCGGGATGGATGGCGTCCTGCACGTCTGGACCCGGCCCGCCGTCCCCGCCGACGTGCTCCTTCCAAGTCAGGGGGCCTGGGTGGAGACCCTGGCCTTCACCCAGGAGCAGCAGCTCATCACCGGCGCGGAGGATGGCCTGCGTCGATGGCACCTCGCGAACCGGAGCGCCTCCTCGTCGAGGACGGAAAGCCAGACGGGAGTGGTCTCGCTCGCGTCGAGTCCGGACCTCCGGCTTCTCGCGGCGGGCACCCTGACGGGGAAGGTGCGCCTGCTCGAAGCCACCACGGGCCGACAGCTCCGTGAGCTGTCCTTGGGACACGACTCGGTGCGAAGTCTCGCCTTCAGTCCAGACGGGAAGCTGTTGGCCGTGGGCGGCAACCGCGAGGTCTCCCTGTGGTCCGTGCCGGACGGCGTGCTCCTCGGAAGACTGGTCGGGCATACGGGGAAGATATGGGCCCTGGCCATCGACTCGACAGGGACCCTGCTCGCCTCCGGCGGCGCGGACAAGGTGGTGCGGCTCTGGGACCTGGCGCGGCGCCAGCCTCTGCGACAACTGGACGTCGGCGACTTCGTGCGCGCGCTGGTCTTCACACCGGACGAAAACCACCTGGTGACGGCGGGCATGCGGCAACCCATCCGGCTCTGGAATGCCACGGATGGCCACCTGCTGCGGAGCATGGATGAGGGCTCGGTGGGCGTGCTGTCGCTGAGCGTATCGCCCGATGGCAAGTTCCTGGCTTCGGGCGGCATGGACATGCGGGTGAAGGTCTGGGGCCTTCCCCAGGGAGACTTGCTGGGGAAGGTCCAGGGCCAACAGGGTTTCATCTCGGCGGTGGCCTTCTCGCCTGGGATGTCCGTGCTGGTCTCGGCGGCATCCGACCAGACCCTCCGCCTCCTTCGCTTCGACACCCTGGCGAATCCTCCGCCCGCCGGAGCGCGACTCGAAGAGACCCTGCGGCGCCATGCTCTCGTCTGGGACGAGGCACGGCTCGTCGTCCACCACCGCTGAGTCCTCCCCGCACCCACGAGGGTGGGCCTGAATCCAAGGGGCATTCTCGCGGTGCTGCCCGGACATCAGTCGACCTGACATGCTTTCCTGATGGTCTCACTTCAGGAGGCAGCCATGGGCGCATTGGATGGGAAGGTCGCGATCATCACCGGAGGCAGCACTGGCATTGGACTGGCCATCGCAGAGCGCTACGCCAGCGAAGGCGCCGAGGTCGTCATCGCCGGACGCAACAAGGGCCGCATGGACGAGGCCCTCTCGCGAATCGGGCATGGCGCCCGGGGCGTGGTGACGGACGTGGGTGACGAAGCCCAGGTCCAACGCCTGCTGGGCACCGTGCCCCGCGTGGACCTGCTGGTGACGTGCGCCGGCGGCGCCGTGTTCGGCCCCGTGGAGACGGTGCCGATGAGCGCCTGGCAGGCCCTCTTCAATGACCGCTTCTTCGGCCAGCTCTCCTCGGTCCGCTACGCCGTTCCAAAGATGCCCGAAGGCAGCGCCATCGTGCTGTGCTCGGGAATCGCCGGCCACGCCGCGCTCGCCAACTACGCGGGCGGCGCGGGCCTGTGCGGCGCCATCAACGCCATGGGCCGCTCGCTCGCCATCGAGCTGGCCCCCAAGGGCATCCGGGTGAATGTCCTGTCCCCGGGCCTCACCCGCGACACCGCCATCGACTGGGGCGTGCCCGCCACCCAGGTGGGCGCGTTCCTCGACACGCTCGCGAGCCACGTCCCCATGAAGCGCCCCGGTGTCCCTCGCGACATGGCGGACGCCGCGTACTTCCTGGCGACGTGCGCCTACGCCACCGGCATGGTGCTCGACATCGACGGCGGCTGGACGGCCGTCTGAGCGCCGCCCCCGGCTCCGGCACACCGGGGCCGGCGTGCCCCGGGCTGGGCAGATTGGTCACCCCGGCGACAACTCCAAACCGGACCTGCTTCTCCTGGCCCCTCCTCCGGGAGTCCCCTCATCCCCTCGGGGAATCAGACCTGTCCGATGATTGAATACAAGCGAAGGGGCTTGTACCCCAGGCGCTCCTTGATGCGCGCGTTGAGGCGTCCCACTTCGATTCGGCGCAGCCCATGGTCCAAGGCATAGCGATAGGCCTCCGCGAAGGAAATCGCGTACGGACTGAACTCCACCTGGTCATAGGTCACACCGCAGCACCAGAGGTGGAGCGTGTCTCCGTGCTCGAAACAGACGAACCCGCTCACCAAGGTGTCCTGGCGCTTGATCTTGAACAGGCGGACCAGCCCTCCACATTGCCGGATGAACTCCGCCAGGGGCCGCTGGGGAAAGTAGTGGGGCGTGCCATGTCTGGCCGTGGTCTCCTGGCAGAGCCGTGTCACCTCCTCCAGGTCGGACAGGGGCGCCCGCTCGATACTGAAGCGCGCATCACCCTCCTGGAACTTCCTCAACTGGCGCTTCAGCTCCTGCCGGCCATCGCGAGGAAGTCCCTCCAGGTAGCCCTCGAGGGACTTGGGCTCCTCGAGCGACATGAGGTACCGGTCCAACATGAAATTGACGCGATAGCCCTGGCGCTCCGCACAAGCCCTCAACACCGGGTCCTCTACGTTGACCAACCCGTAATATTCGGCGCCCACTTCCGCCGCCAGCATGCGGAAGTGAGACAGCATGGGCGCGTACAAGTCCTGCCGACCCTCACGAACGAGCAGCCGCGTGTCGTAGCAATGGGTGATGTGGCTGAACAGGCCCTTGCCAGCTCGATGCAGGTCCACCGACGCCGTCCTCTTCAGCAATCCGAACGGGTCTATCTGCGCCGCGGACTGGAGATAGCAGGGCAGGAAGGCCTGTAGCAGTCCGGCCTCGTGCGCCACGAGATAGAAGACACGCTCCGGTGGAAGCAGCGGCGTGCGCTCGGCGGCGAGCATGACTCGCGGGTCGTAGAACAGCGGCGCCTGACAGGAGTGAACCAGGGACTCATAGTTCGCCAGGCCGACCTGCTCGAGCCCGGTCAGTATCTGGAACTCCATGGCTAGCGCCTCCAATCCAGGACCACCTTGCCCGTGTCGCCCGTGGCCATGGCCTGGAAGGCCTCTGGAAAGGCGTTGGCCGCCAGGCGGTGGGTGATGACCTTGCGTACATCCAGGCCCCGCTCCAGCAGGCTGAGCATCTTCTTCCAGGTCCCAAATATCTCCCGACCGTAGATGCCTTTGAGCACCAGTCCCTTCTTCACCGCCTTGGACCAGTCGAGGGAGATCGGCTCCGAGCTCAGGCCCAGGCAAGCGACCTTTCCGCCCGGCGCCAGGACGTCAAACATCTGGTTCAGCGCGGAGGCGCTTCCGCTCATCTCGAGTCCCACCTCGAACCCCGTCCGGCTCGCCGTCACCCTCTCGAGCGCCTCGCGTGGTTCGGCTCGACCGACATTGACGGTGACGAGGTCGGGCACCGCCCGCGCCGCGATGTCCAGGCGAGCTTGCGAGATGTCCGTGAGCACGACCTCGGCACAGCCCACGTGACGGGCAATGGCCGCCGCCATGATGCCAATGGGGCCCGCACCGGTAATCAGCACGTTCTCCCCGGCGACAGGGAAGGACAGCGCCGCGTGTATCGCGTTCCCCAGGGGGTCCAGGACGGCCCCCAGTTCGTCATCCACCGAGTCCGGCAGAGGAACCACGTTGACCGCCGGGAGCGACAGATACTCCGCGAACGCGCCATCGCGGTTGATTCCCAGGCAGGGAATATCCTGCGCGAGGTGGAGCCGGTCCAGCGGGGTATCAGCCCCGAAGAGGTCGATGAGGTGACCCTCTCCCGATACGCGCTGCCCCCGCTTGAGGTGGCGGACATTCTTCCCCACCTCGACAATCTCACCGCAGAACTCATGCCCGACCACCATCGGGACAGGGATGTTCCGCCGCGCCCAGCCATCCCAATTCCAGATATGGAGGTCCGTGCCACAGATGCCGGTTCGCCGGACCTGGATGATGACGCCCTCATCCAACAACCCCGGCTCGCTGACCTTTCGCCACCAGAGCCCTGGCCTGGGCTCAGCCTTCACGATTGCCTGCATGACTCACTCCCTGTCGTGGCCACCCCGATGACCGCCACCCGAGCGGGCCCGAATCAATACACAGCCATGTCAGCGCATTCCCAAAAACAACCACAACACATCCACACGAAAAACACATCAAACCAAGGCTACACACTGGATTTCATGGACCTGGACCCCGCACCGACCTGAGCCCCATATCCACTGCGGGCGACCCCTTGCCCCAGTCCCTTCACCAAACACCGCCAGCCATCCTGGCTTCTCGCAGGTGATTGACGCGGGACACATGAATCCTCATGATGAAAGCACGCCTGAGAGTCTTTCATTCACAATGGAGACACAGCCATGACAGTCTCTCCCCTCAAGAGTCAGTTCGACGAGCTGGCTGGAATCTACGAGAGCGCTGACGACTGGCCATTTCGTGGAGAGATTGAGATTCCAAGCGTGCTGCATGCCCTCGGGGACCTCGGGCGATGCAGGGTGCTCGACTATGGATGTGGCAGCGGGCTGTATGCTCGACTGCTGAAGTCCCGGGGAGCAGCTCGCGTGGTGGGGTACGACCAGGCCGCGGGCATGCTGCGGCATGCGCGAAAGCTCGAGGAAGAGCGACATCAAGGCATTGACTACACCTCCGAGCTGTCGGCCTCCCTGCGAGGACAGTTCGACCTCGTGGTGGGGGTCTATGTCCTGCCCTATGCCTCGACCCGCGCGGCCCTGGAGGGAATGTGCAAGCAGATGGCGTCCGTGCTGCGCCCCGGGGGGAGATTGATGACGCCCTGCCTGAATCCGGATTACGACCCCAGCGCCGACTACTACAGACCCTACGGATTCTGCCTTGTCGCGGACGAACCGCATGTGGATGGAAGGCCGGTTCAATTGAACCTCTTCCACTCCTCCGCCGAAGCCAGCGTCACGGCCTACTACTGGTCCAAGGCCTCAATGGAGCGAGCGCTGGAGGCGGCGGGGTTCACCTCCGTGCAGTGGAGAGCGCTCTGGCCTCCAGGTCTCTCCCGAATCGAAGAGGCCCCCGCGTGGATGCGGGCCTATCTGCGCAGTCCGCACGCCATCCTGCTGGACTGCCAACGGGGATGAAGGAGAAACGAATGGCGACACAGCCTCATGCACTTTTGCAGCGCCTCGAGCTGCTCCTGAAAACCGCGCGCTTCGTCACGCTCGCGACCGCCTCGGCGGAAGGCGGGGCCTGGGCGTCCACCGTCAACTATGTGCCGCACATCGACAGCCAGGTTCGCCTCCTCTGGTATTCGATGCGCGAGGCGCGGCATTCTCGCAACATCGAGGAGAACGCGGCGCTCTCCGGGTCCATCTTCCGTACGGACCTCCAAGAGACCTCGCCGCTGGGGCTGGATGGCCTGCAATTCAGGGGCACCTGCCATGCGGTGGATGAACCCGACTTGGAGAAGTGGCGCAGCCACTATTACCAGCGGAACTTCCCGGACGCGTCCGTGCGCCAGCAGTGGATGCTTCCATCCACGGAGTTCCAGGGTCAGGGTCCTCGCAGATTCTATGTGCTGACCATCGAGGAGTGGTGGCTGCTCGATATCGATGGCTGGCTGAAGGACAAGCGGGACAAACGAATCGAGTTGCCCCCGCCAGGCCGGGTCGTCGACCTCGCGGCGCAGGGCGAATTCGTGGTCTGACCCAGAGGATGGGGCGAAGGCGGCCCCGCGCCGGGGCGAGGGCCGCTTCCCGTCAGAGGGCGGGCTGCTCGCGCTGCTTCAGGACATCCACCTGACGCTGGAGCGCCTGCAGCTCATGGAGCTTCCCCCGCAGCTCGTCGCGCAGCTCGCGCATGTCGGTGTGGAGGACTTCGTCGTGCAGCTCCTCGATGCTCTCAGCCAGACAGGCATGGAGGAGGCGAATCTGCTGCTCGGAGAGCTCCAGGACCATGGGACACCTCGCTGACAGCGGAGAACAGCGGGTGCGAGCGCGCGTGCGTGCGTCTGCTGCTCCAATGCCTGACGCACAGGCGGTCGCGGAACACCGTGAAGCCTATCACGGGCTCGCGCGCCACTCCCGGCGCCCTATCCCACATGTCTTGGAAAGGTGTTGGCTGTCCTACATACGCACGCGGCGCCTCGGGTCAGGAGGCGCCGCGTCATCGACGCTGACTAGCGGAGCGCGATGAGGGAGGCCACGAGCAGCGAGACGACGCTCATGACCTTGATGAGGATGGCAACGCCCGGGCCCGAGGTGTCCTTGAACGGGTCGCCCACCATGTCGCCGACGACGGCGGCCTTGTGGACGTGCGAGCCCTTCGCGTGGCCCGGCAACTTGCCCTTCTCGATGTACTTCTTGGCGTTGTCCCAGGCGCCGCCCGCGTTGGCCATGTAGAGGGCCATGGTGGCGCCGACGACGAGCGCACCGGCCAGGAGGCCCGCCAGGGCGCTGGGCCCCAGCACGTAGCCCACCAGCGGCGGGGCGACGACGGCGACGAGGCCCGGGAAGATCATCTCGCGCAGCGCGCTCTTGGTCGCGATGTCGACAATCTTCTTGGGGTCGGGGTCCGCCTTGAGCTCCATCAGCCCGGGAATCTCGCGGAACTGACGGCCAATCTCCTCGACGATGGCCCCCGCCGCGCGACCGACGGCGAGCATCGTGGAGGCGCCCACCATGAACGGCAGGATGGAGCCGAGCAGCATGCCCACGATGACCTTCGGGTTGGTCAGCAGCAGGCTCATCTCCGGCAGACCGGCCGCGACGCGCGTGTGGTTGACCTCCATGTTGAACGCCGAGAAGAGCGCGATGACGGTGAGCGTCGCCGAGCCGATGGCGAAGCCCTTGCCGATGGCCGCCGTGGTGTTGCCCACCGCGTCCAGCTCGTCGGTGATGGCGCGGACCTCGGGGCCCAGGCCGGACATCTCGGAGATGCCACCCGCGTTGTCGGAGATGGGGCCGTAGGCGTCCACCGTCATCACGACGGCGGTGCCACCCAGCATGCCCACCGCGGACAGCGCGATGCCGTACAGGCCCAGCGCCTGGTCAGCGATGTAGGCCACCAGCGCGATGGTGGCCATGGAGATGCCCACGCTCTCCATGCCGACGGCGAGGCCGCGGATGAGGTTGGTGCCGGCGCCGGTGATGGACGCCTCGGCGATGCGCTGCACGGGCGTGGAGGACGTGTAGTAGTCCGTGACCAGGCCGATGATGGCGCCGCCGAAGGCGCCCGCGGCCAGGGCCACCGTGATGTTCTGGGAGAGGCCGAACACGTTCATCATCACGAACGACAGGCCCACCAGGATGACGGGGGGGAGGATGAGGGCGCTGCGCAGCACCTGCGCGGGGTTCATCTTCTTGAGGGCGCGCGCGATGAAGATGCTCAGCAGGCTGACGATGAGACCCACCGCGGACAGCACCAGCGGGAGCACCACGCCGGCCACCTTCGCGCCGCCCGTGGCGGAGGAGTCCACCACGAGGCGGGAGAGCTCCGTGGCGTTGGCCGTCAGGGCAATGGCCATGGCGGCGACGATGGCGGCCACCATGGACTCGTAGATGTCCGCGCCCATGCCGGCCACGTCGCCCACGTTGTCGCCCACGTTGTCCGCGATGACGCCGGGGTTGCGCGGGTCATCCTCGGGGATGTTCTCGATGACCTTGCCGGCGATGTCGGAGCCGACGTCCGCGGCCTTGGTGTAGATGCCGCCGCCCACGCGCGCGAAGAGCGCGATGGAGCTGGCGCCCACGGCGAACGAGTGGAGGATGGGCGACAGCTGCGCGTGGCCCCGGAAGAAGTAGTAGACGCCGCCCATGCCAATCAGGCCCAGGCCGGCGACGGCGAGCCCCATCACCGCGCCGCCATCCAGGGCGACCAGGAGCGCGTTCGGCTTGGAGCCGGTGCGCGCGGCCTGCGCGGTGCGCACGTTCGCGAACGTCGCGGCCTTCATGCCGATGTAGCCCGCGAGCAGCGACAGGAACGCGCCCACCACGAAGCTCACGCTCGCCAGAGCGCCGAGTGCCCAGCCGATGAACACCGCGATGACCGCGCAGTACACCGCGAGCACTTTGTACTCACGCACGAGGAACGCCATCGCGCCTTCGCGGATGTAGCCCGCGATGCGGTTCATCGTCGCGTCGCCGTCGGGGAGTGCCTTGACCCGGAAGTAGAAGAACGCAGAGAAGAGCAGCCCCACGGCGCCGATGACACCCGGTGCGATTGCCCAGAAATTCGACTCGAGACTCGACAACTCCATCCAATCCTCCAGAGCAGTCCCCGGGGCTCAAATCCCCCCTCTGGGGCGCTCGCGTGCAGCGCACGTTGCGAGCAGGCCCTATACGGGATTTCCACCGAGTCTGGGAGCCTTCTGGGAGCAAGCACGAGAGAGGACGGCCCACCCAGGGAAGGGGCCGCCGTGGAGGGACTGAGGGGGCCTCATGGCGCCCGCCCTCCCGCTTCCGCTCACGTTGTATTCACTCAGAGTGGGACTGGCGTCGCATCCAGCCAGCCATGGGCGTTGTTGCTCACTGCTGTTTCATCCCAGGCCCCGCGTCGGCAGCCCGCACTGTGAGCAAAATCCAGGTCTATGTTTCACCGGAAGGGAGGCATGTCGACTTCGACACCCCACCGGGTCAGCGGGCTCAGGGATGGGTGGATCGGTCGCCACCCTTCCCTCCGCGCCTCAATCCGTTTATCTCGAATTCTTATACTCCCGGGTGTATCAGTGGTCCCCCTCGGAGAATCGGGTCCGCCGCCGCGAGCGGGTGGAGCCGCCCGGTGGCTCACCGGGAGGTGGCGGGCCACGCGAGCATCGCGGCGTCGATGATGGCGCTCAGCTTCTCGACGGAGGCGCCATCGCGGGCCTGGATGGAGAGGCCCTCCAGCACCGTGGTGTAGAACGCGGCGAGCTTCTCCACGGGAGCGGACCTGGGGAGCTCTCCCGTGGCGATTCCTCGCTGGAGCCGGCGCTTCAGCGCGCGCTCGCCGCTCAGCCGGTTCTCCGCGAGGAACGTCCGGACCGCCGCGTTCTCCGGTGCGCCCAGGAGCGACGCCAGGACAATCATGCACCCTCGGGGCTTGTCAGCGGCGGTATAGGCCCGCGCATTGGCGCGCAGCATGTCCTCCACCGCCGCGCGCGCGGAGGTCGCCTCCTCCAGGCTGCGGGTGACGTGGAGGCCCTCGGTCCGGTCGTAGAGCTCCACCGCCTCCCGGAAGAGGTCCTCCTTGCAGCCGAAGATGGAATAGAGGCTGGGCTTGTTGACGCCCATCGCCTCGACGAGGTCCTGGATGGACGTGCCCTCGTAGCCACGGGCCCAGAAGACGCGCATGGCCTCGACGAGCGCCTCGTCACGGTCGAACCCTCGGGGCCGTCCCATCACGGAGGCGGGCTTCTGCTGCTTCGCCTTCTTCGTCGTCATCCGTCAATGGCCCTCAAGCCCGCGACGCCGATGCCAATCAACACCAGGCAGACGATGCGCGCCACAGAGACCTGCTCGCCAAGGAACACCATGCCACAGACCGCGACACCGGCCGCGCCAATGCCGACCCAGACCGCGTAGGCCGTTCCGACAGGCAGGTGTTTCAGCGCGAGCCCCAAGAGCACGAGGCTCGCCAGCGCGATGCTGATGCCCAGCACGCTCGGCCAGAACCGCGTCAGGCCCTCGGCTCGCTTGAGCGCGAGCGCCCAGACGATTTCGAGGGCTCCGGCCACCACCAACAGAAGCCACGCCATCACCACCTCCGACCGGCACGTGTCACGCGGTGAAGCCACCATCGACCGCGATGGAGGCCCCGGTGATGAAGCGCCCGCCCGGACCGGCCAGATGTCCCACGGTGGCGGCGATGTCCTCGGGGAGGGCGAAGTGCTTGACGGCCATGAGCGCCAGCTCGCCCGAGACGTGGGGGCCATCCGCGGGATTCATGTCCGTGTCGGTCGAACCGGGGTCGACGACGTTCACCGTGATTCCGCGCCCGCCCACCTCCCGCGCCAGGCCCTTCGTCAGGCCCACGAGCGCGGACTTGCTCATCGCGTAGAGGGTGACACCGCCATAGGGCACGCGCTGCGCGAAGCAGGAGCCGATGGAGATGATGCGGCCACCGTGCGTCATGTGGGCGAGCGCGGCCTGAGCGGCGACGAACACCCCTCGGACGTGGACCGCCAGCGTCCTGTCTATCTCCTCGAGCGAGACGTCTTCGAACGGTCCGGACGGGAAGATGCCGGCGTTGTTGACCAGGATGTCCAGGCGCCCCAGCTCCGACGCCGCGTGCTCCACGCCTCGCCGGATGGCGTGAGCGTCACCGCTGTCCGCCTGGATGGCCACGCCGCGCCGGCCCAGCGCCGTGAGCTCAGCCACCAAGGCCGCCGCCTTCTCCCCGGAGCTCGCATAGGTGAAGGCGACGTCCGCGCCGCCCCTCGCCAGATGCCGGACGATGGCCGCGCCGATTCCCCGCGTGCCGCCCGTCACCAACGCCGCCTTGCCGCTGAAGTCCGCCATGCACACCTCGACTTATGAACCGGTCGGTTAAAATATCCAGGGTCCGAGGCCACCCCGTCAATCCTTTTTAACCGACCGGTTCAAATGTCCTCGCGGGCGGAGCGTCTGCCCATGGCTTCAGCGGTTGGAGGCCGCGGGCTTCTGGGCGGGCTCCTGGCGCAGGAGTTGGACGGCGCGCTCCAGCAGCTCGTCGCGGCCCGCCTGGAGTCCCGCCACCGTCGGCCGCAGCTTCACGTCGGGCTCCAAGCCCTTGCGCTGCAGTTGCCGGCCGTCCCCGTGGAGCACTTGCTGCCCGGTGAAGTAGAAGGTGACGGCTCCGGGCAGCACCGCCTGGGTGACGTCGCCATTGGTGCCCGCGGTGGCGCTGCCCAGGAAGACGGTGTCCGCCGCGGCCTTCAGCATCAGCCCGGTGTGCTCGGCCTGGCTGATGGTTCGCGAGTCGATCAACGTCACCGTGCGGCCCCGATACTTGGGGACGTCCGACTCCCGCAGCCAGTCGACGTACTTCACCCAACCGATGTTCGACGCTGCTCCCGAGATAGGGCGCAGGTACCAGGCGAAGGGGCGTGAACCCTTCACGTCGAAGTAGGGCCCGAGCGCCCACATCGTGCCGCGTGGATAGGCGCGCAGGTCGAACACGATGCCGCGCGTGTCCTTGAGCTTCTCGAACATCGCGGGCACCTCCTGGACCTCCAGCTTCCCCAGGTCCACCAGGCCGATGTTCCCCTCCAGCACCCGGTAGGACGCAGCCTTCGAGGGAGGCAGCTTCGCCCGAGGCGTGCGGATGAGCTTCGCTTGCTTGGGACCCTGGGCACCTCGCACGCCCAGGACGGCGGTGGAGCCCGCCTCGCCCCCGAGCGCTATCAGCAGGGTCAGGTCCCGGTGGTAGCTGGCCAGGGAGGCCGCCACGTAGGGAGCGAACCGGCGCGCCCGTGCGTCGATGGGCTCCCCGTCGACCGTCTCGATGATGTCGCCTGGCACAAGCCCCTGCGCGGAGGCCGCATCGCGCACCTCCACCACCACCGCCTTGCCGTCGAGGTCCGTCACCCAGACCGGCGGGAGGGTGCCGTAGAACCGCTGGAGCTCCGGGTGACCTCGCACAATCGCATGGGCGTCCTGGAGCCAGGTGGTCGCCTCGGCCAACGCGAGCACATACGCCGTCGCGTCCTTCGCCGCCTCCAGCTTCTCGAGCAACCCTGGCAAGCGACTCTCCCAGGGCCGGTCCATCAGCTCCTGGTAGGCGAAGAAGAAGCGCACCACCGTCCACAACTTGGCCCCGGCCAAGAGCCGCAGCTCACGGGAAGGATAAAGCGCGTCCTGGTAGTTCGGCTCCTGGCGCCAGGGGGGCGTGGGCCGGTGGAGCGCGGCCGAGGCCTTCGGCTTGGGCGGAGGGCGGGAGGCCAACAGGAGCGCCTGACGCATCCCTTCATCCGGGCCCTCCAGACGGACACGCGCGGGGCGACTCACGTCCGCTTCGAGGGGCAGCACCGGTTCGTCCATGCTCATCAGGGCGTGGTATCCCTCGCCCAGCGGCACGTAGTCCTGGTTGTTCATGGCGCCGTCATCGAGTGGGCCTTCGGCGACCAGGAGCGCCTTGCCGCGAGCGCGCAGGGCCAGGACGGACAGGTCGATGGCGGAGTCCCCGTCGACCAGGAAGACGAGCAGCGCGGGCTTCTTGCCCGGAGTGCCCGTGACGACGTCGTCCATGGGCACGCTGAACTCGCTGCGGTAGAAGCCCTGCATGCCATCCTGCTGCCGCAGGCCATTGTGGCGAAGGCTGCGCAGACCGGGAACACGCAGCTCGCCGTCGACGAGGTGGGACAACACCGGCGCCACCATCCAGGAGAGGCCGTAGCGCTTGAGACCGCGCATGCGCAGGTCCAGCACCACCGCGCGAGCCTTCGCCGCGTCCGCGTCCAGCGTCGCCTCCAATTCCCGCAGCGAGGCCTGCCCCTGCTCTCCCAGGAGGTTGCGCAGGTCGAGCACGAGGACGTCCTTCTCCCAGCTCTTGAGCGCGCGAAGCGTGGGGGCCGGGCCGGAGGCGGCGGGGGGATTCTCACGCTCCACCCGCGTGGCCCCGTCTCCCAGGGCCGCGAGCATGCCCTGGACCGCGGCGGCATAGGACTCCGCGTCCCGCGCCGCCTCCACCTTGGGCAGCGCGGAGAGGAAGGCGGCATCCCACTCGGCGGGCATGGAGAAGGCCCGGGGGTGGCGGAACCGGACGTCGCCCCACAGCTTCACCAGCCTCACCCGGCGCTCGGCGCGCAGCGCCTCCGGCGAGGAGGTCGTGGTGGAGGCGGCTTGTGCGCCAGCCTCTCCGGTGAGGAGCAGCACGCCCAGACACAGCAATGAGACCCATCGCAGCCAACGGCTCGTCATCATGTCCCCTCCAGTCACGCAAGCGCATGAGGGTATCCCAAGTCCTTGGGGTCTCCGAAAGAGCTAGGCTGGGAGAATGCGACCCACGCTCCTCGCCCTCGTCCTGTTCGCCACGGCCTCTACATCCTGTAGCGCCACCGCCGGGCGCTCCGACCCGCCCACGCCGGAGGACTTCTTCCGCCGCCCGGACCGGGTGCAAATCTTCATCGCGGACATGGTGGGGCCGGGGGAGCGGGACGAGACCCTTCCTGGCAATGGCTACTTCGTCTACGCCAAGGAAGGTTCCGAGCTGAGCTCCAGGCAGCGCAGGGCCCTGGCGGACATCTGGGTCTCCTCCAAGGACTTCGTGCCCTATCCGCCGAGGAAGTGTGGCTTCAACCCGGACATCGCCTTCCGCTTCTGGATTGGTACGACGTTCGTGGACGTGGTGACCTGCTTTGGCTGCCGGCAGCTCATGTTCCTTGACGCCAAGAACAACCTCATCCCCGACGCCGGCTTCCTGGACGGGTTCCCAGTGATGCAAGACATCGCGAAAAGTGAGTTTCCCGAGGGCGGCTTCAACCAGGGCTGGTGAAGACAGGAGCCGTGCGGGCGCACCCGCGGGCTTCGCCTCAAGCCCGCATGGGCATCCGCTCGACAACTCCTTGCGGGTAGGACGCCTGTCATTTGAAAGACAAAGCCATGACCCTTGTCGACAGTATTATCGGCGAATTGACACGTCGATGATGGCTTCGACGTCCGGCCATCCAAAACCATACAGCACCCAGGGCTTCCCGGACGTCACCCGAGAGGAAGACCATGCATTCTCACCGAGACGTTCTCACCGGCACTTCTCCCGCTGTCTGGCTGCTCCTGCTGTCAATTCCACTCCTGTCGGCCTGTGGAACAGGGCCCGATGAGACCCGCTTCGAGGAGGACTCCTCGAATCAATCCCTGTCCGGCATCACCTGCGTGACGTTCCGACGCGGCGTCAACGGGACGGTGGCTGACACCACGATTGCCTCGCTGACTCCCAATGCGAACTTCGGCTCGCTGCAGTTGAACGTGGATTACCTCAATCCCATCCTCCTCGCCTCCCGGCAGGAAGCGCTCTTGCGGTTCGACCTCAGCTCGATTCCGGCCAACGTCACCGTGAACTCCGCCACGCTCAAGCTGTTCGCCGTGGAGCAGCTCAACGCCGTCACGGTGCATGCGGCCACTGCCGCCTGGGACGAATTCATTGTGACCTTCAACAGCTTCAATCAGCAGTTCAACCCCACGGTGCGAGCCACCATTCCTCCTGCCCTCCTGGCGGCGCGGAACGTCAATGTCACGGGATTGGTCAGCGACTGGGTCTCCGGCAGCCTCGTGAACAACGGATTGCTGCTCGACACCGCCGCGACGGCGGTCTCGCTCCCGTCCATCTTCTACAGCAGCGAGAGCACGGACGTCGGCAATCGGCCCGGCCTGGAGGTCTGCTACACGCCTCCTGAGTGCGCGGCGCCCAGCGCGCAATGCGGCGGGTTGGGTTACACGGGGCCCACGTGTTGCCAGGCTGGCTTGACCTGCGTGAAGGTCAACGACTTCTTCAGCCAGTGCCTGTAACCCACCGGGCTGTCGGTCCGCACTGATGCGTCGCCTCTGCTCACCGAGGCGACGCATGTAGCCCGATGCCCCCGCTCAAGGCCTCAGGGAGAAGTGCCCGAACTGCTGCTTCGCAGGAGCCCTGTCATCAGCTCCGTCCAGAGCACCTGACGCGCGGCCGGAAGCTCCAGGCGCTCGAAGGGTTCCCCCTCTTGTGAGAGCGTCAGCACCCACCCGTCGCTCCCGGTGGGGTCCAGCGTCCACCGCGTGGGCCCCACGTCTTGCGCCAGTGCCGTCCGGTGGGCGAACGCGTCCAGCACCGCGCTGGCGAGCCGAGCCGCATCCTGGCCGGGCACGTCCACCGTGAGCGGCGCCCAGGTGTCCAGGATGCGAAAGCCCTTCACCGCGGGCACCTCGAGGAGGAAGAGGCCCTCGTGCTCGAAGCGTCGCCGCTGCGCGGGTTGCTCGGGCGCGCTCAGCACCAGCTCGCGAGCCGCCCGGGCGTAGGTGTCACGGTGGAGCCAGTGATCCCAGCAGCGGCGGAGCACGAAGGCGCGCGACAGCTTTGCCCACTCCGGGAGCACCGACGGAGAGACGAACGGGAGCTGCGCGGCGTCGGCGCGCTGGGCGATGGGCTCGTCGCAGAGGGCGCAGCGGGTCCTGCCGGGGATGAAGAAGGACATGGGGCCTTTTCAGGTGCCCGGCGTCACCCAGCCGAGGATGGGATGGAATTGGCGGACGACGTCGCCCACCGTCATGGGGACCGTCTTCATCGTGAAGCGGTAGACGGTACCGTCGATGGTCACCATGTAGCTGTATCGCTGCTTGAGAATCAACAGGGCGTCGACGTCTTCCTTGCTGATGAACTTCGCCATGCCGGAGCCCCAGTCCTCCGGGTGCGAGTGCATCAGCAGCCTCTTGGTGTTCTCGGGGAGCGTGCCGCCCTTGTACGAGCCCATGTCCACCAGGGCGCGGCTGTTGTCCTTGAGGATGACCAGGGCATGTTCACGGCCACTGTGCTTCGTCAGCGCGGCGAGGTCCGTCACGGTCACCTCGCGCTTGCCTATCTTCGCAATCCCTCCGCCCTCGACGAGCCGGGTGAGGAAATCCTCCTGCCGGGCATCGAGCACCCCACCGCGCAACACGGGGCCGGGGTCCTCCGCCACGCCGGAGGCCACCCGAGGCTGCTCGGCGTGCTTGGGGACATCCACCTTCGAGCCCTGCTTCGCGGCGCGGGCCGCCTCGTCCGCCGGTGTCGCGGAGAGGCTGGTCGCAAGCTTCCGCCGAGACGCATCCGGCAACACCCTGCCGAGCTCCGCGGCCTTGTCGGCGAACTTCGCGACCCGGGGGAACGTGGACAGGAGCTTGGCGAACTTGCCCGCCTTGCCCGCCCACTTCAGCATCGTCGCACCGCCGGACAGGAAGGCCATGGCGATCTCCGCCAGGGCGTAGCCCACCAGCCACCCACGGAAATGCCAGCGAGTGAGGAGGCTGGGGTCGTTCCACTTCTTCACGAAGGATTTCAACCCCGCCGCTACGAGCTGCTTGACGTCGAGCTCCTTCACCAGGTCCCAGAGCCCCTCTGCGTCGGAGAGGATGTTCCCGGTGAAGAGGCTCTTCACCACCTTCCAGACCATCTCGCCCAGGTCCACCAGGCCCGTCAGCAGGTCCCACACCGACTCGAGCGCGCCGTGCAGGAGGCCCGCGATGAAGGCGGCGCCACCGACGACGAACTCCACCGCGGCCTTCACCGCCGACTTCACGTCCTGCCACAGCTCGTAGCTGATGGAGCCCGAGCTCACCTTGCCCCGGAGGCCCTGCGCGAACTGGAGGCTGGGAATCCAGATGAGATAACCCTCGCGCGTCTGGGTATCGGCCCAGTCGTTGCTGCCGCCCGGCTTGTAGATGCCGCGCGGCCCATCGCCCTGGTTGGCGTAGACGAGGACGTTGACGTAGAAGCGCTCGTCCTGGCCCCAGGAGATGGCGTCTCCCTTGTAGTATTGCTTCACGATGCGCAGCGCGCTCTCACCGGAGCGGATGCGGTGCAGCGTCGCGCGGGGCTCGGGCTGGTTCGTGTTGATGTAGTTCTTGAAGACGTATCCGTAGCTGCCGTCGTTGAGCGTGACGAAATACCAGTCACCCGGAACCTCGCGGCTGACGAAGAGCGAGGTATTGAAGGGAAGCCGTCTCACGATGGCGCCATCGGGAGACTGGCGGAGGTTGACGCCGTCCTCGTTGGAGACGACTCCCAGCTTCCGGATGTCCTTTCCCTCGCGGGGCGGGCCAGAGAGTCCGGGGGACGCCTCCTTCCGGAGCAGGCGCGGTGTGCCGCCCTGCTGGGTGACGTGGGTCAGCTCGTGCGCCAGCAACTGTCGTCCGGCGGGGTGATGGGGCTGGTAGCTCCCTCGCCCGAAGACGATGTGAGAGCCCAGGGTGTAGGCGCGGGCATTCCAGGCGCTGGCGGAGGAGGAGGCGCGGTCGTCGGTGTGGATGCGGACGTTGGAGAAGTCGAACCCAAGGCGGGCTTCCATGGGAGCGCGAACACTTCGGGGGACTGTCTGACCTGGGCCCATCCCTGGCGGCGCTGAGGTGGCCGCCGCGCTGGAGGAGGGGCCTGTCCGCGCGGGTGCGCCCGAGCCGAGCGTCGCCGCGGTCCGGTCGGCGGCGGACTCCAGGGCCTGCTCTCCCGCCCCTCCCGAGCGGAGGACGTGCGGGGAAGACTGGCTGTCGGGTGAGTGGAGGCCGGAATGCACTCTCATGGCCGGAGCGGGCCGGAACACGGCGGCATCCGACATGCTGCCCGGCGCACTCGTCCGATGACCTTGCTCGGCGCGTAGCTTCATCCGTGGCCTCCCCCTGCACGACAGGATAACGCGGGAGCGCGTGGAGCGTCATCTCAGGGCTGGGATATCATTCCTCCCCGCACACCTGGGAGGGCCGACCCTGGAATCATTGCCGTCGACGTCGGCACGCGACCACGCACATGGTCTGAGGAGTCATGAAAAAGACGTTGAAAACCATCTTCATCCTGCTGTCCGTCGTGCTCGTCCTCGTGGCCATCACCGTCACCTTCTTCGACGACCACATCCGCAAGCACTTCGGGGGTGGTGGCCCGCCGCTCCCCACAGACTACGGGGAACCGCCCCACCCGAAGCGCAGGCTCGGCGTCGGAGAGAGCTTCCGGCCTGAGTGAAGCAAGTCGACGACAGCTCGTCGCGACGGCCTCATGCGCCGCCCTTGAGGGTCCTCGCCAGCCGCGAGCGATAGAGCCGGGCCAGGAAGTCGTAGAGGATGAGCTCCTGTGCGCGCTGGTCGCTCGCCAGCATCCGGTTGGCGTGCATGTGCAGGAAGCTCTCGGCCAGTTCCGCCATGGGGAGCGTGAGCTGGCCTTCGCGCTCGGCCGCATGGAGCTGCTCCGCGATGGGCCGCAGCAGGGCTCCGCGCCGCGCCAGGATGTCGAGCCCCGCCTTCCAGGGGCCCGCGTCCGTTGGAGCCGCGTCGAGCATCCGCTCCAGCTCCCGACGCTCCTCGCGGAAGCGCTGCCCCAGTTGGTTCTCGAAGCGCGCGTTGACTTTGAACTCGGCGCCGAACGCCTTGCGACAACGACCCGCCACGGCCAGCTTCTGCTCCAACGACAGTCCGAGCGCCTCCAGCAGCGTGTCCATGCCCAACAGCGCCAGTCGCCAGCGCAGGCTGGCACCCTCGTCTCCAGGGTGTGTCTCCAGCAAAGACAGCACGGCCTCGCTGTCCACCGCGAAGAGCTGCTCGGACAGCGTGATTCCAACAGGGCCGCCGTAGCGCTCCACCTCGCGCTCGTAGGTGTCGAGCTGGAGCTTCCACCCCTCACCCGAGGCCAGCGCGCTCGCGCACGCCGTCTGCAACATGGGCAGCGCCTCCGCGTAGAGCCGCTCCGGCGTGCCATGCAGCCGCAGGCGCAGGTGCCAGTCCGGGTCGCCGTAGCGCAGGAAGAACCCGTGGGAGACCGCTCCCGTCCCGGTGAGCCGCCGGAGCACCGGCGCGAGCGTGAGGGTGAGCAGTCGGTCCGCGGTGGCGGTGCCGGTGTAGAGCTTCGCGTAGAGCCACTCGGAGCCGGGCGGAAAGGTGCGCGACACGGACGCGGTGGGGACGGCGGGCGTGTGCGGCGTATGCGCCAGGGGCTCGCGTCGACGGAACGGGAGCACCACCTCGTGCGTGTAGTGCCCATCCGGTCCGGTGACACAGAGCCCGTCGGGCGTGGGGTACAGCTCCTCCAGCGTCACGCCCCCGGGACGATTGCGCGCGAGCTGGACGAACGTGTCCACACTCAACACGTTGTCCAGGTCGATGGGCAGTTGGTTGTCACCCTCCTGGAGACACACCCAGCGAGGCAGCCGGGCTTGCCTCCGGAAGTGCTGGAGCGCCACGTAGCGCGCGGAGCCCCGCGCCGCGCCCCACGTCTTGAGCACGTCCGACTCCACGCGCCAGCGCGCCAGCGCCAGCACCACGCGGCCATACGTCACCCGAGGGAGGAACGGTGCATGAGTCAGCGGCCCCCAGGAGAAGGCCAGGCCCTGGACTCCCTGCTGCTGGAGCTGCCCCAGGAAGCGATACGCCCCGAGCCCGAGGGAGAAGTAGTTGTGGGCATGGGTCATCCGGGGAATGACCTCCCGCCCCAGCTTGCGAGAGCGGAGCACCAGACGGCCCCGCTCGACGGAGAGCCACAGGTCCGACATTTCGAGCCGATGCTCCGGAGCCACACCGGACTGGCCCAGGAAGACAAGGTCGTGTTCGCGCAGCGCGGGGCGGCAGATGACATTGCCCATGCGCCCCTCCGGCAGGTGCACCACCTCCGCGAAGAGGGCCTCGGGCCGCAGGGCCTCCTCGGCGCGCAGGTAGTCGCGCGTCGCCGCCTCCAGCGCCGGGTCCGCGTGGCAGAACCGTCCGAGCATCACCGCGCCCGAGGGACCCGAGACGCTCTCCAGGACGAGCCGGTAGGCGCCCTTGTCCACATCCTCGGTGCTGGCGCCCACCACCGTCGCCACGAGGGAGAACGCCTCCGGCAGCGGCGGCGCGTCCTTGGACTCCAGCGCACGGAGGTCATCCTCCGTGAGGACCAGCTCCTGTGACTTCTCACGCCAGCACGACTCCAGCCGGGTCAACAGACGACGCCAGTGGGCTCCACCCGGGAAACGCCCGTCGCCCTCATGGAGGAGCGGGAAGGCGAAGCCCTGGAGCAGCGGGCCGGTGCCACTGCCCGTGCCGCCTTCCGCCGTGAAGCCGATGCCGGCCTCGTCGTCGAGCGCCTCCAGCAGCGGCACGGCGCGCGTCTCGTACCGCGCCACGAAGCGTTGCTGGAAGCGCGCGAGGGGTGAAGTCACTCCGCTGTTCACCGAGAGGCGGTGGAGCACCTCGATGGCCTCCTCACACGCCTCCACCACGCGGGGAGAGAGCGAGGCCTCCTCGGCGGCACGGAGCATGTCCACCTGGAAGAGGCGCGGCAGCTCCGCGGGCACGGGCAGGCCCTGGAGCATGCGCGCCACCTCCCGATAGGACTCCACGGAGACACCGGGAGGCGCGGCGTCGATGCGACCCAGCGCCTCATGTGCGGCGGCCAGCTTCGCGCGCACGGGCTCCAGCGCGGACAGTCCTGCGGACGAAGCCAGCAGCGCGGGAACAGGCTCGGGGCCGGTGAGCGGCGGAGCCCAGGTGGGGACGAGGACCTGGGATTCGATGAGCTCCACGATGAAGGCCCGCGCGTCTTCCCGTCCGACGTCGGCGTCATCCACGGTGAGCGCCTCCGCCAGCGCCTCCAGGGACGCACCACTCCGGGCCCGCGCCAGCGTGGCGTCCAGGTACGTCGAGGGCTCCACCGCCACCAGATGGTAGGTGCGCTCGCGTCCGGTGTGCCGCATCTCCATGTAACGCAGCCGCCCCGCGGCGAGGTACAGGCTGGAGTTGGGCACGTAGGAGAGCTGGTCTCTGACAGCGGGCTCCTGCCGCACCTTCTCCACGAGCGCGCAGACGTAGTCCATGTCCAGGCGGGTGTGGCGGCGCAGCGCCTCACGCGGCGCGAGGCGCAGCCGCGTCACGGCTCCCGGCCGCCCCATGGAGAGCCCCGCGAACAGCCCGAAGGGCGTGCCGCGCCCAGCCATCCGCGCGAAGTACCGCACGAGGGTCCGCTCGACCTTCCGGCCCTGCTCGGAGTCGGCGTCCTCCAACCAGTAGTGCAGGCTCTCCACCAGCGCGGGAGAGGCGATGAAGAGCGACTCCTGGATGAGCGGCGCTTCCACCCACTGGCGCAGCCGCGTGCGCAGTCGCGACGTGTCTCGCTGGAGCGCCGCCTCCAGTTCGCGCGGCGTGGCCACCGGGCCCTCCAGTCCCTCGCTCCACGACGTGAGGGCATCGAAAGGCAGCAACGGGGTGCGCAGGACAAAGAAGTCCGCGGCCACGAAGGCAGACGCGCGCTCCGGGCGCATCCGCTCCGCCACGTGCTCACGCGCGTCAGTCGAGGGAGAAGGTCGGGGAGTCATGTCGCGGGGCGCCGTGGTTTCGGAGAGGGAACCCTCGGGCTCCGTAATACAGCAATGGTGCAGGTCTTTCTTGAGACTGTTGTTTTGCGTGACCTAGGCTCGGGTGTTCCGTGCGACCCGTGGGGCGTGCGGTGTTCGAACATACATCCCGGACCAGGAGCGCCCAGCCATGAGCACCCGACCCTCGAAGAAGCTCACCCTGAAGAAGGAGACCCTTCGCACGCTCGAATCCGCCGAGCTGCCGCAGTTGGAGGGTGTGATGGGCGGCGTGTCGCTCGCCATCGACATCATCGACAACGCCCCCACGAAGACGGTGCAGCCCACCGTGGGGCCGCGCACCCGCACCCTGTGAAATCACTGACGGGCGCGGTGAGCCGAGATTGAGACACCCGCGCAAGTCATTGAACGAACGGCGCGCCACGAAGCCGTTCCGGTCGACAGCCTTCGGGCTGTCCACCGAGGGCCCCGCGCGAGGGACGCCAGGGAGTGTGCCTTTCGGCCGCGCCTCGCGCCTCGCTCCGTCGCTCGCCAGCCTGACACCCGGCCACGGCCCCCGAGTGTCGAGGCCCACCGCCTGGGCTACACTGCGGTGAACGGCATGGGCTCCAGGCAAGCAGTGAAGTACTGGCGGAGATGGGCGAGGGCGGCAGCCCTCACGGGGCTGGTGCTGACGACCTCGGGGCGCGCCCTGGCGCAGACGCCCGAGCCGGCTCCCACGGAACAGGTGCTGTCGGCGCAGAGGCCACTGCTGGGCGTGGTGGTGGCCAGTCAGGTGCTGGACCTGGTGGCCGAGGTGGAGGGCCGGCTGAGCGAGGTGAAGGCTCACGTGGGCCAGCGCGTGGAGGCGGGCGAGCTGGTCGCCGCGGTGGACTCCGAGCCCATGCGGCTGGAGCTGGCCGCGCGTCAGTGCACCGCGCGGGCATCCGAGGCCATCGCCCAGCGTGCCGTCATTGTCCTGGCCCAGGCCCGACAGCGCCTGGAGCGCGAGCAGCGCATCCGTGACTTCACCGCCGCCCAAGCGGAGGAGACCGCGCGGAACGACGTGGCCATGGCGGAAGCGGACCTTCACCTGGCGCAAGCGCAACTCGGCACGTCGAAGGCCCGAATGGCGCAGGCCGAGCGGGACGTGGGCCTGGCGCGGCTGAAGGCGCCCTTCACCGGCATCGTCACCGAGCAGTACCTCACGCCCGGCATGCGCGTCAGCCGGGACACGCCGGTGCTGCGGCTGGTGAGTGAGCAGCTGCGGCTGCGCTTCGCCGTGCCGGAGCGGCTGGCCCCCGGGCTGCGTACCGGAGACACCGTGCGGGTGCTGTTGAGCACGGTGGGCGTGGAGCTGACGGCCACGGTGGACCGGCTGTCGCCCGAGGTGGACCCCGCCTCACGCCACCAGAAGGCGGAGGCCCTGCTCCAGGTGCCCGACGCGCTGCGAGGCCGTCTGGCCAGCGGGCTGGTGGCGGACGTGTACCTCCAGCCCGCCCCCGCCGCGCGAGGCCGCGCCGCCACGGTGCCCTGAGCACTCCCTTCAGCGCGTGACGTCCAGCTGCGGCTCGCCACGCTCGAAGCGCCACGTCTCCCGGGCTCCAGTGCCGAGCGCCGCGCACTCCCTTCAGCTCAGCGCGTGACGTCCAGCCGCAGCTCGCCGCGCTCGAAGCGCGCCACGTCTCCCGGGCTCCAGTCCAGCACCCTCGTGTCTGCGCCCAGCGCCGTCAGGTGGTCGCGCACCGCCGCGCCACAGGCCGCCTCGGACGGCTCTCCCAGCCCCCAGCCCACATCGCGGATGGCGCTGCCCACGCCCTCGAAGCCGTTGGCGTAGGGCAGAAACCAGCGTGCCCCCGCGGCGGCGCACACCTGGGCCACACCCGAGGGGCCCGCGGTGCCACTGCGCAGTCGCCCGGCCAGATGGTCCGCGTACAACGCGCGCAGCCGCGCCCACGGCAGCGCGGCCCAGTAGTGGCTCAGCCCGCCGAAGAAGGGCGAGAGGAACTCGCGCTGACACGACAGCACCACGTCCACCGGCCCCAGCGCCTGGCGCGAGCGCTCCACCACCGCCTCCATGCGACCGTCAGGGTCCGTCCCGCTGTCCACCAGCAACAGGCAACTGAAGTCCTCGGTCGTGAAGCGGTAGCAGTTACCCCAGCTGCGCAGGCCCTCGCCCAGTGGGGGGCCTTCCGGCGCGGGTTGCTCCCCGTAGAAGGGCAGCACGTCCACGCGGATGTCGCCCACGTGCACCGTCTCGCCCCACCTGGGCGCCAGCGCGCGCTGGCCGCACGAGCCCAGCACCTGGGCGAAGTCCTGCATCGTCAGCAGGTTGGGGCGGAGCACCTGGGGCACCAGCACCGGCACCGTCGCGTCCGTCAACTGGGACAAGAGCGACGGCACGTGCCAGTGGTCCACGTGGCCATGGGTGATGGCCACCGCGCCCAGCATCCCCGGAGCAATGTTCCCCGGCGCCTGACCGATGTGACTCAACCGCCGCTGGAGCGGAATCGGGTCCACCAGCACCGACGTCGTCCGCGAGCGGATGACCACGCTGGCGTGCTCGCGCCGGTAGATGCCTGGACCGGAGGGCTCCTTCCAGGGCGTGGGATGCGGCCCTGGCGCGAAGAGCGCGTCGCGCCACCCCGCCTCGTCGAAGGGCCACGCGTCGCGCACCTCGTCCAGCGTGGAGGCGAGCGCCGTGGCACGCAGGAAGTCCGCCACCGCCGCCACGTCCGCCACCGCCAACCGCGTGTGCCAGCGCGCCTCGCCCTGCTGAAGCACCCACCACCACGCGCCCTGTTCAGGGAAGAGCACCGACGGCTCCACCAGGAAGCCACCGTCGTCCACGCCCTCGGGGCGCAGCAGCCCTCCCAGCCTCGCGCGGGCCTCCTCCAACAGGCGCCGCGAACCCTCGGGCTGGAAGCCCTCGCGCAGCAGCCCATGCAGCAGCTCCGTGAAGGGCACGCCGCCCACGCCCTCCGGCAGCGGCGTGAGGTCCATGATGACGTCCGGCGCGAAGCGCATCGCCCTACCCCGCCGCCTTGTGGGGACGGTCCTGCGCGGCCACCAGCTCGAAGTAGTCCCCGCCCTTCTCCATCAGCGCCGCGTGCGTGCCCTGCTCCACCAGCTGGCCGCCCTTCATCACCAGGATGAGGTCCGCCTCGCGCACGGTGCTCAGCCGGTGGGCGATGACCAAGCGCGTGCAACGCAGCTCCGACAGGGCGTCCTGCACCGCGCGCTCCGTGCGCGCATCCAGCGCATTGGTGGCCTCGTCCAGCAGGAGGACGGCGGGGTTGGAGGCCAGGGCGCGCGCCAGTGCCAGCCGCTGCCGCTGCCCGCCGGACAGCGAGGAGCCCATCTCGCTCAGCACCGTCTCGTAGCCCATGGGCATGGCGACGATGTCGTCATGCACCTGGGCGCGCCGCGCCGCGTCCTGCACGGCCTCCAGCGGCAGCAGCGGGTCCGAATAGGCGATGTTGCGGCGCACGTCGCCCTTGAACAACGAGGGGCTCTGCAGCACCGCGCCCATCTGCCGCCGCAGCTCCTTGAGCTCCAATTCCTGTAGCGGCACCCCGTCGTAGCGGATGGTGCCCGAGCTGGGCAGGTACAACCCCAGCAGCAGGTGCGCCAGGCTGGACTTGCCCGCGCCGGACGCGCCGACAATGGCCACGAACTGGCCCGGTTCGATGGTGACGGACACATCCTTCACCACCAGCGGCGAGTGGGGGCCGTAACGGAACGACACGCCCTCCACCTGGATGCGCCCCTCCAGCCTGTGGCTGCGGCGCAGGGCGCCCGGCGGCTGCTCGGCGGTCGCCTCCAGCACGTCGTCCACGCGCGCCAGGTAGCTGCCCACCAGTTGGAGCTGGAAGGCCGTCGTCACCAGGTTGGAGACGGGCAAGAGGAAGCCCGCCGCCAGGGCGTTGAGGGCCAGCATCTGCCCCAAGGTCAGCTGCCCCTCCATCACGAGCAGCGCCCCCAACCCCATCACCACCAGGGGAGAGGCCATCCGCAGCGTCGCGGTGAGCGAGTCGGTGAGCGCCGACACCCGGCCCCGCTCCAGCGACACATTGAGCACGTCCACGTAGAGGTTGGACCAGTTCTGCACCGCGCGGTCCTCCAGCCCCATCGCCTTCAGCGTCTGGACGCCGGTGAAGAGCTCCACCTCGTAGTTCTGCGCGGAGGCGTTCACCTCCAGGTTCTGCGCCATCAGCTCGCGCTGACGCCGGCTGGAGAAGAGGAACACCGCGCCCTGCAGCAGGGCCAGCACCGTCACCAGCGCGCCCATCTTCGCGCTGCCGGCGAACAGCAGCCCCAGGTAGAGCAGGACGAGGCTGCCATCCAGGAGCCCGGACAACGTGCCCGCCGTCAGCAGCTCGCGCACCGTGGCGTTGCTGTTCAGGCGGTTCATCAAATCGCCCGCCGAGCGCAGTTGGAAGAAGGAGAACGGCAGGTGCACCAGGTGGTCCAGGAAACCCAGCGTCAGCCGCGCGTCCAGGTGCGTGCGCAGTTGCAGCAGGAGGTGCGCGCGCACCAGGGACGACAGGAACTGGAAGCCCACCAGCGCCGCCATTCCCGCGCCCAGCGTGGCCAGGAGCGGCACGTCGCCGCTGGGCACCACCCGGTCCACCACCGCGCCCGTCAGGGACGGCAGCGCCAGGGCGAACACCTGGAGCAAGAGCGACATCACCGCCACGCGCACCAGGGCGGGCCGCTCCTCCAGCAGCAGACGCAGATAGCGGTTGGGACCCCGGCGGGGAGCCGCCGTCTCGAAGGTCTCCGAGGGCTCGAAGAGGAGCGCCACCCCGGTGAAGGACTTCCGGAACTGCTCCAGCGAGACGCGGCGCCGGCCGAAGGCGGGGTCCACCACCTCCACGCCCGCGCGAGACAGGCGCTCGAAGACGACGAAGTGCCGGAACTCCCAGTGCAGCACCGTGCCCGGCTCCAGCAGGTGCAGCTGGTCCATGTCCACCTGCGCCGCGCGGCCCACCAGGTCGAAGCGTCGGCCCGCCTCCAGGATGGCGCGGGCGGAGATGCCGCGAATGGTGAGGCCCGCGGCGGCGTGCACCTCGTCCAGCTTCACGTGGCGGCCCCAATAGCCCAGCACCATGGCCAGACACGCGGCGCCGCAGTCGGTGGCCGCCATCTGCGCGACGACGGGGATGCGACGGCGGCCGAAGCGGGCCCCCAGCCGCTGCAAGGCCGGGAAGCGCTCGGACCACGAAGGCGGAGGGGTGGGCTCAGTCACGGCGCTTCCCGAGCAGCTCCAGCACCGGCAGCAGCGTCAACCAGCCATTGCGCGCACGCACCTTCACCCAGGCCTCGCCCGCCATGCCGGGGTGGTACGCGTACGTCTCTCCATCCGACTCGAAGGTCTCCCGGGGCAGGCGCGCCTCCACCAGCACCACCGGGCCGTCGTCCACGGTGACGGCGTCTCCCAGGCCGGGGCCCAGGTAGCGGCGCACCTCGGCGGGGCCCACCAGCTCGTCGCTGACGGAGGCCACCTGGAGCGACTGCCACGCATAGGGGAAGCCCGTCAGCTCCAGGCGCAGGGGCTGCCCCGGACGCAACATGGGGCGGTACTGGCCGGGCAACAGGGCCACGGCCCACGCCTCGGCGCCTTCGCGCACCAGCGACACGACGATTTCACCGGGCGCCAGGAACTGCTGCTCGCGCACGCGCACCTCGCCCACCTGTCCGTCCCGAGGCGCCTTCAACACGCGCTCGCCCATCCGGGCCTCGCTCAGCTCCAGTTGGGCCCGCAGGCCGGCCAGGGCCTGCCTCGTGTTCGTGTTGAGCGGCTCCAGCAGCCACGTGGCCAACTGCGAGCGGAACTCCTCCTCCACCCGCTCCCGGTCCGCCGTCTCGTCGCCCGCGTACAGCTCCACCAGGGGCTGGCCCGCGCGCACGTGCTCACCCCGATGCACCAACACGCGGCTGACGCGGCCTCCGGCGGTGGCGGTGACCTCCTCCATGCCCTTGATGCGCACCAGCACCGGGCCACGCGCGTAGTCGTTGACGTCCACCAGCGCCAGGCCCACGCCGCCGACGACAACGAGCGACACCACCAGCCACCAGACCGCGTTCGTCCAGCCCGGCATGATGCGCAGGAGCGAGCCCCGGGTCTCCGGACGGGCGTGGTGGTCCAACGCCTCCTGACGGAAGAGCTTCTGCGGAGGCGGCTGCGCGTCGCTCATGTCTTCATCGTCCGGGCCCGGCGCGAACGATACAGGCGAGCCAGGAAGTCATAAAGGATGAGCTCCTGGGCGCGCTGGTCGGCGGGCAACAGCCGGTTGACGTGCATGTGCAGAAGGCTGTCCGCCAGCACCGCCACCGGCGTGGTGAGCCGGCCTTCGGCTTCCGCCTGTCGCAGTCGCTCGACGACGGGCCGCAGCGCCTCGCTCCGGCGCCGCAGGGCGACCAGACCCGGCTGCCAGGGGCCTTGCGCGTCGGGCGTCGCCTGGAGCAGCGCCTCCAGCGCGCGGCCCTCCTTCCGGAAACGGGCCCCCAACTGGTCCTCGAAGGGCCGCTTCACCTTGAACTCCGCGCTGAAATCGCGCCGCAGCCGCTCCATCACCTCCAGCTTCGCGTCCAGGCCCAGGCTCAGGTCGTCGAGCAGCGCGTCCAGCCCCTTCACCGCCAGACGCCACCGGAGGTCCGCGCCGGCGTCTCCCGGGTAGGACTCCAGCAGGGAGAGGACCGCCTCGCTGTCCGCCTGGAAGACGGCCTCGCAGGCCTCCATGCCAGCGGGGCCGCCGTAGCGCTCCACCTCGCGCTCGTACGTGTCGAGTTGCAGCCGCCACGCCTCGCCCGAAGCCAGGGCGCTCGCGCACGCCTCGCGCAGCAGCGGCCACACCTCCGTGTCCAAGCGCCTCGGCGCGCCGTGGAAGCGCAGCCGGAGGTGAGGCTCGGGGTCGTGGTAGCGGATGAAGAACCAGCGGTCCACCTCGCCGCTCGCCACCGCCGCGCGCACGGCCTCGCCCAGCGTGGTGCGCAGCAGCCGGTCCAACGTGCCGGTGCCGCCATACAGCTTCACGTACAGCCACTCCGAGCCGGGTGGGAAGGCGCGCACCACGGCCGGCTTGGAGGCGCGGGTTTGCTTGGGCGCGTCCGTGTCCGTGGCGGGCTCCCGAGCCTCCGGCGCCTGGCGGAGGAAGGGGATGACCACCTCGTGCGTATAGCGCCCCGCCTCACCCTCGATGCACACGTCCCCGGGGCCGGGCAGCAGCTCCTCCAGCGTCGCGTTCGGGCGCGTCTTCACCACCTGCACCAGGGACTCGACGCTCAGCACGTTGTCCAGGTCCACCGGAAGCTGGTTGTCCGAGTCGCTCAGGCACACCCATCGCGGCAGGCGCGCCTCCTCGCGGAAGCGCTGCACCGCCTCGAAGCGCGCCACGCCGCGGGCCGTGCCCCACGCCTTCAATGTGTCGCCGCGCACCTGCCACCTGGCGGGAGACAGCACCAGTCGCCCGTGCACCACGCGCGGCAGGAAGGGCGCATCCGCCAGCGGTCCCCACTGGAACTGCAAGCCCTCCACGCCCTGGGACTGGAGCACGCCCAGGAAGCGGTAGGCGCCCAGGCCATGGGCTCCGAAGTTGTGAGCGTTCGTCAGCCGCGGCACCACTTCCCGCCCCTCCCGGCCCAAGCGCAGCACGATGCGGCCCGCCTCCACGGACACCCACAGGTCCGTCGCCTTGACCTGAGCTGCCTCCGGCAATCCCGAGCGGCCCAGGAAGACCAGGTCATGCTCGCGCAGCGCGGGCCGGCAGAGGATGTTGCCCACCCGGCCCGCGGGCAGGTGCACCACCTCCGCGAAGAGGCAGTCCGGACGCAGCGCCTCCTCGGCGCGCAGGTAGCGCCGCACCGCCGCCTCCAGCGCCGCGTCCCCATGGCAGAAGCGCCCCAGGTACAGCGCCCCCGAGGGACCATGCACGTTCTCCAGCAGGAAGCGGAAGCGGCCCGCCTCCACCGCCTCCTGGGAGTCCGCCAGCACCGTACCCACCACGCCAAAGGCCTCCGGCAGCCGCGCGGGTCGGGGCGCCTCCAGCGCCTGGAGGTCCGTCTCGTCCAGCTCCAGCTCCAGCGCGCCCGCGCGGCGCACGGACTCCAGCCGGTGGAGCAGGTGCGTCCAGCGCGCTTCCCACCGGGCGCCGTCCTGCCCTCCCTTCACCGGGAAGTAGAAACCGGCCAGCAATGGCCCGGTGCCCGCGCCGGGTGCCCTCGACGTCATGAAGCCGACGCCGCTCTCCTCATCCAGCGCCTCCAGCAGCGGCACCGGGCGCCCCTCGTACCGCTCCATCAGTCGCTGGCGGAAGCGGGCCAGGGGCGGCGCGTCTCCCGCCGAGGGGGAGATGCGCTGGAGCAGCGTCACTCCGCGCGCCACCTCGTCCAGCACCTGGCGAGGCAGCCTCACCTCGCCCGCGGGGCGGAACATGTCCACCTGGAACAGTCGCGACAGCTCCGCCGGCACCGGCAGCGCCTCCAGTGTCCGCGCCAGCTCACGGTAGGCCTCGGTCGGCAGGCCCGCCGGCCGCGCGTCCAGGTCCGCCAGTGTGGCGGCAACCCCAGCCAGCCGCTCGCTCACGGCCGCCAGCGCGGGAGTGGCCCGGGCCGCTTCCAGCAACGACGCCAGCGGCTCGGGCCCGGTGACGACGGGCGCCCAGGTGCTCACCAGCAGCTGCGTCTCCACCAGGCTTCGCGCGTACTCGAGTGCCTCCTCCTCGGACACGCCCTCGGACTCCACCAGCGCGGCGGCCAGCGCGGCCAGCGTGGCGCCGCCACGGGCCAGCTCCAGGGTGCGCTCCAGGTGGGCTTCCGGCTCCACCGCCACCAGGTGGTACGAGCGCTCCCGGCCGCGCAGCCGCGACTCCAGGTAGCGAAGCTGACCGCCGGCCCGGTACAGGCTGGAGTTGGGCACGTAGTGGAGCGCGCTCAGCACCTCCGGTGTCTGGCTCACGTGCGACACCAGCGCGCTCACGTAGTCCATGTCCAGCCGGGTGTGTCGCCGCACGCCGGAGCGCCCCTGGATGCGCAGCGCCGTCTCCCCCATGCCGCCCACCGCATGGCCCGCGAACAGGCCAAAGGGCGTGGCCCGCCCGGCCATGCGCGCCAGGTAGCGCACCAGCGTGTGCTCCACCTTCTGCCCTGACTCGGACTCCGGCGCCTCCAGCCATGTCGGGAGGCTGTCTGTCAATGAGGGCGAGGCGATGAACAAGGCCTCGCGGACCAGCGGGTCCTCCACGTGCTCGCGCAGCCGTTGACGCAGCAACACGCGGTCCTGTGCCAGCGCCGCCTCGCGCTCCTCCGGACGGGCTCCCGGCGCCTGGAGGCCCCGCGCCCACTCCACCAGCACGTCCAGCGGCAGCAACGGGGTGCGGATGGCGAGGAAGCCGTCGTGACGGAAGGGGGCCTTCCGCGCGGGAGGGGGACGGGCATCGTCGGGCAAGAATGTCTCGAGGTGACGGACTGAGTCGCGAGTCTCGGGATAGTGGATGCGCTCACCCGCCGTCAATCCATCCACTCCAGGATGACCCACCTGTTCTTGAAATCATTAATTGAGGTATTAATCGAGGCTGTCCATCGCGGCGGTTCGTCGGCCGCGGTGGATTCCGCACCGCGTCATGTTTCGTGACGTGAACGCCGTATCGTCATCCCTCACTGATCAGGAGTTCTTGTGAACGAGCCGAAGAAGACGGTCGCCGCGAAGCGCAAGCTCACCCTTCACCGCGAGACGCTGCGCTCCATCGATGAGGGGGCGCTCCAGATTCTGGATGGCGTTGTCGGCGGCACCGGCACCTCCAACCCCTACACCAACTTCCCCTCGGGCAAGTGTGGCGTGATCGACACCGCGCCGGAGCAGGCCGGGGAAGTCATTCCGTAGTCGCCTGTCGCGGTGCGTGACGTCGCTGTCCGACGTGCTTCGCCATCAGGCCGCGCCGTGAAGTTCATTCCGAAGGTCGTGGGTGCCCGGCCAGCCAGGTCGTTGGCTGGGTACCCCGTCCCTCGGACGCAGAGGTGAGCTGGACTCGGTCTACACGGGGTGCGCATCAAGGCTGAGCCGTCGTAGAAGTGGTCCATGAACGGCGCCCCGCTCTGGCGACCCCTCGTGGATGGGGCGCTTCGCGAACAGACACTCCAGGTCGCCCATGCGCTGGCTCGGGCACTGGAGGACGTTCTCCCGCACCGCGCACCCGACGCATCACTGGCGACGGGAGACACGGGCCTGGCGCTGCTCTTCGCGTGGCTGGACCGTGTGCAACCCTCCGAGCACCATGCTGCCCTGGCTCAAGGGCTCCTGGACGACGCGATGGAGGCGGTGGCCTCCCGTCCCATGGGGATGGCGCTGCACTCCGGCGTGAGCGGCGTGGCCTGGGCCGTCGAGCACCTGCACGGCGGCGGCGTGGAGGAAGAAGGCGACGCGCTGGAGGACGTGGACGCGGCGCTCGCGCAGCTGTTGGCTGTGTCGCCCTGGACGGCGCCCCAGGACCTCATCACGGGGCTCGTGGGGTTGGGGGTCTATGCCCTGGAGCGACTGCCTCGCGCGGACGCACGACGCTGTCTGGAGGACGTGGTGGCTCGGCTATCGGAATCGGCCGAGACGCATGCGGAAGGGCTCACGTGGAAGACGTTTCCGCGCTGGCTGCCCGAGACCCAGCAGCGCGAGATGCCGGAGGGACGCTACGACCTGGGCGTGGCCCATGGCGTGCCGGGAATCATCGTCGTGCTGGCGGGTGCCGTGCGGGCCGGGGTCGCGGAGCCGGAGGCGAGACGCCTGCTGCGTGGCGCCTGGTCCTGGGTGATGGCGCAGCGCCTGCCCGACATGGGTCGTCGGCTTCCTTACGCCGTCATCCCTGGCGAGACGCCGAAGCCCACCCGCGCCGCGTGGTGCTACGGAGACCCGGGTGTGTCGCTCGCACTGTTCACCGCCGCTCGCGCGGTCCGCGAGCCTGCCTGGGAAACCGAAGTGCTGGAGCTGGCGCGCGCGGCGGCACGGCGCCCGCTGGAAGACTCAGGTGTGAAAGACGCGCCGCTGTGCCATGGGGCGTCCGGGTTGCTCCACATCTACAACCGCTTTCATCAAGCCACGGGGGAAGAGGTCTTCGCCTCCACGGCACGCCAGTGGTTGGAATACACCCTGCGGCAATGGCAGCCGGACCGGAGCATCGGGGGCTATGCCTTCTGGGGCCAGGATGAGCAGGGGGCACCGTCATGGGTGGACCGTCCTGGCCTGCTGGAGGGCACGGCGGGCATCGCTCTCTCGCTGCTGGCGGCGGCCTCTTCCGTGGAACCCTCCTGGGACCGGGTGCTGCTGATGTCCCTGCGCGACGTGGCGTCCGAGACAGTTCCCTGAAACCGTGGCTCACGAGAGCGTCAAAGACAGTCAAGAACGCGCCCACGAAAAAGCCCCGGGCCCCATGCCATGAGCATGGAACACCGGGGCGGATGCACGGAGAGCCTCAGCGGCTCCCGGCAAGTCCTACTGACCGCGCACCAGCTGCGACTGCGCGAAGGCGGCGAGCTGCTGGGCGTTGAACTTGCCCTGCGCGATGTCGCCCGCCACGGTGGCGGCATTGCGGACCGTCTCCACGGTGTCCGCCAGCTTGCCCACGTTCTGCGCCTGGCCGAGCATGCTGCTCACGCCCGCCAGCGGGCCACCAGCCACCATGGACAATCCGTTGTCGATGAACTTGTCCGCGAACGGCTTCGCCAACTGGCCAAGGCCGAACGGCAGGTTGTCCAGCGCCTTGCCGACGATGTCCTTCAGCGGCCCGGTGATGGCGCTGAGCCCCTTGTCCAGCAGGCCGGAGACCTTGCCGAGCGCCTCGGAGACCTTGCCGAGCGCGTCGCCAATCCCCTTCGCCAGTCCACCCAGGCCCCCCAGCGCCTTGCCGAGCCCGCCCAGCGCGTTGCTGATGCTGCTCGCGGCCTTGCTCGCGGCGTCAGCGGCCTTGCTGGCCGCGTTGCTCGCGGAGTTGCTCGCGCTGTTCGCACCGCTGCTACCACCCGCGCCACTGGAGCCGCCGACGGACATGGGATTTCCTCGTGAAATGTAGGTTTACGTGATTATCGAGGACCTGGCGGGAGAGTTGCGTCCGCCGGACTAGAGCTCAGGGACGGGCGGCAGGTCCTTGAGGAGGGCCTGGCCCTTGGCCTCATCGACCTCGGCCCGCGGCGGGTTCCCGTCGCCCCTCAGGGAGGGCTTGTTCTGGGCGGCGGACGCGTTCGCCTCGAAGCCCGTGGAGTAGGAGGCCGGCGGACCCAGGCCCAGCTCCCCCCGGGCGGCGCTCTTGAAGAACTCCCCCACCTCCTCAACGGTCGGCGGATCATACCCGGCGGCCCTCAGCGCCTCATCAGGGACGACCTTCAGCACCGGCTCCTTCTCCGGGTGCGTGGCGTAGTCGAGCACCAGCTCCACGTAGGCCGCCAGCTCCATCCCCACGGACTTGGCGATGCGCTGGGTGTCCGGGTCCGCGAGCAGTTCGGCGCGGACATTCTCCACGGGACGCGTGAGGCGGGGCTTCTGCTCGGACATGACGGACAAGCTCCATCGGCGGTGAAGTACGACCTCCAAGGTTAGCCGGACCTGGAAGCAGGCTCCAAGCTGTCGCGCTCCCACGCCCTCCCCGACCCGCGAGTCCCCCACCCGGACTCCCCGTCCGGGAACTGTCCATCAGCCGACACTCCTCACGCCCTCCGGGGCACACCCTGAGTGAAGTGTAAAATATAAGGAACTCGGGGATTTCTGGCGCCACTCCTGGCGTCGGTCATCCCTCGTTCCAGACAGTCGAACACTGCCGAGGGAGCCAATACATGCACCATGTCTTGAAGTCCGCCGTCTGTATTACCGCGCTGCTGGCGGCGCCCGCATGGGCGTTCAAGCCGGAAGCGCCATCCGCGCCGGGCTCACTGGCGAGCCAGGCCTTCTTCAAGCCCGAGCTCACCATCCCCAGCGGACAGTTGTCGCTCGAGGAGGCGCTGCCGAAGCTGAGCCGCGCGAGCGCCAGCGCGTGGGATGACTTCTTCGCGCGCAACGGCCGCGGCTTCCAGGTCTACGTCGATGCCCAGACGGGCACGGCCGCCAACGTCATGGGCTCCATTCCCCTCATCCCGGGCACCGGCGTGGGCAACAAGCTCACGCTGGAGAGCGTGCGCCAGCAGCTCGGGCGCGGCGTCGCGCGGGTGGACGGCTCCGTCGTGGGGGACCTGGTCCTGCGCTTCATCGAGTCCAACCAGGCCGCGCTCGGCGTGGACGTGCTCCAGTTGGGAGAGCCCCGCGTCGAGCAGATCTCCGAGCACCTGTGGCAGGTCTCCATCCCTCAGCAGCTCAAGGGCATCCCCGTCCGCTACGGGCGCCTGGCCGCCACCATCAGCCACGGCAACCTGGTGCTGATGGGCACCGAGTCCTGGGCCAACGTGGGCATCTCTCCCCTCCCGCTGCTCGCCGCCGAGCAGGCGATGATGACGGGCTTCGAGCGCTTCGGCATCTATGAGAGCCCTCCGACGCTCTGGAAGCAGCCCACGCTCGAAATCGTCCCCGTGGCCCGCCAGGGCACAAGCTTCGGCGAGTCCTACGGCCACCAGCTCGTATGGAGCTACGGCTTCCAGCAGCCGGGTGAGCACCAGCGCTGGAAGGTCACCGTCGACGCCACCCGCGGCGAGGTGCTGTCGCTCGAGGACGACAACCACTACTTCGACCAGAGCATCAAGGGCGGCGCCTTCCCGCTGACCAACACGGAGTCCTGCACCGCCACGGCGACGTGCGGGTTGAGCTTCGCGAACACGCCCATGCCCTGGGCCGACACCGGCTTCGCGGCGCCGGATGACTACACGGACAGCGCCGGCGTCTTCAACTACACGACGGGCACCACCACCACCACGCTCAACGGCAAGTACATCCGCATCCAGGACAACTGCGGCCCCGTCACCGCCTCCGCCGCGGGCACCATCGACCTGGGCGGCGTGACGACGCAGCACGACTGCGCCTCGCCGGGCTTCTCGCTGGGCAACACCTCCGCGTCGCGCAGCTCCTTCTACGAGCTGAACCGGATTGCCCAGATTGCCCGAGGCTGGCTGCCCACCAACGCGTGGCTCAACGGCCAGCTCACCTCCAACATGAACATCGTCAGCACGTGCAACGCCTTCTGGACCGGGTCCACGGTCAACTTCTTCCGCAGCGGCGGCGGGTGCCGGAACACGGGCGAAATCGCCGCCGTGTTCGACCACGAGTGGGGCCATGGCATGGACGACAACGACGTCGCCGGCACGCTGTCGAACTCCAGCGAGGCCTACGCGGACATCGCGGCCATCTACCGGCTTCCCACGTCGTGCGTGGGCCACGGCTTCTTCCAGACGGTGGACCAGGGCTGCGGCATGACGCCGGACGGCACGGGCTACAACGTCAACGAGGCCCAGACGGGCGCGCCCTGGTGCGCCAGCCGCTGCTCGGGCGTGCGTGACGCGGACTGGGCGGCCCAGGTGCCCAACACGCCCGCCACGCCGCAGAACTTCGTCTGTGGCCGGTGCGGCGGCGGCGGAGGACCGTGCGGCAGGCAGGTCCACTGCGCGGCGTCTCCCGTCCGTCAGGCGGCGTGGGACCTGGTCGCGCGCGACTTGCGCGCCGCGCCCTTCAACTACGACGACAACACGGCCAACATCATGGGCAACAAGCTGTTCTACCAGGGCAGCGGCAACATCGGCACCTGGCACGCCTGTGACTGTACGCTCGGCACGTCGAGCGGCTGCGCCGCCACCAACGGCTACATGCAGTGGCTGGCCGCGGACGACGACAACGGCAACATCGTCGACGGCACGCCGCACATGTCGGCCATCCACGCCGCCTTCGCCCGCCACAACATCGCCTGCTCCGCGCCAGCCCGCATCAATGCGGGCTGCTCGGGCGGCCCCACCGCGGCGCCCACCCTCGCGGTGACGCCGGGTGTCGGCCAGGCGTCCCTGTCCTGGAGCGCGGTGGCCGGAGCCAACCAGTACTGGGTGATGAAGTCGGACGGCTTCGCCGCGTGCAACTTCGGCAAGGCGAAGGTCGCCACCGTCACCGGCACCACGTACACGGACACGGAGGTGATGGCGGGACGCCAGCACTGCTACTCCATCGTCCCCGCCAGCAGCAACGCCTGCTACGCGCCCGCCAGCACCTGCACCTGCACCACGCCGACCTGAGGTGACGGGTGAGTCCCGGCGCGGCCCCGTCAAAGGCCGCGCCGGTGTTTCCGGCTCAGCTCGCTAGTAGATGAACGTCACCGTCGAGTTGCACGGATGGGTGCCGTTCACCACGTCCGTCAGGGTGATGTCGTTCGCCGGGTTGGCGGTCGACTTGGGGAAGCCCCCCTGGCAGGGGAGCCACGGCCACGGCGCGCCCGAGTTGAACCGGGTGAAGCCGCCCGTCGGGGTGTAGATGGGGTAGGTGGGATTCGACGGGTTGGGGTTGGAGAAGATGGTCAGCGTGGCGGCGCAGCTGGCGGGCGCACCGACCGGGAACTCGATGCCCACCTCCTGGTCCACGTTCGGGCGGCTGTTGTAGAGGACGACGAAGGGGATGCTCGGCGTCACCGTGTCCGTGAAGGGCACGAACGTGTTGCTCGCGTTCTGCAGCGCGAGGTTCAGCTTGATGTCGTAGCAGTTCGCGGGGAAGCCCACGAACTCGACGATGGTGCAGGCGGGGTTGGTGAACTCCAGGTCGATGTTCCAGGTGCCGAGGCCGCCGTTGGAGGGGACGACCGAGCTGGGCGTGGACGCCGGTCCGCCGATGAGCGTGAAAGTGCTGCCGGAGCTGTCCGGGCGGAAGTTGGCGCGCTGCTCCACCCAGCGGTTGATGGTGGCATCGAACCGCCACGCGGCGGCACGGCAGGCCCCCGTGAACACGCAGGACGGCATCACCCCACCGGCCGCCTGAGGAACGCGGATGGAGACCTGGGCGGTCCGGTCCTTGGCCAGGTTCAGCGCCTGGCCGTCCACGGTGGTCGCGCCGACGAAGAAGGCGCCCACGGACTCCAGCGCGACCGTCTGGCCATTCTGGTTCACCGCCGTGAAGTCACCGGGCATGTCGCGCGGGCCGTAGGTGGCGGCGGAGACGAGCACCGTGCCCGTCGCCGGCTGGCCCGCGGCGTTGACCAGGGAGCCTGCGGGGATGTTCACCACCAGGCCGCCCGTCTCCATGACGATGTTCTGCGTCGAGCTGAACTGCTTGATGGGCGCGCGCGGCAGGACGTGGGTGATGTTGAGCCGGCTCGCGCTCAGGTAGTCCGTATCCGGCGCGAAGCCCGACTTGCTCACGCTGATGACGTAGCCGTTCGTGTTGGTGACGGACACGAAGTACTTGCCCGCCGTGTCCGTGGTCCGGTTGATGCCGTTGATGACCACCGTGGCGCCGGCAATCGGCTGGCCACTGGGGTCCACCACGGTGCCGGTGAAGGTCGCCAGCTCCTGCGACACCGTCCCTTCGAGCACCTCCCCGGGAGCCTTCTGGGAAGGCTCTACCGCGGGACCTTCAAGGCACCCGAACGAAAGCACCGCGGGCGCCAGGACTGCGAGACACCAATTCCTCATCGTCATGACAGGTTCTCCTCGGCTGCGTTTACGGCGGCCGGGGACCAAGGACTGGCGCCGGCCGGCACGGCGAGGACACCGTAATGAGAAAGTGAAGAAGCACACACTCCGGGTATGCCCGAAAGGACGGGCAAGTGTCGGGTAACCGACGATTCACCCCGGGTCGCTCGTGCCCGCCCGCCTGATGGCGCAGGGCGGCAAAGTGGTCCCTGGCGGCTCGCGGGACGCTCCGGGGTTGGGAGGTCCTCCAACGACAGCTCATCACCGGCTTGAGGGGACGTTGTTCATTCGTCTCGCCGCCCGCCATCCTCATCTTCCGTGACGTGACACGCACGGGTGCCGCGAGTCGAGGCAGCGCGGTCGCTTCACCGAGCTTCTCATGCCGTCGGCGATACCCGCTTCATCGCAGCGTCCTGCGAGAGGCGCGGCATGATGCGCATGTGCCGCGCCCACTCGCGAGGAATCAGGGCTCGGGCTCGCCGGAACACGGCGTGCAGGTGTAGCGGATTCCCGAGGAGCAGTCCGGGTAGCGGATGGAGCTGGTGGGGCAAAAGCCCGTCCGACACGGAAGCTGGCAGGTGTACCAGAACGTCGGAGCGAGTCCCTCCTGGGAGACGAGGCTTGGGTCGGAGCCCTCCGGGGCGATGGGTTCTGGGACGTCCGGGCCGCCGCAAGCGGCGACACACAGCAGCGCGCACGACAGCAACAGGAGCTTCCTCATGTTTCCTCCTTGATGAAGGACTGCGCCGGGATTGCGGGGGCAAGCCAAGCACATCCATGCATGAAGCCCCAAATCCGTGGCACCTTCTGGCAGGCGATGGGGCCTTGGGATTCGTGACTGGCCGCCAAGACATGTCCCGCCGCCCACCTGACATCCACTCCCCGGCAGGTAAAGCCAGTGGGGGGAGACGTGCCCGCTCCTTTCAGCGCCCCTCATGGGCTGTCACACTTCCAGGCCCCACACAGACATTCAAAATGGCGTTGATGGAGCGGTGCTTCGCCGCGCCTCGACCCTCCGGAAGGCCTCGCTTGAAAACGTTCGCGTCGAAGGCCGAGGAGGCTCCGGAATCGAGCCCTCGGAGTGAGCACTCCACCAGGAGCGGCGTGAGCGACAGTCCCGCGGAAGGCCCCGCACAGCCCCAGGGTCCGAGGGTCGCCTCGTTGATGCAACTCCAGTCCATGTACGACCGGAGTCCGCGCGTCACCGCACAGGCGAAGCTGGCGAGCGCGCTGTCATCCCCACCCGTGCAGCGGAAGAAGAACCGCACGGGCCTGCCCGACACGCTCAAGGCCGGAATCGAGTCGCTCTCAGGCATGTCCATGGACGCGGTCCAGGTGCACTACAACTCCTCCCAGCCCGCGCAGCTCCAGGCCCACGCCTACGCCCAGGGGACCGACATCCATCTGGCCCCCGGTCAGGAGCGCAACCTGCCTCACGAGGCGTGGCACGTCGTGCAGCAGGCACAAGGGCGTGTCTCGCCGACAGCGCAGACCCAGGGCGTCGCCTTGAACGACGAAGCCACCCTGGAGGCGGAGGCGGACCGCATGGGCGCGCGCGCCGCTTCCAGCAGGTTGGAGGACGACGCGCAACCCGCGCAGCGAGTCGCATCCGCGGGAGGCACGGTGCAGCGCTCCGTCATCCTGGGGAGAACGCCCACGTCCTGGTACCACGTGTTCTCGGGCTCGACGATGAAGCGGCTCCTGACGATGGACGACTACGACGAGGTCCAGGCCCAGGTGATGGCGTTCCTCCTGGAACTGCCGGACAAGGCCACCCCAGAGGACGGGGTCAGCCCCAAGAATGTCGCCGCGTGGAAGGGATTGAAGGAACATGCCCTCAAGAATGAGGGGCAGATAGCGAGGACCCTCGCCCGCTGGATTGGCGCGCATACGACGGCGGTCGCCTCGACCACGGGCGTCGACGAGCGGGCCGAGTGGAAGGAGTTCGAGTCCATCGAGGAGCTGGCGCTCGCCCTGGCGCATGAAACGCATCCCCAATACCAGAAGAACCTGGCGTTCGAAGGCCAGTTGGCAGACCTCGTCAACAACGACGACTGGGTGAGGGCGCAGCTCGAATCCCTCCGGGAGAAGGTCGACCAGTTCATGGGAACGGAGGTCTCCTACTTCCGACAGCTCGTCGAACCGCTGGAGCGTCGCCTGGTCGGCAGCTACTCCTGGCAGAAGACAGTCACCAGCCTCTTCAGCGTGTTCAAGGACACCGACAAGCGCGAGCCGACCGGGGCCATCTCGGAGAACAAGCAGGTCATCACCGAGCAAATCACCTTCCTGCATGACTTGATGGAGCGCTGGAGTTCGTCGGGCGCCGGGTCCATGGCGGCGAAGCTCCACGAGACAATCGGCGTCGTGCCGGTGTTGCCGGATGCACCCGACAAGGCGTTCGAAACCACCATGCTCGATGAGGACCGCTCCGAGTTCACCGGAAGCAAACCTCCGAGCGTCCGGCACTATCGAGCCACCAAGAAGGTGGACCAGGAGGAGCGCGACGAAGTCCTGCTCGACCTGACCATCACGCGGGCGATTCGCGCGGCGGAGAAGTCGCTCGCGGCGCTCGACAGGATAGGGCGCCTGCGGAAGGAGGTGACGGACGCCTCGACCCCCGACCAGAAGGAGGACCTGGAGCGGGAGATCGCCGAACTGGAGAGCAGAATCGAGGCCCGCAAGGCCAGGCTCGCGTTCGAGGGCCTCGGACAACTCAGCTTCAACGACAACCAGACGCCACAGACGACCGTGGAGGGCCGCGCGGAAGAGGGACAGAAGCTGCCGCCCTACGGCATGATTGCCAGCTACCTCAAGACGCAGCAGCAGGAGCGCGCCAAGGACAAGCTCAAGCGCGTCACCGTCGGGAATATCGACAAGTCGTCGAAGGCCAAGGGGCGGCGCAACGTGGGCACCCGGCTGGAGAACAACCCGGACACGCTGCTCGCGCGGCTCATGTCAGCGCCCATCACCGCCGGGCGGTCGATGACCACGGCGAGGATGCTGCAACTCGTGGAGAAGGTGGGAGGCTCCGACGAGGAGAAGACGGCGGCGGCCTACGCGCTGTTCGCCTTCTGGGCGCGCACGTACAACCAGGGCCTGACGCCGGTCCACACCTTCCACGAGACACTGGACGTGGCGCAGAACTTCGGCGTTCCCTACAAGGCGTTCCACTACCCGACCTCGGTCGACGGAAAGCTCGACCTGATGGCACCGGGCGGGTTCGTGCCCATGTCCGAGGTGGCGGGAGGCTCCGTCCCTGACGAGGAGTGGGACGCCAGTGCGCCTGGCCGGGAACACACGCGGAGGTGGAACGCGTTCCGAAGTCTGCTCGATGACGTGCCCCGCGCCATCCGACTGGGAGGGCGGGATGACGGGCATGGCGGGGACGAGGTCGACCTCGACTTGATGCACGTCGGTTCCGATTCGACGAAGAAGCAGGAGGAGGCTCCCGACTCCATGCGCCGCGGCTTCCCGGAGGGGGTCTTCAACTGCAGGCGGAATGAAGGAGGAGGCGACTGCCTGTTCCACGCCCTGGAGGGGCACGACCTGGACGCCGGTGAGGTCCTCGCGCTGCGGCGTCAAATCGCCGACGTGAGGCGGCAGATGCCTCAGGACCGGGACAACATCAACGCCTGGAACATGATTGCCGCCCTTCATCAGACGCCGAGAACCACCTCGTCCGCGCACCGGCTGATGGCCGACCGCGACGAGGTCCCAAACGACGTCTATGCCTCGATGCAGGAGGTCCCAGGCATCTATGCCGGGGACGATGAACTGGTCCAGTACTGCCAGTTGAAGGGGCTCCGCGTGGCCGTGGTGTCCTGGAACGGCGAGCTGCAGATCGCCGACGGCAACGGAATCCAGCAGGTGAACTACGACGAGGGCGGGCAGGCGGAGGCGCTGCAGGGGGTGCTGGCCGAGACCGACCTCGCCCTCTACAAGTCACCGGGGCATTGGGAGCGAATCAACAGGTGACCCTCACCAGGCTTCACGGCGTCTTCGCCGGCGGCCCGCTCTTGTTCGCGCTTTTTCCCAGGCGCTCGCGAAGCGATGCATTCTCTCGCTCCAGGGACTGGAGCCGCTCCATCAAGGGATTCGTCAGCTCGCGCACCTCGTCCTCCGTGAAGCGTGGGGTGATGTGCTGAGGGCAGTTCCAGTCCAGCCCCTCGACACGCAGCACGAAGATGCGTTCGGCCGGCGCGTTTCCCGCGACGCGGGAGAAGGTCTCCGGGTCGTCGGCGCGCGTCACCGTCGTGGCGCGTGCCAGGACCTTGAGTCGCGCACGGTTTGGATAGTCGACGAAGATGAGCGCGACACGCTCGTCGCTCGCGACGTTGCCGACAGAGATGTACTGCCGGTTGCCTCGCAGGTCGGCGAAGGCAAGGGTCCGCTCGTCGAGGACGCGCACGAACCCCTTGGGCCCACCGCGATGCTGGATGTAGGGCCAGCCCGACTCTCCGATGCTGGCCATGTAGAAGCTGTCGCGCTCGCCGAGGAAGCCCACCTCGTCCTCGCCGAGTGTGTCGGGGGTGCTCGGGCCCTGTTCGAGGCGCGCGTAGGAGCGACGACTCCCCATCCGCTCCTGGGCGGCCTTCACCTGGGGAGTGAAGGCGATTTCCGAAAAGCCGCGCATCATTCGTCTCCTTTCGTGCTCAGCGGGCGTAGACCCTCCCCGCGCCCCGTTGAGGCGGTTTGTTTCGCCGCACCAGGAACATGGCGCCCTGCCCCGTTGATGAGAATGAGCAGTCAGTGCAATCCATTTTTGCGTATCCTGGAAGAATCATGGACCGCCTTGATTCGCTCCGCGCCTTCATCGTCGCTGTCGACCAAGGCAGCCTGTCCGCCGCCGCGCGAGCGCTCTCCCGCTCTCCTGCCTCGGTCACCCGCGCCATCGCCTCGGTGGAGCAGCGCCTTGGGACGACGCTCCTGCGCCGAACGACGCGCTCGCTCCGGCTGACAGAGGCGGGCGAGCGCTACCTCGTCGTCGCGCGCCGCGTGCTGGCCGACCTCGACGACGCGGAGAAATTCGCGGGCGCGGCGGCGTCCGAGCCGCAGGGGTTGCTCACCGTGACGGCGCCCAGCTTGTTCGGCTCGCTCCATGTGCGCCCGCTCGTGGATGAGTACCTGGCCACGAACCCGCGGGTGCGCGCGCGGCTGCTCCTGCTCGACCGTGTCGTCAGCGTGGTCGAAGAGGGCATCGACGTCGCGGTACGCATCGGCCAGCTCGCTGACTCCGCGCTCATGGCGACGACCGTGGGGAGCGTGCGCCGCGTCGTCGTCGCGAGCCCCGCGTATCTCGCGCGACACGGGCGACCGACCTCGGCCGCGGCGCTCGCGGAGCACCGTTCCATCGTCTGCACCGGCATCACCCCGAACGACACGTGGACGTTCGGCGCGCGTCGGGAGGGGGAGCGGGGGAAGCAGGTGCGGGTGACGCCGGTGCTGAGCGTCAACCTCGCGGAGGCCGCGATTGGCGCCGCGACGAACGGCGTCGGCGTGACGTGTGTCCTCTCGTATCAGGTCGCTGAGTCCGTCCGCTCCGGCGCGCTCGTGGTGCTCCTGGCGGAACTCGAGCCGCCCCCGGTGCCGGTGCACCTCGTCTACCCCTCGACGAGCGCGCGCACGGCGAAGGTCCGCTCATTCGTGGAGTTGGCGACGCCTCGCCTTCGAGCGACGCTCGCCGAGCGAAGGGGACGTCCCCGCGCCGTGTAGCAGCGTGACCGATTCGGTCCTTGGGCTCGGAGGGGTCCACCTCGAAAGACTTCTCGCCCATTGCCCAGGTTTCCGAGCACGTCACCGCTGAAATCAGCGGGAGGTCGGGAAGTAGGCCTCGAGCGCTTCGGTCGCGGAGGCCTGGAGGCGAATCTGGACGCCATCGAAGCCCACCTCGAACACGTCGGTCTTCGAGAGGAGAAAGCTCTCCTGCGTCCGCCCGCGAATGTCCGACCAGGGGATGCGCACCGGGGAGTGAAAGAGCCCGAAGAGGAGCGTCGACTCGAGATAGAGCCCCCGCTCGTCTCCTCCCACCGAGAGGCCATGGCCGTAGTTCATGAAACCCACTCGCCCCAGGACATTGCGTTTCAGGGACGCCGGCGCGGAGCCCACCGCGCGGTAGCGCTCCACCAACTGACTCCAGCCACTCAGCATCGGAATGAGAAACGCGATGACCAGGAAGAGCGCCACGAACAGCAGGGCGAAGACCCATATGGGCAGGGATTCGGCGGCGTCCACGGTATTCATGGCATGAATCTACCCCGCCCTCTCGGCGCAGTCTCCTGACGCGCCCCTGACCTCTTCTGACGGAGAGCCTCAAGAGAGGTCATGGGCGACCGCGCATCGATGTGGCGGTTGTCTACGACGCGGCTGCACCAGGCTTCGAGGCTTCTGGGTCGAGGGCTCGGCATGCGTGGACACGGCCTCCCGATGTGTGTGAATCATTGGCTTCGCCCCGGTACAAAAAACACAGGAGAGGTCCATGACGAGGAACGTGAAGCGCTTCCTGGCGGGATTGCTGCTGACCCTCGCGCCGTCGAGCACACTCGCCAGGCAGGTCGAGTTCGCCGCCCCCGCCTTGCCCTCCGAGGGTGACGAATACGTCAGCGTCAAGGAGGGTGTGTTCCAGGTGCCCACGCGGCAGGGCGGGCCGGTGGCGACCATCGGACCCGCGGCGGAGTCCAACTACGTTCTCAACCAGACTGGCGCCTACGTCTACCTGGGCCTCGGGCTCATCACAGGTGGCTTTGGCGGCATGCTCCTGCCCTACCCCGTCGCCCAAGCCAATCATGGCGGGTTCCTGATCAACTCCGCCGCGCCCTTCCCGGGGTCGCCGGCCATCCACCAGTACTTCTGGACGGTCGACCCGTTCAATCCAGCCAACGCGAAGACGTGCTTCTGGCAGATAGAGGTCAGCGACGTCGGCGGAAGCTGCTCGGCGCAGGTCCGCTTCGCCGCCTATGGCGGAGCCACCTGCACCATCGACGGGGCCCTCAGCTTCATCTACCCGAGCACGTGCGAGGCGTGGATAGTCACTGGCATCCTGTGAGTTGAATCGCGCACCACCACCATCCACCCACCAGCGTACGCCCTGAGCTGACGGAGACCGCGTCGCTGGACCCGCGGCATGACGCCCGCCATCTCCGTCCCCTGGTCCGACCCATGCTGGGCTCCGAGGTTCATGGAAGCACGTGCCGCCGTGACGGGCCCTCTCCCGACACGGCGGCACGAACTCACGGAAAGGGCCTGTGGACGGAAGCCCGACCTCAGGGCGACAGCCTCAGGATGAGGCCCTTGCCGCCCTCGACGGAGTACTCCGTCTGGTCCACGCGGATGACCTCGTCATCTTCGAGGTAGCCGCCAAAGAGCGTGTCACCCGAGGACGTCACGCCCAGCAACGTCAGGTTCAAACCCTCTCCCACGGCGCGAGACCAGCGGTGGGTGCCGTCGGGGCCATGACTGACCACGAAGGGACTTCCCTCGCCGGCCTGGTAGGGATTCAAGGTGCCGCCCCCCAGGTCCGTCTCGTAATCGAACACACCCCCTGTCACCAGGTTGCCCTGGGCGTCCACGAAGAGGCCTGCGACATATTCGCTGAAGATGCCGCCGTACAGGCGTCCCCAGCGGTCCGCCGCGGAGGACTCGAGCACTCCCAGCACCATGTCGGAGTTCTCCGTGGGGTTCGTCATCGACGTGCCCGCGAAGGTGAAGGTGCCGCGGACATCGCCGCTGAAGGCCACGGCATCTCCCGGCAGCACCGCCACCCCCGTGATGTTGCCCCGAGCCCCTTCGAGGCGGCGCACCCAGCCCTGCTCACCGGTGGACTGGAAGCGCGCGATGAAGGGCGTGTTCGAGGGCACCGAGCCCAGCTCGTTGGTGCCGCTCGTGGTGCCACCCACCAGGAGGTGCCCCTGGCTGTCGGTCGCCACGGACAGGCCCAGCGTGTCCCAGTCGGCGCCCGCGGCGTAGGCACGGGACCACATGTGCGTCCCGTCCCAGGAGAACTTCGCGACGAACATTCCCCGGCGGCCGGTGGGCTCCTGGCTGAAGGGCCCCGCGTCCAGCATCCCCCCGCCCAGGTCCATGCGACCCTGGAAACCGCCGACGATGATGAGGCTGCCGTTCGCGTCGGTGGCGAGGTCGCTGGCCGCGACAGACGCCTGCCGGGGCGTCCCCTGCTCGTCGATGAACGAACGGAAGGCCTTGCCCCAGACGAACTGCCCGGCGGGGCTGAACTTCGCGATGAAGAGGCCCGTCATGCCAGTCCCGGTGCCGGGGAGAGGGCCGGTGCCGAAGTCCAGCGGGCCCACGAAGCTTCCGTGGAGGAGGAGGTTGCCCAGGGGCGTCAGCTCGATGCCGTCGAACGTCGCCCAGCCCTGGACCGTGGGGAAGTCCCGAAGCCACGCCTGGGAGCCATTCGCCCCGTAGCGGGTCAGCCGCATGCCCATGGCGGTGTCCGTGGAGTACGTCTCCACGGTGGCGAAGCCGCCATTGCTGTCCGTGGCCAGGGCCCGGGGCAGCGTATCCGGGCGAAGGACCTGGGTGACGGTGCCGCCGGTGCCCCGGTGTTGGCAGTGGGGTTGAGCCTCTCGCACCCGCAACCGCAGCACGGGGCCCCGGTCATACCGGGGATGCCGGGTGGAGACGAAGTCCGTGCCGTCACCCACCTCGGGGAGGAGGGCAAAGGAATACAGGCCATTGCCTGTCACGTGGGCCGTGACGTCGTACTCCACGAAGGTGCCGGAGGCGATGGCGCCCACGTTCGCGAGCGGGGCGCCGAGCGGAGCGGGGCGGTTGTTCCACGTCAGGGCATGAGCGGACCAGTCCGGGCTGGTGGCATACACGGCGGGGCCGTTGCTCGAGCCATCCTGGGCGTAGAGCCGCAGCGTCGCCTGGAGGATGTTCACGGTCGATGCGACATCGACCCGGAAGCGCAGGTAGGCCTCCTGCCGGGGGTTGCCGTCGGAGCTGAGCACCTCGGCCGTGTCGTGCGGCGTGTCAGGCGCATCCCGCGCGACGTACGTGTCGTCCAGGGGCCCCCACGACGGGGTGTATTCGGCCCCCAGGTCCTCGCAGCCGGGCGGCAGGGCCGCCGCCGCCGCTGTCACCTCCGTGACCTGGGACCGCGCCTCCCCGGCGGTCTCCACCCCCGCGCCGCCACACCCCACCACCATCCCCAGGATGGGCAACCAGCTCCATCCCTTCCTGCACTGTGTCACAATCACTTGCGCCTCCCGGACCTATTGTCCGTCGCCACGTGACTGCACCCGCAGTGCCAATCAAAGACATCCCGCGGGTCCCAGGAGGCGTGAGGGAGTCACCGTGTCCGAGCGGCGGGGCCGGGCACCTTTGTTTCCCTGTCATGCCGGAACAGTGGCCCGGGAGGGCAGCGGAATGTCCACATGTCCCCCAACCACGCACGGACTCCGAAGGCTGCCCCCATGCTCAGCACCCCTTGGCGTCGACGAAGAGGGGCCAGATGAGCAGCAAGCCCTTCGAGTCCACCACGCGCACCCAGCCTCGCCGACGCGAGGCGCCCACCCCGGGCTGGGCCTCCTCGGGCACATGGTCCAGCACCTCCGCGTAGTCGCCCACCCGTCGTCCCAATACCGCCGTCTCGAAGAGCACGCGGTCCACCACGGCCGCTGAGTCATCAGGGGCCTGGCGCAACACCTGCTTCTGGTCGCCGTGGAGGAGGGCCTGGAACTCGACGCCCCTGTCCCGGAAGGCCGCGAGCGTTCCCAGGCTCTCGACGGTGACGAACGCCGCAGTGGGGCTGTCCAGCGAGCCCCTTCGAAGCCAGACCTGCTTCCCGTTCCGGATGTCGATGGTGACGCGGGCATAGACCTCCTCCCCGGGTTGGGTCGGTGAGCCCGCGAGTTCGACGCGCTCGACCGCCGGGTAGCAGTACCCCTCGAAGAAGCCCCCCTCCCGCGTGAGGCTCAGCGGGCGCGTCTCCTCCTTCCGGAGGACACCGCTCAAGGAGAAGCCGTCACGGCCGCGCTTGTAGATTGGCACCTCGTTCGTGCTGTCCTGGGAGAACTCGACGCAGACCACGTCCGTGACATCGCGCAGGAACGCATCGGGAATGGCCGCGCGAGACGGGAAGGTCGTCTGCTCGTCCGCGAACGAGGGCAGGGCCCACAACGCCACGGCGAGAGCACACGAGCTCAAGGAGGAGCGAAAGGCATTCATGGCCACACCCGACTGCACCACCCAGGCCAGCCCACTTGCCCCGCGCAAGCCCGCGTAACGACAGCGCTCCGAGACAGTCGGAGGCCCGCCGTGTGGCTGGCCGGCCGCACCGTGTGTCGGACGTCCTCAACGACGTCCGTCCTGGGGCGCGAGCGTCCCTGGACAAGCGTTGCACAACCCACCTCGCCGCCCCAGGTTTGAGGACCCGGCACCGGGTGTCATGCGCCCCGCGAGGTGATGTCCATGTCTCCACCGGATTCCGCCGTCGAAGCGACGTGCGCCTCTCGCGATGGGCCCTTGCCCTCCGACCTCCATCGGCTCTGCGTGGCGGAAAGGCAGACATGTATCCAGGCGCACCTGGGCTTGAGTCCAGATGCGCGGGAAACCCTCACGGCCGAGCCAGAGCTTCTCATCTGGAGATTCCAGCCCCCTGGAGAGACCCATGACCGCCCTCCCCGCCTCCTCGCCCAGAACAGTGCAGCAGATTCTCTCCGATGCGCGCCACGCCGTCGGACCGGCTCACCATGCGGCCATTGACGTACTGCCCGAGCCCTTGCGCCACATCGCCGGCTACCATGCCGGGTGGTGGAGCGCCTCGGGTGAACCCGAAACCAGCTGCGGCAAGACGCTGCGCCCGGCCCTGGTGCTGGCCGCGGCGTCCGCGGTCGGCGGCTCCCCCCTGACGGCGGTGCGTGAAGCGGTCGCCGTCGAACTGGTGCACGACTTCACGCTGCTGCACGACGACATCATGGACCGCGATGCGACTCGACGGCACCGGCCCGCTGCGTGGATGGAGTTCGGAGTCGGTGCGACGCTGCTGACGGGAGATGCGCTGCAAGCGCTGGCCTGTGAGTTGCTGACCGACCAGTCCCGCATCAAGGTCCTCACCTCGGCACTGCTGCGACTGTGCGCCGGACAGGCCGCCGACCTGGACTTCGAGCACCGTACGGACGTGAGCCTCGCCGAGTGCAGGGAAATGCCCGCGGGAAAGACAGGCGCCCTGCTCGCGTGCGCCTGCGAGCTTGGCGCCCTGGCTGGTGGCGCTGACGCCCGTGGGTGTGCATTGCTGGCGGAGTTCGGGATGCATCTGGGATTGGCGTTCCAGTTCGCCGACGACGTGTTGAACATCTGGGGGGACCCCGCCGTCACCGGCAAGCCGGTGTACTCGGACCTGGCCCGCCGCAAGAAGTCGCTGCCGGTGGTCGCCGCGCTGACCTCTGGCACCCGCTTCGCCCGCCCGCTCGCTGAAATCTACGGCCGGCCCCACGACAGCGACACCGCTGCCCTCGCGCACCTCGCCGCCCTGATTGAAGCCGCCGGCGGCAGGCGATTCGCGCTCCAGGAAGCCGACTCGCAGCTCCGCGACGCCTTGGCGTGCGTGTCGGCCGCCGCCCTGAATCCGTCGGCGGCAGCCGACGCCGTGGCGCTGGCACACCTCATCACCCGACGAGACCATTGAGTGCTCACAGGCCGTGTCATCCACGGAGCCATCCAGACGCCCGGCCGAAGCCGGAACCTCGGCGGATGACGATGCGGAACCACCCACAGACCGTCTGGAAAGGACAGCGACCGTGACCGACCCCTACAGCCTCTTCTGCCCCATCGTACCGACCGCTCCGCGGCACGCCCTGGACCTCGAACCCGCGGCCTTCCGGAAGTTCCGCGCGTACGGGCTGAGTTCCGAACGGTATCTGTCAGTCATGGAACAGGCCCGTCCGATGACCTTGCTGGCCCAGGCCTCGCCGGAGGCGATACCGGACCGACTGCGCGCGGTCGCCGACTTGTGGCTGTGGGAGTACGCCTTCGACGACCACTTCTTCGATGGCGGCCTGATGCATGACAATCCCGCCGGGGCCTGCAACCTCATCCTGCCGCTGCTGCACCTGCTCGAATCAACCGACTATGCGCAGCCGGAAGCCGGAACCTGGGATGCCGTCCTGCTGGAGGTCCGCGAGAGGATGGAGGCGATGAGCAACCCCGGTGAACTCGACCGGTGGGCCGCGCTCACCCGCGACATGCTCGTCAGCTTCGCCTGCGAGGTTTCGCTCGGACAGGCAGGCACCCGGCCCAGTTTCCGGGAGGGTCTCAGGCTGAGGATGGACACGACAGGGGCGAAGTCCTATCTCAGCCTCATCCCTTACATCAATGGCTACCAGCTGTCCGACCAGGAGCTGGCCAGCCCGGCGGTGAAGGCAGCCACCCAGGCGTGCTGCGCCCTCTTGTCCATCGACAATGACCTGCTGTCCTATGAGCGGGAGAAGGAGCTTGAGAAGGGAGCGATGGTCAACACCGTGGAGGCGCTCGCCACCCGGGCGGACCTCTCCCCGGACGAGGCCGCCCGGAAGATCATCACCGTCCGCAACCAGATGATGGAGCTCTATCTGGGGCTGCGTGACACCGTCAGGCCGGGGGCTTCTCGCGAGCTGGCACACTACATCGACAACATCGGGCTCTGGGTGCGGTCCAATCTGGACTGGAGTTTCACCACCCGGCGCTATCGCGACTTCAGCGACAAGGTCTCCTTCACCTCCCAGCTCCATCTGAGCGACACCCGGTCCGAGCAGCCAGCCGGCTCGGCGCAAGGCACGGGCCTCTGGTGGTGGGAATTGCCGGGCGTGGACAAACTCTGAACACGAAGGCGGCCATGCGTCCGTGCCGTTCGCGGTGTCATGACAGGCCTTCTCGGCTCCGGGCCATTCTGGCTGAACGTCGCATGGCCGAGGAGGCCTGTCCCATGGGCCCGGGTCAGCGCTCCCGCAGGGGGAGCCACTGAACTCAGCGCTTCAGCCCAACCTCGCGCGTCACTCCCCAAGTCACGAATGCCCCAACCGAGCAGGTCTACACGAGTTCACACTCCCTGTGAAATTCTAGACTCAACACATCCCACAGTGTCAGATGGAACAACACCCGGCAGCGCTGTTCCGGGTGTTCATCAGAGGGGGAAGTTCCATCATGACGAAGCAAGATGAGACGAGGCGGGCGCCCGCATTGCGGGCTGTCCCTGCCAGGCTGCGCGTGCGGTTGGGATTGGGGACGCTGTGCGTGGGGCTGGCGCTCCTCCCGGGGGCCGCGCTGGCGGCGGCGCCCATGGGGGCTGTGCAGAGCATTTCATCGGATGGGTATGTGAGGGGTTGGGCCTATGCCCCCAACGTCCCGTCGGGCTCGGCCGAGGTGCGCTTCTATTTGGACGGTCCCACCGGGCCGCTCCTGGGCACGGTGCAGGCCAACGAATTCAGTGCCGCCGCGCAGGCGGCGGGCATCTCCGGCAACCGGGGCTTCAGCTTCCAGCTTCCGCTGCAGGACAGGAACGGCCAGGCGCACACCGTCTACACTGTCGCCTCGGACCCGTCGTTCGACGATGGCGGCGCTGTGCACATGCCCACCGCGTGCACCATGAGCAACGGCGCCGGAGCGGAGGCGCGGGCCCGCGGCTCCGACGACGCGTTCTCGTGGGAGTGCTTCAGCAGGGCGCCCGACGACAACGTGGGAGGGCCGAACCTGGAGGCCTTCTGCGCGACGAAGGGCAGTGGCTATGTGCCCCATCTCAAGGGCCCGCAGATAGCGACGAACGCGGCGTACAACTGGGTCTGTCGCAAGCCCCAGACCTACACGCTGGACATGAACGTCGCGTGCACCAAGAACTTCGGCTCGGGTGTCGAGGGGCGCGCCACCAACGCCAATGACGCCTACACGTGGGGCTGCTTCCGGACGACCTCCGTGCCCGAGACGAGGGTGGTGGATCCCGACCTGAATGGCTATTGCACGCAGCGGGTGGGCGCGGGCTTCTACCCCACCCTGAACGGCCCCCAGATTGGCTCCTATGCCTCGTACAACTGGGTCTGCCGCAAGTCGGGCTACTCCGACCAGCCCCTCATCATGAACACCGCCTGCCAGATTCGGAACGGCGCCAGCTCCTTTGCCCGCGCCAGCAACGTCAACGACGCGTACACGTGGGGCTGCTACAACCCCGCCGTCGCCGCGGGGACGCGCGTCGGCAGCCCGAACCTCGAGGCCGCCTGTCTCGACAGACACTCGACCGCGACGCCCTTCCTCGATGGCCCGCAGACGGGCCCGGGGGCGGCGAGCAAGTGGATGTGCCGCGGCTACCCCAACGAGGCGTCGGTGGTGATGCAGACCGCCTGCACGCTGCGCAGCGCCAACTCCCAGGCGCGGGTGGCGAACGTGAATGACGCCTACACCTGGGCGTGCTGGGTTCCGAGCACCGTCACCAACAAGTTGCAGCACGGGCCCGACCTGGGTGGCTACTGCTCGACCTATGCGGGCAGCGGCTACGAGGCGAAGGTGGCTGGCGCTCCCCAGGGCACCAACGCCTCGACTTTGTGGCGCTGCCGCAAGCCTCGCACCTCCCCGGCAACGACGCACCTGGGCTCGCCCTCGTACAACCTGGGCCTGCCCGCCACCCAGTCCGAGACGCTCCACTACGTCTCCATGCACCTGCCCGACGTAAGTGGTGCGACGCGCGCCAGCGGCACCTTCTACCCGTGGCCCGGCCGCAAGGTCGCCATCCAGACCCCGCGGGCCAACGGGCACTACAACTCCTCGGCCGCCTCGGACAACAACCCCGCGGTGATGGCCAAGATTGTCCAGGTCCTGGATGCCGCCTACGACTGGTACGTGGACGCGACGGGCCGCACGCCCTCTGTCTCCAACCACTACCAGAGCCGCCTCACCTTCACCGTCATCGAGCCCAACTGCGGCGCGGCCTGCGGGCGCCTGGGCAGCACCGGCATCGAGCTGTCCAGCGCGACGTACGAGGCCCTCTACAAGGGCGTCCGCGACTCGCTCGCCAACCCGACGACGTATCCCCGGCCCACCTTCGACCAGGCCGTCTTCTATGAGCTGGGCCGCAACTTCTGGCTCTTCGAATCGGAACTCTCCTACAAGGACCAGCTCACCAACCCTGACGGCACGAAGAGGGGCAACGGCGGCAGCGTCGTCACCGGGTATGCGGTCGCCATGCGCTTCTACTCCATGGAGGCCGCGGGCGTGGACGGCGCCAACTTCGGGACCCTGCCCTTCCCCGACCTCAAACAGGATGTCGAGGAGTTGGTGGACACGTACCTGGCGAACACCAGTCTGACCTGGCAGAACACCCTGGCCCAGGACAAGGGCATCCCGAACGTCTACGGCGGCGCGGACCTGTTCGCGTCCTTCGTGATGCGGATTGCCAGCGCCCACCCGGACCGGCAATTCATCAAGCTGGTGTGGAAGCACGCGGACAACCAGCCCAACGCCAGCACCACGCAGCAGACGGTGGACAACTTCATCGTCGCGACCAGCCTCGCGGCGAACACGAATCTGACCGCCGTGTTCAGCGGGTGGCGCTGGCCTGCTCCGAGTTCCACCGCGCTCTCGAAGATCAGCCATCTGAATTCGCCGGACCTGTCGAAGTACGGGCTGTAGCGTTGGGCCCGTGAAGTCAGTCGCGGAGGGTGGATGGTGCTCCTGGTTGAGGAGACAGCCTCCGTGGTGCTTCGAGCTCTCCCAGGGGGAATACTGTCCTCCTGGGGGAGCTGGCGTAGGGCTGGGCTGGCGTGCGGTTCACTGGATAGCCGTACGTGCAAGCAGACCGCGGGAGGGCCCGTGCGACAGGCCCTCCCGCGAGCACGTGCTACCAGATGCAGGACAGGGAACTGACGGACAGGGTGGAGAACGCCGAGAGCGCCCCATCCGGAACCACCCCGTGCGTCGGATGGGTCGTGACGTGCTTGCGCATGCTGGTGGAGCTGCTGTTGATGTACCCCAGCGCATACACGGTGGAGCTGGAGCGCTCACGCAGGACCGCGCCGCACCACGGCTCGCTGGAGATGCTCGCCATCGTGCCCAGCGGAACCGTCTTCACACTGCTGTAGCCACCGAAATAGGCGATGTCCGCGGGGTCGGTGAGAAGGTACTTGGCACCGGCAACCCACAGATAGACCTGACTCGTCGTGCGCTCCTGGACCAGGAGACTCATGGCGTAGGTGTAGTCGATGAAGGGGTCGGACCAGTTGCTGTTCGGGATGTCGTGGACGACCTTCCAATCATCCCAGGCATCCAGCTCCGTGGGGTTGGGAATCCACCAGGGCCGCTGTCCGACGACGACGTAGATGGGGCTGGTCCCAATCTGACGGAAGAGCGTGCCGTCCATGGGCACCTGGGTATACGAGTCGATGGTGGCCTGGGGCAGGGCCACCGTCGAGCGGCCCGAGTAGAGGCTGTGCTGCGCGGGCGGGATGAAGAAGCGCGCCCCGCCCGCCACGTAATAGCGGTTCGACGTTTCGATGCCGAGCAGGATGTAGCCATCCGGAGCGGAGACGTAGCCCGCGAAGGCCTTCGCGCCGAAGAGACTCAGCCCCAGGATGAGCCAGCGGGTGATGCATGCGAGGGAGGATGTGACACGCACGGATTCTTCTCCTGTCATGAGGGGAGGCTCTGCTTGCCTGTGTCACGCCCGAGCGGGTGGACAGGTGCTCTACGAAGCCAGTCCTCATGTCTGGTCATGCTGCCTGCTTTTTGAAGGACACCTCCACGTGCATGGCCAGACCTTCACCAGGAGTGAGAAGGTGAGCCGCGAATATGACCGTGACGACGAAATCAGAGACACCTACGACCCTGCGGCCTTCGCGAATCAACCGGGGTGACATGTTCTGGCTCGGGCCCGATGACTCCCTGCACGCTACTCTGGCAGGTGGGGCTCTGACTGGACGCCGCTGAGTTCTTGAATCCGCGCGTGGATCCACGGGAGGTAGTGGGAGACGCGTGTGTAGACGCCGGGCAGTCCCGGTCGTCCGCAGCCCAGGCCGAAGCTCGTGAGGCCGCGGTGAGCGTCAAGGTAGATGTCGCGTGAGAGGGTTCAGCCGATGGGATTCATCTCCTGCACGGCCGGGGTGAGGTTGGGCGAGGGGCCCAGGCGGACGGAGCCCGCGGGAGTCCAGTTGCG
>Ga0126314_10000042_pt1 | contig 76851 bp, 67 predicted proteins | sample Plot105B_FD_92535 | JGI IMG/M metagenome (GOLD analysis project Ga0126314, IMG submission 92535) | Serpentine soil microbial communities from UC McLaughlin Reserve, CA, USA - Plot105B | ecosystem: Environmental > Terrestrial > Soil > Grasslands | place: USA: UC McLaughlin Reserve, Lake County... | reverse complement strand
GTGCTGCTGTGCACGGCCATCACCTCGCTGGCCTTCGCGCGCAATGCCGCGTACAACATCCGCGAGTGGGAGGAGCTGCTGGGAGACCCGGTGGCGCTCCAGGCGTCGCTGGACCGCGCCGCGCGACTGCTGGAGGCGCGGGTGACGCTGAGGGACGCCTCCGGGCGGCTCATCGCCACCAACTCCGCGTCACCGTCGCCCGCCCTGAATCCCGTGGAGCTGGAGCAGTTGGCCGCGCGCGGTGAGCGCCTCTCCGGGGGGCCCCCTCCGCACTCGCTCACGCTGCCCATTCCCGAGGACGGGCCGGTGGAGGCCTACGCCACCATCATCACCCGTCCGCCCGAGCCGCCCCCGGCCAACACCGCGCTCGTGCTGGGCGCGGTGCTGCTGTGCACGGCCATCACCTCGCTGGCCTTCGCGCGCACCCTGGCGGAGCCACTCCAGCGCCTGGCGGCGGTGGCGCGCGCGCTGGGCGAGGGGAAGCTGGACACCCGCACGGGCATCCGTCGGCGCGACGAGCTGGGACAGGTGGCGGAGGCCTTCGACGAGATGGCGGGACGCATCACCAACCTGCTGCGCTCGCAGAAGGAGCTGCTGGCCAACGTGTCGCACGAGCTGCGCACGCCGCTGGCGCGCATCCGCGTGGCGCTGGACCTGGCGGAGGAGGGGAACGCGGCCACCGCGCGGGAGATGCTGACCGACATCACCGGCGACCTGGCCGAGCTGGAGCGACTGGTGGACGACGTGCTCACCACCGCGAAGCTGGACCTGGCCTCGGAGGGCGCCACCACGGGGACTCCGCCGCTGCGGCCCGAGCAGGTGGAGATTCGCAGCCTGGTGGAGAAGGCGGCCTCGCGCTTCCGCTCCGCGCGTCCGGGGCGGGTGCTGGAGGTGAGCGTGGACGGCGCCATGCCCACGCTGGAGGCGGACCCGGTGTTGCTGCGGCGCGCGCTGGACAACCTGCTGGACAACGCGGGCAAGTACTCCGAGTCGGGGACGGCCGTGCGGCTGCGGGCCCAGTCCGGCACGCCCGGAGAGCTGTCGCTGGAGGTCGCCGACGAGGGCATCGGCATCGAGCCGGAGGACCTGTCCCGCGTGGGCACGCCGTTCTTCCGCACGGACCGCAGCCGCGCGCGGCGCACCGGTGGCGTGGGCATGGGGCTCGCCCTGGCCCGGCGCATCGTCGACGCGCATGGCGGGACGCTGACGCTGGAGAGCCAGCCCGGCGTGGGCACCACGGCGCGAATCCTGTTGCCGGTGCCGCACGGCGAGGCGCGCCTGGAGGGGTCGCGGCGCTGACTACAGGCCGACGTGAAAGGTCGTCACGGCCCGGGCCTCGTCGTGATTCAGGAGCGTGACTCGGGCCGTGGGCGCGCCGCTGTGCTGGAACGCGAAGGTGAGCAGGCCGCGCATGAAGTGCGGCGGGTCCGCCAGCCGGCGGGGATGGTCCACGAACTCCCGCACCGGATAGAGGTTCAGCTCCCAGCCGCCGTCGTCGCCCCGGGGCGCCACCGACACGTCGAGGAAGTTGTTGATGGAGCGCAGGTTGCGCGCCATGCGCAGCAGCATCTTCTCCGGGCCCACCACCTGGGCGAAGTCCTGGAGCGCGGTGCCCATGCGCGCCTGGATGAACCGCTCCCCGAAGCGCAGGCCCAGCGCGTACTCCGCCGCCTCGCGGTCCGTGTGGGGCGCGCCGCTGGCCACCGCCAGCAACTGGATGGCCTTGGGCCACACCGCGCACGGGTAGGCGGTGTACAGGGGGCGGTGCGCGAAGAGGCCCTGTCGCTCCAGCGCCTTCAGGGTGAGTGGTGTCAGGGGCGCCGCCGTCGACAGCAGCGTCTCCAGCGCGTATCCGAACACCACGGGCTCGCGCCCGGGGGCCCGCGTCAATGCCAGCGCCATGTGTCTTGCCTCCGAATGGGGACGGCGAGAAGCCGCGCCCCCGTGTGGAGGTGGAGACTGCCCCGCGCCCCTGTCCCAGGCGTTGCGCGGGTGTGAAGAAAGGTTAACGAGGGCCGGACGTGGTGAAGCGGGCAGCCAGCTCCCGCAGCCGCGAGGCCCTGGCCCGCAGGTCGTCCACCGAGCGGGCGATGCGCTCCACTCCGGAGACGGACTCCGCCGAGCGCACCGAGAGCGCCTGGATGCGCCCGGCGATGGACTCGCCCGACGCGGACTGGCGCGCGTTCTGCTCCGCCATCGTCTCCACGCGCTCCCCCAGCTCCTTCACCCCGGACAGCAGCCGCGCCAGCGCCTCGCCCGCGGCCGAGGACAGGCCCATGCCCTCGCTCACCTTCGACGTGCCCCGGCGCATCAGCTCCGCCGCCGCCGCGGTGTCCGCCTCGTTCTTCACCAGCAGCTCGCGCACCTGGCTTGTGGCCTCGTGGGTGCGCTCCGCCAGCTTGCGCACCTCGCCCGCCACCACGGAGAAGCCCTTGCCGTGCTGCCCCGCGCGCACGGCCTCAATCGCCGTGTTCACCGCCAGCATCCGCGTCTCGTCCGCCACCGCCTGGATGACCTGGAGCATCCGCGCCGTCGCCCGGCCGGACTCCTGCAACTGCTCCACCGTGCGCGCCGAGCGCTCCACCACGTCGACAATCTCCCCCATCTTCCGGGACGCCTGGTCCACCGCCACGCCGCCCGCGCGCGCCACCTGCCCGTGGCCCACCGCCGCCTCCGCCGCCACCCGCGCCGCCGCCGCGCCCCGGGAGACATGCAGGCTCATGTCCTGCACCGACTCGGCCGCGCGCTGGAGCGACTCCGACTGCTCCCGCGTCGTGCGCGACAGGCCGTCGGTGGAGACGCGGATCTGCTCGGCGTCCGCCGCCGTGGCGCCCGCCGCCTCCACCAGCGCCTCCACCACCTCCCGCAGGCCCGTCACCATGTCGTTGAAGGCCTGGGTGAGCTGGCCCACCTCGTCCTCGGTGCGCACCTCCACCCGCACCGACAGGTCTCCTCGCGCCACCCGGTGGGCCGCCGCCGCGAGCGCGCGCACCGGCCGCACCACCCGCCGCGACACGTACGCCCCCACCAGCGCCGCCAGCACCAGCGCGCCGCCCATCGCCAGGAGGATGCGCTGCCTCACCGCCGAGACTTCCCGGTCGATGTCCTCCACGTACACGCCCGTGCCCAGCACCCAGCCCCACGGCTCGAAGAGCTTCACGTAGCTCTCCTTCGGGATGGGCTCCGGCGAGCCCGGCCGCGTCGCCTCGTAGCCCAGCGAGCCTTCCCCGTGCTGGCGCACCAGCGTGACGATGTCCACGAACACCGGCCGCCCGCGCACGTCGCGGTAGCCCTTCATGTCCTGGCCCACCATCTTCGGCAGGTGCGGGTGCATCACCAGCCGCGTGTCCAAATCGTTCACCCAGAAGTACTCCACGCGGGAGTAGCGCAGGGACTGGAGCAGGGCGGCGGCCTGCCGTTGCGCCGCCTCCCGCGTCAGCGCGCCCGAGCGCTCCTGGGCCTCGTACTCGCGAAGGATGCCGTAGGCCGTCTCCACCGCCTGCCGCAGCCCGCGCACCCGGTCCGCGTGGAGCTGCGCGCGAAGCTGCGGCAGCACATAGCCGAGGATGGCGACGAGCAGCGGCAGGGCCACCACGCCCATCGCCACGCAGAGCTTCACCAGCAGGTTGCTCCGTCCGAGCGCCATCGCCGCCCAAGCCTAGTCCCCTCGCCCCCGGCGCGCGCGACTCCCAAGGTCGGCTGCCCCTCGAATGCCACCGGTGGTCCCAGGTCCTGCCCCGCGCTGCGTACACCGCGTGCGGCAAGGCGGGCTCGCGGGCCCACGCGGGCCTCGTGAAGTCACCACCGCGCGGGTTCACCGCGACAGCGCTTGGACCCTCGGCGCGGTGCGCGGACCGGTGACGTGATGAAGCGGCGGACAGGGGATACAACCTTGGGGGGAGGCCCTCGTCGCAGGACTCTCCGGCACCGTAGGAAAATCCCCGCCCAACGTCACAGGTCGTCCGCTCAGAGGGGCTCTCCCGCTGTTTTCAGGGGGCCGGGTTGCGCCTGGAAGACAGGTCTTCCGTCGAGGAAAAGGGGCGGGTGCGGAGGCACTCGGGACCCCGAAAGTCTCCCTCTGGGACGGTAACCCGCTGGGTGAACAACCTGAGGCTGACCCGACAAGTTCTGTCTGTCTGCCTCTATACGTCCTATGCCAGCGGCCAAACGTTTCGGGTCGGTAAGGCATGGACAAGAAACTGGCAACCACCATCGGAGCGGCTGCGCGAGTCGCGCGGAACCGGCTGGAGCTCACACAAGCTGACGTGGCCGAACGCATCGACGTGGCCACAGAGGTCTATGGGCGACTTGAGCGCGGCGGCATGCTTCCCAGCGTGCAGACGCTGCTGAAGCTGTGTCACGAATTGCATGTGTCAGCGGACGAGCTGCTGGGGCTCGCCTCGCATGGCGCCGCGTCCTCTCGCTCCAGCGAGCCGTCGTCAGCACCCCCCGAGCGACCGGAAGTCCGTCGCCTGCTTCGCACCGTGCGTCAGCTCGAAGGCCCTCATGTGAAGTTGCTGGGGCTGGTGGCCAACGCCCTGGGCCGGCGCTAGCGCGTCGCCCGCTCCAAGGCGCCGGCCCGCGCCTGACTCGTTCCGCTCCACTCACAGATTCGACAGCAGGCGATCCAAATCGTCCGGCTTCACCGGCTTGACGATGTGCAGGTCGAAGCCCGCCTTGAGCGCCCGCTCGTGTCCCTCCGGCCCGCCGTAGCCCGTAATCGCCACCAGCCGGATGCCGTTGCCCACGCGCGTGCGCAGCTCCTCCGCCACCCGGTAGCCGTCCAGCCCCGGCAGGCCGATGTCCACCAGCGCCAGCTCCGGCCGCCCGCGCACCGCCAGCTCCACGCCCTGCAGGCCGTCCGGCGCCACCTCCACGTGGTGGCCCCACAGCTCCAACAGCTCCCGCATGGCCTGGCGCGCGTCGGGGTTGTCCTCCACCAGCAGGATGTGGCGTCCGGACCGGGTGCGCCGCGTGAGCGGCGTGGCCACGGGCTCCTCCAGGAGGTGCAAGAGCGGCAGCTTCACCTCGAACTCGCTGCCCTTGCCCGCGCCGTGGCTGCGCGCGGTGACCTGGCCACCGTGGAGCTGCACCAACTGACGCACCAGCGTCAGGCCGATGCCCAGGCCCCCGCGCGTGCGCTCCAGGGACGTGTCCGCCTGGGCGAACAGGTCGAAGATGCGCGGCAGCACCTCGTTGGGGATGCCGATGCCCGTGTCGCGAACGCGTACCACCGCCTGCGCGGTGCCGTTCACGCCCTCGCGCTCCACGCGCAGGGAGATGTGGCCGCTGTCGGTGTACTTGGCGGCGTTGTCCAGGAGGTTGGTGAAGACCTGCTCCAGCCGCGTGGCGTCCCCGCTCAGCCACAGCGGGCTGTCCGGCAGCGACACCTCCAGCCCCAGGCCGCGCGCCTCGGCGGAGGGGCGGATGATCTGCACGACCTGGAGCAGCACCGCGCGCAAGTCCAGCCGGCCCGAGCGCAGCTCCACCTTGCCGCGCGTAATCCGGCTCACGTCCAGCAGGTCATCCACCAGGCGCGCCAGGTGGTTGGTCTGCCGGTGGATGATGCCGCGCATCCGCGCTTCCTTGGTGTCCTCGGTCGGCTTGCGCTCCAGGATGCCGATGGCCGTCATGATGGCGGCCAGGGGGTTGCGCAGCTCATGGGCGAGCATGGCGAGGAACTCGTCCTTGCGCCGGTCCATCTCCGCCAGCTCGTCGGCGCGCCTGCGGGCGGCCTGCTCCGCCTGCCGCAGCCGCTGGAGCGAGCGCACCGTGGCCACCAGCTCCGAGGCGTCGAAGGGCTGGGTGAGGTACGCGTCGGCGCCGGAGTCCAGGCCCCGCGCCTTCTTGTCGGAGGTGACGAAGGTGGCGGACGTGTGCATGACGGCGATGCCCGCCGTCTCCGGGTTGGCGCGCAGCCGCGCGCAGACCTCGTAGCCGCTGACGTCCGGCAGCTTCACGTCCAGGACGATGACGTCCGGCCGGTGCTGCTCGGCCATGAGCAGCGCGGCCATGCCGGTGGCGGCCTCCAGCACGTGGTAGCCCGCCATCTCCAGGATGCGATTGACCAGGTAGCGGTTGGCGTCGTCGTCGTTGACGTTGAGCACTGTGGCCAGTCGAGGTTCAACCACGTCTCCCCTCCTGTGGGGTGTGGGAGCCCAGGCCCGCCTTGGACAGGGCGTCGCGGATGCGGCTGATGGCCACCTCGCGACTGAGTGTGTGCTTGGACAGAATCGCCGAGGTCTCGTTGGCCAGCCGCGCGCGCTCGTCGTCGCGCAGCTCGTGCGAGGTGTGGAGGATGATGGGAATCTCTCGCGTGCGCGGGTCCGCCTTCAGCTCGTCCAGCACGTCGAAGGCGGTGATGTCCGGCAGCACGAAGTCCAGGAAGATGAGCTGGGGCATCTGCTCGCGCGCCAGCCGGACGCCGTCGACTCCGCCCGCGGCCTCCAGCAGCGAGTAGGGCATGTCCTTGAGCAGCTGCTTGAGCAGGTAGCGGTGCACGTCGTCGTCGTCGATGATGAGGATGCGCTCCACCGGCCCGCTGCGCGCCAGCTCCTGGAGCTTGCGCTGCAGGCGGACCTCGTCCACCGGCTTGAGCCAGAACTCGTCCGCGCCCAGCGCGCGCGCCTTCTGCTCGCGGTCCGTCACCGTGACGACGAGGATGGGGATGTCCCGCGTGGCCTCGCCGTTCTTCATCTCCGCGAGGAAGTTCCAGCTCGTCTCGCCCTCCAGCATGACGTCCAGCACCATGGCCGCGGGCCGAACGCGCTGGAGGACGCGGCGCGCCTCGTCCGTGCTGCGCACCGGCAACACCTGGAAGCCCGAGCGCGCCAGGTACTTCTCGTAGAGGAACAGCGTCTGCCGGTCGTCCTCCAGCACCAGCACCGGCGCACGGCTCGGGTCCAGGTGCTGGCTGCGCTCGGACAGGCCCACCATCTCGGAGACCTCCACGTGCACGCGGGGGATGGTGACGGTGAAGGTGGAGCCCTCTCCCAGCTTGCTCCGCAGCGTCAGCGTCCCGCCCAGCAGCTCCACCAGCCGGCGCGCCAGCGGCAGACCCAGGCCCGTGCCCTTCACCTTGCGCTGCAGGTGGCTGTCCACCTGGATGAACTCCTCGAAGACGCGCTCGTGGTTCTCCGGGGCGATTCCGATGCCCGTGTCCTGCACGGTGAAGATGACCGTGTCGCGCGGGCCCGGCGTGGCGGACACGGTGACGTGGCCGGACTCGGTGAACTTCACCGCGTTGGATACCAGGTTGCGCAGCACCTGGCTCAGCCGCGTCTCGTCCGTCTCCAGCTCCAGCGGCTCGGTGGGCTCCACCAGCCGCAGCTCCACGGGCGACCCGTCCGGCACCAGCGGGCGCATCATGCCGCGCAGCGCGGCGAGCAAATCATGCACCACGAAGTGGCTGTGGCGCAGCGTGGCCTTGCCCGCCTCCACCTTGGACAAATCCAGCAGGTCGTTGACCAGCTCGAAGAGCGAGTCGGCCGAGTTGCGGATGAAGGTGACCTGCTTCTCCTGCTCGGCGGACAGCGGGCCGTTGATGGGATTGAGCAGGACCTTGGACAGGCCGAGGATGGAGTGCAGCGGCGTGCGGAACTCGTGGCTGACGTTGGCGACGACGCGGTTCTTGATTTCAGCGGCGCGGTGCAGCCCCTCCGCCTTCTCGTCCAGCGCGGCGTGCAGGCTGCGCATGCCCCGGTTGGACTCGCTCAATTCCTGGTTGAGCCGCGCCAGTTCGTCCGCGCGGCGCTTCAGCTCGCGGCGCTGGTTCTCCGTCTCGCGGTGCAGCGCGGACAGCTCGCTCATGCTGGAGCTGACCTGCTCCAGCGCGTGGCCGTAGTCCTCCGGCACCAGGCTGCCCACCAGCAGCACGCCGCCCTGGTGCGGGCGCGCGCGGAAGGCGAACGTGGCGGGCACGTCGCCGTGGCAGAGGATGAGCTCCCAGCCATTCACGCGCTCATCGCGGGCCTGCACCAGCAGCTTGTCGACCTTGTCCTCGGTGCCCTTCGCGGCCAGGTCCCGCAGCGGCTTGCCGGGCCGCGCGTCGAGCACCTTCCGGGCGCGCGCATCCGCCCAGGTGAGCCTCCCCTCGGCATCACACGTCAGGGCCACCTCGCGACTCAGGTCGTCGAACGCGGGAGTGTCGTCGGGTGTGGAGAGTCTCATGACCGCGTCTCCTCCCATGAAACGCCGGCGGTGGAGAGCAGCGCGCGGGCCTGGGGGTGCCTGGCTCCGAGCACCGCCTTCAACATCCCCAGCACGGTGGGAAATGCCAGCAGCCCGAAGCCCCGGCGCGGCCAGAAGCCCACGTACCAGCGCACGTGGTCCGCCATCAGCTCGGGCTTGCCCGCGGCGAGTGCGTCCGCGAGATATGAGAGCTGCAGGCGCAGTTCATCCTCCAATCGGGGCCGGTCCTCCACCGTCAGGTAGAGGGCCAGGCGTGAGGTGGCGGCTCGGGACAATCCCGAGGCGTCATCTTGCAGCGCGCGCGAGGGCCCTTCCGGATAGCGCAGGGCCTCCCGGGCGGCGCGTACATGCTCGTACGGCTCGGTGCCTGGGCCCCAACCCTCGGCCTCCAACACGGCGGCCAGCCCGGCGAAATTCAGGTCGAGGTGGAGGGTGGCCATTCCTCGCGACACCAGCAAGGTGCGAAGCCACCGCGCATACTCCTCCATGACCGAGGGGCGGTGCTCGTCGAGGGATTGCACAAGGTAGCGCACATGGAAGCGGGCATCCTCGTCGCCGAAGCGGCGGGAGCGCTCGGCGCCGTAGCGTGCCTCCCAGAAGGGGTCCTGATACATGGCCTCGACGGAGGCCTTGGCGAGGGCATCGGCGCGCGCTTCGATCATGCGGCTCGGCGTCTCCATGCGGGTTCCTCAAACTCCCAGGGTGCGGCAGGCGGCGGCGACCAGCTCGCGCGCGTCCTTGCCGTGAAAGCTCACGTCCAGTTCCTTCTCCAGCCCCGGCGCCCAGCGGAACGCGTGTCCGCCCACGGCGATGGGCAGCTCGGGCATGGCGCCGCGCGAGTGCTCCACCGCGCGGCGCAGGGCCGGCAGGTGGTAGGACATCGTCACGGAGAGCGCGAGCAGGTGGGGCTTCACCTCGCGCAGCATGCGCGCCAGGTGCTCGGGCGGCACGTTGGCGCCGAGGAAGTGCACGTCGAAGCCGGCCATCTCCAGGAAGTCGCTGGCCATCCGCGCGCCCATCTCGTGCAGCTCGCCCTCCACGCACGACATCATGACGAGCTTGCCGTTGGGCGGGTCTCTCGGCAGGTGACGGTAGAGGTGGGCGAGCGCGAGCTGGGAGATGGCGGTGGCCTGATGCTCCTGGGCCACGGAGATGATGTTCTCCTGCCACAGGCGGCCAATCTCGTACTGGGCCTGCTGGATGATTTCCAGATGGAGCACCTGGAGGGGGACGCCGACGAGCAGTCCCTCGTCCACGAGCAGGCGGAGGGCTTCTCTCCGGTTGCCCGCGAGCTGCGCACTCAGGTAGCGCGCCCGAAGGTGGGTCAGGGTGTCTTCAATCACGGATGTCACGGGCTCGGGGGGAGGGCGAGTACCGGAAAGTAGTGACGGGGTCCTGTTTCGTTACAGTCGAGTACAACCAAGACGGGGTGTTTTCATCGACAACCCGACACTCGACAGGGGCGACGCCGAGCGCCTGTCTGGCGGGTCGCCCTGTAGATTTTGCAGGCCGTTGGGAAGGATGGGTTTGGCCACCGGGGGGAAGCGGGGTAGGGACGAAATCGCGAAGCGGCCGGTGACAGTTTCGCGAACCACCGGTGTTCCCTTCACCGGACGAGGGAGGCGCGACGCCGGTGTCAATCGATGTGGAGGCCTACTACCGCCGCTACGGCCCCCAGGTGCTCCGGCGCTGCCGCTTCCTCCTGCGTGACGAGGAGAAGGCCGTGGACGCCATGCACGATGTGTTCGTGCAGTTGCTGCGCTACCAGGGGGCGCTGAAGGACGCCGCGCCGTCCAGCCTGTTGCACCGCATCTCCACCACCGTGTGTCTCAACCGGCTGCGGGGGGCGAAGCGCAGGCCCGAGGACCGCGAGGATGAGCTGGTGTTGCAGATCGCCTCCGCGGAGGACACCGAGTCCCGCGCCAACGCCCGAGGGATGTTGGACCGGCTCTTCGGCCGCGTGCCGGCGTCCAGCCGGGACATCGCGGTGCTGCACCTGGTGGATGGGATGACGCTGGAGGAGACGGCCGCCGAGGTGGGCCTGTCCGTGTCGGGCGTGCGCAAGCGCCTGCGCGCGCTGACGTCGGCGCTGCAAGAGCTGGAGCTGGAGGCCGCATGAGTTCCCCCGCACGCATCCCGGACTGGCTGCTGGAGCGAATCGCGCTGGGCGAGCTGCCGCCCGAAGAACTCGCCGCCGCGCGCGCCCGGCTGGAGCAGGAGCCCGGGGGCCTGGAGCGGCTCGCCGCGCTGGAGGCCGACTCACGCGCCACCCTGGAGCGGCTGTCCCCAGCGCGCGTGGCCCGCGAGGTGGACACCCGCTTTCGCCGCGGCGCTCCGGCGCGCCCGACTCCGGCTCGTTCCCCGTGGCTGACGTCGGCGATGGGGCTGGTGCCCGTGCTCGCGGTGCTCGCGCTCTTCGTCATCGCGCAGCCCGACCCGGGCCCGGATGGAACCCCCGGTACCCCCGGCTCGGAACCGACGGGCCCCCTGGCGGGATTGGATCCGGAGCCCACGCGCTCCAAGGGACTGACGCCCCGGCTGGAGGTCCACCGGCAGCGGGCCCAGGCGGACGAGCTGCTCGCCGAGGGCGCCTTGGCTGTCGCGGGCGACGTGGTGCAGCTGGCGTACGTGGCGGCGGGACACACCCACGGCGTCATCCTCTCCGTGGACGGACGCGGCTCGGTGACGCTGCACGCGCCGGAGCACGGGGCCCAGGCCGCAGCGCTCTCGCCCTCCGGCACGCAGCGGCTCGCCGGGGCCTACGAGCTGGATGACGCACCGCGCTTCGAGCGCTTCTTCCTGGTGACGTCGGACCAGCCCTTCGCGGTGGAGCCCGTGCTGGAGGCGGCCCGGGCGCTGGCGGCCTCTCCGGAAGCGCACACCGCGTCCCTCTTCTTGCCCGAGGGCTTGACGCAGGTGTCCTTCACGCTTCAAAAGTAAGGAGTGATGAAACCCTGCGCCCTTCTCGCACTGTGGCTGTGGGCGGGGGCGGCGGCCGCGGACGTCAGCGCGGTGCGCCCCCTCCCGTTGGTGGAGGGTGAAGGCACGTTCGCCCAGGACTCGGCGCAAGCAGCCCCCGCGCCCGGCGTCCGTCGCGGACTGCGCCGCGGCAACGTCCACATGGAGCTGTGGGGAAGCGACATCCAGCTCGCCAACCTCGCGGTGAAGGTGGGCGGAGGTCCGCTCTACCTGACGCTGCTCGCGGGCATCGAGCCCGGCAGCGGCGACGAGGCGCGCTTCAGCTTCGGCCTGGGCGTGGGCGGCCATGTGGTGCTGTCGCACCGCTTCTGGCTGGATTTGGACGTGACGGGCGGCGCGGTGCAGCCGGTGCAGAAGCCGCTGGAGGGTGACGGCGGCAACGTGCTGGGCCAGGCCCGGGTGATGCTGGGGGTCCAGGTGCTGCCTCGACTCGCCGTGTTCGCCGGCCCCACCTACAACATGTGGTTCGTGTGGGGGCAGCCGGACTTCGCGTCGGTGACGCGCATGTCCGTGAGCCAGAGCCAGCCAAAGGCGGACCAGCGCATCCAGCACTGGCCCGGCCTCCAGCTCGGCCTGCACTTCTAGCGGCGCCTACTCCAGCTTGCTGGCGCGCAGCACGGTGGCATCGCCCGCGGGGCCCGCCTTGGGCCGCGTCTCCAGCGAGCCGCGAACCTTGAGGCCGCCCGCCGTCGTGCGCTGCATCAGCGACTCCATCTGCTGCTCGCTGCCGCCCGTCACCGCCGACAGGTCCAGCTCGTGCACCGGAATCGCGTCCATGTCCGGCTTGTCCGCCAGGACGGCGTTGTAGCTGGGGCAGGGCGGGGCGATGCAGCGGATGCCGCTGTCCTTCACGATGTAGACGGCGCTCTCACCCGCCTTGGCCTCGCCGCCGTTGCCGGGGGGGGGAGGGGGCGCGACGGGGGTGCCGCTCTGGTCTCCGCTGGGGGGCGCGGCGTTCTCCGCGGCCGGCCGGGAGTCGCCGCTCGGTGTGCCGGGCTCGTTGGAGGGCGTCGAGGAGGAGGCGGACGGCTTGCTGCAGCCGGCGGCGAAGCCCAGCGCGAGGGCGGCGAGCAACAGCGGGCGGACGTTCATGGGGGAGCTCCGGAAGGCGAGTAGACAGGGAGTGTCCATCGCCCACGGGGCAAGGGCCAGTCCCCTGTCAGCCTGGCTGACCGCCAGTCAGTTGAACGGAGGGTGACTGAAGCTCCGTACAGCCCGACTGGGAGTCTCATGGCCGGGCTGTTGGCGGTGCGGACGAGGGCGCGTGACGGGGGCATTGGCGCGTTGACGCTCCCCAGGCCACGGGCTACATCGGCCCCCTGATCGGCCCCCCGGGGCCGGGACCTTTAAGGACGGGACGCCCTCCGATGGAATTCCGCATCGCCGCCGACGAGCTGAAGAAGGCCCTCTACCGCGCCCAGGGCATCGTGGAGCGCAAGACGACGATGCCCATCCTCGCCAACGTGCTCGTCAACGCGACGAAGGGCGGCATCACCGTCACCGCGTTCGACCTGGACATCGGCATCGTCTCCGAGCACCCCGCCGAGGTCATCAAGCCGGGCGCCGTCACGCTCAGCGCCAAGTACGTCTTCGACATCGTCCAGAACCTGCCCGACGCGCAGGTGACGCTGAAGAAGCTGGCCAACAACTACGTGGACATCTCCAGCGGCTCGGCCCACTTCAAGATTGTCGGCATGGCCGCCGAGGAGTACCCGAAGCTGCCCAAGGAGGAGAACGCTCCGCTGGTGCAGGTGGGTGGCAACACCCTGCTGGAGATGATCAAGAAGACCCAGTTCGCCATCTCCAGCGACGAGACGCGCTACATCCTCAACGGCGTCTTCTTCGAGCCGCAGGCCTCCGGCAAGGTCCGCATGGTGGCCACGGACGGTCACCGGCTGTCGCTCATCGAGCGCGAGCTGACGGGCGACTTCAAGCTGAAGAGCGGCGTCATCATCCCCCGCAAGGGTCTGATGGAGCTCAAGCGCCTGTTGGACGAGGCACCGGACGCGGAGTGCCACCTGGGCTTCGCGGAGAACTCCGCGCTGTTCAAGAAGCCCGGCCTCACCATGGTGATGCGGCTCATCGACGGGCAGTTCCCCGAGTACCAGCGCGTCATCCCCAAGGAGGGCGAGAAGGTCGTCCTCGTCCCGAAGGTCCGCTTCCTGGAGGGGCTCAAGCGCATCGCGCTGTTGTCCGCGGACAAGAGCAACGCGGTGCGCATCGGCCTGGAGACGAACAAGCTGGTCATCACCGCGAGCAACCCGGACCTGGGGGAGGCGCGCGACGTGGTGGAGCTGGCGTACCAGGGCAATGACATCACCGTGGGCTTCAACGCGCGCTACCTCACGGACGTGCTCGCCGTCACGGACACGGACGAGGTGAGCTTCGAGCTGGGTGACGAGCACAGCCCCGGCGTGCTGCACGCGCCCGGTGACCGCACCTTCACCGCGGTCGTCATGCCCATGCGCGTGTGAGTCGGCTATCGGCCGGGAGCCCGCGCTCCCGAGTCGTCCTCGAGCCCATGCGAGTCCGCGCCACGTCAGGCCGGGTCGCATGGGCTTTTCATTGCTGGTGACACGCGGGCCTGGTGGGAGGGCCGGGTGCGCCGAGGGCGCCGGGCCCCTCGCGGCAAGTGCCGGCTGGTGGACGGGAGGGCCACCGTTGGAGCGGGGGGCCTGTCGGGTGGAACAGTCCTGGGCGACCCATCGTTCACTCTCGCGGGGACCATTGCGCCCGAGGGCCTGCCGGAAGCGGGGCCTGCTTTTATAGTGAAGGCGTGGCCACGCACCCGGACAACCTGCGCGCACGACTGGAGGACCGCGCGGACCTCCTGGAGGCCACGCGCCTGCGCTACGTGGCCTTGCGAGGGATGCTGGAGGCGTTCTTCTGGAAGGACCGCGTGCGCGCGCACTTCGAGCTCTTGCGCGAGGTGGCGCAGGTGCAGCCGGAAGTGGACGCCACGCTCGCCGCGCTGAAGCGCCGCGCCGCCGCGGAGGGCTGGCCGCGCGAGGCCGCGCCCATGAAGTTGATGGCGGAGGTGGAGCGGCTGCGCGCGGCCGTCGAGCACGTGGCGCTGCGGCGGCTGCCGGAGGCGGAGCGCTCGGTGTCGTTGGGGGAGGCGCTGCTGCGGCTGGAGGAGGTGGTGCTGGAGGCGGGGCCGCTGTTGGGCGGACGCACCTGGGCCCGGGCCGTGGAGCTGCTGCCTCGCAACCTGCCGGAGCTGCGCGCCGCGTGCGCCGCCGCGGAGGTGTGCGAGCGCGTCTTCAAGCGCCCCACGCCCGAGGGAGTGCTGCCCTTCAACGAGGCGGAGGCGGATGAGCTGCGCCGCGCCCTGCCGCTGGCCGAGTCCGCGCTGGCCTCGCTGTGGCAACGCCTGGAGCACTTCGACACCAGCGGGAAGGTGAAGGACTTCCTGGCGCGCCGGGCCTCGCGCGTGCCGCTGCATGCGCCGCGCAGTGGACCGGAGCTGGTGCTGCACGCGGCCTTCTGGCACGGCCTGGCGCGGGCGAGGCTGCGCGCGCTGCTGGAGGACCGCCTGGCTCCCGTCCTCCCGTTGGAGCGGGAGGTGCCGGAGCTGCTGCCGTGGCTGGCCGCGCGCGAGTCGAGCGGCGGGGCCGAGGCCAGGCTCGCTCCGGGCGAGGCCTTCGACGAGGGCCGCGCGGGCCTGTTCGAGCTGGCGGCCGAATTGGCCACGCTGTCCCGTGAGCGTCCCGCTGGAGCCTGGAGCGAGGAGGCCGCCTGGGCGCGCTTGTGGGGCGCGGCGCAGCGGGCGCGCGACGAGGGCGGCGCGGACGTGGAGCGTCTTCGAGACGCCCTGCGCCTGTTCATCATCCTGCATGGCAAGGCGCAGACGCCGGCCCGGCTGTTCTCACCGTCGCGCGCTCGGACGCGTGCCTCGGACGACCTGGGGCCGGACATGACGCACGTGAAGGACCTGCCCGCGCTGGTGCAGGCCGCGAGGAACGCGGCCTCCCGCCAGGGGTGAGCGCGGGAGGCGAGGAGCGAACGTGGCCTCTCGCCCGTGTCGCGCACGGGAGGCGAGGAACGCGGCCTCTCGCCACGGTTGAGCGAGAGGCCCTGAGGTCGCGCTTCAGCTCGCCGTGGCCGGGTCGTCGTCCACGAGAGGCATCAGCCGCGTGGCGAGCGCCGCCAGCAGCGCGTCCTCCGCGAAGGCCGCCGCCAGGGCGGGGATGTGGAGCTTCCCCGTGGCCAGCTTCCTCAGCGAGTAGAAGGCCCAGGTGGAGGCCACCGCGGCCAGCCCCCCCACCGCCGCCGCGAGCACGACGCGCCGCCGCGTCTGCCCCGATACCGACGAGGCCGCCGCCACCGTGCCCATGAAGATGCGGCCCGTCATGGGCACCCACTTCACGCGCGCGGGAGTCATCGGCAGCTTGTCCGCCACCAGCTCGCCCAGCGCGAGCACCTCCAGCACCCGAGGCACCCAGGGCTTCGACAAGGCGACGGACAACGGGTCCGTCCTCGCGTCCGGCGACTGGGCCAGCTTGCGGCTCACCAGCGTGGGCGCACTCAGACTTCGCATGCCCGCGAGCACTCCCAGCCCCACGGGGGTCAACCAATGTCCTCGTTCCACGGCGTCCACCTCCTCTTCCAGCTGTGACTTCAGTCGTCCCGGCGCGCGCATCGCGTAGAAGCTCACCGGGCCCAGCTCCTCCAGCTCGTGTCCGGAGTGGTCCACCTTGCCGTGATGCGCGGGCATGCCCGCGAACTCCGGGTGATTCCATGTCAGCTCGCGCAGGCGCGCATGCGTCAGCCGGTGCCAGGCACGCTGGTAGCGCTTGCCCACGAGCGAGAAGCCCACGCGGCTCCACGCATTGGGGAACGTCCCGGGCCGCCAGCTCGCCTCGATTTCGAAGCGCACCTCACCGGTGTCGTGCTGCTTGCGCAGGAGGAACCACTCCCGCCCTTTTTCGATGTGGCCGTCCAGCGTCTCGAAGCTGAAGCCATACACGCTGCACGTCTCGCCAATCTCCAGGCGCGTGTCGCCCACGCGCACCGCGCACAGGAAGCGCAGCCGCTCGGCCAGTGACTTCAGCTCCAGCAACACCGTGCGCCCATGCAGCGGCGTGTCGGAGGAGAAGTGCCAGCGGACGATGCGCGGGTCGGAGAAGTCGAACGTCTCCAGCACGCCCCGGGCGCGCTCGAACAGGCCCGTGGGGAGCGGCGGGCCGGGCTGCTCGCGGCCCAGCGTGGACACCGAGTGCACCTGGTTCCAGCCCGCCTCCAGCGTCATCTCTCCCGACGCGGCGGTGAAGTTGCGCACCAGCGCGCCCGCCTTCTCCAGCCGGGGGGCCAGCTCGTCGTCCGTCCAGCCGGAGAACCAGCGCCACTCAATCATCGCCTTCGTCTCCTCGCGCGAGGAACGTGGGGCTCGAAGCCACGTCCGTGCCGTCCGGCTCATCCTCCAGCTCCTGCGTCTCCGCGTGGATGACGCCCACCACGCCCTCACCGGCGGAGAGCGCCACGCGCAGCACGAACTCCGTCCAGGTGTTGGTCTGCATGGCCTCGCCCGCGGTGACGAAGCCCCAGTGGTGCATGTGCGAGCCGGAGCGCGCGCGGCTGCGGATGTGGAAGAGCACGTCGCCGTACTCGTTGCGGTACGCGCCGAAGGTGATGCGCCCCGCCTCCGGGTGGCCCGGCAGGGTGGCGAGCGTCAGGCTCTGGCGGTCCTTGTGGATGACGCGCACGCCGAACGTCCCCGCGCCGATGATGTGCACGGTGAGCAGCTCGCCCAATTCCAACGGCTGGTCCTCGCGGGCTGGGGACTCGCGCGTGAAGACACACAGTTCCTCCGGCGCGAACTCGGAGAACCGCCGCGCCACCCAGTCCAGGATGGCGGCGGGCCGGTGGCGGCAGTGCCGGATGAGGGCCCAGTAGTCGCGTTGCAGGAGTGGGCCCGCGCCCGCCTGGGGAAGCTGGAGTTCTCCCGCTTCTCCGCCCGCCGTGTCCGATGTGATGTGGTCGTGGTCCACCCTCTCGCCCTTCGCTCGGTTCGGTCACACCATGATGGGGACCGCGACGCCGGGAGGCATGGGGCCTCCTCACGAGCGCGGAGGGCGACCGGGCGACCTGACCGGCCGCTCGGGGAGGAAGCAAGATGAGCCTGGACGTCAACCCCGCGAGTGCCGCCTCGACGCGCGAGTACGAGTTGCCTCCCGTGTTGCGCGCGGAACACGCGGACAGCTCGTTCACCCGCCTGCTGGAGCAGCAGGCGGCCAAGATTCCCTCGCACGTCTTCCTCTTCGCCAGCCTGTGCTCGATGGGCACGTCCCTGGGCCTGGAGCTGATGGGGCGCCAGCAGCCGGCCCGCTTCATCGGCTCCTGGGTGTCGCCGCTCCTGGTGATGGGCGTCTACAACAAGCTGGTGAAGCTGCTCGGCTCTCGCTGAGGAGGCTTCACTCCACCACGTCCACCTCGCCCAGCGGCAGGTCCACGCCATTCACCCGCGCCTCGAAGCGGTGCGGGCCCGGGTAGTGGCGGCGCGTGGTGAGCTGCGCCAGCGACACGCGCTTGCCCAGCGTCTCCTCCTGGCCGGGCGAAAGCGTCAGCGCACGCACCTTGAAGACCTTGGGCTTGGGCGCCTCGCCGCGCGCCTTGAAGAAGTGCACGGCCAGGTCCACCACGAGCGACTGGGTGCGCTTGGAGCGATTGGCCACCACGAAGCGCACGTCCACCGCGCCGCCCAGCCTGGCGCTGCGGGGCAGCTCGGTGGCCCGGGCCTCGATGCCGGTGGGCTTGCCCGCGCCCAGCACCTCCAGCGCCGCGGGCTCGCCTCGCTTGACGGCCGAGCGCAGCGCGTGGCGCACCAGCCACTCCCGCTCCGGTGAGGCGTCCTTCAGCCACGCCTTCGCCACCTTCACCAGCACGTCCGGATGGTCCTTGCCGATGTCGTTGAGGTTGTTGGCCACCGAGCGGCGCACGTACAGGTCCACGTCGTCCTTGAGCAGCTCCAACAGCTCCAGCACCGGACGCGGGTCCTGCTGGAAGGCGCGCAGGCGCGAGGCCCACGGCAGGCGCGGACGCGTGCCCTCCGACACGAGCCTCCGCACATGGACGCTCTCGTCCTTCGTCCACTCGCGCAGGCGCTTCAGCGTCTTCTCCGGGTGCCGCTCCAGGAAGGGGCGGATGGAGAACTCCGCGGTGAAGCGCTGGGTGAGCGCGTGCTGGGCCCGCATGGACTCCTCGAAGTGCTCCAGGCCGTGCTCGGACACGAACATCGTGTGGGGGAGGTAGAAGAAGACCTCCATGCCCACCCGGTCCGTGTCGCGCAGCGGGCCCAGCGAGCGCACCACCACCTCCACCGCCTTCGGATAGTCGCGGGGGAGGGCCCGGTGCATGGCCTGGGAGATGTGACGCGCGCGGCCGATGAGCTCGTGCCCCTCCAATCCCTGTCGGGCCTCCGCGAGGAAGGTGTCCAGGGGGAAGGAGGGCCGGGCTTTATGCAGCGCGGCGCCCAGCCGCTCCACCAGCCGGGCGTCGAAGAAGGTCTTGAGGGGCTCCGCCATGGGTCGGACCAAAGCCTTTCGTGACGGGGTCCACAAGCCATGTCCAAGCCCTGTCCTACCTTTCCGCGCTGCCCGTGAAGTCTGTCTTCTGCTACTCCTGCGGGTCGTGGCGACGCGCAAGGGCCAGGGCCCTCGGGGTGGGAAGGCAGACGTCGAGTCAGTCCAAGGTTCCGGTGGGGGCCGGAGCGCGCGTGCGTCCTCGCCTCCCGCGCTCCCGCTGCGCGAGCAGCTGGCCTCCGTGACGACGGACCCGCTGGTGTTGCTGGAGGGGTTGTTCCTCCACTCGCCGGTGCCGTACGCCATCTTCGACGCGCAGGGGCACTGCCGGCTGTACAACCCGGCCTACGAGGCGATGTTCGGCTCCAGGCCGCCGCAGGAGTACAGCCTCTTTCGCGACGAGCTGGTGGCGAAGCTGGGGCTGGACGTGCTGCTGCGCCGGGCCTTCGCGGGCGAGACGGTGCAGACGCCGGTCATCTGGTACGACGTGAAGGAGCTGCGGCACGTCGAGGTGAAGGAGGCGCACCGCATCGCCATCGCCTGCACCTGCTTCCCGCTCGCGTCCTCCGAGGGCGAGGTGAGCCACATCGCCCTGGCCTACAAGGACGTGACGGCGGAGCTGGCCGCGCGCGAGGCGGAGCAACTGGAGCGGCGCAGGCTCTACCAACTGCTCACCCAGGCGCCGGTGGCCATCAACCTGCTGCGCGGACCCGAGCTGCGCTTCGAGTTCGCCAACCCGCTGCTGCTGACGCTGATGGGCGGCCGGGAGCTGGTGGGGCGCACGCTGCTGGAGGCGATTCCGGATATCTCTCCGGAGCTGGTGAGCCTGTACCGCGGGGTGCTGGAGACGGGGGAGCGGGTGGTGGCCCACGAGTACCCGATGGCGCTCGACTACGCGGGCCGGGGGCAGGTGGAGACGCGGTACTGGAACCTGCTCTACGAGCCGCTGCGCGACGAGCGGGGCCGGGTGGACGGACTGGTGACGTTCGCCTTCGAGGTGACGGAGCAGGTGCTCGCGCGCCAGGCGGTGGAGAGCCAGCACCGGTGGCTGGAGGCGGTGCTGGACCTCATGCCCATGCCGGTGGTGATGGCGGACCCGGGCACCGGGGACCTCACGTTCTCCAACGCGGCGGCGGACCGGCTGCATGGCCAGGACATCCCCATGCGGGTGCCCGCGTCGGAGTATGGCGAGCTGTTCCACGTCACGGACCTGTCGGGCCGGCGGCTGGGCGCGGAGGAGATTCCCTCCTCTCGCGCGGCGCGCGGCGAGAAGCTGGAGGGCCTGGAGGTCGTCTGGCACACGCACAGCGGGGAGTACGTGCTCAGCATCTCCTCGGAGATGTTGCCCGCGATGCATGGGCATCCGGCGGTGACGGTGCTGCCCTTCCTGGACATCACCGGCCTGAAGACGGTGGAGCAGCGGCTGCAGGAGGCCATCCGCGTGCGCGACGAGTTCCTGTCGGTGGCGAGCCACGAGCTGAAGACGCCGCTGACGGTGCTGGGCCTGAGGCTGCAGGCCTTCGCGCGCGCGACGCTGGCGGACCCGGACTCCGCCTGGGCGAAGCGCCACGGCCGCGAGGTGCAGGGGATGTTGCGGCAGGTGATGCGGTTGGCGGACCTGGTGAACGGGCTCCTGGACGTGTCGCGCATCGGCACGGGGCGGCTGCGGTTGGAGTACGAGCAGGTGGACCTGCGCGAGCTGGTGCGGGAGGTGGTGGCGCGCTTCCAGCCGGAGGCGGAGCGGGCGGAGTGTGAAGTCGAGGTCTCCGGCGTGGAGTCCGTGACGGGCGCGTGGGACCGGATGCGGCTGGAGCAGGTGGTGACGAACCTGGTGTCCAACGCGCTCAAGTACGGCGCGGGGCGGCCCGTGCATGTGTCCGTGGCACTGGAGGCGGAGCGGGCGCTCTTGCGCGTGCGCGACGAGGGCATCGGCATCAGCCCCGAGGCCCAGACGCGCATCTTCCACAAGTTCGAGCGCGCGGTGTCCGAGCGCAACTACGGCGGCCTGGGGCTGGGCCTGTATGTCGCGCGCACGCTCGTGGAGGCGATGGAGGGCGTCATCCGCGTGGACAGCCGGCCGGGCGAGGGCGCCACCTTCACCGTGGAGCTGCCGCTGCGGCCCTCGGAGCCCGCCGTCGCCGTCAAGAGCCTGGCGTCCTGAAGGGCTCCTGTTCGAGCGTGTCTGTGTTTCGCCCGGCCCCTCGGTGAGCGCGGGCGCGAGATAACCTCCCCGCGCCGGCGCGGAGGCGGGTATACGGTGGGGGCCGTGCGCCTCCTCGCACTCCACGTCCAAGACTTCCGCAATCTCGCGCAGGTGACGCTCACGCCCAGCGCCCATGCCACCATCTCCGTGGGGCAGAACGGGCAGGGCAAGACGAACCTGCTGGAGGGGCTCTACTTCCTCGCCACGCTCAAGCCGCTGCGCGCCGGGCGGCTGTCGGAGCTGGTGCGCTGGGGCACCCAGACGGCGCGCGTGTCCGGCCGCTTCCTCCTCAAGGGAGCCGAGCGCGAAATCGCCGTCGAGGTCGGCGGCGGCACCCGGCAGGCCTTCGTGGACGGGAAGAAGGCGGCCAGCCTGGAGGAGTACTTCGGCGGCGTCTCCGTCGTGGCCTTCACGCCCGATGACCTGGAGGTGGTGAAGGGCGGGCCGGACTCACGGCGCGGCTTCCTGGACCGGGCGGTGTTCAACCGCTTCCCCGCGTACCTCCGCGAGAGCCGCGAGTACGCGCGCGCGCTGAAGAACCGCAACCGGCTGCTGCGCGAGGGCGGCGCGGTGGACCCGGCCTACCTGGACGCCTACGACGAGACGCTGGCCAAGGCCGGAGCGCGCATCTACGCGCGGCGGCGGGCGCTGATGGCGGAGCTGGCGCCGCGCGCCCAGGCGACCTTCGCCTCGATTGGTCGCACGGTGGAGCCGGCCTTGTATGGCTATCACCCGGCGCACCTGGGCGGGGACTTCGCCATGGCGGACGAGGCCTCGCTGGCCGTGGCGCTGCGCGAGTCGCTGGGCGAGCGCCTGCGCCGTGACTTGGACCGGGGCTTCACCTCGGTGGGGCCGCACTCGGACGACGTGACGGTGACGCTGGGAGGGCGCAGCGCCCGGGCCTACGCGAGCCAGGGGCAGCAGCGGGCGCTGGTGCTCGGCTGGAAGATTGCTGAAATCGAGAATCTGGAGACGTGCATGGGCTTCCTGCCGCTGCTCATGCTGGATGACGTGTCGAGCGAGCTGGACCCGGAGCGCAACGCCTACCTGATGGACTACCTGGCGAAGAGCGGCGCGCAGGTATTCCTGTCCACCACGGATGGCTCGCTGGTGCGCGGGGCCGCGGCGGAGGACACGCTGTGGCTCTCCGTGCACGCGGGACAGGTGACGACGCGGGACGCGGAAGTCCCCGTCGAGGGCTGACGACTCACGGCGCCGAGCGGCGCCGGTGCCAGGGCCAGTGCACGTTCATCCGCCGGGCGTGGTGTTGATGCCGGGGCGGCAGGTCCTCCTGGCGGACGTGCTCGAAGAAGGCGAAGCGGTACTCGGCCCAGAGCACTCCGAAGGCCACCGCGAACAAGAAGGTCCCCAGGCTCAGCCACCACGCGGTGCCGGTGGCCACGGCGACGGTCGCCAGCGCCAGCAGCCCCAGGCTCAGGCCCAGGGAGATTTCCCGCAGCTTCTTCGACTCGCTGAAGGCCATGCCCATGGACACGAGCGCCATGGCGAGCAGCCCTATCGCCACGCCATAGGCCGTGCGTGCGTACAGGCTGGCAATCGACAGGAGGAAGAGGCCGAAGCCGAATATCGCGAGTCCCCCATCCATGTGTCGCCTCCTCGTGTGGTGACTTCTCCCGGAAGCGGGAGGAGGGGACGGGCAGGGTCGCCGTGTCCCGGTGGGGTGCTGGTTGGAACATGCGGACACGAGGGGCACCAAGGGACTCCCCCTGGGCTCGCGCCCGGTGAAATTGATTGTCGACGGGGCACTCGACCTGCCCTTTTCCGGACGGGGAATGCGGCGGCGAGACGGCGATATCAGGCGGCTCGGTCGTGAGACCTGGAAGGTTCAGTGTCGAGCATCCGCCGTCCTGGGGTGGAGGGAGGGGTGGATAGTGGACGTTTTATCGCGCGGAAATCCTTGCGGCGCCGCTCCTGGTGTCGCATGACTTGCCCGCACAAGGCCGGAAGTGCCGACGCGAAGAAACGGTGCCATGTCGAGGATGACGCTGCTGCTCGTGTTGCTTGCATCCCTGATGGGCTGCCGCCGCGTGAGCTTCGAGGACTCCGTGTTGTCCAAGCCGGAGGTGCGCTACCGCGTGGGCGAGCTGCCCAAGCACTGGCGCCGGGTCTGGCTGGAGGACAACGATTTGGCCTTCGCCGAGGAGGGCACGGGCCGCGCGGTCTCCATCAACGCGACGTGCAAGGGGCACGACGACCCGCCGCTCCCGGTGCTCACGCGGCATCTGCTGATGGGCTTCACCGAGCGCCAGGAGGTGTCCAGCCACCTCATCGCCATGGACGGACGCGAAGCGCTGCGCAGCCGCTACCTGGCGAAGATGGACGGGGTGCCCGTGGAGCTGGAGCTGGTGGTGTTGAAGAAGGACAACTGCGTCTTCGACTTCTCCTACGTGGCGCCGCCGGGGCTCGCGGCCGAACGCATGCCGGACTTCGACGCGTTGCTCGCGGGCTTCGAGTCGGAGCACTTCGGATGAGCCCCTCGGCGGAAGCGGAGGCGCCGGAGGTGGTGGACGTCACGGCGCCGGAGCGCCCCAGCGTGGTGGAGCGCGCGAAGCAGCGGCTGGAGTCGCTGGGCGCGATGACGCGGATGACGGGGCAGGTGCTCAGCCGCGCGGTGCGGCCTCCGTTCGACGGCGCCGCGCTCATCTTCCAGGTGGAGACGCTGGGGGTGCGCTCGCTGCCCATTGCCCTGCTCACGGCGACGTTCGCCGGGCTCGTCATCTCGCTGCAGTTCGGCTACTTCCTGGCGCGCTTCGGGGTGCAGTACACGGTGGGGCGCGTGGTCGTCCTCACGCTGTTCCGGGAGCTGGCGCCGGTGCTGACGGCGCTCACGGTGGGCGCGCGCCTGGGCAGCGGCATGGCGGCGGAGCTGGGCTCCATGACGGTGACGGAGCAGGTGGACGCCATCCGCGCGCTGGGGGCGGACCCGCTGCGCAAGCTGGTGGTGCCGCGCGTGCTCGCGTGCCTGCTGGTGATGCCGGTGCTCACGGTGTTCGCGGACGTGGTGGGCCTGGTGGCGGGCGCGCTGGTGGTGAATGCGCAGTACGCCATCTCGTTGGACCTGTTCTTCCAGGGCGCGCTGGACGCGGTGTTCATGATGGACTTCGTGTCCGGCGTGTTCAAAGGCGCGGTGTTCGGCTTCATCATCGGGCTGGTGGGCTGCTTCAAGGGCCTGACGGTGGAGGGCGGCACGGAGGGTGTGGGGCGCGCGACGACGCAGACGGTGGCGATTACCTCCGTGGCGGTGTGTCTGGCGGACTTCTTCATCACCAAGGTGACGTTGTACCTGTGACGCGACATGCCCTTCTCCCACCGCAAGAAGGAAGCCCCCACGTTCGAGTTCCACCGGCCCACGCCGGGTGAGCAGCTCATCCACTTCGAGCACCTCCAGAAGGCGTTCGGCGCCAAGCGCGTCTACGACGACCTGGAGCTGGACGTGCGTGCGGGGGAGACGCTGGTGGTGCTGGGGGGCTCGGGCACGGGCAAGAGCGTGCTGCTCAAGTGCCTCATCGGGTTGCAGCGGCCGGACGCGGGACGCATCCTCTTCCAGGGCCACGAGGTGACGGGCTTCTCGGAGGAGCAGTTCATCCCGGTGCGACGCAACGTGGCGATGGTGTTCCAGGGCGCGGCGCTGTTCGACTCGCTGAGCGTGGGGGAGAACGTGGCGTATCCGCTGCGGGAGCACTTCCCGGAGATGCCGTTGGACGAGGTGCGGCAGCGGGTGGCGGAGAAGCTGGCGTTGGTGAACCTGCCGGGGACGGAGCGGCTGATGCCGTCGGACCTGTCGGGCGGCATGAAGAAGCGCGTGGGGTTGGCCAGGGCCATCGCCACGAACCCGGAGGTCATCCTCTGGGACGAGCCCACGACGGGGTTGGACCCGGTGACGACGCAGTCCATCAACTCGATGATCAACTCGATGAAGACGAAGCTCGGCAGCACCTCCATCGTCGTGACGCATGACCTGGTGAGTGCGTTCGCGGTGGGAGACCGGATGGCGATGCTGGCCAACCGACGCATCGTCCAGGTGGGGACGCGGGACGAGTTCCGGCGCTCCAAGGTGCCGGAGGTGCGGGCGTTCCTGGATGCGCGCCGGGTGGAGCTGGAGCCCGGAGGCATGTCATGAGCCTGTTCACGTCCTCGTCGGGCGAGAAGCGGCTGGCGTTGCGCGCGGGGCTGTTCGTGGCCATCGGCCTGGCGGTGGCGGGCGTGGTGGTGTTCTTCATCGGCCAGGAGTCGCGGCTGTTCCAGGGGCAGAACACCTACCGGGCGTACTTCGCCAACGTGCAGGGGTTGAGCGACCAGTCTCCGGTGTGGCTGGGGGGCCTGGAGGTGGGGAAGGTGACGGGCATCTACTTCTCCCAGGACCCGCGGGACCCCAAGCTGGAGGTGCGGCTGCAGGTGGCGTCGAAGTACGCGGACCGCGTGAAGCAGGACTCGCTGGCGCAGCTCACGAGCATGGGTGTGCTGGGGGACAAGGCGGTGGACATCTCGCTGGGCAGTCCCGCGTCGCCGGTGGTGGAGCCGGGCGGGGTGCTGGCGTCCTCCACGAGTGGCGACCTGGCCAACCTGCTCAAGAGCGCCAGCGAGGTGATGGACAACTCGGTGGCCATCAGCAAGTCGTTGCTCAAGACGGTGGATGCGTATGGGGACCCGAAGCTCGCCGGTGACGTGCAGCGGGGCATGGCGTCGCTGCGGGCGTTGCTGGAGCAGGTGGAGAAGGGGGACGGGGTGCTGCATGCGCTCATCTACGACAAGGAGGCGGGGCGCGAGGTGCGCACGCTGATGGCGAGCGCGTCGAGCGCGGCGCAGCGGGTGGACGGCGCGGTGAGGCACGTGGAGGCGCTGCTGCGCGAGGTGCGCACGGGTGACGGCACGGCGCACGCGCTCATCTACGGAGACGAGGGGGCAATCGCGCTGCGGGAGCTGGGCTCGGCGGCGGGGCAGTTGGCGGGGCTGATTGAGGACGCGAAGAAGAGCCCGAACGGCGCGGTGCACCAGTTGGTGTACGGCGATGCGAGCGGGATGTTCGCGGACCTGGGCAGCGCGGCGGAGGACCTGAAGAAAATCACGGCGACGGTGGCCAAGGGCGAGGGCACGCTGGGCGGGCTCATCAGCGACCCCACCGTCTACGAGGACCTGCGCGAGGTGCTGGGCAACGTGAAGCGCAACCGCATCCTCCGGGCGCTGGTGCGCTTCTCGTTGGATAACAGGAAGGACCTGGAGCAGATGGGCAAGGTGCAGCGCGTGGAGCCCAAGGCCGAAGCGCCGAAGCCGGCCGAGCCCGCGCAGCCCGTGCCCGCGCCCGCGGAGGCGGCGCCCGCCCCGGTGCCCGCGGCGGAGTAGGGGCGAAGGCTCGGTAGCCCGCCTGCGTCGTGTCAGGCGGTGGCTGGTTGCTTCCTGCGCTCCGTGATAGCGATTCCGGTGTGCCTCGCTCCCGGCTCGCCGTCGCCCTGGAACGGTATCCCCTGCGCCACCAGCTCGAGGAGGCTGACTGTGGCCCCGCGTGTCTGGAGATGGTCTCCGCGTACCACGGTGCCACGCACTCGCTGGCGGCACTGAAGGAGCTCGCGCACGTGCAGGTGGTGGGCACCTCGCTGCCGGACCTCGCCAGCGCCGCCGAGCAGGTGGGCTTCAAGGTCCGCGCCTTCCATGTCGAGGACCCCTCCGAGCTGGAGGATGAAGAAGGCCAGGCGCTGCTCCCCGGCATCGCCCACTGGGAGGACAACCACTTCGTCGTCCTCTACTCCGTCACTCCGAAAGAGGCCGTCATCGGAGACCCCGCGCAGGGACTCCGACGCATCCCTCGCGCGAAGCTCGGCGAGTACTGGGACGGAATCCTCCTCTCGCTGGAGCCCACCGACGCGCTCTTCCGTCCTGCTCCGCTTCCTGTCGCCTCCGTTCCTTCACGTCGTCTCGGCGCGCTGAGCCGCTTCGGCCAGGGGCTGCTGCGCTACCGCCTGCTGCTGTTCCAGGTGTTCGTCACCACCGTGCTCCTCCAGGCCCTGGCGCTCGCCCAGCCCCTGCTCATCCAGGGACTCGTCGACAAGGCCGTGGGCGGCAGGAATGTGTCCCTGCTCACCGCCATCGGCGTGGGCCTCGGTGTGCTTGTCGTCGCTCAAATCGCCGTCGCGATTGCTCGCGGCGCGGGACTCTTCCTGTTGTCCCGAGGCTTCTCCGCCCTCCTGCTCGCGAGGTTCTGGAAGCGCCTGCTGTCGCTGCCGGTGACGTTCTTCGCCCGGCGCCACCGCGGTGATTTGCTCAAGCGCATCGAGGACCACCAGCGCATCCGTCGTGTCCTCCAGGGCGCTTCGGTGTCCGTGCTGCTCGACCTGGTGATGCTCGTGGGCTACGGCGTCGTGCTCTTCCTCTACGACGCCACCGTGTTCGGCATCTTCGCCGCCTGCGCGACGCTGTACTCGCTGTGGACGCTGGTGCTGATGCCCCGGCGCACCGTGCTGGACCACCAGCGCTTCCGCGTCGCGGCCGAGGCGAGCCGGCTGGAGTTGCAGATGCTCGGCGGCATCCAGACGCTCAAGGCCTGTGGCGCCGAGCGCCAGGTGCGCACCCGCTGGGAGAAGCTCCAGGCCCGCGAAGCCGAGGCCGCCCGCCGCATCTGGCTGCATGACACCGTCCACACCTCCGGCGCGCAGCTCGTCAACCAGGCCATGTACGTGGGCATCCTCGTCTACGAGGCCCACCTCGTGCTCCAGGGGCAGCTCACGCTGGGGCAGATGGTCGCCACGCTCGCCATCCTCGGCCTCGCGCTCGCGCCGATGCAGAACCTGGTGATGTTCATCCACCAGCTCCAGGACGTCGTCATCTCCCTGCGCCGCGTGGACATCGTCTACGAATCCCAGCCCGAGCTGCGCGACGACACCGCCCCCGTCACCGGCGCGCTCCCCCAGGCCCCCGAGCTCCGACTGGAAGGCGTCACCTTCCGCTATGGCTCGCCCAACGAGCGGCCCGTGCTGGACAACGTGAGCTTCACCCTGCCGGCGGGGAAGATGACGGCGATTGTCGGCCGCTCGGGCGCGGGCAAGACGACGCTCACCCAGGTGCTCTATGGCCTCTATCGCCCCGAGCAGGGCCGCGTCCTCTACGACGGCCAGCCCCTGGAGACGTTCGAGCCGACGGCGCTGCGCCGCTCGGTGGCCTTCGTCTTCCAAAAGACGGACATCTTTGACGGCACGTTGGCGGAGAACATCGCCCTGGGGGACGAGGCCCCGGACCCGGAGCGCCTGCTGCACGCCGCGCGCACCGCGTGCCTGGACGAGCTGCTCGCGCTGCCCAATGGCCTGAAGACGCGGATTGGCGAGGCGGGCGTGCGGCTGTCCGGGGGCGAGGAGCAGCGGCTCCAGCTCGCGCGCGCCATCTACCGGCAGCCGCGCGTGATGTTCCTCGACGAGGCCACCAGCCACCTGGACGCGGCGCTGGAGCGCGCGATTACCGAGGCCCTCCAGCGCGAGGCAGCGGGGCGCACGCTCGTCGTCGTGGCCCACCGGCTGTCCACCGTGCGCCGCGCGGACAAGATTGTCGTGCTCGACAAGGGCCGCGTCGTCGAGGAGGGCACCCATGACGAGCTGGTGGCCCTGCCGAACGGCCGCTACCGCGCGCTCGTCGAGAACCAGATGGAGCAGCGATGACGCCAACGCCCGGCCACGACGTGGACGACGTCGACGAGGACCCCGTGATGACGGAGGAGCTGCGCGCGGTGATGCACCCGCGTCCTCACCGCGTCCTGCTGTTCACCGCCGTGCTCGTCGTGGTGCTCGGCGCACTGGCCTGGCTCGCGACCCGCACGGTGCTCGCGTCACTGTGGCGCTGAAGCGCGCCGCGCATGCCGGACCAGCGTCCGCGTGAGGTGTCCCGCCACGTCGGTCCCCGCGCCCGCGTCGAACCCCAGGAACATGGGCGAGCCGTTCAGCTCCAGGAACTTGAGCTCCCCATCCAGGCCGCGCTTCAAGTCCAACCCCGTCCACCTCAGGCCCAACACCTCGCACGCCTTCACGCACTGTCGAGCCACCTCTGCCGGCAGCACCACCTGTTCCATCCGCTCCTCGTTCTGCCGGAAGTCGAGCGCTGACGTGACGATGCGCAGGGAGGCGATGACCTCGCCATCCAGCACGTACACGCGCAGGTCCTCACCGGGCAGCAGCTCCTGGAACGTCACCGGCGCGGCGGCCAGCGCGGCGAGCCGCTCCTCCGTGAGGTCCTCCGGCAGCAGCTCCCGCGTGGCGGCGCCCCCCAGGATGGGCTTGTAGGCCACGCGCCCGCTCGCGGCGAAGCGGCGCACCGCCTCCGCGTCATTCGTCCACAGCGTCCGAGGCACCGGCAGCCCCGCGGCCCTCAGCGCGGCGAGCTGCGCGGGCTTGTGCAGCACCCAGTCCGCGGAGGGCGGGTTGTACAGCGGCACGCCCAGCCGCTCCCACCGCCCGATGAGCCCCAGCAGCAGCGCGGCCTTCTCACGGAACGCGGTGAGTGTGGTGCGCCAGTCCTCCGTCATGGCCTCCTCGGCGTCCACCATGAAGGCCAGCGGGTGCGCGTGCAGGCCGCGCAGATACACGGCGGCGGGACGTCCCACGGCGCGCCCGTCCACGACGATTCCGTCCAGCGCCTCCGTGAGCGATATCCGCGTCTCGTCGGGGAAGGCCAGCGTGTCGACGATGGCGCTCTCCACGCCCTCCACGCCCAGCCGCCGCGCCATCTCCTGGACGTGCACGTCCTCGCGCGAGCCCACCAACACCACCCCGCCTGTCCGCGCCGCTTGCGTCATGGTTTGAGAGCGAACCAGATGCCCCGCGAGGCCGCCAGCACCATGCACCGCGTCAGTCGCGCGTGCCCGGGTCTCCGTCCTTCGTCTCCTCGCCCACCGCCATCGTCGTTATCTGTCCGGGCTTGGGCTTCTTCGGACCCGGCCTGGCCTGCTCCCGTGTGGGCACCAGGTCCTTCACGAACAGCCCGCGTGAAGCTTTCGCCCCACGCCCCGGTGTTTCACTTTGTTTCATGTCGACCTCCTGCGTCGAAGAGTGTGTCGCCACGCGGCAAGACGCCACTTCAACCCCAGACATGGCCTGTCCGACGGGGAGGGGCTCTCCTGACCCGTTTGACGTAAGGGGAACCATTCATAAGTATCCCGGTTCCACCGCATTTTCCGAGGAGTCGGGAATGTCTCGTATCGTTGCTCGTCGTGGCGGCCGTTTCGCGGTTCTCGTCGGCACCATCGCCGCGCTGTCCGGCTGTTCCAACGCTCCTCCGGAGGCGCAGGGCGAGCCCACGCCTCCCGCGACGGAGGAGCAGCCCACGCAGCAGGTGCTCAACGCCCGTGGCTGTGGCGTGAACCCGTCCGCCGAGGAGATGGCGGAGATGGAAGGCCGCTTCGCCATGGAGCGCGCGGTGTCTGACTTCGCGCGGCCGAACGGCTCGGTGACCATCCCCACCTACTTCCATGTCATCAACAAGGGCACGGGCGTGGCGAACGGCGACATCACCGCCGCCATGATCACCAACCAGATGAACGTGCTGAACGCCGCGTATGCGAATACGCCGTTCAAGTTCACGCTGACGGCGACGGACCGCACCACCAACACCACCTGGTACAACCTGGGCTCCGGCACGTCCGCCGAGCGCGCCATGAAGACGGCGCTGCGCAAGGGCGGCAAGAACGCGCTCAACATCTACAGCGCGAACCTGAGCGGCGGCCTGCTGGGCTGGGCGACCTTCCCCTCCAGCTACGCCAGCAACCCCACGCAGGACGGCGTCGTGATTCTGTACTCCAGCGTCCCCGGTGGCAGCGCGTCGCCGTACAACCTGGGCGACACGGGCACGCACGAGGTCGGCCACTGGCTGGGCCTGTACCACACGTTCCAGGGCGGCTGCTCCGGCTCGGGTGACTCGGTCAGCGACACGCCGGCGGAGGCCTCTCCCGCGTACGGCTGCCCCACGGGCCGCAACACCTGCTCGACGGCGGGCAATGACCCCATCACCAACTTCATGGACTACTCCGACGACTCCTGCATGAACACGTTCACGACGGGCCAGTCGGCCCGCATGGACTCGCAGGCCCTCACCTACCGCTGAAGCGGGGTGTTGGACAGCCGTTGACGAAGTCGCGACGCCGGAGCGCTCATCACGCTCCGGCGTCGTCGTTTTCAGTGACTTCCTCCGGAGACCTGGGCTCCAATCCGCGCCCATGCAAGCGCTCGCCCTTCGTGAGGCCCGTTTCCTGGATGTGCTCCGGCGACTCATCGCCCTGACGCCCAAGCTGCAGAACAACCCAGGCGCGGGGCTGGTGCCGGAAGAGCGGCTCGCCGCGCAAGTCGTGCTGGACACGCTGGCGCCGCACATCGCCAGCGGCTTCATCCAGGCCGAGTCCCTGGCCTCCGCCGGCAACGAGTCCCGCCCCAGCCTGGTGCTCACCGTGAAGGGCACGGGAGAGGGCGCGGTGGGCTTCGTGGGCGCGCACTTCGACGTCGTCCCCGCGGACCAGCAGGCCGAGGGCTGGGAGCACAGCCCCTTCCAACTGCACGAGGGCCCGGACGGGCTGCTCTACGGACGCGGCGTCACGGACTGCCTGGGCCATGTCGCGGTGGCGACGGACCTGCTCGCGCAGCTCGCGGAGTCCGGCGTGCGTCCGCGCCGCACGCTGAAGGTGGTGCTCATCGCCAACGAGGAGTCGTCCGACTTGCCGGGCCTGGGCCTGGGCTACGTCGCGGAGCAGGGGCGGCTCAAGGACCTGGCCGGGCAGCCGGTTTACTGGCTGGACAGCGCGAACTTCGGTCCCACGCTGGGCACCGCGGGCATCAGCCTGTGGTCGCTGAAGGTCACCGGCGTCGGTGGCCACTCGGGCATGCCGCAGAACTGCGTCAACGCGCTGGAGCTGGCCATGGCCGCGTCGCTGGAGCTGTCGCGCTGGTTCCATGAGCGCTACCCGCCCTCCGACGACGAGAAGCGCTGGGGCTTCCTGGCCACCTCCAGCCTCAAGGCCACCGTGGTGGAGGCCACCAACACCAAGGAGACGAAGATTCCCTCGGACGTCACCGTGCGCGGCGACATCCGCCTCACGCCGTTCCATGATTTGGCCGAGGTGCGGCGGGCCACCGAGGACTTCATGAAGGCGCTGGACGCGCGGCTGGAGCGCGGCGACGTGCCGCCGGGCTTCCCGCGCACGCGCACCGCGGACGGCCGGCGCGGCACGCTGTCGCTGCGCTTCGATGGAGGAGGCACCGAGGGCATCGCCTGCAAGCTGGACTCGCCGGGCCTCCAGGCGCTGAAGGACGCGATGAAGCAGGTGCGGGGCGTGGACGCGCAGCCCTTCTCGCTCACCGGCTCGTTGCCGCTGGTGAGGGACCTGCAGCGTCAGGGCTGCGACGTGCAAATCACGGGTTTCGGAGAGATGAAGTACTACCACGCGCCCAACGAGCAGGCGCACCTCCAGGACTTCCGCCAGGGCTTCTCCATCCTTCGCGAGCTGCTCGAGCGGCTGTGAGCGGGCCAGGCCAGGGTTACAGTGGGACATCCACAGCTCCGGCCCGCGTCGGGTTGGAGCGCTGCCGAGGAGCGGTGACGCCGTGAGAGATTTGCTGATGATTCCGGGGCCGGTGGAGTTCGAGCAGGAGGTGCTCCAGGCGCTCGGCGCTCCCTCCTATGGCCACACGGACCCGGCCTTCATCGCCATCTTCGGCCGGGCGCTGAAGCGGCTGCGCGAGGTGAGCCTCGCCCCCGGCGCCCAGCCCTTCGTCGTCTCCGGCTCCGGCACGCTCGCCATGGAGCTGGCGGTGGCCAACCTGGTGGAGCCCGGTGACTCCGCCCTGGTGGTGAATACCGGTTACTTCAGTGACCGGATGGCGAAAATCCTGGAGCGGCATGGCGCGAAGGTGACGCACGTGCGCGCTCCTCCCGGTGACGCGCCGACGGTGGAGGAGGTGGAGGCGCAACTGAAGCGTGGCGGCTTCAAGGTGATGACTGTCACGCACGTGGACACGTCCACCGGCGTGCTGACGCCCGTGGAGGGCCTGTCGCGGGTGGCGCGCGAGTTGGGCGTGCTGTCGGTGGTGGACGGCGTGTGCGCCACGGCGGGCGAGGCGTTCCACCAGGACGCCTGGGGCGCGGACGTGTACCTCACCGCGAGCCAGAAGGCGGTGGGCGTGCCGCCGGGGCTGGCGCTGCTCACCGTGGGGCCGCGCGCGCTGGAGGCATGGCGGAAGCGCCGCGTGCCGGTGGCCAGCGTGTACTCCGACTGGGCGGAGTGGCTGCCCATCATGGAGGCGTACGAGGCGGGCAAGCCGGCCTACTTCGCCACGCCGCCCGTCAACCTCGTGTGCGCGCTGGACGTGAGCCTGGGGCAGATTCTCGCCGAGGGACTGGAGGCCCGCTTCGCCCGGCACCAGCGCCTGGCTCGCGCCTTCCGCGCCGCGTGGCGGGGGCTGGGCCTGCGCATGCTGCCGGTGTCCGACGCGGTGACGGCGAACACGCTGAGCGCCGTCTACTACCCGGAGGGCGTGGACGCGTCGCTGGTGGGCCGCGTGAAGGCGGAGGGCGTGGTGGTGGCCGGTGGACTGCACCCCGACCTCAAGACGCGCTACTTCCGCGTGGGCCACATGAACCGCGTGGGGCCCTCGGATTTGCTGACCACCGTGGGGGCCGTGGAGCGCGCCCTGCTCGCGGCGGGATATCGCTGTGAGCCCGGTGCGGGCCTCGCCGCCGCCGAGGCCTCTCTCACCGCTCGATAAGCCCGCACCCCCTGGGTCCCCCGCACCCTGGACAGGGGGTGTCCTCTCGGGTCCTGGGAGTGAAATGTGCCCGAAATCCAAGGGGTTCGTGTGGTGGGTGAACCCTTCCATGGACCCTGGGGCGTGCTGGAACCATTCGACAGGGGTAGAAAAGTATGAGAGGGTTGGCACCTAGGAAGTGGGGGGAAGCCGGCGAAATCTGAAAATCCATCGGAAACGCCGGACGTGTCCCCTGAGTCGAGGCAGTGCGAGTCCCCTCGGGGGAGACGACCATGTACGTAGGTACGGAAGCGAGCAGTGGCGGTGGGGCGGCGTGGGAGCTGGAGCAGCGCCGTCTGGCGGCGACGGACGAGGACCAGGCGCGGGGCATGTTCTTCCAGGGCTCCCTGCACGTCATCGCGTACCTGGGTGGCGACGGCGCGGTGGCGCGGTGCAAGGGCGTGGCGGGGGTGTGGGAAATCAACCCGTTCCACCTGTACTCGGTGTCGCGCTACCTGCGGATGGTGTCCACGGCGGCGCGGCTGTTGGGCCCGCAGCTCAACGGCTTCGAGGGCGTGCTGAGCCGGATGGGCTCGCAGGCGACGAACGACTTCCTGGCGTCGTTGTTCGGCCGGCAGTTGCTGGCGGAGGCCGCGGGCAGTCCTCGGATGTTGCTCGACTCGCTGGGTGACGCGTACCGCATGGCGGTGAGCTACGGCGAGCGGTACCCCTTGTGGACGGGTGAGCGCAGCGCGCGCTTCATCATGCGCCGCGACTTCATGCCGGCGGCGTACCACGAGGGCGTGCTGCGCGGCGCGCTGGAGGCGGTGGGCGCGCGTGACGTGCGGGTGAGCGGGCGGCAGGTGGCGTTGCTGGACAGCGAGTACGAGCTGTCCTGGCGGTAGCAGGAGCCCGACGCGGCGGCCCGTGAGCTGGGCGCGCCGCGTGTGGGAGGCCGAGGGCGTCAGTTCGCGTCGTTGACGGCGAGGAGGGGCCAGGCTTCCAGTCCGCTGCCGCCGCCGAGGCTCTCGGTGGAGGAGACGAAGGGCTGGGGCACCACCCGCGCCGTGTCCAGGGCCGGGGTGACGTCGACCAGGGCTTCGATGAGCGCCTTGAGCACCATGAAGTGCTGCGTGTCCACGCCTTCGATGGAGGCGAGGATGAAGCGGTGCTCGGGTGTCTGGAGGCCCTTGAGGACGCGGTTGAGGGCAATCGCGGCGCGGCGCTCCTCGTTGGCGGCGAGCTTGAGGACGTTGCCGACGGAGGGGCGGAAGCCGGGCGGAGGAGTGAACCGGGCTTCATCCTCGCGGACGGCGTTGCCTCCCAGGTTCGTCACGGTGGCCGACAGCAGGGCGGCGTGGGCTTCATGGTCCTGCTGGAACTCGGTGGCCAGCGCGAGCGCGAGCGCGGCCAGGTCCCGTTCCTCCTGGGGGCGCGAGGGGGAGTCGCGCGCTTCGGTGAGGATGACGGCGCCTTGGGCGTAGGCGTCGAGGAAGATGTACTCGACGGCGAGCAGGGTGTTGAGGGCGCTGGCCTCGCGGGCGCGGTCGATGGGGCTGAGCTGGTGTTGGGAGTTGGAGCGCTCCAGCGTCTCGCACGCGGGGAGCGTGGAGGCGGCCGTCGCGGCGGCCAGGCCCTGGAGGAGCTGGCGGCGGGCGAGGACGGAGTCGGCGTGGTTCTGGGTCTTCATGGGGGTGGGGCTCCTCACCGCGTCACGTCGTAGAAGGGCAGGTCCGTCTCGTCGTCGAGGCCGGGTTCTCCGTCGACGGTGATGGCGAAGGACCTGGGGACGAACCGGGCCGCCACGGGGGCGAGCGCGTCCGCGGGCTGGTTGATGGTGGAGGCGGGGGGCGTGACGAAGCCGCTCGCGGCCAGGTTGAGGACGACGAAGTGCTGGGACTCCACCGCGCCGATGGCGGCGGCCAGCTCCGCGTTGTCCGCGAGCACCAGGGACTTCTGCGCGTCGGTGTAGCCGATGGCGGCGGCCTTCTCCGCGTTGGTGGCCAGGTCGATGACGTTCTTGATGCTGGCCACGAAGTCCGCGGGGACTTGCGCTGTGCCCTCGCCCACGTCGTCGACGCCGGACAGGCGGGTGATGTAGCGCGCGAGTCTTTCGGCGTGCTCGGTGTGTTGCTGGCGGAAGTGCAGGGCGATGGCCTTGACGATGCCCTGGAACGGGAAGAGCGGGTCGGTGGCGGTGGCGGTGTCGAGCACGCTGACCGCGGCGTCGTAGGTCTTGATGGCGTTGCGTTCAGCGGTGAGCAGGGCCTTGAGGGGCGCGAGGTCATCCTGGGGCGACAGGGCCAGGGCGGGGGTGGGGCGGGTGAGCAGGCCCGTGGCGAGGCCAAGGCTCGCGGCGGCCGTGGCGCGTCTCAGGGCGGCACGGCGAGAGAGTTCTTCGGTCATGGGTCCATCCGAGGAGGCGGTCGGGAGTGGTGGGTGCCGGGCGCCCCCTGAAGCCCGGCACGGGCGCATACGCCGAAGGTGTGGAGGGGGATTTTCCGGCGCGCGGTGGAATCGCCGACGGCGGCGTCCGCGTGACACACGGCGCGAGGCCCTTAGGTCTCCGGGGCGGGCCCTCGTTCGTCGGTGGACCGTGTCAACGGATTGGAGTCGGCTCCAGGATGCTGGAGTGGGACGGGGTGGCACCTGGGCACTGTCGCGTCACGGGCGCCCGGGAGTGACTCCAGGGCATGTGGGGGCGGCGGGGTAGGGTGGTGACCCGTACACCGTGAACACGGGAGGATGTGCCCATGACCAGGCGGTTCTTCGACCTCTCCGATGATGTCCAGCTCCGAGGCCGCTGGGAGCTGGGTGTGCCCACCGACCTCGCGGGGTGCGAAGTCGTGGACCCCTGGATGTTCCGAAAGGGGCAGCACGTGGCCGACCCGGGACGTTTGAGTCTTCCCGTGGAGCGTGAGGGCAAGGCGCTCGATTTCTCGCTCATCGGATTCAGCACGCCCTTGGTTCACGCCCGGGTGGCCGCCGTGTTCATGGAGTTGGCGGGCTCCGACGTGCAGGTGATTCCCGTCGAGATTCCAGGTCATTCGGACCGCTTCCGCATCCTGGTCGCCACCCGACTGCTTGAGTGTGTCGACGACGCCGCGAGCGAACGGGTCGAGCGTTGGACCGCCGAGGACGGACGTCCCGAGAAGGTCGGGCAGTATCGGGACGTGCGTGGCCTGCGCATCGACCCCGCCCGGGTCGGTGACGCGAAGGTCTTCCGTCCCTGGGGCTGGTCCGTCGCGCTCATCGTCTCCGAGGACCTCAAGCAGGCACTGGAGCGCCTCGGCGCCACCGGCACGCACTTCGTCGAGGTCTGACGCGAGCACCAGCGGGAGCGCTCGCCTCCTCCGTCGCTCCGCTCAGAATCACCGAGCTTGAGACATCACGAGTCTCAATCCACCCGGCGCTTCCTGGAATCCAGAGATGCAATCCCGCGCCGAGCCGCATATTGGCCAGTGCTCAACAACCGCGCGGCCCGAACGAAACGGGCGTGGGACAGGGCGGCTGTTTCACGAGAGAGGAATGACGCCAGCGTCGGGAGCGCGCGCTAGTCTCGACGCTCGACGGAAGAAGTCCGGGTGTGGCGCGTCGCACGGAGCCTGCTGGGCGCGTGCAAGCGGGCGCGGGCGGGTTGCCGCGACAAGGAGGCGAGTGAGTGACTGGGCCGTTGCTGGTGGTGGATGACGACGCGGACCTGCGCGAGGCGCTGGAGGAAGTCCTGCGCGACGCGGGCTACGAGGTGATGGGCGCCAGCAACGGAAAGCACGCGCTGGACGTGCTCGGCGCCACCCGCGAGCTCCCCATCCTGGTGCTGCTCGACATGATGATGCCCGTGCTGGATGGCGCCGGCTTCGCGCGCGCCATGCGCCAGGTGCCCGCGTGGCGCGACATCCCCGTCCTCGTCTTCTCCGCGTCCGCCAACGCCCGCCAGGTCGCGGAGGAGATTGGCGCGTGCGGACACCTGCGCAAGCCCGTGGACGTGGACACGCTGTTGGACGCCGTGCGCAGGCACCAGGCCCCCTGAAGCGCTCGCGACGTCTGCCCGCTCTCCGACATGCCGGCACATCCAGGGCAGCCGAGCGCAATGCCCGTTTGACGCTTCGCGAAGGGGACTGGTAAGTGCCCACTTAACACGCAAGCTTCAACGGAGGTCGGATGCACACCAACGCGCTCACGCTGCTCATGATGCAGCTCATCGTCATCATCGGCGTGTCGAGGCTGATTGGGCGTGGAACGCGCTGGCTGGGCCAGCCGCTGGTCATCGCGGAGGTGGTGGCGGGCATCGTCCTGGGCCCGTCGCTGCTCGGGTGGCTGGCGCCGGAGGTGATGAACGCGCTGTTCCCCACCGACTCGCTGCCCGTGCTGAAGATGCTCAGCCAGGTGGGCCTGGTGCTGTTCATGTTCCTGATTGGCCTGGAGCTGGACCCCAAGCTCCTGAAGGGCCGGGGCCACGCGTCGGTGGCCATCAGCCACACCAGCATCGTCGTGCCCTTCGCGCTGGGCGCGGTGGCGGCGGCGCTGTGGTTGTACAAGGACTTCTCGGACCCGAGCGTGCCCTTCTCGTCGTTCGTGCTCTTCATGGGCGTGGCGATGAGCATCACCGCCTTCCCGGTGCTCGCGCGCATCCTCACCGAGCGCGGCCTCCTGCAGTCGCGCATCGGCGCCATCGCGATTACCTGCGCGGCGGTGGACGACGTCACGGCGTGGTGCCTGCTGGCCTTCGTGGTGTCCATCGTCCGCGCGTCGAACCTGGCGCAGGCGGGGCTCACCACGGCGTTCGCCCTGGGCTACATCGTCTTCATGCTGCTGGCGGTGCGGCCCTTCCTCGCGCGCCTGGGCGCTCGGGTGGCCAGCCGCGAGGGCCTGACGCAGAACGTGGTGGCGGGCACGCTGCTGTTGCTGCTGGCGTCCGCGTGGGCCACGGAGCTCATCGGCATCCACGCCCTCTTCGGGGCCTTCCTCTTCGGCGCCGTCATCCCCAAGGAGGGCGGCCTGGCGGAGGCGCTCTCCGAGAAGCTGGAGGACGTGGCGGTGGTGCTGCTCCTGCCCGTCTTCTTCGCCTTCAGCGGCCTGCGCACCCAGATTGGTCTGCTCAACACGCCCGAGGCGTGGCTCACGTGTGGCGCCATCATCCTGCTGGCCTGCGTGGGCAAGTTCGGCGGCAGCGCGGTGGCGGCGCGGCTGACGGGCATGCGGTGGCGCGAGGCGGGTGCCGTCGGCATCCTGATGAACACGCGCGGCCTGATGGAACTCATCGTCCTCAACCTGGGCCTGGACCTGGGCGTCATCTCCCCCACGCTCTTCACGATGATGGTGCTGATGGCGCTGGTGACGACGTTCATGACCACGCCGCTCCTGCAGTTGTTCTACCCGACGGAGGAGCTGGCCCGGGACAGGCTGGTGATGGACGCCCCCGCTCCCGCCGGCTCGACGCCCTACACGGTGTTGATGTGCGTCTCCCACCAGCAGGCGGGCCCCGGCATGGCCAGCCTGGCCAAGGCGCTGTCCGGGGGCGAGGGCGCGCAGTTGCACGCGCTGCACCTGGTGCATCCGGAGCGCGTGTCGCTGCGCACGGAGTCGGAGCCCCGCGCCTCGGAGCACGAGCCGGAGGGGGATGGCGCGCTCGCGCCGCTGCTGGGTCGGGCCAAGAGCCTGGGGCTGGCGGTGAGGCCCCTGTCCTTCGTGTCCACGGAGCCCGCGCAGGACATCTGCCGCACGGCGGAGGCGAAGCACGCGGACCTGGTTCTGCTGGGCTGGCACAAGCCGCTGTTCAGCCAGACGGTGCTGGGCGGCACGGTGCACGAGGTGATGCAGGCCGCGTCCGGCACCGTGGCGGTGCTGGTGGACCGGGGCCTGTCGGACATCAAGCGCGTGCTGGTGCCCTTCATCGGCAGCCGGCATGACCGCGCGGCGCTGAAGCTGGCGCGGCGGCTGATGCGGCAGTCCGGCGCGGAAGTCACGGTGCTGCACGTGACGTCGCGTGAGAGCAATGGCGCGCGCGCGCAGGTGGACGAGCTGTTCCCGGCGGAGGAGGGCTCGGGCGTGCGGCTGAAGGTGGTCCAGCACGCGTCGCCCGAGGAGGCCGCGCTGGAGGAGGCGCGCCACGGGGGCCACGACCTGGTGGTGGTGGGCGTGGGCGCGCCGTGGGGCCTGGAGGACCGGGCGTTCGGTCTGCAGCGCGAGCGAATCGTCCGCGACGCCCCGGGATCGCTGCTGGTGGTGCACGAGTCGGAGCCCGTAGTGGAGGCCGCCGCGTCCCGGGCCGCCGCTCCCGCGGTGGTTTCGAGGAGCTGAGCGCCATGCACCTGGGCGCGACGTTGCGACTGCTGCGGGTGGACGCGGGCCTGTCCCTGAGGGACCTGGCCCGTCGCATCGGCGTGTCGAGCGCGTACCTCAGCCGGGTGGAGCACGGCGTGGACGCGCCGCCCACGGCGGAGCGGCTGACGGCGATTGCGCGCGAGCTGGACGTGCCGCCCGCGCTGCTGATGGACGTGGCGAACCGGATGAGCCCGTACGTGTCCGAGTACCTGGAGGAAGTGCCGGGCGCGGGGACGCTCTTCCTGGAGCTGGCGCGGCGGCGCCTGTCGGGCTCACAGCTGGCCCGGGTGCGCGACTTCCTGGACGCGGAGTTCCCCGTGAAGGGCGGCCTGTCCGACGCGCCGGTGCCGGCGCTGGCGCCGCTGCTGACGCCGGAGCGGGTGGTGCTCCAGCTCTCCTGCGGCGGCTGGGAGGACGTGCTGGACGTGGTGGCGGGACGGCTGGCCGCGACGCTGCCCGGCTGGGACGCGGCGCGACTGGCGGAGCGGCTGCGCCAGCGGGATGACGAGTCCTCGTGCGCGGTGGGCGGCGAGGTGGCCGTGCCCCACGTCTTCCTCCAGGGCGCGGCGCCGGTGGCCGCGCTGGTGACGCTGGCGAAGGGCCTCCACGTGGACACCCCGGACGGCCGGCCGCTGCGCCTGGTGGTGGCGGCGGTGGACGGCGAGCGGGGCCGCGTGCGGCTCACGCGCATGGCCCACGTGGCCCGGCTGGCGGCGCGCGGGCTGGCGGCGCGGCTCGACGGGGCCCGGCAGCCCGGACAGGTGCTCGCCGTGCTGGAGGAGCTGGAAGCGCTGCGCTGAAGCGGGACTTCAGTCGGCGCGCCGCATCCAGTTCACCCAGTCTCCCAGCTCGCGGTAGCCCAGCTTGAGGTACACGCCCCGGCCCAGCTCGGTGGCCTGGAGCACGGAGGCGGCGAGGCCCCGCTGTCGGGCGCCCGTGAGCAGCCCGCGCATCACCTCCGCGGCCAGCCCGCGTCCCCGGGCCTCCGGCAGCGTGACGACCATGTACACGCCCGCGGTGTCCCCCACGTCCAGCGAGAAGCCGCATGCCAGGGGCCTTCCCTCCTCGCGCGCCACCAGCGTGCGCACGGGCAACAGGGGCGGCTGTTTCCACACCGTGAGGATGTCGTCCCACTTCCCCCAGACGCGGATGTTCAGGTCCACCATCTCGTCCTGCTCCGGCGTCTCCACCAGGGGGAACGTGGGCGGCACGTCGGGCGCGTCCGCCAGGGCCAGGCCCATGGCCGGGATTCGCGAGTCGGGGCGGTAGCCCGCGGCGACGAGCACCCGGGAGCCCTCGTCGTCCCCGGGCAGCACCGCCACGCGCCAGGAGGGGATGCCCAGGCCCCGGTAGAAGGCCTCCAGGGCGGGGAGTCCCTCGGCGAGCGCCTGGGGTGTCGTGAAGTACGCCTGCTGGAAGTGGACCTCGCCGGGGTGGCCGGGCAGGGCGAAGGCGTCCACCCCCGGAGCACCCCCATGGCGCAGGAGGCCCCGCTCGCGCTGGAGGTGCTTGAAGGCGATGACGTTGGCGCGCAATCGGTCGTTCAGTTCGGCATCGGTCATGGGGCGGGTACAGCGTAGGCGGCCCACGCCGGACGGCGAACAACGGCGTGCTCAAAACCGCGCGCGAGCCCTCCAGGACGGCTAGGGTGCGCGGGCACTCATGACGAGCCCGCGCTTCTACGCCTTCGACCCTCGCGCCACTCGAATCGGCCTCTTCCTGGGCGCCTGTGTCCTCGCGGTTTTGACCGCCTGGGCCCTGGCCAGCGCCCGGGACGGCGGAGGCCTCCAGGAGATGGCCCGGGCGGGCGTGACGGCGGGCCTGATGTTCGCCTTCCTCGTGGCCATCCACCGGCTGCGACCTCGCGCCGGCTGGGGCATCTCATTGGACACGCGGGGCGTCCGCGTGGCCCGCCCCTTCAGCTCCCGGGAGCTGGAGCTGCATTGGGGACAGATTGACTCCGTGCGCCGGCTCGGCAGGAAGGGAGACGTGCTCGGTTTGTTCCTGAAGGAGGAGGGAAGGGTGCTCGTCACCCGGCATCTCTTCGCCCGCAAGGCTGTTTTCGAAGAGCTGATCTCGGCGCTGGAGGACCGCCTCCCACCGTCGCGATTCGACGCCTGACCTCCCGGTTTCCGGGGGCCGCCTCCACGGGGGGCGGCCAAGCGATTTTCACGAATATTTACGCAGCTTTGCGCGGGCTCGTTACTCTTGTTCAGTGTGCCTCGAGATGGTAGGCACAGCCCTGTTGCAAGGCTCCTTTTTCCAAGGACAGCATCACATGGAAAAGACCCCCGCTACCGGTGCCTCGGTCGCTCCCCTGCCCATGGAGTATGGGACCGATAGCATCACCAAGCTCGAGGGCCTGGAAGCAGTCCGCAAGCGCCCCGGCATGTACATCGGCGACACGATGACCTACGGGCTCCACAAGCTCGTCTACGAGGTCGTCGACAACGCCGTGGACGAGGCGCTCGCGGGCCACTGCACGGACATCGAGGTCATCATCCACGTGGACGGCTCGCTGAGCGTCCAGGACAACGGGCGCGGCATCCCCGTGGGTCCGCACCCGGACCCCAAGTTCAAGGGCAAGGACACGCTGGAAGTCGTCCTCACGGAGCTGCACGCCGGCAGCAAGTTCGGCAACGGGGCCTACAAGGTCTCCGGCGGCTTGCACGGCGTGGGCGTCACCTGCGTGAACTTCCTGTCGGAGTGGTTCAAGGTCCGCGTCCAGCGCGCCGGCAAGGTGTACGAGCAGTCCTATGCCCGGGGCGTCCCCAACTCGCACCCGCAGGAGGTCGGCACCACCGACAAGCGCGGGACGATGGTGGCGTTCAAGCCGGACACCCAGGTGATGGAGACGGTGGACTTCAACTTCGAGACGCTCAGCCAGCGTCTGCGCGAGCTGGCGTTCCTCAACGCGGGGCTGCACATCACCATCCGCGACGAGCGCACGAACAAGGAGCACGACTTCAAGTTCGAGGGCGGCATCTCCTCGTTCGTGGACTTCCTCAACAAGTCCAAGCAGGTGCTGCACGACAAGCCCATCTCCTTCTCGGGAGAGCGGGATGGCGTGGCGCTCGAGCTGGCGATGCAGTGGAACGACGGCTACGACGAGCGCGTCTTCACCTTCGCCAACAACATCAACACCCAGGACGGCGGCAGCCACCTGTCCGGCTTCAAGGCGGGCCTGACGCGCACGCTCAACAGCTACGCGGAGAAGAGCGGCATCTGGAAGGACCTCAAGGAGACGCCCACGGGCGAGGACGCCCGCGAGGGCCTGTCCGCCGTCATCTCCGTGAAGGTGTCCAACCCCCAGTTCGAGGGCCAGACGAAGACGAAGCTGGGCAACAGCGAGGTGAAGGGCCTGGTCGAGCAGATGGTGAATGAAATGCTCGGCACCTTCCTCGAAGAGACGCCGATGGTCGGCAAGAAGATCGTCGCGAAGATTGGCGACGCCTGCCGGGCCCGGCTCGCGGCGCGCAAGGCGCGTGAGACGGTGCGCCGCAAGGGCGTGCTGGACGGTGGCGGCCTGCCGGGGAAGCTGGCGGACTGCCAGAGCCGCGACCCGCACGAGAGCGAGCTGTACATCGTCGAGGGTGACTCCGCAGGTGGCTCCGCGAAGCAGGGGCGGGACAGGCGCAACCAGGCCATCCTCCCGTTGCGCGGCAAGATTCTGAACGTGGAGAAGGCGCGCTTCGAGAAGATGCTGACGAGCGCCGAAATCGTCACGCTCATCACCGCGCTGGGCACGGGCATCGGGGTGGAGGACTACAACCCGGAGAAGGCGCGCTACCACCGCATCATCCTGATGACGGACGCAGACGTGGACGGCAGCCACATCCGCACGCTGCTGCTCACGTTCTTCTTCCGGCAGATGCCGGAGCTCTTGCAGAAGGGCTACCTCTACATCGCGCAGCCGCCGCTCTACAAAGTCACGCGCAACAAGAAGGACAAGTACGTCAAGGACCAGCGCGCGCTGGACGAGTACCTGCTGGGCATCGCCACGGAGCACGGGCGGGTGCTGACGCCTTCGGGCGAGGTGGGTGGCGCGGACCTGAAGGCCCTCCTGGAGAAGGTGATTACCTACGAGGAGCGGCTGGAGAAGCAGGCGAAGCGGCGCGACGCGCGGGTGGTGGACGCGGTGGTGCAGGGCTCGCGGCTGACGGCGGAGATGCTGGCGGACGACGTGGCGCTGGCGGCGGCGGTGAAGGGTGCGCACTCGGAGTTCGAGCGGCGCATGCCGGATGTGCTGGGCCGGGTGAAGTACGAAGTGGAGACGGACCCCGAGCACCAGACGAAGCGGCTGGTGTTCCGCACGGACGTGAATGGCGCCATGCGGGCGACGGTGTTCGACCACACCTTCCTGTCGTCTCCGGAGTACCTGGAGCTGGTGGCGCTGCGGGACACCTTCAAGTCGCTGGGTGACGCGCCCTACCGGGTGAAGGTGGATGCTGGGCAGGTGACGGCGTTCTCCGTGCAGGAGGTCCACGCGGCGCTGCGCAAGGACGCGCAGAAGGGCCTGGGGATGCAGCGCTACAAGGGTCTGGGCGAGATGAACCCGGAGCAGCTCTGGGACACGACGATGAATCCGCTCACGCGCACGCTGCTCCAGGTGCGGGTGGAGGACGCGGTGGAGAGCGACGAAATCTTCTCGCTGCTGATGGGCGAGGCGGTGGAGCCGCGCCGCGAGTTCATCGAGCGCAACGCGCTGGACGTGCAGAACCTGGACATCTGAGTCAGCGAGTCCACCAGGCTTTCGGGCTCGGTGGCCGATGAAGTTCACGGGGCGCGGCGCCGATTCAGGCACCGCGCCCCGTGTCGTTTCAGGGACCGGGGGACAGCTCCGCGCCCGTTACTGGGCCGAGCGCGGGAGACCGAGGGGGAGGAGTCGAGCGCGGCGCCGAGGCACCGCGCCCGTTATCGGGCCGAGCGCGAGAGGCCGAGGAGTCTCAGCGCCCGCCGCCACCACCACCCGGGCCACCGCGCGGCGGAGGGCCACCACCGGGGCGCTTGCCACCGAAGCCTCCGTCACCGGGGCCCATGGGCCGCGAGGGAAGGGTGAGGGCCTCGCCGTCGAGCGTGGCCTGTCCACACTCCGGACCGAAGACCAGCGTATGCGTGGTGCCATCCGCCAGCGTGCGCTGCTGCGAGCCGGCGATGGGCCACGCGCACACGGAGGGCGGCACGCGCACGATGCCGGACTGCGTGACGGTGGAGACGCTGCCGTCCGCGAGCGTCGCCGTGAGGGTGCCGTGGCTCGTCCTCGTGGGCTCCGTGGCCTCCGGGTCGAACGTCTCCTCCAACGTGCCCGTGAGATGGACGCTGTCCACCACCGTGCCCTGCGCATCCAGGTTCGTGCGCGTCGTGTCGAAGTTGACGGTGCGGCTGAGCATCTCCGCACCGGGCACGCGCACGGAGACGGAGGCGATGCTGCCCGTCATCTTCGCGCTCTGGCCGTCCGTCGCCGTGTGCGTGATGTCATGCGTGGACTGCTGCTCGAAGCGCAGCGGCGCGTTCTCCGCGCACTCCTCCACGGCGGCAATGGCCGTCACCACGTCCACCGAGCCGGACGACACCACGTCGGCGCGTTCCCCGCGCGGGCCCTCGCCCGTCGGCTGCGACGTCGGCGTCCCGCTGTCGGGAGGAGGCGGCTGGGGACGGTCCCATCCGCAGCCCCCACGGCCCCGGGGGCGCGCCTGGCAGTCCGTCCAGGACAGGTGCAGCTCCGAGGGGAAGCTCTGCCCGCAGACCTCCACCTTCACCGTCTCCGGCTCCGCGTCGCACTGATAACCCTCATGCTCCCAGCGGCGGACCTCCAGCGGGAGTCCGTCCAGGAAGCGGGCGCCGAGCGGAACGTCCGCGGACTGCGCCTCTCCCACGGCCGATGCCACGGCGAGCTGGGACTGCTGCTCGGTGATGCCCGCGTCCTTCTCCGCGCCACAGCCCACGCCAAACAGCGCCGTCGCCAGCAAACCTGCCTTGAGCTTCATGGATGTGTACTCCCCGAGAGACACTTCGGAGCGCGTGGCCGGCCGCGCGCCCAGCCTTCAAGCTAGGGGGCAAACCTTGCGGAGTTCTTAAGCACCCTGTTGACGCGTGCTGGCGACCCGAGGGACGCAGGGGACATGTACATCCCTCGCCACTTCGAGGAACGGGACGCACGGCGCCTGCTGGAATTGATGACGCGCCATGCCTTCGCCACGCTGGTGACGGTGGGCGAGGACGGCGCACCCTCCGCCACGCACCTGCCCTTCCTCGTGGAAGAGGATGCGTCGGGAGCGCTTCGGCTGCGCGCGCACATGGCGCTGCCCAATCCCCAGTGGCGCGCCTTCTCGGCGGAGCGGGACGCGCTCGTCATCTTCCAGGGACCGCACGCGTACGTGTCGCCCACCTGGTACGCGACGGCGCCGCAGGTGCCCACGTGGAACTACGCCACGGTGCATGTGTATGGCCGGCCCCAGGTCATCGACGCGGCGGACGAGGTGCTGCGCATCCTCCGCGAGACGGCCGCGCGCTACGAAGCGGGCAACGAGCGGCCGTGGACCCTGGAGCAGTCCCAGGAGTATGTGGATCGGCTGGTGGGCGGCATCGTGGCCTTCGAGCTGCGGGTGACGCGGCTGGAGGGCAAGTTCAAGCTCAGCCAGAACAAGGGACAGGCGGACCGTCAGGCGGTCATGGCGGCGCTGGAGCGCAGCCCCTTCGCGGGGGACACCGAACTCGCGGCGCTGATGCGTGCGCGAGAAGACGCTGAATAGACTCGTGGGCCCGGTGCCCTCCTCGGCTCCGCGCCCACGTGCCTTTCCCGTCTTGTCGAGCCGGGCCGGCGCGTTCGCGGCCCCCGATAGCCCTTACGGCGGGAAGCTGTTCTCACCTCGCGCCTTCGACACCACGTGATGAGGGTATCCACCGCGAGTCACGGATGAAGCGCGTGGTGCCGGGCGCTCCGGACAGGGCTCCCGCGCAGGCTCGTGGGGCGTGGGGAGGACAGAGGGCCTGTCCGCCAGGCTGCTCGCGCGGCGTGACTTCCTTCAGCGCTCCGAGCGGCGAGAGCCCCGCATGGCGGCGGCCCGGTCCTTCCGCGACAGGGCGGTGGCATCCACGACGTCCACCTCGAGCGCGCCCTGGTTGTCGCTCCGCTTCGAGTCCGGGAAGAAGCAGCGCAGGTCCTCGGTGTCGGTGACCTGGTAGCGCTTGCCCGTCTCCAGCACGCGGTGCGTGGCGCGGACGGAGGACGGCGACGTGCCGCGCTCGATGCAGAGCACCTGCCGCACGCGGCCGTTGGCGCCGGAGCGCAGCTCCGCGAAGTCGTCCCGCACGGTGAACAAGTAGGTCGAGCGAGGGTTGAGGCCTCGCAGCACCACCTGATGCTCGGGCTTGAGCTGCACCGCGTGCTCCTTGGCCTCGAAGGTGAGCGAGCGCGGCGGCACGTAGGCGGACTGCCGGACGACGACGCGGATGCTGCCGCTGTTGTCCTCCGGCCCATTGTCGTCCACCGCGAACACGTGCAGCTTGCGCGCGTTCTTGATGGTGCGCGTGGACGCGCTCAAGAGTCCGAAGCTGCCATCCACGGGGCCGTCGCCCTCGGCGAAGTAGACCAGCGTCCCGGAGGCGGTGCCCCGTCCCTCGGCCAGTGCCGCGGAGCCCTGTGTCCACACCGAATAGGACACGGCGGGATTCAGGTCGATGGTGGCCGTCGCGTACTCGGGGATGGGCGCCGCGTTGTACATGGGCCGCAGCACCAGCAGTCGCGTGGGGTAGTCCACCTCGTTCAGCTCGCGCTCGGCCTGGCTCTTCTCCCCTCGGGCCACGAGCGGCTGAGGGTCGTCATCGTCCTCGCTGGCCGTCGTGCCCGCCACGGCCGCCACGCCCGAGTCGGCCGTCACCGGAGTGCCGCCGTCATCCAGCGGCGCCGCCACGGCGACGGGCTGAAGCGCTGCCTCCACGGGCTTCTCGGCGACGGGCTTTTCGACGACGGGCGGGGGAGTCGGGGGCGTGACGAGGGGCTGAAGCTCCGCGTTCATCGGCTCCATCATCATGGACGTCGGCGTGAAGCGCCGCGTCCAGGCGAGGTGGCCCGGCAGGGTGAGCACCAGGGTGTTGGCCTCGCCCACGAGCACTCCCTCCACCATGAGGGGCGTCACGCCAGCGATGTCGCGGCCGTTGAGCTTCACCTTGGCGCCCGGAGGCTTGGAGGCGAGCCACAGCGTGGCGGCGTTCGACGCCGAGGTGTCGGGCGCGTCCGACTTGACGACGAAGTGGTAGAAGAGCGCGATGAACAGCATGACGACGGCCGCGCCGAAGACGTAGACCGTCATCGTCTTCACGGCCTTCTGCTGCTTCGCGATGCGGTCGGCTTCTTCCTTCGCCAGCAGCTCCCGCGCTTCGTCCGCCGCGGTGCGGTAGCCCGTGCCGGTGTACGTCCGGCCCGCGCTGGAGACGCCCGCGGGCTGCGTCGCCAGGGACTGGCCGGTGACGGCGGGAGTCTCCACGGGCGTGTCCAGCGGCGCGCCGAGGGTGGCCAGCGCGGCGGGCACGACGGTGGGAATGAAGGTCTTGAGGATGTCCGCCGAGTCCGTGTCCGGCTCGTCCGGCAGCTCCGGCACGGGAGGCCCGGGGCGCTCGCTCGTCACGGGCCTTCGGCCGGAGCCGGTGGACTCCGCGCGGGGGATGCCGGTGTTCGTCGCGCGGCGGATGCTGCCCGAACTCGTCACCTTGCGCATGCCCGGGCTGCTGCCAGGGGACCTTCGCGCGCCGTCGCTCGGGGGCTTCGCGCCGCTGTCGCTGCCCGGCTTGGAGCGCAGGCCCGGACTGGAGGCGCGAGGACTGCTGTTGATGGAGCCACTGCCGGAGGACAGGGGCTTCGCGCGACCCGCCGAGGGCTCCACCGCGCCCAGTTGCCACAGCGAAATCTGCTCCTTGAACGCGGGCGACACCTCCGCCTTGCGGCCCTCCGCCATCAGCTCCTCGGCGAAGAGGTAGGCCATGAGCTGCGACAGCAGCGCGGGCGTGAAGCGCGGGTTGTCGCGGTAGAGCAGCTCCACCAGCGACTCGCTCAGCTCCTTCGCCGTCTGGTAGCGCGACTCGCGCTCCAGGGACATCGCATGGGAGATGACCGTCTCCAGGTCCGGGCTCACCGACGGGTTGTGCGCCGACGGTGGCAGGCAGTCGCCGGTGAGGATGCGCGGCAGCACGGTGACGAACTCGCCCTCATAGGGACGCTTGCCGCACACCATCTCGTAGAGGACCACGCCCGCCGCGTACACGTCCGTGCGGGCGTCCAAATCCTGCTGGCCCCGCGCCTGCTCCGGGGAGAAGTACGGGTACTTGCCCTTGAGCGTGCCCGGCGACGTCTTCGCCTCCACCGCGCTGGTGGCCTTGGCGATGCCGAAGTCGATGACCTTGATTTCGCCTTCGTACGAGATGAGGACGTTGTCCGGAGAGACGTCCCGGTGCACCAGGCCCATCTCCACGCCGTCCTCGCCCACGTGCCGGTGCGCGTAGTCCAGGCCGTCACACAGCTTGCTGGCCACGTGCAGCGCCAGGGCCTCGGGGAAGCACGCCATGCCCGCGCGCGCCGCCCGGCGAAGCACCTTGGAGAGCGGCTGGCCCTGCACCAGCTCCATGGCGATGAAGTACTGGCCGTCCACCTCGCCGAAGTCGAAGACCTGGGCGATGTTGCTGTGGCTCATGCTGGCCACCAGCCGCGCCTCGCCGATGAACATCTCGACGAAGTCCGCCTCGTCCACGAAGTGGGGGAGGATCTGCTTGATGACGCAGGGCTTCGTAACGCCCGCGGCCCCAGTCATCCGGGCGCGGTAGGTGACAGCCATGCCTCCCGCGGCAATCTTCGAAAGAAGGACGTATTTGCCGAAGTGCTGGGGAGTCGGATCCGCCACGATTACAAGGCCAGGTCAGGACGTTGTGAAAGACTGAGCATACTCCTGTTCTTCTGAAAGTCCCGGAACGGGCTCGCGTCGCACGCGAAGTTTTCGGTGAGGACGGTGCGATCTGCCGCTCCGAGCGGGCTTCAGCACTCTTCGGCTGGGTGATCCACGCTCCAGGGGCCCTGTTCCCCCTCGGATTCACACCGCCTGGGTCATTCTCGGACTGATGGCCACCGGTTCTCAGAATGATTCGTCGAGGGGGTAGATAATCCGGGGTCCGGGGCAATGTCGTGAAGTTCCCAAGTGATTCCAAGGGGTTCAATTGAAACAGCGGTGTGACTGTCAGCTCACTTCACATTTCTTCACGGACGACCGCGCTGCGGGAGGCCGTAGCGCGGTTATGTAGGCGGGCACGGCCCCAGGCCGGCGGACGAGGGCGGCGTGGCTCTCTCCGGAGAAACGAGGCGAAGCCGATGCTGTCCGCGCAATCCCCCCGCTCGTGGCCTCTCGCCCTGGCGTTGGTGGGAGCGTTCCTCGTCCTTCCCGGCCGGGCCCTGGCCCAGGACCTGGAGCCGTTGTCCGCCTTCGAGCTGCTGGCGCGGAGTCCCCAGTTGGGTGGCTCGGATATCCCGAGGGACCTGCCAGGTCGCGCCACGGTGGGCACGCCCCGGCGCCCCAGGATGCCGGATGCCTCCCTGCCGATGCCCGACCTGGGGATGCAATCGCCGCTTCCCGCGCCGGAGTGGCGCGCCGCGTCGCCGGGTCCGTTCGTATCGGCGGGCGAGCCGGTGGGCGCCGAGGCTTCGTCGTCGGATGTCACTCCCGCGCATCCCGAGGGCGAGGCCGCGAGCCCGTCGTCGGAGCTGCTGGTGCCCGCGTCGACGGCGAGCGCGGCCGACGTGCCCATGGGCATGCCCGCGCCGCTGACTCCGCACGGGGTCTCCAACAGCCCGCTGTCTCCGGTGCCCGCGTCGACGGAGGCGCTGCTGGACTCGTCGCGCTCGTTCAAGGTGGTGCCCGCGGCGGTGGCGGTGGTGCCGGGGTTGTTGTTCCACGGGCTCGCGCCGGCGCTGGCGGGAGACGGGCACACCGCGAAGCGGCTGTTCGCGTTGGAGGGCACGGGGCTGGGGCTCATCGCGTTGGGCGGAGTTCCCATCGCGCTCACGGGAGCCTCGCGGCGCACCATCGCTCCGTTGTACGCGGTGACGCTGGCGGGCTTCAGCGTGTTCGGCATCTCCGCGCTCGCCAACCTCTACTCGGTGGCGTCACCGGCGTTCGACCCGGGCGTGCCCGCGTCCTCGCTGCCGCCGCTGGAGTTCGAGATGGGCTACCAGTACGTGAACGACACCTCGTTCGACTACGACCACTTCGTGTCGCTGGGCGCGCTGGCCCGCTTCGACGAGGTGAAGCTGGAGGCGATTGCTCGGCTGGCTCCGGACGAGGGCAACACGCAGGTGCGGCTGGGCGGTGCATACCGGCTGCTGGGTGAGCCGGAGCGGAATCGCGCGGGCTCGGATGGCTCGTCGCTGGACGCGGAGCTGTTCGGCCTGTTCCACCGCTTCCCCACGGAGGGCTTCACCGTCATCGGCGGCGACGTGGGCTTCCGAGGCCGCTACGCCATGTCGCGGGTGAGTCCGTCCCTGGCCGGCTCCTTCGCGGAGGCGAGCATCGGCATGGCGCTGCAGGGCTACAGCTACCCGGGCCCGGTGAGTGATGGGAACCTGCACTCGCAGCTGCTCTTCAGCTTCGGCTACGGCGTGTGGTTGGGGCGCGGCGGCGGGCCGTTCAAGGGCGAGGCGATGCTCTTCTATGACCACCGCAAGGACGGCTTCGCGGGCGGGCTGCGCACGCTGGGCGGAGGCGTGGTGGGCAACTTCGGGCTCCGGACGCGCGCGCTCCTGACGGAGACCTGGGGCGTCGCCGCGGAGTTCCAGGCGGGTGGCGCGCTCGTCGGGCGGCTGTCCCTCGTCTATGCGTTGGGAGGTGAGTCATGAGTCGCATCGGTGCCATGGGCGTGCTGTCGGCGCTGCTGATGACGGGGTGCCTGCGGCCCGCGGAGAACCGGGCGGTGCGCGACTCGAAGGTGGGCCGCGCCGAGGGTGGCGGGCTGTCGCTGGAGGTGGAGGACGGGCTCGCGGCGGTGCGGAGTGTCGGCTCGGGCGAGGTGACGCTGTGGGGCAACGCTCCGGTCTTCACGGTGCGGGCGACGCTGGATGCGGAGTCGACGTCGGCCTGGGTCCTCACGGTGCGCAACGCGATGCCGGACGCGGAGCTGCTCGCGGAGCTGGAGGACGGCGAGGTGCTGGCGGTGGAGCCGGTGCCGCAGGTGCTCCCCACGGTGAAGGCGTGGCGGGTGGGACTGCGTCCGGGCGCGGTGGCCAGGCTGCGCGTGGCACCTCCGGGTTGGGAGTCCACGGCGCCCTTCCGCTTCGCGGCGCTGGCGGACGTGCAGGAGGCGCTGCCTCGCGTGGGAGACATCTACGCGCGGCTGTCGAAGGATGACTCGCTGCGCTTCATCCTCTTCTCTGGAGACCTGACGGAGAACGGCACGCGCGAGCAGCTGCTGGAGTTCCAGGAGCGACTGGAGGCGGGCTCGCCCATTCCGCTGTACGCGACGATGGGCAACCACGAGACCTTCTCCAAGGACGCGGAGGAGTACACGGCGCTGGTGGGGCGCGGCAGCCAGAGCTTCGTGTTCCAGGGCGTGCGCTTCACGGTGGTGGACTCGAGCAACGGCACGCTGGACCCCATCGTCGAGGAGCAGCTCGAAGGGTGGCTGGCGGCGTCGCGGCAGGGCACGCACGTGGTGGCGATGCACGTGCCGCCGCAGGACCCGGTGGGCCTGCGCGGTGGAGGCTTCGCGAACCGGGGCGAGTCGGCGGGGCTGGTGGGCAAGCTCGCGCGCGAGGGCGTGGACCTCACGCTCTATGGCCACATCCACTCGTACTACTCCTTCACCAACGCGGGCATCCCCGCGTTCATCTCCGGCGGTGGTGGCGCGATTCCGGAGACGTTCGACGGCGTGGGGCGGCACTACCTCGCGGTGGACATCGGCGCGAACGAGGGGCTGCGCGAAGCGTCCCTGGTCCGCGTGGATTGAGCCCAAGCCGCTGGCACTGAACGAAGCGTCAGCCGGCGGTGTGTGGGAGAAAACGCGGACGGGGCCGACTTTCCGGCCCGGCAGCGTACCCTCTTGATCTGACACTGAACACGTGAGCAGATGGTCTCCCCATCGCGAGGAGCCAGGAGGCCCGCCATGTTCGATTCGAACGACAACGACCCTATTTCCCCGGCGCTGCGTGCGCTGCTCGAGCTGTTCACCACGGAGCTGGCGGAGGTGCGCTTCCCGGACATGAGCGGGGAGGTGCTGGAGGACGCGGCGGCGCAGGTGAGGGCGAAGGCGGAGGCGGTGGCGAAGGCGCAGGCGGCGCTGGAGGCCGCGCGTCAGTCGCTGCACGAGAGCCAGGACGCGTTGCTGCAGAAGGGCCAGCGCGCGCTGGCGTACGCGCGGGTGTTCTCCGAGGAGAACCCGGAGCTGAACACGAAGCTGGAGGCCATCCATCTGCCGCGTCCGGTGCGCAAGGGCGCCAAGGTGGAGGGCATCGCCGCGGAGCCGGTGGCCACGCAGCATGGCAACGATGAGAACGCGCCGAAGCGCCGGGGTCGTCCGCCCAAGGTGCGTCCGTCCGCAGGTGCGTCCCTGTTCGCGGAGGGCGCATCGGCGGAGGCCCTGTCCGTCGCGCACGAGGGCAACGGCGTGCTGCCCACGGCGTGAGCCGGAATGTGGCTCCGGGTATCAAGGGCGCGGTCTACGCCGCGTCCTCATCCGGAGGTCGGGTAGGCGGAGACGCAGAGGCCAAGACCTCGCTCCGCGAACCACGCGAGATCCTCGGGGAGCAGGTGGACCGAGCCCGTGAACTGGGCCTCGCCGCCGACGAGCAGCCCGAAGTCCACGACGCAGGAAGCCGACTGTCGCCGGAGTTCCTCGAGCACGAGGCTCAGGGCCTCGAGTGTCTTACGTGTCTCGAAGACAGCGGAACTACCTGAGGAAGCCTCGGCGAGAAGAAGTGAGAGGCCAGAGGTCTCTTCAACTCCCCGAGGGCGCTTCGGCTCCCCCCGTTGCCAGAGGGCATCAGGGGTGAGCTGAGGGAATCGACCCAGCAGGGTCTTCACATCCAAGGAGGGTGAGGATACCCGCAACATGACCGTGTGCATGTGCCAGGAGGTTAGCGAGGTGCTCGGCAAAAGGAGTGGGTACTCCCTCGTCTCTGTTCCTCCATCCTTCCGAACCCAGACCTCTTTGTTGAGATGTACGTGCGTCACGAAGCGGTTCTGAGCTCCCAGAGAGTCGCCTGAAAAGCCGGGGCCCGGACGCGAGGCTCCCCGGAGCCCCCCTCCGGTAGAGACCCGCGGCCGGGCCACGGTGCCGCTTCGCTCCGAGGATTTCCTCGGAGCGAAGCGGGTTCAAACCAGGTGACTCAGTTCTCCGGGAACGCCGTCCAGCCCGCCAGCCAGTTGGTGGTGCCCACCGCGCCGACGAAGCGCGCGCTGGTGTCGAAGCCCGCGCCCGGCGTGGCCGCGTTGTCGGGGTTCAGCAGCGGCGAGCCCGTGCGCGGCGCGAAGTTGGGCGCCGTCAGGTTCGTCGCGTCGGAGAGCTGCGGGTCCTGCGTCTTCACGCCGTTGGCGGCGACCAGAATCTTCTCCGCCTCGTTGAAGCGGCTGACGTCCGGGTCCACCGTCACGCCACCCTCCACCTTCGGGTTCGGCGCGAAGGGGATGGTGTCGTTCAGGTTGGCGTTGTCCCAGAAGAAGGTGTTGCGGATGGACAGCCGCGAGTCGCCCGGCTCGTTGAAGAGCGCCGCGGAGGCCGTGCCGTCCACGTCCACGGCCTGGTCCTTGAAGTAGGCGACCACGGCGTTGCGCAGCTTGATGCCGGCGCCGGTGTTGAACACCAGGCCCTCCTGCGAGGGGTTGCCGCCCGGGTCCGCGTTGGAGCCGATGAAGCTGGCGTTCCAGATTTCGGGGATGCTGATGGGCTCCTGCGTGGCCGTCGTCTTGTGGCTGGAGGCCTCGATGGCGCGGTCTCCCACGCGAGGGCTCTGCTGCACGACGAGGAACTGGACCTTGCCGGTGTAGCCCAGGTCGTAGTCGAGCGCGTCATCGTCCGCCTGCGTGATGACGATGTGCTTGAGCGGCGCGGTGCCGCCGAACATCTCGATGCCGTCATCCAGGCCCTTGTGGACCTGCACGTAGTCGATGTCCGTCGCCGAGCCGCAGCCGCCCACGGTGAGGCCGTTGAGCTCGTTGTTGGGCGCCAGCTCGAAGCCAGCGAACTCGATGCGCGCGTACTTCAGGGTGCCGCAGCTGTGCGCGTCGTCCGTACCGCCGTACTTCGTCTGGTCATTGCCGCTGGTGGCGAAGAACCCCTCGATGGTCGTCTCGCCGCCGGACACGTTCAGCTTCGCGCGACCGAGCAGCACCACGCCGCCCCAGTTGCCGGGCTCGCGCAGACCGGGCTCCTTGGAGGACGTGAAGACGATGGGCTTCTCCGCGGTGCCCACCGCGTTGATGCGCGCGTTGCGGGTGATGATGAGCGCGCTGCCCTGCTCACCCTTGATGATGGCGCCCGCCTCGATGTTCAGCGTGCCGCTGTTGACGAAGACGTACTTCTTGAGGACGTACGTGTTGCCCGTCTTCCAGGTCGTGTCCGCGGTGATGTCCTGCGCCACTTCCACCGTCTCGGCGTCGGGCGTCGGGGGGGGCTGGTCGATCGGATCCTTCTTGTCGTCGTCGCCGCAGCCAGGGCCAATGACAAGGCTGGACAGGATGAAGAGGGAGGCAAACAAGCGCTTCATGGCGAGACTTCCTTTCGGGAGGGAAACTACAGGGAGAGGCCGAGCGACGCGGAGAACGCGAGGCCCGGGCGGTACTGGACGAGGGCGATGTCGCCCTGCTGAAGGGTGATGCGGGAGTTGAGGAGGTTGGACGCGGTCAGCTTCAGCTGCGTGGACTCGGTGAGTTTCTGGGTGACGGCCAGGTCCATGCGGTGGAACGGCTGCTCGTAGACGTCCGGCAGGTTGTCGGTGCCCACTTCGCTGATGCGGCGGCCGTAGACGTTGTAGAGCAGCGCCACTTCGGTGCCGCTCTGCGGCCGCTCGTAGCCGAGGTTGACGTTGACGACGTAGGGCGACTGGCCCTGCTGCGGACGCTTGGCGTTGGTCTGCAGGCCCTGCAGCGAGCCCAGGTCGATTTGCGACTGGATGAGCGTGAGGTTGGCGCCCACCTTGAACGGCTGGAGCACCGGGGTGACGCGGCCCAGTGAGGTGCGCGCCTCCAGCTCCAGGCCGTAGGTGTTCGCCGCCGGCGTGTTCTCGAAGTTCATGTCGCCGGAGCCCACGGAGTTGATGACGCGCTCGATGGGATTCAGGAAGCGCTTGTAGAAGACGCTCGCGGCGAGCACCTCGTTGTCCCCGGTGAACCACTCGACGCGGGCGTCCACGTTGTGGATGCGCGTCTGCACCAGGGAAGGGTTGCCGGAGATGTTGCGGCGGCGCACGAAGTCATAGAACGAGAAGGGCGCCAGCTCGCGGAAGGTGGGGCGCGCCAGCGTGTAGCTGTAGCCCGCGCGCAGGTTCACCGTGGGGGTGAGCGCGTAGATGGCGTTGAGCGTGGGCAGCCAGTCCAGGTAGTTGACGTCGTTGCGGGACGCCTCCACGCCGGTGAACTGGTTGAGCGCCGTCAGCTCCTGCTGGGAGCTCTCCAGGCGCACGCCACCGATGAGGCGAAGCGCCTCCGTGGCCTTGACGTCGGCGGTGACGTAGCCGGCGAAGACGCCGAGTGACGCGTCATACGCGTCCGAGTCCGGGCGGGTGCTCTCCTGGATGCGCATGCCGTTGCCCAGGTACTCCGCGCTGAAGAGCGTCTCGGGCGGCAGGAAGCGGTCCACGTCCGAGTTGGGGGAGATGCCGTAGCGGAAGCGGCGGGCGCGGAAGTCGCGGAAGGACAGCTGCGTCAGGCCGCCCACCCTCAGGCGCACGTCAGAGAGGGGCACGGTGATGTTGACGCTGCCGCCGAAGGACGTCTCACCCAGGTCGGCGAAGAAGCGCTCGCCGCTGTTGGCCTGGTTGGGGAACGACATGCCGCCGGACGGGTTGCCCAGGTTGTCGCTGTAGAGCGAGTCGCGCGTGTCCGGCTCGTCGCGGTCCACGCGGGACAGGTTGGCCTGCCAGTCCACCTCCGAGTCGCCGAAGAGGCCGATGCGGTGGAAGCCACGCAGCTGGTTGAAGGAGAGCTGGCGGACGATGAACTGGAGGCGGCTGCCCTCGTACCGGTCACCCTTGAGTGTGTCCACGCCGACGCTGGTGGTGGTGCGCGTCTCGGTGCCTCGGGTGAAGAGGCTGAAGAGGGTCAGCTCATTGTCGCGGTCCAGCTGGTAGCCCACGCTGGCGAGGCCGCTCAGGTTGGCGGTCTCCGTGCCCAGCTGCGTCTGCGCGTCGTCGTAGCTGACGAAGTCGCCCTCCAGGTCGTAGGAGGCCTTGCTGTACTGCGTGAACTGGGTGTTCTCGCGGTGGCCGTAGTTGACGGTGGCCAGGTAGCCCAGGCGCTGGTTGTCGAAGCGCAGCGTGTCGCCGAGCGACGCGCTCAGGCCCATGTTGGGCAGCGCCGTCTTGCTGCGCGCGTTCCACACGTTGTTGAAGCTCTCCCACTGCTGCTCCTGCTCGGCGGCGGACTCGCTGCCGTTGCCGAGCGCGTGGTCCGTGGGGATGGCGCTGGGAAGCCGGCGGCTGCCGCCTGGGAAGCCGAGGAACTCCAGGCTGCCGCCGCCAGTCTGGGTGTTGCGGGCCTGGCCCGTGGTCTCGGTGTCGCCGCCGAAGGTGATGCGCGGCTTGAACTCGAACTGGCTGGGGTAGGTGTTGGTCTCGATGAGGAGCGCGCCGCCGCCGAAGGAGCCGGGCAGGTCGGCGGTGTAGCTCTTCACCACATTGAGGTTGGCGAGCAGGGACGTGGGGAAGAGGTCCAGCGGGACGCTGGGCTCATCGGGCTCGGGGCTGGGCAGCAGCGCGCCATTGAGCAGGGTGGTGATGTAGCGGCCGCCCAGGCCGCGCAGGTAGACGTAGCGGCCGTCGACGACGGTGGCGCTGACAACGCGCTTGACGGCATCGGAGGCGCTGGAGTCGGGCGTGCGAGCGATTTCCTGGGCGCTGATGGCGTCGGAGACGGCGGCGGCCTTCTTGCGCTCCTGGAGGAGGGCGCCCTCGGCGCGGCGGTCGGAGCGGGCCTCGACGACGACCTCCTGCACCGCGCCCACGTCCGCGCCGAGCGCGACGTCGAGCTTGGTGGCCTTGCCCTGCGTCACGATGACGCCGGTGATGCGGCGGCCCTGGTACACGTCATAGAAGACGCGCAGGTCGTACTTGCCGGGTGGCAGCGCGAGTCGATAGTTGCCGTCCAGGTCCGTGAGCGTCTGCTTCTGTCCGCCGGTGACGACCTTCACGGTGGCCTCGATGAGTCCCTCCTGGTTGGCCTCGTCGACGACCTTGCCGTGGATGCCCGTGAAGCCCGGGGGCGGTGCGGAGGACTCGGCCAACATGGCCTCGTCATCGGTGGCCGTGGCGTCGGCGGGCTGCGCGGTGGCGGGTTCGCCTTCAACGGGCTGCGCGTCCGGCGACTGCACCGTGGCGGGAGCTCCATCGACAGGTTGCGCGTCGGGCGACTGCACGGTGGCGGGAGCCTGCTCGGTGCCCGGCGTCTGCGTGCCGTTCGGCTGCGTGGTGGCGGGAGTCTGCGTGCCGTTCGGCTGAGCGGTGGCGGGAACTTGCTCGGCGCCCGGCGTCTGCGAGCCATTCGGCTGCGTGGTGGCGGGAGCCTGCGAGGCGCCCTGCTGCTGAGGAGCGTTCGGAGTGGGGGAGGGCGGAGGTGGCTGTGATTGCGTCGTTCCAGCGGGGGCCGGGGCCATGCCGGGAGCGGCGGGGCGCAACTCCTCGGACGGGGGCGCCTGGTCGTCCGTCACGGGGGGGACGACCTGCGTCTCCGTACCCGACGGAGTGCTCTCCGAGCCAGGAAGGGAAGGGGTTTGACCGAGGGCGAGCCCGGGCGAGGTGATGAGGATGAGCGCTGCCACGAGGGCGCGCTGAAGGCTTGCGCGAGACAACACGGCTCTCCTTGCCAACGGTCGCGGCATAAACAACGCGACTCGCATGGCATTGGAATGAATGGCTTGTGACGATTCAGGCGGCGGATCGAAAACTCCAGGTCACGACCCGCCGCCAGGCGGACACATCAGTCCGCGAGCTTGTCCGGCAGCACGCCCACGGTGAGATTTCCTCCCCGGGCGAGGTCCAGCACTTCCATGGCGGCGCCGTAGGGCACGTCGTCGCCCGCGTCGAAGAACACAATCTTGTCCGGGCGCGCGTTGAGCATGCGCTGCAGTCGCGCGACGACCTGCTCGCGCGGGACTTCCTCCCGGTTGATGCGCAGCACGCCCGCGCGGTCCACCGTGAGCACCACCGGCGGCCGTGCATCGGGCGGAGGTGGAGGCTGCTCCTCCTGCTTGTCGCTCTTCGCGGGCACCGTCATCCACATCTGCTTGGTGAGCAGCGGGGTGACGACCATGAAGATGATGAGCAGCACGAGCACCACGTCCACCAGTGGCGTCACGTTCATCGTCGGGCGGAGTCCGCCCGCTTTGCCGCCTCCGAGGTCGAATGCCATGGCGCGCTCCTACGGGCCTTTCTTTTCGGCGACCTGCAGGTTGATGCCCGGGAAGCCCAGCTCCTGCATGCTCTTGAAGACGCCGCGCACCTCGGAGTAGCGCACGCCCCGGTCCGCCTTCAGCACCACGGGCGAGTCCGGCTTCTTCTCGCGCAGGGACTTGAGCTCCACGAGCAGCGCCTCCTTCTTCAGTTCCTTGCGGTCCATGAAGATGGCGCCGTTGGCGGCCAGGCTCACCGTCGTCGGCTCCAGCTCCTTGTTCTCCTTGTCCGGGTTCGTCGCGGCGGGCAGCTCCACGGACGCGCCCGACTCGATTTGCGGCGTGACGACCATGAAGATGATGAGGAGGACGAGCACCACGTCGACCAGCGGCGTGACGTTCATCTCCGGGGTGATGCTGCTACGCCGGGCGGACATCGAGCCCCTCCCGGCGCGCCGCCGTCTCCGGACCGGTGGCCACCGCGCCGTTGTTCACGCTCCCGCGCTTGTCGGTCGGCATGTCCTCCAGGTGGTCCATCAGCTCGCTGCGCGCCGCGTCCAGCGAGAGCTGGAGCGCGTCCGCGCGGGTGGAGAGGAAGTTGAACATCAGCACCGCGGGGATGGCGACGAGCAGGCCCAGCGCGGTGACGACGAGCGCCTCGGCGATACCGGCGGACACCGCGCCCAGGCCGCCGGAGCCCTCCTTGGCGATGCCGGCGAAGGCCTCGATGATGCCGACCACGGTGCCGAGCAGTCCGACGAACGGCGCCACCGAGCCCACCGTGGCGAGCAGCGACATGCCGCGCCGCACGTCCGCGCTGACGCGGTCGTTGATGCGCACCAGCTCGCGGCGGGTGAGCTCCACCGGGCCCAGCTTGCCCGCGGGCAGCTTCGACTTGGCGAGGAACGCCTTCATGCCGCCGCCGAGCAGCACGGCCAGGTGGCTGCCCTTGGTGCCCTCGGCCTCCTTCACCAGCGCCTCGTGCTGGTGCTGCATGAGGAGCTGCCCCGCGCGAGCGGCGAAGGCGCGCGAGGTGGCGCGGGAGCGGAAGAAGACGAACAGCCGCTCGAAGAACACCGCGAGCGACGCGACGGCGAAGAGCATCAGCGTCCAGGCGATGCCCAGGGCGAACACGCCCATGTGGTTGTAGATGTCGCGAAGATTGAAGTTCATGACGATGTGCTCCTGGGGGGCAGGTGCGGGTGAGTCAGACGGCCTACGACTTGAGACGGAACGGAACCTTGAAGATGCGGAAGACGGCGGTGGGGCGGCCCTCGACGACCGCCGGCTTGAAGCGCCACGTGCGCACGGCGGAGAGCGCCGCGCTGGCGAACGGCTCGTCACCGCGCATGACCTTGAGCTGGGTGACGCGGCCATCCACGTCGACGACGCCCTTGAGGATGACCATGCCCTCCTGACCCTTGGAGCGGGCCTCGGAGGGGTATTCGGGGATGAGGTTGGACTCGAGCGGCTCCGGCGCGGTGGCCGACTCCGGCAGGTTGATGGGCGCCGCGCGGCCACCCCCCGCGGACAGGCCCTCGCCGCTCCCGGTGCCACCCACGCGGCCACCGGGCACGAGCGCGCCGGTGCCACCCACGGCGATGGGCGCGGCGGCCACCGTCTCCGTGGCGGCCTCGGGAGGCTTGTCGAGCGGCACCACCGTCGGCGCGACGATGGGCGCGGGCGCGACGAGGGGGGCCGTGGGAGGCGGCGCCTTGGCGAGCGCGGGAGGCGCGGCCTTGGGGGGCAGCTTCGGCTTGGGAGGCGCGGGCGGCGGCGGAGGCGGGGGCTTCACCTCGACGACGGGAGGTGGGGGCGGACGGAAGACGACGTCCGTGCCCTTCTTCTCCTGGATGACGTCGCGCACCTTGCCGGCGAAGGAGACGACGGCGACTCCGATGAGCACGAAGACCGCGACGGACGCCGTGGTGGAGAGCGCGAACCTTCGCGCCGAGGCGACATCAGAGGCGCTGTCGAACGTTTCGAACATGGCTGACGCGCATATAGCGACGCCATGTTTCAGGGGTGTCCGGACCCCGTGACACTTTCAGGCCAGGAAGATGACGGAAGTGTCACGGCGCCCGCATGCCACGCAGGGTGCGAGGCAAACGGGCGAAGGTGTCACCATGGGTCATGGCAAGCGGCGCGCCTTGCCGGCGGATCTGCCACAGCATGGCGATCAGCAACCCCGAGTAGATGAGCGCGAACGGGCGCATCAACAGCACGTCGTGAGACCAGTCGAACCCCAGTCCCTTGTCGGAGAACACGGTGCCGATGAAGGCGATGACCGCGACGAGGGTGAGGCTGGGGCGGAAGCGGCCTTCTGTCGCGGCGCGCACCAGCGGCCAGGCGAGCACGTAGTTGGCGCGCCAGGCCAACGGTGACAGGAGCGTCACGCCCAGGCAGCACAGGGCCAGCAGATCCGCGGGGCCGGGCTTCGCCCAGAGCACGCCTGCGAGGAACAAGGTGATGGCGACGAGCTGGGCCAGGGTGATGGCGAACGAGGGCGGCGTGGCGACGGAGCCCGGGTGGAACAGGGTGATGAGCAGCGTGGGCAGGCCCTGCGCGTTGGTGCTCAGCACCCAGGGCGGCGTGGTGCGGGCGAGCGTCTCGCTCCAGAGCTGGAACTGGGTGAGGGTGCCGTCCCAGCCATAGCGCGCGAGGGTGGGCAGCGAGAGCACGACGCCGAACACGGCGGTGGCGCCGATGACGCGCCAGTGGCGGCGCCAGAGGAAGAACAGGCCGATGAGCGCGGCGGGCGGCTTGAGGAGGAAGGCCACTGCGAAGGCCGCGCCTGGCCGCCACACCTGGCCGCGCTCGGCGCCGAGCGCGGAGACGACCACGAGCAGCAGCATGACGACGTCGACCTGGCCGTAGAACAGCTCGAAGGTGAAGGCGGGCAGCAGGGCGATGGTGGTGAGCGCGGGCGCCCAGGCCCACGGCGCGGCCTCGCCGGGGCCGTGCGGAGAGCGGCGGGTGAGGCGGGCCACGGCCACGAGCGCGAGGATGGAGCCGACGTTCCACAGCGCGACGGCCAGTCGCGGGGGAAGGAGGCTGAAGGGGATGAAGAGGGGCGTGGTGACGGGCGCGTACTTGAACGGCATGGTGCCGTCGGAGACGCGGTAGAGGTCCGTGCCCTCGATGAAGCGCTCGGCGGCGGTGAGGTAGACGCGGAAGTCCACGCCACGGCGCGGGTGCTGTCCCACGGCGACGGCGGCCACCAGCAGCACGGCCAGCACCAGCCACCAGAGCCAGCGGGCCCACTTCGTGGAGGTGTACTTCGCGGGGCTCGCGGTGTCGCTCAGCGCACTCGCGGATTGGGATGAGGTCGTCACGGGGCCGGGCTCCCGGGCTCGAGGACAGGGGAGTGGACGGGCCCGTTCACGCGGGGTGCGGGCGAAGGGCGGGGAAGGCCGTGGTGTCGGCACGGCCCCGGAGCGTCGACGGTCATCGAGGAGGCGGGGAGGGCGGGGGAGGTGTTCACCATTTCACGCCGGAGCCCTGCCCGGCAACGGCCTCCATGTCGAGGAGCGAGGTGGATCTCCGCCCTCGGGTCCGCCCGCCTGCCCCGACGTGGCGCGAAGGTCGTCACCCTCGGTGTGCCGGGATGTGCGGTGTCGTCGCGGAGGAAGGTGTTTCACTGACCTGGCGGCACATATGGAGGGCCGCGTTGTCTCAATCGAGGAGCGGTGTCGCGCGCGGGACGCTCGGGCGTTCCGGTGGATGTGACTTCCTGGGTCTGTATGGGATTGAGCCCTCTCGCATAAAGACAGTCATGCGGGGGCAAGGCTCGTGAGATGGCGGCCCGAGCAGGGATCGACGCGAGGGCTGACCGGGTGCGCGGCGCCACGTAGCGGCCTGCCCGTCGTCACGTGGCTCCCTCATCTCGCCGCACATGCGTGCCACGGGCACTGGCGAAACACTCCTTCGCCAGCCCCGCGCGTTACAGGCCGTACTCCTCCAGCAGGCGCAGCCACACCTCGCTCATCGTGGGGAACGACGGCACCGCGTGCCAGAGCGTGTCGAGCGACACCTCACCGGCGACGGCGATGGTGGCCGCGTGAAGCATCTCACCCACCTCGGGTCCGATGAAGGTGGCGCCCAGGATGACCCGGCGCTTCTCGTCCACCACCAGCTTCGCCGTGCCCCCGAGCTTCTCACCGAACAGCGACGTGCCCGACACCTTGCCCAGGTCGTACTGCACGGCTCGCACGGGAAGCTTCGCTTCACGGGCCTTCGCTTCCGTGAGGCCCACGCTCGCCACCTGCGGATGCGTGAAGATGACCTGCGGCGTCGCCTTCGTGTCCGCCCACGCGCTCGCCTTCTTGCCCGCGATGACGTCGCCCACCAGCCGCGCCTGGTACTTGCCCATGTGCGTCAGCAGATTTCGTCCATTCACATCGCCGCACGCGTAGAGCCAGCCGCCCTCCACGCCCTTCGCGCGGAGCTGGTCATCCACCTGCACTGACTCGCCGGCCTTCAGGCCCACCGTCTCCAGGCCCAGTGCATCCGTGCGAGCCACGCGTCCCATGCCCACCAGCAGCTCGTCTCCCTTCAGCTCTTCACCCGTCGAGAGCTTCACCGTCACCTCGCCCTTGCCTCCGGGGCGACTCACGCTGGCGATGGACGCGCTCAGCATCACCTTCACGCCTTCATCCCGGAGCGACTGGGCGACCTGCTCACCCACGAAGGGCTCGAAGCGCGACAGCAGCGCCTTGCCGCGCTCCACCAGCGTCACCTCGGAGCCCAGCGAGCGCCAGGCCTGCGCCAACTCCACGGCCACGACACCGCCGCCCAGCACCAGCAGCCGCTTGGGGACCTGCTTCGCGCCCGTGCCCTCGCGGTTGTCCCATGGCTTCGCTTCCCTCAGCCCCGCGATGTCCGGGATGCGCGGCTGGCTGCCCGTCGCGAGCACCACCGCGCGCTTCGCCTCCAGCTCGCGCACGGTGCCGTCCTTGCCCTCGACGCGCACCTTGCGAGGGCCGGTGAGCTTGCCGTGGCCACGCACCACCGTCAGCTTCGCGCCCTCGGCCCACTTCACCTGGGAGTCGTCCCTGTAGTGGTTGACCATCGAATCGCGGTGCTCCAACACCGCGCTGGCGACCAGCGGTCCCTTGATGGTCTCCCTCGCGCCCGGTGAGTGCTTCGCCAGCCAGAGCGCCTCCGCCGGACGCAGCAGAGCCTTGCTCGGAACGCAGGCCCAGTAGGAACACTCGCCGCCGAGCAGCTCGTGCTCGACCAGGGCCACGGACAGCCCGGCCGCGGCGGCTCGAGCTCCCGCGTTCTCTCCCGTAGGCCCACCACCAATCACCACCACATCGAAGACATCCGCCATGTGTTCGCCCTCGCGCCCTGCTGCGTAGGCAGGGAGGCGCGAAGGGGCCAATCCCACCCGAGGCTTCTCGTCGGATGGTGGAAAGAAGGGGTGGCGGCCACCGGACATCTGCTCCCGCTCCAGGAAGGTCGACGGTGCGCGCTGTCCTCCAGGTGACGCTGGCCATGTCCCGAGAGACGAGGCCGCGTCGACGCGTGTCAGGTGTCGCCGGGCCTTTTCGTCCGCGTCCGCCGGGGAACGCGAGCCGGCGTTGAAGGCCGTGTGCTCCCCACGTCTGAAACCCACGAGAGTTCGTGCCGGAGACTCCGAGCGCGGGCGGGAGGTGTGCCATGGGGACTGCGATGAACGGTGTCTCGGGTCGCTTCGCGTCGTGCGCGTCTCTCCGAAGCTGAGTCGCTCCCTCACCTGCCTTCAGGGCTGAGTGGGTTCGCGCGAGTCGCTTCCAGAACGAGCCAGCACGGCGCGCAAGCCGTTGTCACCGTGCACTCCGGCCGACGTGCCGCGCGTGTCCTCGTGAGCTGAAGTCACGAGGCCCGCGCCGCATGCACGGCCTGCTGGGAACTCTTCGTCCACTCATGTCTTCATCCAGGAATCGTCGTCCCCGCGCGTCCCGTCGGCGCGAGGGTGCTGTCCCGTCGTTCTCGCCGTCGTCGTCCGAGCCTCCCTCCGCGCGTCACCTGCGCGTGCAGTCCACCCTGTTCCAGGAGGTCTCCCTCCTCTTCCGGAGCGAGCTGTCCGACCCGAGGCTCGAAGGCGTCTCTCCGACGTCCTTCGAGCTGACGCCCGATGGCCGGCTCATCCGCATCGGCTACACCCTCACTCCCGCCGCGGCTGCATCGGGCGTGCGCGAAGTCCAGGAGGCGCTGGCCCGAGCCAGCGGCTATCTGCGCTCGCAGCTCGCCCAGCACCTGGACCTCAAGCGAGTCCCCCAACTGCGCTTCATCTACATCGGCGTGGCGGAGCGCTCGCTGGAAGCCCCGTCGCTCGTCGAGCCGCAAGACACCACCGTCACCGAGGACGAAGAGCCCACGTTCCTCGGTGACGACGGCGAGGAAGCCCCGCCGCTCGTCGAGTCGCAAGACACCACCATCACCGAGGACAAAGAGCCCGCGTTCCTCGGCGACGACGGCGACGAAGAAGGAGGTGAGCGATGAGTCCCCGCGTCCTCCCGGCCGAGCCCGGCGCCGTGCCCATCCTCGTCTGGGCCCGAAGCCTGCCTCCGGGCGCGGAGCAGCAGCTCCGACACCTCGCCGCTCAGCCCTACGTCGTCGAGCACGTGGCGGCGATGCCGGATGTCCATGTCGCCAACGGCGTCGCGGTGGGCTCCGTCTTCGCCACCGCGCACCACGTCGTCCCCGGCGCCCTCGGCGGCGACCTGGGCTGCGGCGTGAGTGCGTACCGCTTCGACCATCCCGCCGCGTCGCTGGGACGCGACACGCTGGAGCTGCTGCTCACCCGCCTGGCCCAGGCCATCCCGGTGGGAGACGCGACGCACCGAGGTCGCGGCCTTCCACTGCCCGCCGCGCTGGAGTCGCCGACGCTGTCCACCCAGAAGCTGAGCCATGTCTGGGAGCGACTGGCGCCGCGACACCTGGGCACGCTCGGCGGTGGCAACCACTTCGTCGAGTTGGACCGTGACGCCGGAGGAGACCTCTGGCTGCTCCTGCACTCGGGCTCTCGCGGCGTGGGGGCGGCCATCGGAGCGCATCACCAGCGCGTCGCGATGGCGCTCGGTGAAGGCAGCCTGCCCGGTCTGGACCTGCACACACAGGAGGGCGCCGCCTGCCTCGCGGACCTGGAGCTCGCCTGTCGCTTCGCCCGAGCGAACCGCGACACGCTGGCCGCGCGAGCCCTCGACGTGTTGTCGCGGACACTCGGCATCGAGGCGGACCCACACTCCACGGTGGACCTCCACCACAATCACGTCGCCCGTGAGCTTCACTTCGGCCGCGAGCTGTGGGTGCACCGCAAGGGCGCGGTGGGGCTGGAGGCGGGGCAGCCAGGGCTCATCCCCGGCTCCATGGGCACCGCGTCCTATGGAGTGGAAGGCCGGGCCGAGCCCCGCGCGTTCCGCTCCTGCTCCCACGGCGCCGGTCGCGTCCTCACCCGGCGCGAGGCCCGCGCCCGAATCCACCCCTCGGCCCTGGCTCATGCACTGAGACGCGTGGTGCATGACGCCGGCCGGGCCAGGTCGCTCGTGGAGGAGGCGCCCGCCGCCTACCGCGACATCGTCGAGGTCCTGGAGGACGAGGCGGACCTCGTCACCCCCGTCCGGCGGCTGACTCCCATCGCCGTCCTCAAGGGCTGAACCCCTCCGCGCGGGGGCCCGGACGCGGTTTCCCGGGCCTCCGCCGATACACCCGGAGTGGTCAATTCACTCTCGGTGGAATTCAGCGCCTCAGGACCGGTTCTTTCCGGGGTTGATCCGCGCGGAAGTGGGGTGGGAGGGGGGCTCGTCGCATCCTGACGTCAGAGTGGGTTCCCGAGCCCGTCCAGATGCCGTAGAATCGGCCGCCAGAAGTACACGTGCGAACCTGCTGGGGCGTCGTCTAATGGCAGGACATCAGACTTTGACTCTGAGTATCAAGGTTCGAATCCTTGCGCCCCAGTCATTCCGCTCCGGGGGGACGCGGTAGCCAGCGCGTCCGTCCGTGTGCATGAAGGACGGTGGCCCGATGCCGCAGAAGACGCTCCTGCTGGTCTCCGTGGGAAGCCCAACGGCAACCCTGTTGAAAGACCTCCAGGACCCACTGACCACACAGATGGGCACCGCTTCGGTGGTGGCGAAGACGGCGCTCCCGACGCCGGCCTATGCCCACAACAAGGACCGTGCCCAGTACCACTGCAACGCCATCATGCGTCGGCTCACGCCGATGATGGAGCCCGGGCAGCAGCTGGTGCTCGGCGTGACGGACGTGGACCTCTTCGTCCCGGACTCGCCCTTCGTCTTCGGCGAGGCGGACCGCGAGTCACACACGGCGGTGGTGAGCGTGTTCCGGCTTCGCCAGGGTGCTGACGGTGAGCACCTGCGGCGGCGCATCCAGGTGGAGGTCATCCACCAGGCGGGCCATCTGCTCGGGCTGTCCTACTGTGAGGACCCCCGGTGCGTGATGTTCTTCGCGCAGTCTCCGCAGGACTGTGACCGCAAGCAGCTGTCGCTCTGCAACCAGTGCCGCAACGAGCTGGTCAAGCTCAACCGCTGAAGTCGTCGCGCGGTGCACCCGTGAATGCCGTCGCTCGCGTTGACGTCCGACCCGGCGCGCCCTGTAGTGCGGGGCTCTCAACCGGGCCGGTGACGTGGAGCGACTGCGATGACGGGGAAGCGGTATTTCGTCGGTGGGTTGTTGGTGGTGGGGCTGCTGGGCGGGTGCGAGCCGTTCGAGGATGACGGCGGCGGCGGTGGCATTGGCGACGTCCGGTTCACCAAGGGCTTCGCCTTCGTGCGCGAGGACGACCGCAATGTCTTCGTGGTGGATGACGCGGGAGACCCCAACAGTCCGCAGCGGTTGACCAGCACCGGCGGCGCCTACTGGCCCTCGGTGTCGAGGGATGGCCGCAGCATCGTCTTCGTCCAGCGCGGCGGCGGCACTTCGCTGCTGACGGTGCCCACCACCGGCGGCACCGTGGCCACGCTGTTCACCGAGAACGACGCGGCCTGCGCGCGGGGCTGCACCAACTTCCGCACCCCCACCTTCAGCCCGGACGGCCGCAGCGTCGTCTTCGTCTTCTCCCCCGGCAACAGCTCCCTCACCTCGCTGGGACGGGTGAACACCGACGGCAGCGGCTTCCAGGAGCTCACGCCGAACTCCGTCATCGCCTATGGCGCGCCGTCCTTCGTTCCCAATGGGACCGCCGTCGTCGCGCCCGCGGGCAGCGGGCTCCAGCAGCTGAACCAGGTGGCGTACGTGCCGGTCTCCGGAGGCGCTGTCGTCTTCTCGTCGCTGGGCAATGACGTCGTGGCCGTGGCCAACCGGGTCGCGGTGTCGCCGGACGGCTCGCAGGTGGCGCTGGACGGACGCGGCTCCTCGAGCAGCGTGCGCACCTATGTAGGAACCCTGAGCGGAAGAGGGAACGTGGGGGCCTTGCGACGCGTCACCAGCTACGGCGGCGCGAGCGCCCAGGAGACGTGGCCGGTGTGGACGGGAGCAAGCCAGGTCGGCTTCCTCTTCGCCGACTCGGCGGGTGGGGACCCGGGCATCTACCGCTCCACCGTGAGCGCGACACCGTCGAACTCCGTCACGCTCGCGGTGCCCAGCGCGGCCGAGCCCTCGTACGGCCCGCTGTAGTCCTGTCCGGTGGGTCCCTGGCATCCGCGTCCCCGAGGCGCGATGCTGTCTCCCGCCAGGAGGCTGCCATGTCCCTCTTTGATGCCGTGCTCGCGGGTGACCGCGAGTCCTTGAAGTCCCAGCTCGACGCGGGCGAGCACCCCGACCCGTTCGATGACGAGGGGCTCACCCCGCTGATGGTCGCGGCGCGAGAGGGACACTCCGGGCTGGTGGAGCTGCTGCTGAAGGCGGGCGCTGACGCGACGATTACGAACCGCATCGGCGAGTCCGCGGTCATCATCGCCGCCGCCCATGGCCACTCGAATGCCGTGTCGGCGCTCTGGGAGAGCGCGACGGAGGACGAGCGCTCCATGGTTCCCCTGCTGCTGCGCTCGGATGCCATCACCGGCCCGGGCACGGCCTCCGTGCCCACCCCTCCGCCCAAGGATGACTTCCGCCGGAAGCTCGCGTCCGCGGGCGCGTACGTGACGGGCAAGCTCGGGGACGCGGGGCCCACCAAGCGGCTGGAGCGGGCGCTGCGTTCGGAAAAACAACGCAAGCCCTGAGTCCGCGTCCGTGTGCGGACACTCGCGGCGTTCACCAGCCTCCACGCCCGGGTGACCCCGCAGCGTGAGGGAGGCGTCGCGCGTACGGTCCGCCCTCGTTTCGAAGTGAGACCTCGCGCCGGTGGAAGTGCGGTGCCTTCCGGGGAGGCGCGCGTGCCGGCCTGATGTCGAGTCCCCGGGGGAGTCACCGCATGGCGACGTCCGAGCCGAAGATTGTCCTGAGCGGGACGGTGGAGGGCCTCTTCCAGAATGCGTTGAAGGACCGCCTGTCCGACAATGCGTGGCGCTTGCTGCGCGAGGCGGGGCTGGATTTCTCCGTCCCGCTGCAGCCGACGTATCCCCTGGCCTCGTGGCTGCGCTGGCAGCACATCGTGCTGCAAGACTTGTGGCCGGACAAACCGCTCGACGAGGCCTGGCGCCTGCTGGGCCACGCGGTGATGGAGGGCCTGCTGGCCACGGTGCTCGGCCGGATGCTGGGCGTGGGCGCCCGCGCGCTGGGGCCGCAGTTCATGCTGTTCCAGCTCAACCGGGGCTTTCGCGGCACGGACAACTACGTGGAGACGCTGGTGAAGGCCAGCTCGCCCGGGCGCGCCGAGCTGTGGCTCAGCGACATCAATGACCGGCCCGTCTACTACGTCGGCGTCCTGGAGTTCCTGCTCACCCTCTCCGGCGCGAAGGAGCCTCGCGTCTCCATCCTCGCGCGCGAGGGCTCCTCCTGCACGTACCTCTTGGAGTGGGTGAAGTGAGCGCCTGAAACGACGAAGGCCCTCGGGCTTCGCGGTGGAAGTCCGGGGGCCCTCTGTCTGCTTCGCGCTGCTACTCCGGCTTGGCGCTCAGCGTCGCGCCGGGAGCCACGCCACCGGCCTTGCCGCTGCGCACCTCCATCGCGTCGGCGACCAGCTCGGTGATGTCCTTGACCTTGATGTTCTCCTCGCGGCCGGTGTCGTTGACCGCGTCGCCGAGCATCGTCGAGCAGAAGGGACACGCGACGGCGACGATGCCCGTGCCGCCCTTCTCCTTGTAGTCGCCCACCTGGCCCGGCTTCTTCTTGTCCGCGGCGTCGGGGAACGGCGTGGACGGGTCCTCGGCGTGCTTGAGCGTCAGCGCGACTTCGTTCAACCGGTTGTGGTTGATGCGCGTGCCGATGTGCTCCTCCATCCACATGCGACCGCCACCGGCGCCGCAGCAGAAGCCCTCGCGCTTGCTGCGCTGCATCTCCACCACTTCCAGCCCGGGGATGGCCTTGAGCACTTCGCGGGGCGCGTCATACACGCCGTTGTGCCGGCCCAGGTAGCAGGGGTCGTGGTACGTCAGCTTGGTGTTCATCACCGCGGACAGCTTGATGCGCTTGTCTCGCAAGAGCTCGTTGATGAGCTCCGTGTGATTGATGACGCGGTACTCGCCGCCGAACTCCGGGTACTCGTTCTTGATGGTGTTGAAGCAATGCGGGCACTGGGTGATGACCGCCTTGACGCCCATCGAGTTCCACGACTCGACGTTCGTCTTCGCCAGCGTCTGGTACAGGTACTCGTTGCCCATGCGGCGCGCGGAGTCGCCGTTGCACATCTCCTGCTTGGACAGCGTGGCGAAGCTCACGCCCCCCTCCCGCATGATTTTCACCAGCGAGCGGCTGACCTTCTTCTGCTTGTCGTCGTAGCTGCCCGCGCAGCCCACGAAGAACAGGTACTCGTACGGCCCGCCGTCGTCACCCCACGTGGGCAGCGCCAGGTCCTCGGCCCACTCGTCGCGCCGGTCCTGGCCCAGGCCCCAGGGGTTGCCCTGGCGCTCCATGCCTTCGAACACGCGCTGGATTTCGGGCGGGAAGTCCGCCTTCACCTGCACCTGGTAGCGGCGCATGTCGATGAGGCGCGGCACGTTCTCGATGAACACCGGACACGCCTGCTCGCACCAGCCGCAGCTGGTACAGGCCCAGATGGTCTCGGAGCTCAGCGCGCCGCCGACAATCTCCTGTAGCGGCTCCTTGACGCGGTTGGGGCCGTAGCCCTCCTCCACCCACTGCTCGTGGTCCCAGATCCAATGCTTCAGGTCCTGGTTGACGGCCTTGTGCGTGAGCGGCTTGCCGGTGATGTACGTGGGGCAGTGCGTCTGGCAGCGGCCGCACTCCGTGCAGGAGTACAAATCCAGGCCCTGCTTCCACGTGAGGTCCTTCACCGTGGCGGTGCCGAACTCCTCCTTCTCCAGATTCGGCGTGGGCAGCTTGCCGGTGGAGTGGGTGCGCTGGAAGAAGACGTTGGGCAGGCCGGTGATGATGTGGAAGTGCTTGCCGATGGGCAGGAAGTTCAGGAACGCCAGGACGATGACCAGGTGGAGCCAGAAGCCTCCGATGCCCAGCACGTGCGCGGCCGTGGCGCCCAGGGGCATCATCGCCATGCCGACGAGGCTGGTGACGGGCTCCCACCACACCAGCGCCGACGGGGCCGCGGGCACCTGCGTGGCGCCCATGGGCACCTGCTGCGCCGCCGCGTGCGCCGCCACCATGTGGCTGCCGCCGAAGATGAACTCGGACACCATCAACCCGGAGATGAACCCCAGGATGAGGTACGCCTCCCAGGACTGCGACATGCGGTCCGGCTTCACCTTCCAGCGCGTCCACACGTAGTAGCCGCAGCCCACCAGGGCCAGCGCCGCCACCAGGTCCTTGAGCAGCAGATAGCCGCGGTAGGCGCCCAGCAGCGCCGTGTTGTCCAACCAGAACGGGTGGCTCAGGTCCGTGAACAGCTCCAGCGCGCCGGACGAGAAGCCCATCGCGAACATCATGATGGTGCGCACCTGCAGCACCATGAACGCCGCGTAGATGAGCACGTGCATCAAACCCGGGGTGAACTCCTCCGGGTCGACCATGCGCTTCTGCCCGAGCCCGAAGAGCACGAGCCGCTTGATGCGCAGCGGGATGTTGTCGAGCCGGTTGTCCGTCTTCTTCATCGCGAGCAACACGCCCACGCGACCAGACATGGTCATCACGAAGATGGGGATGGCGATGGCAAGCAATAGGCCGGTGATGATGGGACTCATTGGGACTCGGAGGACCTCTGGGGGGACGCGGCGGAAGGCCCGTTGCCGCGACGCGGCAAAACGTGAGTGCCCGTCAACCCTAACAGGGGTGATTCTCGAATCAAGCGCTGAGCGGGCGGGGTGTCCGGGACTGAAGCACGGCTCGGCGCCACGAGCGAGCAAGCTTGCTCGCTCCACGGATTTACAGACACCCGCACTGTCATCCCATCGGCTTGAAAATGACGCAGTGTTGACTGCTGTGTGGTTCCCTCGGCCGCCAGTCCGACCTACCTTGTACGATGGCCTCGCAGCTTGTCAGGCACTGAACTCCGTCTCAACCCGCTGAATTGATTGAGGAAGAGGTTGGAGAGCAGGCGGGCAGGCAGGGGGCTGAAACGGAGGCTGGAACTTTGATGCTCCAAGGGCTTTACAACGCGGGGTGACATGGTCACCATGCTTGGTAAATCGGTCAACGAGTTTCTGGCCGGGCACCGCATCGTGCGGACCCACGCGGACCGAACAGGGGGGCGCCCACGAGGAGGCGAGCCGAAAGGCCGTCCACCTTCCCTGAAGCGGAGCGCCCAAAGGAGTCGGACATGGTTCACGATGACACCACCTACATGGACGATGAAGGGCTGCCGTATGTGGACCTCGCGGAAGATGGCGAGAGTGAGTCCGTGATTTCCGTGGATGGTTCTCCGGGTGGCCGGATGTGGGGCTACTCCGAGGAGAAGTGGGGCGGCTGGAACGCGGCGGAGTGACTCGCGGCCCCCGCGGCCCGCGGATGCGCGGGGGCGCTTCTTGGGTACCGGTGGTTCGGCTCGTGCGGTGGCGCCCCAGGCGGGTGGCTCCCGGGCCGGTGATTTTCCGGTGACGCCCGGTCTTCGGGGCGCCCGTCATCTTCTCCTCCAGGCCGACGTCGTTGAGCGCGCTCTGGCGTCGTGCGCGAGGCTTCCGCGTGTGCGCAAGTGGGGCGGGAGGCTGGGATGAAGGTGCTGTGGTGCTGGCGCTGCAAGCTGGACGTGCCGATGCTCGACGAGGAGGAGTTCGCGCGGGTCGCCGGACTGTACCGGGCGGCGTTTTCTCCCCGGAGTCCGACGGAGGCGCCAGGCACGGAGCATCGCTCCACCGAGGCGCGGTTCCGGCCCGTGTGTGAGGAGTACGAGCGGCTCACCGGATTCCACGAGACGAACGCCAACGCGGTGATGCACCACCGGCTCAGTCAGTATGGGCCGCCTTGTGCGCACTGCGGCAAGCCGCTCCGGACGCCCGAAGCGCGACACTGCGCGGCCTGTGGCGTGACTCGCCAGGCGCCTCCCGCAAGCGGTCAGGAACTACCCCCACGTCGGGTGTGATGGGTGCTACCTCTTGCTTCCGAGGTGTGTCTGCCCACATCCTCGACGTGGAAGCCTTCCCATGCGGATGCATGCCTTCGGGTGCTGTGGCCCATGAGACTTCGGTCGTGAGGGACGTCGTCTCTCACGGGGCGGTTCGCGGCAGGATGTCTCGTGAGAGCGCGCGGGAGCACGGATGAAGCAGACGGCCTTGGCAGTGGAGCGCGACGGGGAGAACGGCCGCGAAGTCCTGCTGCTTGTCACGCTGGAGGCGGACGCGGACGCGCCGCGCGCCCCCGTGACGGCGAACCTGGTGCTGGACCGCAGCGCGTCCATGCGCGGTGTCCCGCTGCTCGCCGCCGTGCAGGCCGCGCAGTCATTGGTGGAGCGCGCCAGTCCTCGTGACTACCTGGGCCTGCTGACCTTCGACGCGGAGCCGGAGCAGCTCCTGCCCGTGCGCGCGATGGACGCCGCCGCCAAGGCGACGTTCCTCAGGGCCCTGTCCCGGCTGGAGTCCGGTGAGGGCACCGCGCTGCACGAGGCCGTCGAGCGAGGCGCGGAGGCCGTGCGCCGCGTGCTCGTCCCCGGTGCGCGTCCACAAGTATTGATGCTCACGGATGGCGAGCCGTCCGTCGGCCCCTCGCACCTCTCCGACTTCAAGACGCTGGGCGCGCGCGTCGTGGAGTCCGGTGTCGTGCTGCACGCGCTGGGACTGGGGCGGCACTACCTGCCCGACATCCTGGAGGCGCTCACCGGCCCCTCCGGCACCGGCTTCGTCCATGTGGATGACCCGGAAGGCCTGCCGCAGGCGGTGGGCTCGCTGTCCGCGGAGCTGTTCGGCGAGGTGGGCTCGGACGCGCGCGTGTATGTGCTGCCCTCGGGCTTCTCGGAGCTGCGCTGCCGCCACCGCTACTCCTCGCGCGTGGAGGGCGACGCGATGAGCGCGTCCCTGGGCGCGGTGTCCCAGTCCTTCCCGCGTCGCGTCCTCTTCGCCGGCAAGCTGAACGCGGCCGACTGGAGCCTGGGCGTGACGACCTCGTACATGGAGGGCACCGACACGCGGCGCCTGCCCGTGCCGGTGGCGCGCGTGCTGCCTGACAGCGACGAGGGCCGCTTCGTGCGCGCGGTGTCCGCGGAGCTGGAGCTGGTGGCCGCCGAGGCCTCCGCCTGGAAGGCCCTGGGCCGCCGCCAGCAGGCCGTCGCCGAGCAGGCGCTGGAGACCGCCGACCTCGCCCTCTACAAGCTCGCGCGCCTCGGCTCGCAGGAAGTCCCTCCGCAGCGACACATGGAGCGACTGGCGGACCTTCGCCGCATCATCGAGCGCCGCGCCGCGCAGCCCCAGGCGCTGGTGATGCGCCGCGCGCACTCCGAGGTCTCCCGCGTCACCTTGAGCCGCGTGGGCCCCGCGCTTCCGCTGCCCGCCCTGGCCCCCTGGAAGACAGAGGACTGAGCCTCTCCCACACTGGTCGCCCGGCTGCCCACCCCTCCGGCGTGGCCCTGGGTGTCCACGCCGCGTCACCCGGTGCGTCCTACACGGCCCGCCGCATGCCCCTGGCGCGGGCGGGCGCGGGGAATGTCCCCCTGCCTGGAAGGTTCTCCCTCGGAAGCGGGGCCCGTCGGATGCTGGCGAGCCGGCTTCGGGTGGGTTAACGGGAGACGCATGAAGCACTCGGTGTCCAAGAGGCTCGCCCTGGTGGGCGGTATCGGCATGTGGCTGGTGGCGGCGGTGGCGCAGGCGGCGCTGCCTCCGTCCGCGGTGGCCACGGGCGCGCCCGACGAGGGCAACCCGCGCTTGGAGGCCGCGCTGCTGGTGGATGCCACCCAGGTGAAGCCCGGAGACACCTTCCGCGTGGGGGTGCGCTTCCGATTGGACCCGGGCTGGCACATCTACTGGAAGAACCCGGGCGACTCCGGCCTCGAAACAGACATCACCTGGGACACGCCCGGCACCACGGTGGGCGCGCTCCAGTGGCCCTACCCGAGCACGTTCCGCACACCCGACGGCTTCATCGTCACCCACGGGTATGACGGCGAGGTGCTCCTCTTCGCGCAGGCCCACGCCTCCGAGCAGGCCACGGGCGCGCTGAACCTGTCGGCCGCGGTGAATGCGCTGGTGTGCGAGGTGCACTGCATCCCCGCCGACCTGATGCTGACGCGCTCGATTCCCCTGGGGCCGACGACGCTCGTGGATGCGGAGTCGACGCCGACATTCGACGCGGCGAAGGCGGGGGTGCCTCGCCCGGTGGCGGACACCGGCCACACCGCGGCGCTCGCGCTGGACGTGAAGCAGCTCACCGCGGGCCAGGAGTTCACCGGCACCTTCACGGTGGCGATGCCCGGTGGCGCGGCGGTGCCCTCCACGGAGAAGGACGCCTTCGTCCCCGAGCGCATCCCCGGCGTGGACAAGGTGACGCTCACGCAGACGGCTCCGGGACGCTTCGCGCTGAAGGGCAAGGCGGAGCCGGATGCGCCGGCGGCCGAGCCCCGACTCAAGGGCGTGCTGCGCCTGGGGACGGCGGCCACCGGCTATCAGGCGCTGGAGGTCGACGTGCCCATGGCGCCCTTCGCGGCGGCGGTGGGCGCGGCGGCGGTGCCCGTCGTGGCGAAGGCGCCCTCCATCAAGGACTCGCTCGCGGCGGTGAAGCCGGTGGGGAGCGCCGCGACGGCCGCGCCCGCGGAGTCGTCGATGGGCCTGGGCATGGCGCTGTTGTTCGCGTTCCTGGGCGGCGCGCTGCTCAACCTGATGCCGTGCGTGTTCCCGGTGCTGGCGCTCAAGGCGTACGGCTTCACGCGCATGGTGCGCCAGGAGCAGGGCCGGGTGGGCGC